>Ga0247727_10007723_pt1 | contig 20339 bp, 21 predicted proteins | sample WisWelCaveWW1625_FD_202498 | JGI IMG/M metagenome (GOLD analysis project Ga0247727, IMG submission 202498) | Biofilm microbial communities from Wishing Well Cave, Virginia, United States - WW16-25 | ecosystem: Environmental > Aquatic > Deep subsurface > Groundwater > Cave microbial mat | place... | reverse complement strand
GCTTCGACGACCTTGATCTTGAAATCGCGAGAGAACTTCCTCCGTTCTCTTGACATAGGACATCTCCTCTCTGGAAATGTCCACCTTAGTATCTAAAAAATCTGTCTCACGCAAGGGGGGAACTGCACTATAGAATGGCTTGCTGTAGTTGTGCAACATGTTCCACACGGTGTCAGGGCTAATTGCATCAAGGTCTGAGAAACCGAGACCATCGAACAAAACATTGCTCCTAGTATCCTCATACAGCGAATAGACCAGACCCATCAGAAGAGTGTATTCAGAGCCAAGCGGTGTTGTATTCCTATCTGCCCCTTGATAGGCTTCGAGAAGACATAGGAGTCCAGGCTGAAAGGATTTTCTCTTCTCAAAGCTTTCGGGGGGTGATAGCCAGACTACTAAGTCTCGTTTGATATCCCGCTTTTGAACTGAACCAGGGATGATGAATCGGGTTGCTTTACAGGATTCTAGAGCAAACTTAGCATCTGGCTTAACCGGCCGTTTTTGGATGAGAAGACCGTTTTCTTTGAGGTATGAGATAAGCCTCTGAATTTTTTCAGCTTGAGTTGGGCTTCTAGGATGTCGTTTTTGTGATGCAGTTACTTTCGGGCCGGTCAGGCCGACCTCGAAGTTATACTCAGGCACCTTGTCGTAGACTACTGGAGAACTAATCTGCTCGAAGTATGAATTCAGACGCTCGCCGTCCACGAACAAATACTCTTCAATTTCCATCCCAAAACTCCTGACTCTTAGTGACGTAGAATGACCAAACTGCCGCAACGCGAAACTCTCGGCCCATCAACCCATCGGCTTGCGTGCTCTCATCAGATTTGGCGAAAGATGTTCTGATGGAAATAGGATACCATAGAACCTTCAGAATAGCAATAACTGAGGTCAAGAGCAGTATTTGGATAGGATTTGAGGATTATCATTCGGGGGTCGCAACCGGCAACCTCAGCTTGCTGATCGCCCTCTCCAAGTCGGCATTGTGTGGATGCACATATATCTTCGTGCTGTCGGGATCCGCCTGCCCCAAAAGAGTCTGAATCATCGGGAAGCTCACACCAACGCTTGCAAGCCAGGTTGCAAAGGTATGGCGCAGTGCGTGGAAAGTGATATCCTTCGGCAATCCAGCCTTCTCAACATACTTTCCGAACCTTTTTGTAAGATTGTCCTCTTCAAACCGGATGAATTGTTCCTTGCCCTTTGCTCTCATCAACAACCGACTGATGACATTCCTAAGGTCGTCCGATATCGGAAGTGTTTTGTAGTTCCCTTGCTTGCTTTGTGGGAGAATGATAACGCCTCGTTCGAGATCGACGTGCTTGCTTGCCCTTAGAGCTGGACCCTCAGCGCGTCGAATACCGGTGAGCAGATAGAAATCCACAACATCCCGGAACTCCTCATCGTCGATTGCAGCTTTCAGTTTGAGATAATCGCTTTGGGTCAGGTATCTCGGCGGGTAACTTACCTTCTTTGGAATCTCCAGCCCTTCAGCCGGACTCTCTTTCACATACCGCTGCCGCTTGGCCCATTTGAATGCTGTAACAAGTGTGATAGTTTCATTCCTAATCGTCTTCTGAGCACGACCATCCTGGCGTCTCTTTGCAGCGAATGCTTCGAGCATGTCCAAAGTAATGGCATGAAGAAACTCATCTCTCTCCATGAAGAGACCGAAGTTGTTCAGGGCGTATTGATAGGACTCAAGCGTGTTGTGGGATCTGCCCTGACCGGCTTTGTACTGGAGGAAAAGCTTGACGAACGTAGAGTACCGAATCGGAGTGCACGGCCTTGCGGTAATGCCGTAGCTGCTGAATAGCAAACGGTGTTCTTCCTGAAGACGGATAACCTCAGCCATTTTCCCGTCGGAGATGCGAAGCGACCGCCGAGGCAGACCGATCGATTTCGCATACCGGAGATACCAGGAACCTCCACGTTTGTACTTACCGACGAGGCTCATGGACGGATCTCGGAGTTACGAACGACACGGGTACAAATTTTGCGGACTGCTGAAGTTCTTGAAGCGATTCGTATTCGTACCGCGAGATCATCTTCCTCGACAAGTACTGATCTACAGTCGCTTTGATCCACCGAAACCCCTTCTCACCTTCAAAGAGTTTGTATGTGGCCGGAAGGAAACCTTGAGCTTTGAGACGATAGACCATCGAGAGCGAGATCTTAAGGATCCGCGCAACATCCTTGGCTGTGAGAATCTCAAGTGGCTCTGAAGGCAAGGCCATTTGAGTGGCTTCGTTCACCTGATGCTCCATGGCCCACCCGGATTGATGACCCAACGCGGCCGTGGATAGACGAATGGAAAACGCTTCTTTGGAGGTTTATCCTGCATCTTCCCCTCCTCAGATTTTCTTTCTTTTGCCCGCGCTCGGAGCTGTTCCCCGACGGCTTTCATATTGGCGTTGAGAAGCGTGTAGGCAGCCAGGGCATAGACTTCCATGTCGAGTGCCTCATTGCGCTGGCCTTCCTTCTTCACCCATACCTTTGTTGGAAAACCACGGTTGTACTTCGTGATGTGGCGCTCAGCGGTGAGTTGGTTGAAGTATTCCTCATCGCAGTTCTGGCTGAAGTGCATGTACCCAGGACCCGGATCTTCGATCTCAAGCCGGGCGTAAACGAGTTCCTTGGCCGTGTCCACGCCGAGGGGGATGACGAGAGCACGGTGTCTGTTGTTCCTTGAGACTTTGCCAATGAACGGCTTTCCATAACCGCCCATACCTTTGACCGCGAAAAATCTTCTTCCCTGCCTTGCCTTCGTGAACTGATAGACGTTTTGAGTGAAGTGTCCTCCGCTGTCGATACAAACAGAGGTGAGACCAAGCGACACCCCCAGTTCATGCTTCCACCGACCTCTCAGGTAAGTGTCGAGCATGTTCCAGACTTCACCGTGACCTGGGGAGCCGTAGAACACCTTGAGGTCGATGAACCAGCTTTCATCCTCAAGTCCCCATCCCTTTACCAAGCATTCGAGACGGTCATCCTGTACATCGACACCGGCAGTCAAGAGAATGACACCTTCCGGCAGATCTTCGTACTGTTCGATTCTTGAAGCGAGCTTTTCGTTATCAATTGAGTAGCTCTCTTCTTCTTCCCATGTCTCACCGAGTGAGGTGTTGACCCACACTTTAAGGGCCTCCGGCCTCTTCCTTGCTTCCAGGAACTCCTCTACCATTAGTCGCCAGTTCGACCAAGGGGAGTAGAGCTCGTTGATATGAAATCCCGCATGCCTCCCTCGTTCAGGATGTCTTGGGATCCATCTCCCTTGCCGAACCATGACGTATTTGTTGGCTTCACTCAAGGGCGCGTGACAGTGCTCGCACTCGTAATGAACACTTGAGAGATCGTTCTTATCGAACTTCACCCCTCCCCAGTGGAGTACCTGGAACATGCCGCACGGCGGACAGGGGACGTGGTAGAGCCTTTGGTCCGATTCTTCCCAACTTGCTTCGATCCGGGATATGCCCTTAATCGTCGGAGTGCTCGTTTCAATGATCTTCCTGTTCCAAAAGGTAACGGTGCGCTTTTTGGCAAGCTTTACCGGGTCACCTTCGACACCAGCTGATGGGGGATAGCCGTCAACCTCATCAAGCAACAGGATTCTGATTGTGGAGCGCCTTAGACCGATTGGTGAGTTGGCCCCTGTGATGTAGATAAGCCCACCGGGAAATGTCTTGTGGAGGATGGTGTTGCTTTCATCTCTCGACTTCGATTCAGCGACCTTATTGGATATACAGGGTTTATCCCGAACCATCGGGGCAAACTGATCCTTGCTCCAGTGTTGAGCTGCATCCAGTGTGGGCTGGACCATCAGCATAGGCGAGGGGTCTTGGTCAATGAAGTAGCCGATGATGTTGTTCAGGATTTCAGTCTTACCTATCCTCGCACTCGACATGATTGTGATGGTTTCAACCGCGGGGTCATTCACTGCGTCCATGATTCCCCTTTGGTACTCGGCTCTGTCGGTTCGCCACTGGCCTGGTTCTGCGCTTGATTCCCGGCTGAGGATTCTCTCCCGATCCGCCCACTGGCTGACTGTTAGCTTGGGAGGAGGAGCTACAAGCCGAGTCGTCTCGTGTGTCAGATCCTTGAGACTCTTCCGGGGTAGATACGTCAATTTCTTTGCTGCTGAGTTCACCTAAGGCCTCGTGTAGCTCTGATTCGAGGATCGCTTTCATCTCGCCCAAATCCCGACAGACTATGAGCCGCTGCGGGAGCTTCGAGGGAAGCGAGAGTATCTTGTTCTTGAAAGCTATCGTGATTCGTTCCCATAAGAGTCTCACCACGTCAACCGGTATGAGCTTGCCTTGTTCTCTCGCATATTCAAGTTCTCGCAGGTTTGCAGTCGCCTTGATAAGTCGGGCTCTTGCTTGCTGCTCAGTCTCGTCACCCTTCCGTGCCCGGTCGATCTGCTCCTTGAGGTAGCCAATGTACCACTGGACGCAGGCAACCATATCATACTCCCCCCGTCCCACGATCGGCATGCCATGATCTTTGACGTGCATGTTGACCATGCGGGGAGTAAGCTTAAGAAGATGTGCAATCTGCTCGCGCGTCGCATAGGGCATTAACGCTTATTCCTCATCGCCAAAGATCGGGAGAGTTCCTCGTTTTTCCTTCTCTGCGCGGAGCATTGTCTCTCGTGCACGCTCCTCATATTCATCAGGGAGATTGGTCCGGTTACCGAGAATAATACCCTCTTCGAAAAAGTGTTTTACTCCGCGGCCCATCCGTCTGCCGCTCCACGTATGCTTGTCTCGCGCGTAGTCGGGGATTTCTCTTTTCTCGTGGTTACCGTAGTATGTGATCAAGGCATGATCCACGATCCGGCTTTTCTTCGAGCGGACAAGAAGCAGGATGGCATGAACGAAAAACAACCTCTCCGGCGCATGCTTCTTATCATGTTTCCTACGCTGATCCAGCCAGTTCTCATAGAGGGCATAAATCTGAGCCGGAAGCATTGGCTCTGCAAGCCCAACATCTTCGCTTGCAACGATCCTCATTCTCTTCCAGGCATATTCACTGAAGCCGCCGAGATCAAGCTCAACGCCCCAGTGGAGTGCTTCATCCTCAAAACCGCGACGGATAGCTTTCTGGAAGGCAGAAGCTACCTCATTCAGATCGTGGCCGCTCACAGTCTTTGTGTTGAATCTATCGGGCATCGGCGTTTTCGTCAAAGAGTGTCGGTTCTTTTGGACTTTCAGGTTCGAACATCGTTCCCTTGGTCTGCTCTGAAAGGAGGATATCAGAACGGATTGCACCGAGATTTTCTTGTGTCCTTTGCATGTGAATCAGTACACCTTGGCAACCCGCCGTCGTTTTCTCGAAGTATGTCGGCTCACCAGGAGGAGGGGCTTCTTCGATCACTCTTGCACCTCTCACCTCATCAAGTGTTGCTCTGAATGTCATACCACGGTCTGGACCGCTTTCCACGGTTCCGACATAGATTCCCCGGCCGTTCTTGTACTCTTGGAAGCGCACCAGCACCTTTCCTGTACCATCAAGATCAAACTGGTAGAGACTACCTACGATCTTGCTCATGAATGATTCCTCTCATAGCGGTCGATCTCATCCAAGAGCCGGTTCCTCAAGTCCTCGCCATCTTCAAGATGCAGCCAGGGGAACTCATCGTTGAGTGTCCGTGCTGCCACATCAAGACCGCCGTCTGCATTATAGCGACCACCATGTTTTATCACCTCATCAACAGATGGCTTCTCCTTCAGATTGAGGAAGTATTTTGGGAACGACTCAAATTCGCCTGCAGGTCTCACCTTGCCACTGCGCCTATCAATTACCCATTCTGGAGAGATACTCGCCCGGCCAAACAAACTAAGGAGTGGATATTCAATCGGGTCAGCATCACCGTACTTTGTTCTGTCGCCTTTGTACCTGGGGAGGAACGCCTCTTCGGGATATTCGCTCAGTGCTTCTTCATCCGATTCGGCAATCTCAACGCTTCCGTGAAGAAGGGGGTCAAAAGGTACCTCACACCGAGGCTTGACGACATGATTCGACGCCAGGCCCATCTTCTTTGCATAGAAGGCGCAGGCGCTATAGATGTCCCTCGCTGCTATCTTGACTGCTGGTTTTCTGAGTTCGCCTGAGAAGTGATACACGGAGAGGGGTTCCAAGCAGACTGCTCTCACAATAGACCCCTTTCTGCGAATGATGTGTACCCCTCTTCTGTGAAAATGATATGGTCATGCAAAGGGATATCGAGAATTTTTCCAGCTTCGACAAGCTGCTTCGTGATCTGAATATCCTCTCGGCTTGGCTCCGGGTTACCGCTCGGATGATTATGAGCTACGATGATGGATGCTCCAAGGCCAAGTACAGCTGAACGGAATACCTCGCGAGGATGAACGAGACTGGCATTCAGTGTTCCTTCAGAAACCACCTCAACTCCCTGGACAGTGTTCTTTGAGTTCAGGATGAAGACGACAAAGCGCTCTGTGGTGTATCCTTCAAAAAGGAACCTGTAGCGCATCATGTCTTCAGGCGAGCGTATCGGTTCAGATCGGTCAAACCCCATTGGCAGTTCCTCCACATCCTTGAAACGCCAGATGACTTGCCGAAGCTGGACCGTAGGGTAAGGGGTAGCCCTGAACTTTGCCGCCACGTTCAGTTTTCCTCCGTAATCCGAACGAGCGGCGCGCCTGGGTAGTCGAACCTCGTCTCGGTTGTACAATTGTCGAAAAGGACAGTGACTGACCAGCAACCTGTAGCATGAGAGGGGTTGAACTTGTCCGTAACCGTCCCAACTGATTCTTCTTTGTGGAGGATCGTTCTCCGTGTGAGACGAACCCGGTCGTCGATTTCCAGAGTGTAGGGTGATTGCATTTTGCCTTGCTCCATGAAAAGTGAAACTGATTAAATTTCTTCATGCAGAGGGCCTTTTCAAAGTGAAATTTTGACAAAATGTGTTCGTTGGATTCGCAGTTTGAACTTTTGCCTTGTGAAAAAATGGCAACCATCGGGGACTTTGATTTTGTTAGGTTTTATGGTCGATGCACAATGTCTTCAAAATGGAAGTTTGATGACCCTCTGCCACTCGTGACTCGGCCTTCCCCGTTCTGTGGCCGGACGGTGCTCTACGGCATCACCAAACATCTTCTTCAAGAACTTGTAATCCCGTTCTTCTGTCTTAAGACTGCGGAACTCCGATTGTCCGCCAATATTCTTGAACGTCCGCTCCTGGACAAACCCAAATCTGAGATCGAAGAACGCATAGCGATGATAGTACGCATTGATAAGCGAAGCGAAGTAATCTTCAACAACAACCGCTTCCTTGTGGAAGAAGATCCGGCTTCCTTTCAAGAGTCCGAAGCTCGATCCGTTGCAATAGCCGGTCAGGCGAAATGGTCGCTGAGGTTTGTAATTTCTGGCATCGGCCACTGACGAGAAGCCAAAGAGGTAGGCACCGAGGGCTTTGGCTGTCCTGGCCGTCTGCTGGATGACCTCGTATGTATCTTCTGGTGAGATACGGGAAGTTCTCAGGCTATTCGCCTCGAGGTAAAGCCGTGAAAACCGGGTCAAGTCATCGTCCAGCATCATGACCTCGCCGAACCTTTCATAAATCCAGTTTCTCTTTGGGGCAAGCCCGACGATATCATCAGGGTGAGCGACGATCTCGACGTTCGGGTTATACTTCCGGTACTCTGTCTCCTGGGACTTAGAGACACAAAGGATGGCATTTACGACAACGTTGATCGTTCTCACTCGAGCTGCCCGCCTATGACTCGGTATGACAACCTTCACTTCAAGCACGGCTCCTCCAACGCTCCATGAATTCGTCGTAAGTCAGGACCCGTGAAACGCCGACGGCGGTATTCTTGTAGCTCTTCTCGGTCTCAAGGCAAAGAACCTGGCAGAGATTGGCAAAGTCTACAGCGTTCTTCGAAAAGATCAGGACATAGTCGTAGGCTTCAGAAAATTTTGGAACGATCGGATATTCGGGGTTGCTGCGAGAATCTGATCCCTCCTCATCGCCGTCTATACCTAAACCCCTTGAAAACTGTAGATTGAGCTCTTCGGATAGTTGATCGACGTTCAATCCATGCTCAAGAATGAACGCGCTCAGATCTGGCTTGCTTACCTCAGTGTAGAAGGAAGAAAAAATCAAAACCAGCTTGGCCGCCTCAGCCTTGTTCTTGCACTCGATGAACTCACCGGGTAGCTTCTCTGGAACCTTGTACCCCCGTTCTTCAAGCTGTCTCAGAATCCGACACCGGTGGAACCCGTCCAAACAATAGAGATCATCCTTGTGAGCCCACACCTTGAAGCTCATCACAAAGTGATTGGCAATCATGCTTTCACGGAGCTTGGATTCATACTCCACTGGGAAGTGTTTGAGCTTGTCGGTCTGAAGGAACTTAAATTTCCGCCACTCGACTTCCTCAATTTTTAGTATCTTGCTTCGAATTTCCACGGCTTTTGTAGGTTTTTATGGCAAAGAGAAAGGAAGTGGCCTCAAAAATCTGAGCGTGTAGCTGGATTTTGGGGTTCGTTGACACCCGTGCGCTCCGAGTCGGGGAAGGACCCGCTCAAACAATGTGTTCCTGTGTTATTTGCCCTCAGGGTTCGTTGTCCCACTCTTGGAAGAGTCCGAGGTTCCTTCTTTTCATGTTTCACCTTTTCCTGAATCTGGGCTCCTCTGATTACATCATCCTTCCAGTTGTTTGCCTGCTTGTTGAGGAGTCTCGGTTCATCTTCCTTCTGTCTGAACGAGCTCCATCTTGGCTTAAGCTCCACAAACTTCTTCTTGGTCTCAGGATCTTCAACAAAATGATACAATGCCTCTCTGAACGTTGCCTTCTTGAGGTATCTGTGGATGGTGACCTGACTGCACCGCGCGACATAGGCCCCACCGTCAACAACATCATCAACCGGCACAGTTCCCAGACGAACTACCTCTCTGAAAAGCCAGTGATTGAAGGCAGGCTCGGCCTTCTGATTCTTTAGAAACTCAGCTGAAATCGTTCTTGGCGGCTGAAGCACAGCTGCGTCTACATTCTCTCTCACACACACTAACGATTGTAATTTGTGCCGTCGATCACGGCCGCGCGGGTTCTTGACCGCATTCATTGAACGGCAAATGAGATGGAGATTTGCAAGATCATTGTTTGAATTGTCATTGTTCCAATGGTCGATCACTAGCGTGTCCCTGGTACCGGGTTCGCCACCGATGAAACAGAATTCGCCGTCACGACGGGAAAGAAAGTCATAGAGTTTGTTGCGTTTGGAGCCACTAATGCGGCTCATGCTAATTCTCAACATGAATCACGGGATTCGGTTCTCTTCGCGGACACCTGAGTGATAATTGGGCCAGACGGTCCGCTTGACCTGCGTGCTGGCCTGATCGATAATCATCTGAGCAACCATCTGGCAGATGTGATCCGTATCATCCTTGGAAAGCGATTCAGCATTCTCCTGGGTAAGAGTGATTTGCTGTTGCATTTACAGATCCTCAAGACCATTGTTCGATCTGAGTCAAAGGGAGTCTGGTAGGAAGCCGAAAGTCAAGAGTGGAAAATGTAGAAAACAGAGAGGATTAAGCGGCAGAAAGGTGGCAGGTTCTGCCAGTTTCTGCCACACGAGTAGAGGAATTTACTTCAGGTGGGAGGACTTGAATGAGGCGACCTTGCTTTTCAAGTGCTCTAACACTCCTCGCCTTTTGCCAGGGTTCATACGACGCAGTCTCGGCAAGTGATAGCCCATTCTTGACCGAACCCTTTTTTCAACGGATTCCCTATTGAGATGTTCTAAACCAATTCTTGGGAAATACTCATCCAGAACCGCGCGCACAACTTGTCTCGAATGCGTTTCCCGCTTTCCTTCCCTCAAAGCTCTCAGAATCGACTCTGCCGAAAGAAACTCCAACTTATCGCTATCGGATGCTTCAGGCCTCTGAGAATCAACCTTCATCAACGCGGGGACGCTGATCCCAACCACCATGCCCTCAAGCACACTCAATACTCTGGGATCTTGATTCCTGATTCCATTCAGGACTACCCGAGTTCTCGCCCATGTTCTACGCAGCTGTTTCTTTTCCTCAACGAGTTTGAGGTATTGTTGCTCCTCGTCCCTCGATTGAAATCCGTATAACGGTGTGCAGTCTTCAGGAGAAAGTATCCGGTCTCCTGTTTCTCCGGGTCTACGCCTTGGAGGGACAAAGCGCAATAGTCTTGTTCGCTTCGGCATTGACTGGTTGATCCGATTCTCAAGTCTCGTGAAGAAGTGCAATGGCTTTCCTTCAACGCCAGATTCAAAGTAGAACCGAAAATCTGTTCCATTGCGGTCATCCCCTCCTACGTAGAGAATACTTTTCACTTTGTGGCTCTGTAGGAAGGCACGTACCCCCAATGCTTTGTCCTGAATTTCATCTTGCTCGTTTGGATCGGTTGTGCTCATGAGCTATGTTCGATCGGGCCACATAATCCGCAAAACCCGGGATTAGGAAATCATCCAAGGAACCGTCCACTTGTCCTACGAATTCCTTTAACGCTTGACCGGACTCCACAAAGACAGTTTTATCAACAGACAGCTTTTCACCGACAACAACAGAACCAAAGCGATTGGCGTATTTTTCAGTGACCACACCTCTGTTGTGGACCAAGAGATTACGGGTTGCGACAAGTCGCTCAACCTCTATTGGGGTTTCAATTTTGACTTTCAATAGACGCCCTATGAATCTTAGTCTTTCGTCCAAGGTACGGAGACCCTCCAGCCTCTCGTTAACGATGAACTGAACCTCCTCACTCGCTGACTCAGTGATATGTTGCACAAGTTCATCAAGCAAGTCCACCAAATAGCTCTCGTAGATCGAGACAAGAAAAATCAAGCTTTGCTCATTGACAATCGTTTGGTAATCTGCAAGCATCGCTCTCTCGTACTCAGCGTTTCTTCGCATCTCGTGTGCAATGGATTTTTTCAACATGCCAACTACCTTGCTAACCGGGACCCCACCTGACGCGCTACGCGATGCATTCGTCCTCAAGGGCTTATATGGCTTTCCTTCCAGGCGCTCCACTCGCTCCAATTTCATGATCTCGTCTGTTTTCTCAACACGATCGGCCAATTCCAACATCCTCGCCAGATGCGAAGGTATCGCTTCTACTGAGAACCGGTGAAACCTGGTCAACCGATCATGATTCTCAAGAAAGGATTGGAATGCCTTGGAAAGCTTTCGCTCGACAGTTGAACTCAAGGAACAACCACCAACTCCCCTAGAGAGTTTCTTACGTGGTCCCTTAAGGTCCATGTGGGACATTGTACAATCATTTCCAATTTGCTAGCTCAAGCTGAGTAGTCTAACAAGTCGACCTTCATGTCCTGTCGTTTGGAGAAGGGATCAACCCCATTTTCGTATTTAGTTATTCAGTCAGTCCGCTGGATAATGTTATCAATCTTGCTCTTGATCATGAATGCTGAACGCTGCAATGCCTCAAAGAGAGCCGTCTCTCTCGTCCACACCCTGTCATGTTCCTCCTTCTCCTTTTGCTGAATCCTCTGCAGGTCAGAGATGTTTTGGACTATCCCGTCAATCTGCACCTTGAAGTAATCTCCCGCGATATAGTCATAGACCTCTTTCATCTTGGTCTCGATTTCTTGTTGAGAGAGATTGGAGAGGTGCAATTTCAGGAGGGTTCCACGAATAATCTCCGCAATAGGAACGACAATCGAGGGATGGACGATTACGATACCTTCCTTGATACAGAAGTTTTGCTCACCACTGGGAAAGGAAATGCTCACCAGGATGACCGACGATGTCTTGTACACGGTCTTGTATTCCTTTGCTCTGTCAACATAAGCATTCTGCCAGTCTTTCCTGTTCTTGCTTTCGTAAATGATGAGACCGCAAGGTATTCCTTTGTAGTAGATCTCGTGACGAACATCAGCTCCTTGCTCGCCTTTGGGTATGCGCGTGATCTTGTCTTCCCGAAAGGCTTCCGCAAGTCGTCTCGCCAATTCTTCCTCTGGGAGAGAGCCGAGTTCATCGGCAGTTTTCTTCTCCAGCTGACGACTGAGGTCCTCGATTTTTTTCTGCAAATTCCGCCGCTCGATGTCGCCTTCAAGGCGACCTGACTTTTTCCCCTCCTCTATCAGATCCCTCTGTTTAGCGTTGTGTTCTTCATGGAGTCTGTTCAATTCTGCTTGGATTGCTGCATCAGCTTCCTGTTTGAGTTTCGATTGATATGTGAGCTTTTCATCGCCCAGTTGCTTTCTCAACTGCTCAGAGCGAGCCCTTTCTTGTTCCAACAACCTCTTTTCCTCTGCGATCTTCTTCTCGTCGGTCTCGATTCTTGCCCTTGCCTCCAACTCAAACCTCCGCATTTTCGCATCGAAATCAGCTTTGATCCTGGCTTCAATCTGCTCAAGTTCTTGGTGGGTTATGGGCTGACTGCAGTATGGACACTTCTCTGTTCTAAGTTCTCCCATGTCGACCTCGTGCACCGATGTTCAGATATCTAATTGAACATTGTGTTGACCATTGGACCTCTTTCCCCAATCGACTCGAATACATGATAACCTACTCTTGCTCCCGAACCCTTGAACTTCTGCTGGATAAGTTGGAACAACCTTTCCTCGCATGTAGACAGAATCACTTGATGTTCATTCGAGGGATCATTCACAATGGCGCGGAGGAAATCAACAAAGGAGTATGCATTAAAGTCATCGAAGTGCGTGAAAGGATCATCTAAGAGAATTGGGCAGAAGGATGACCAATTCTGGGTGATTGTTGCGCTTAGAAAGAGGCTCAGCATCACGATTTGTATTTGTGACTGACTCATATAGTCGCTCGGAGAAATGTTATCGCTGTCTCCTCGCTCAACTCGCACGTCGATCCTTCCCTTCGAAGGAGTGAGAATGATGTCGCCGAAACCGTAAAATGATCTGAGCCGCTTCTGAATCGTTGATGCAAGTGGTCCGAAAAATCTTGTGTAACCAGTAAGTGCCTTTTTCTGCACTCGTTCCAGCTCTTTATGTATCCCTTCGAAAACCGATGTCCACTCCCATACTTGGGCCAATGCGTCACTGAGCTCCTTGCTTTGCAATCGATTCCGCTCAATATCCTGTTGGAGTTTTGCGATGGCTGCACTCTTTTGAGTTGCGTCGAGAGCAATCTCAAAACTGACTGCTTGTGATTCCAACGCGACTATTTCTGAAAGGCTCCTTTCAAGTTGAGTCTTTTTGACTGAAATATCCGGCTGCGTCGGCTCAGGAGGAAGGCCAGCAGCCTCCGCAAGTCGGTTGTATCTGGTAATGAGATTTGTTAGTTGATTTAACTGAGATTCACTTTGAGATAGTTCGCTGCGCTGTCTCTGTACTTCTGAATCTAATTCGTTCTTGTCCCGTTGTGCATCCCTTAGAATCTTTTGTCCCTCTTCATTGGATTTTGTCAATTCACCCGACTTCTTGTTGAGCAAGTCTATCTCTCCGCGTAAAGCCTCTGGGTCCGAATCTAGAGAAACTCCGCGCATGGCGGCCTCCAATTCAATAACCCGAAGAGCTGATTGTGTTTTCTCCAACTGGTCTCTTAAGCTGTAGATCCTGTTTTCAACGTTCTCCCGAGTATCGAGCAAATCCACCTGCCGGGCTTTCAGTTCCTGAATCCCCTTTCTTGTTCCTTCTTCGGCGCCTCGGATATCATTCAGTTGCTTGGTGACTATGTCCCGATGTTGCCCGGACTGTGCAATAGCCTCAGCAGGCTTGGGAGTTAGATCCAGTCTTCTTGCATTCTCTTCGAACTGTTGTCTCCTCTTGAGGGCCTCATCCAAAGGCCCTTGCACCGAGAATATCAATGATTCTCTCTTCCCTAACTCACCTTGTATCTCAGCCGAACGTTTCGTCAAAGACGCAACCCTTGTTTGTGACTGTTCTAACTGCATCAAGGCAATTCTCAACTCGTCGGGTTGTACGCCACGCCGTTCAGCAAGTCTTGCAAGAAGATTCTTTGAGGAGCTGTGAACGGTTCCACAAACAGGGCACACCTCATTAACAATATGTCTTTTGATATTATCAAGCAGGTTGTGGAGGTCTTCCTGCGACTGCTGAAGCAGGGAAACAAGCTTCTTGTTCTTTTCAAGTTCGACTGTTTCGCTCATTAGTTGAGCGGATACGTCACTAGACTGTTTCTGTAGTTTAGCAACATCGGCTTGGTATCTCGCAAGGTCATTCTCCAAGCGACCAATCGCTTCTTCCTCCAGCCCCCATTGAGGTAAGCTGTCAAGGAATGAATTAATCTCAACAATGGTTGCTTCGTGCTTCTGCACATCACCCTCAAGCTTGTCCAACCTGTGTTGCGCCGTTCGGACAAGCTCACCCAAATCGGATGCCGTCTTGTTTGTTGTAGCGAGGGAATCCGTCTCTTTCTCAAGTTCTTTGCTTCTTGCTTCCACCAAACCTCGAAGTCTCACCAGCTCTGGTTGATGCCGTACCAGCCAAGTTTGGTTATCCGTTTGTGTGCGAACCTGTCCGAGTTCAAAGATGATACCATTCGCTTTCTGAGTTAAGGTAGCAACCTCGGATCCCTTCTTTCTGCTAGCCTTTTCAGCCGCCTGCAAGGCATCCCGCTTGAGGTTTACGAGAGTTGTGACTTTGTCAATGCTTCTGTTTGCTGTTCCGGCAGGCTGTTCAATTGCCTCTATGTCTTTGATTACATTAACCTGCTCAGCTAAGGAGTTCTTTTCCACCGCGAGGCGAGTTCGCCACGCATGAAGAGCATCGAAGTCAAGTTCGCGGTCGTTGGGCCAATCAATATCCAGTGACGCTTGAAGCGCTTTCAAGATCTTAGTGCGCAATCTTGTAAGCACCTTGGGGTCTGAGGCTTGTTTTGCAGAGACCGTTAGGCGTTGGATTTCCTGCTCGGCAGAATTGGTCGATTCTCCAAGTGTGTCAATTCCGTTCTGCTTTTCTCTGGCAATCTTATTTAGTTCATCCAAAACCTTTTGCGATTTGGAAATCGCTTCTACATAGTCTTGGAATGCGAGCATCCGCGAGACGATATTCTCGGGTAAACTCGATTCCGTTTCCAGCCCCTCAGTAAGAGTCCTAAAGTCCTGGCCAAACAAGTGGGACGCTCTGAAGAGATTCACTAGATTAGACAGACGCAAGTCGTTCTCTTCGCGTTGATATCCTGTCAATGCGAGAAGCACATCGGTTCTTTCGGTTGGTTTGCCATCAACCATTGCACCCTTTTCGCCGACACTTCTTTCAATAACGCTCTGTGTCCCGTTTCGAGCGACCTCAAGTCGAAGAAAAGACCCTTGGGCATCAAGATTTCTCAATACCCTGGCTATCCGATCAGGCGAGCGAGAGTAGCGTTCGTCAAAGCGACCAACTCCACCAGTACAACAATAGTCGAGTGCATCAAAAAACGATGTCTTGCCCAATCCATTCGGTCCAAACAGCACTACTATGTCAGCATCAAGATCAAACTTTACTTTTCTCTCATACGCACGGAATCCCTGAATCTCTAAGTTCTTAACGCGTATTTTGTCTCCTCTAGAGGATTGTATTTCTTCAAAGACTTCTTGACTCGGTCTTCCGAGTTGTGGCATTCGAAACTGACGAGATAAACATTTGTCAACAATTGTCTGCTCACTCATTTTTGATGGGGTGGCTAAGGATCGAGCAAGGTCAGCAGGGACACCTTGTTGCTTTAGCATCGTCTGGCAGCTGATGGGGCGTTCATATCCATCCGTTGCTCGAACACCAATGTTGCTCAGAGGAATGAAGGGCAGTCTTTGAAGGGATCGTCTATACTCGCTGCTTAGGTCAAGAATGAACTTACGGCAAAAATATGGATCCAGTTCGATCCTGTTGCAGACTTCAGGATTAGCAGTCTCTGGCCCCTCCAGGCACAGGACAAGACACAGATCCATATTACGCCACTCATTGGAGTGTTCGATATACAACTCCTTTAACTGCATCATAGCATGATCGTAATCCGCCTCAAGGTTACTACTCACTTCTGAGAATACAACTATGTAGGGCCTTGATATTAGATAGAACACCAATGGCCGGCGATTCTTGATCTCATCAGTTTTCAAGGGCAACGGTTTGATTGACTCTTCTACGGCACGACGCAGGGTTAGGACGCTTTCGGTCATAGGTCTAGTCCGTATTTGAGATTGTCCACCAACTCTTGCGTCGTATTTGAAACTTGGAGCATGGCATCAAGATCTTGAAATCCGAGACGGAACACTCGGCTCTGAGGATTTGTGATTTTTGGACCTTCAGCTGGAGCAATAGGCGGAGTAATTGTGAATTTCCCAAATCTTATTGTATAGGGCCGGTTGTGCTCGTCCTTCGTTATCACGAGTAAATAGCCCTGCTCCCGAAGGCGCTCCAGTGGTTGAGCGTGCTGAAAACAATCATCGTGACTGCTCCCTCCAGTAACAATAATGATGTCAAATATTCTGCCGGCTAACGTCACCGACGCGTGCACATTGTTCAGGAGAACCTCTACAGGTTGCATGACGCCAATGATTGATAATGAATGAACAACCGTTTTCAAGCATTCAAATTCTTTGGAGTCCCATAGATCGATATTCGGTTTCTTTCTCTTGTCAGAAAACACTATCCATTTCCCACCATCAGATTTCAAAGTTGCGCTCCCCAATGGATAGACCAACTTTCTAACAGCACTGCCATCTGACCATCTGAGCTTGTCCACTACATAGTTGTGCGCTGACTCAACGTGAGCTCTCAGGCCGTGCGTTGGGTCATTTTGAAGTATCGGCTTTATCAAGTCAAGGCTATCGTTTACCCATTTCACACTCGCTGGAACAGGACCAGAAGGAGTCCTCGGATCTTGTTGAGATGGATCTATCGGATAAACTGAGGCTGACTCAATCGGAAATGTCCTATCATTTGCCGCTGCATCGAACGATCGTGGTAGTCGGATGGACACTGAGTGAATGCATGGTCCCATTTCACGGAGCCTAGCGTCGAAACACCAACCAAGTACGCTCCGATCGGGAAAATCAACGCTTTTTATAGCAAACGTCGGCTCACAGCACTTTGTCTCATATCCAGCGTTCGGGTGCGACACTAACGCTGTACACCCAAAAGAGGAATACTTGCCGAGCGAGGACGACCCTGACACGTTACTCATGACAACCACACAATTGGATCTATTGACGAATGGATGGTCTTCATTCTTCACGAAGAAATCTCGTGTGTTCTCCATGAATTCGTGATCAGATGGATTGGGGTTAAACTGCGGTAGGAACGCAAAGGACAGCTCTCTCTTTTCTGCATCTCCTTCCTGCCATTTCTCGTCGAGAGCAGCTAAAACGCCCTGAACACCATCTCCACCCGAGTTCTTACCAATCCAATCGAAGCAAATCACACTTAGGAATCGGCAATAGGTCTTATCGTCAAACCTGGTCCTGAATAGGTGGACAACATCACCGCGCATCATGCTCTTACACTCTGTCCCTTTTTCGGGCCTGGCCGGTACCAGTTTTGGTTGAACCCATCTACTTATACTGCCATCTAGACTCCTGACCCAAGTGATAATACAGTTTATCCATAGGTTGTTGTGCACCAAAGAGAGTGTTTTCTCGTGAATCAACATCCCTTCTTTGTCCTTTAGGCTAAGAAACTCATCCTTGGTGAGGCCATCCACGCACCCTATGACTACACGTCCATTCTTGCATCCCTTCCCCTCGATGGCTGTACTGATTGCTTTCACTCCCGCAATACCTGGAATTGAATACTCCGGGAATACTGTAAAGTGAGCATGGCCGTTCGATCCGGCAAATGGACCGTTTGAGATTTCCAAAGTTCGTTTGATCGCGTTTAGTTGATCCGCAACAGCCTCCTGTTTCCACTTGAATGGCTCACTCTCACTATCCAGGATAGCATACGGTTGCATCAACACCATATTGACAGAACGCCGGGAAATCTGAAGGTCCGGCAATTCCTCTGGAGAAATGATCATCGCTTATCCAAGTAAATTCTTCTCGTTGAGATCTTGTTTGCCGTCATAACACAATCAGGTCGTTCTTCTACTTTCCTGTTCAGTTACCACTGATCTGGCAACAAGATTATCAAATTCCATCCACGCACTGGGAATTGACAGTCTGATTTCATCAACAAGCTGGTTTGCTGCTTTCCTACAATCTCTTATGGTTCTACCCCAATGCAGCTCGATCATGCCGCTCGGCACCACTTTGTGCTTGATGAGTATCTCTATGATGTCAAACTGCACGCATACCTTTTTAGCTGCATGCTTTTCCTCCTCCGTCCATTCACTGAGTGGTTTCTTCAACTGCAGTAGGGTCTTCCGCGCCTGGCGCATTTCGGAGGACGATAATTGCTCAACGACGGAAAGCAGGGCATTTGATTGGGAAGTCCTTTCCATCATTTGCAGCTGACGTTTCATAACACGCAGTTGATAATAGTAGACGCCAAAGGTTGCACAGATAGCCACCGTTGCAATCACTTGTGCAAGTGAGACGATTTCATTCCAAATCATATTTAGGGTTCTCCTGCTCTGCAACTAAGCTCAGTATTCTTCGGACATACACTTCCTTCTCCTCCCTCTGATAAAACACATGGCATCTCTCGAACGCCTCCATCGTCGGACCTTGGTTCCACCAGCCGGGATCGCATGGACCGCCAGACAAGGCTTCTGCGATCTGCAAGTGACATGACACGGATATTCCAACCGCAAATTGACACTCTGAACCCTCATCTTGGCTGTTGGGGAAATCGAAATCTCTCAGTCCTCTTCACAATCTCACATACTTTGTCTGTGGCAAAACCAAGCTCGACCAACAAGCAAACCTCTAATAGGCACTTCAATCCTTGAGCGAGCCAATACAGATCTGTACCTGAGAGCGACTTGGCCTCGATTTGCGGCTCAAAGTGTGTCAGAAAATTTCTGGTGTAAATGGTCTCCTCAATAAACTTACCCTCGTCTCGAATGAAAGAACCACACACGGGTCTATACGCTTGCAGTATCTCTTCCAATCTCTTACGTAAGGAGAATTCGTTGAAGTAGTGAATCTTTTGTGTCAAAGCCTCTCGAAAACCCCCTCGGACGCGTTCTGGAATTGCCTTTACGAGCCGCTCCTGGATGGCTTCATAATCACCGTTTTCCACATAATGACCACCAAAAACCCTTCGATGGTATGTTTCAAGAGCACGAGTCATTGTCAAGAACATGGTCTCGAGGTAAGTCGGAGACATGTTCATCATTGAAAAATACAGGTTGTAAACCGGCCTCAGCATTTGTTCTTTTTCAAACCACTTGTTAAGAACCAGCTCAAAGTCTGTATCGATATCCTTCAGGCTGAAAAGCATATCTCGATGATATACCCTCCTCGGCAATTGCGGAATAACAGGGTTAGGATACAGAATCTCAACGCTCAACGGAAAGTTCTCCCCGTTGGAATCAGACTCGAACAAAGCCTCGGATCTCGCGACAATGCCCACGGCAGGAGTCGGCCGACCGATGGCAAGCGTAAAAAGGTTCTCGAGTAAGAAGTTTGGACCTGATAAGAACTCATCGAGAGAAATTGGCTGCCCGAAAGTCATCCTCACAAGATTCGAATGCGCGAGCCTGACCTCTCTGATTGCATCGCCTCCAGGAGTGAATTCAGAGTCAAGTTCTATCTTGATTCCTTTCACTCGTATCTCTCTCGATTTTGGCCGAGCATAGATGACCCGCCGGATCTCGCTGCGAGGGTCCGAATCTCTCTCGGTGCTGAACACCTTCAAACCCGCCCATTCTTCGAGGAACTGATATTTTACACTGAATGACGAGAACCTTATTTCATCTGGGTTCTCAAATAAGTGTCCAAACAAGATGTGAGTTGCTCTGAGGGTTGAATGTTCAAAGCCAGGGCTTCCAAAGCCACGTCCTGAATAAACACTATTATATAATGTGGCCTTTCTTCCAATTGTAACTCCATGCACTATTGGAAGGTCTGGAACAATTCTGTTGGCAAACGGATGAAATGTCCCAAAAAGTTCTAGTCTGATTCCATTTGAATGGTCAAAACTCAGTATTCCAGCGATCTGATCATCTGGATCGCTCGGTAACCACCAGTAACCTTTCTCGTCAAATGGTTCCGTGTTGCTCACTCTCACTCACGTTTGTGCTTAGATATTGGTCTCGAAGTGAATCAAGATGCAGGTTTTTCGTTCAGTCAGGAAGCCCGCATCCGAGTTTCAAGTTCCCTGCGATTGCGGTGACATGAGTCCGGCACCTGTTGTTTGTCCACGTGCGGACCTCGTCTCCTGCGTTTGGCTTCGACGACAACGAGAACGTCGCCGTAGTGCGGTAGAGGCAGTAATCTGTGACACCATAGCCT
>Ga0247727_10007722_pt1 | contig 20339 bp, 13 predicted proteins | sample WisWelCaveWW1625_FD_202498 | JGI IMG/M metagenome (GOLD analysis project Ga0247727, IMG submission 202498) | Biofilm microbial communities from Wishing Well Cave, Virginia, United States - WW16-25 | ecosystem: Environmental > Aquatic > Deep subsurface > Groundwater > Cave microbial mat | place... | reverse complement strand
CTTCGACAGGCGCTCGCGGATCTCGTCACCGTCCAGGAGCTCGACCGGCATGTTCCAGGCGGTCAGGACCTCGACCAAACGCACGGCGATGGTGCTCTTGCCGGCGCTCGGCAGCCCGGTCAGCCAGATCGTCACTCCCGGCGCGCGCGTCCCCTTCTTCATCCCTTCGGCACTCATGCCCGGCACCCCCTGTCGAGCCCTGTTGTGGTGGGTTTCGGCGGTCATGCGCGCCCCGTCCCCCCCTTCGACGGTGCGCGCACACCCGGAACGCAACCCACACGTGCGGGCCTCCGGGTTCGCTGCAAATCGAATGGGCTCTTTATACACCAAGACTGGATGGACGCAACGGGAATTTGCGTGATCCGACGCGGTATTCCGGCGATCGGCGGGTCGATCCCGGAGCGCTGCCCGGGTTGCGATGTCGGTCGCGCCGCGTGAGCCCAACCTCGGCGCAGCCATGGTGGCGCGCATGGTGGTGCGCAGCTTGTTGAAACCTCGCGCGCGGCGTCGGGAGAAAGCGTCGGCCCCGGCAGGTCGTCATGGCGACGCAACCGGGTCATCATGATAAATCTATTATTATCAATGCTTTAACGTGAAACTCCAACAAGCTGCGCACCACTATGGAACCTGAGCGTCACCCTCCCCGGTGCTATCATCCCACCTCCATGACGAGCGCCTCCCCGCGATGACCGCCTCCCCCGGCCTGCCGCGCAACCCCACCCGGCCGGTCCGCATCGGCCGGGTCACCATCGGCGCCGGCCACCCGGTGGCGGTGCAGAGCATGACGGCGACGCGCACGACCGACGTCGAGGCGACCGTGAAGCAGGTCCTCGGCCTCGAAGCGGCCGGGGCCGACATCGTCCGCATCGCGGTCGACAGCGGCCGCGACGCCGCCGCCCTGCGCGACATCCGCGCCCGCACGGAGGCGAACCTGGCGGTCGACCTGCAGGAGAACTACCGCCTCGCCGCCGAGGTGGCGCCGCACGTCGACAAGATCCGCTACAACCCGGGGCACCTGCACCACCACGAGAGATCGCGGCCGGTGCGCGACAAAGTGGCGTTCATCGCCGGGGTGGCGGTGAAGCACGACCTGGCGCTGCGCGTCGGGGTCAACTGCGGCTCGGTCGATCCCGGGAAGGCCGGCCGGTTCGGCGACGACTCGGTGGGCGAGATGGTCGCCTCGGCGCTCGAGCATGCCGCCCTGCTCGACGACCTCGGGTTCACGCGCTACTGCGTGTCGCTCAAGGACTCCGACCCGGCGAAGGTGATCGAAGCCAACCGCCGGTTCGCCGCCGATCGGCCCGACGTGCCGCTGCACCTCGGGGTCACCGAGGCCGGCCTGCCGCCGGACGGCATCATCAAGACGCGCATCGCCTTCGAACAGCTGCTGTCGCGCGGCATCGGCGACACGTTGCGGGTGTCGCTCACCGTTCCGAACGATCGCAAGGGTGAGGAGATCGCCGCGGGCCGGCGCATCCTCGACGATGTCGCCCATGGCCGCTTCCGCACGGTTCCCGAGAACTTCGGACGGCGGCTCAACATCATCTCCTGCCCGTCGTGCTCGCGGGTCGAGAACGAGGCGTTCGTCGATCTGGCGGAGAGGGTGCGCGACCTGACCCGCTACGCCGCCGACCACGCCCTGACCATCGCGGTCATGGGCTGCCGGGTCAACGGCCCGGGGGAGACCGACGACGCCGACCTCGGGCTGTGGTGCGCCCCGAACCACGTCAATCTCAAGGCGGGGGATCGGCTGGTCGGCGCCTTCCGCTACGACGAGGTCCTCGGCCGCCTCAAGGCCGAGCTCGACCGGCTGATCGCGGCGCGGACACAGGGCCGCGACTGACGGCGGCACGGGGCGCCTCCCCGGCCTCCGCCGGGCCGGCGGATCACGCCGCCCGTTCGCCCGTCCGCGCGGCCGGCGCCACCTCGCGCAGCGCCGCGAGGAAGGCGGCGGTCTCGTCCGGCGTGCCGATCGACACCCGCAGCCACTGCGCCATCGACGGGAAGCGCCGCCCCACGTAGACCCGCCGCGCCGCCAGCGCCCCGATGATCGGGCCGACGTCCGTCCCCATGCCGATCATCACGAAGTTCGCCTGCGACGGGATGACCTGCCGGCCGTCCTTCTCGAGATCGGCGCACAGCCGGCGCCGGGTGTCGTTCATCGCCCTGCGGGTGCGGGCCACCTGTGCCTCGTCGGCGAGACAGGCGCGCGCCGCCTCGAGGACCGCGACGTTGCCGTTGCTCCAGACCGCGTGCGGCCGCATCGCGTCGATGCGCTCCTTCGCGGCAACGGCGTAGCCGAGGCGCATCCCGGCGAGGCCGTGGATCTTCGAGAAGGTGCGCACGACCACCAGGTTCGGATGCCGTCCGGTCCAGCCGGCGGCGCTCTCGTAGGCCGGGTCCTCGACGAAGTGGTGGTAGGCCTCGTCCACCAGCACGACGGTGTGTCGCGGCACCGCGGCCAGGAAGTCCGCGAGCGCCCGGCCGCCGACGATCGTCCCGGTCGGGTTGTTCGGATTGCAGACGTACACCAGGCCGGTCTCCGGGACGCAGGCCGCCGTCATGGCCTTCAGGTCGTGCCGGAACTCGGCCGTCAGCGGCACCTTCACCGCCGCGGCGCGCGCCAGGCCGGCGAAGCGCAGCACCGCCTCGAAGGTCGGCTCGGCCGCGACCACCTTCCGCCCCGCCGCGAGGAAGGCCATGTCGGCCATCTTCAGAATCTCACCCGATCCGCAGCCGAGCAGGATGTTCCCGGGGCCGACCCCGTGGTGGCGCGCCAGGTCTTCGACGAGCGGCGTCTCGAGCGGGTCGGGGTAGCGGGCCGCGCGCGCCCCCGAGCGGGTCATGGCTTCGAGCGCGGCCGGCGGCGGCCCGTACGGGTTCTCGTTCGAGTCGAGCCGGAGGTCGCGCGGCCCGGTGCCGGAGGAGGTCACGCCGGAAGGCGCCGCGGCGGGCCCGGCGGCTGCCGACGATGCGGAAGGCGCCGCGGCCGCTGCGGGCCGGGCGACGAGCGCCGCGGCCGCGGCCGCGAGAGAGCCGGCGAAGCGCCGGCGCGTCAGCAGGGTCTCGAGCATGGGAACCTCCCCCGGTCGTGCCGCGGGCGCGGGCGGCGGGGCCGCCCTACCCGCAGAGTATCGTCCCGCCGTTGACGTTCAGGATCTCGCCGGTGATGTAGGTGGCGAGATCGGAGCAGAGAAACAGCACGGGTCCCGCGATCTCGCCGGGCGCCGCCACCCGGCCGAGCGGCGAGGTCTCGCCGTCCGACAACGCCCCGTCGCGCGCCTGACGGTCGAGAATACCGCGGCTCATGTCGGTGTACACCCACCAGGGTGCGACCGCGTTCACCAGGATCCCCCACGGCCCCAGCTCGACGGCGAGCGACTTGGTGAAGGAGATCAGCGCCCCCTTCGAGGCGGCGTAGTCGGCGTGCAGGTCCTCGCCGCGCTGGCCGGCGGTCGACGAGATCGTCACGATGCGGCCCCATCGGCGCTTCTTCATCGCCGGGATGACGGCACGGGTGCAGTGGAAGACGCCGTCGAGGTTCACGGCCATCGTGCGGCGCCACTGCGCGGCGCTCAAGCGCTCGAGACGGCGACCCTCGGGCGGTTCCCAGATGCCGGCGTTGTTGACGAGGATGTCGATGCGGCCGAAAAGCCGGAGCGCCGCCTTCGCCGGCGCCGCCCCGCCGGCGGAGCGGGCGGCGTCGGCCCGCACCGCCGCCGCCGTCCCGCCTCCCGCCGCGACCGCGCGCTCGACCGCGCGCGCCGCCGCCGCGCGGCGGTGGTAGGAGAAGACGACGGTGGCGCCGGCCGCCGCCAGGCTTTCGACGCAGGCGCGGCCGATGCCGCGCGAGCCGCCGGTGACGATCGCGACCCGGCCGGAGAGGTCGATGCGCCTGCCTTCGAGCGCCCTGGTGGGGCCGATCGATTGCGCGGCGGCGGCGGACCGGTGCGGCGCTCGACGGGCGGCGGGCATCCGGGCGCCGCCCTCAGAACACCGGCGCGGCCATGGTCTTGAGGATGGCCGCCGAGGTGCCCTCGACGTCGGTGTGCAGCGACCTGCCCGAGGCGTCCATGGTGACAAACGCCGGGAAGTCCTTCACGCGGAGGTGCCACATCGCCTCGGGCGTGCCGAGATCGAGAAGGTCGACGCCCTCGACCTTCTCGATGCAGCGGGCGTAGTACTGCGCCGCGCCGCCGATGGCGTTCAGGTAGACGGCGCCGTGCTCCTTGAGCGCCGCGAGGGTCTTCGGGCCCATGCCGCCCTTGCCCATGACGGCCCGCACGCCGTAGCGGCCGATGATGTCGGCCTCGTACGGCTCCTCGCGAATGCTGGTGGTCGGCCCTGCGGCGGTGATCGTCCAACTGCCGTTGTTCTTCACGACGACGGGGCCGCAGTGGTACAGCAACTGGTCGCGCAGGCTCACGGGAGGGTCGTGCTTCAGCAAGTGGTGGTGCACGGCGTCGCGCCCGGTGTGGATGACGCCGGTGATCGCCACCGTTTCGCCGACCTTGAGGGCGCGCACCTGCGGCTCGTCGATCGGCGTGCGCAGCGGCACGGCGCCGGCGGCGCGGAACGGCCGGTCGGCGCGCGCCATCTTCTCAGGCGGCTTGTCGTCGCGGTACAGCCAGCGGCGGTTGGCGCCGGTCCGGGCGTCGAGCACGACGCCCAGCCGGCGGAACGCCCAGCAGTCGTAGGCGACCGACACGAAGAACGACGCAGGCAGGCGGTTGATCGCGCCGACCTTGCAGCCGATGAGGGTGACGTCGCCGCCGAACCCCATCGTCCCGATGCCGAGAAGGTTGGCCTTCACCATGACATACTCCTCGAGCGCCTGCAGCCGCACGTCGGGGTTGACGTCGTCGAGGGTCCGGAAGAGCTGCCCCTTGGCGTGCTCGTAGCCGGTGGTGCGATCGCCGCCGATGCAAACCCCCAGCGCGCCGGCGCTGCAGCCGTGGCCCTGCGCCTGCCAGACGGCGTGCAGCACGCATTTGCGCACGCCGTCGAGGTCGCGGTCGGCGCGGCCGAGGTGCGGCAGATCCGCCGGCAGCGAGTACTGGATGTTCTTGTTCTCGCACCCGCCCCCCTTGAGCAGCAGGCGCACCTCGATCTCCGCGGCATTCGGCCACTGGCGGAAGTGGATCGTCGGCGTGCCGGCCCCGAGGTTGTCGCCGGTGTTCCTGCCGGTGATCGAGTCGACCGAGTTCGGCCGCAGCTTGCCGCGTCGCGTCGCCTCGGCGATCGCCGCGTGGATGGCGGCCTCGAGCTTCATCTGGTCGGCTCCCACGGGCGTCCGCACCTCGAAGGTCGGCCAGCCGGTGTCCTGGCAGATCGGGCCGTCGCAGTCGCTGGCCATGTCGATGTTGGCGGAGATGACGGCCATCGCCTGCCCGGACCGGCTGTCGGGCGATTCGCCCTCGAGCGCCCGCGCCATCGCCCGGCGGACGTCGGGCGGCAGGTTGGTGGAAGTCTGCACGATGAGATCGAGAAGGCTGGCGTTCAGATGCTCCATGCGTGGCATGATACACCTCCACCGCCGGGCGGGGGGCGCGCATCCCGGGCGCGCCGCGCGCCGCTGCCGGCGACATCCGGGAGGCTCACATGAAGCAGCCAGTCACCCTCGTTCTCGTCCTGCTGGCCGCCGCGGCCGCCACCGCCCCGGCCCGCGCCGAAGACGTCAATCTCAACTTCTACCCGTTCGCGCCGCGCTACCTCGACAAGGACTTCTGGGAGCCGATCGAGGACCAGTACGCGTTCGGCGGCACGGTCGACTTCGGCAAGGCGGGCTGGCCGCTGCACTTCGCGATCGGCCTGCACGGCTCGCTCGGCGACGAGGACATCACCAACCCGCTGGCGACCGGCGTGACCGCCGTCGTCAGCGAGCTGAGCTTCGGCATCGCCAAGGTCTGGACCACCAAGGGGACCGTGCGGCCCTTCCTGAGCGGCGGTGTGTCGTTCGTGACCGTCAATGCCGAGAGAGCCTTCGTCGGCACCGTCGACGACGATGACGACTCGATCGGCGCGTGGGTCGAGGGGGGCGTCTACTGGCGCCTCTCGCCGCACTTCAACCTCGGCATGTTCGGGAGGATGATGGCGGGATCGAGCATCACCCTGTTCGGCGAGGAGGGCGACGCCGACTACTCGGAGTACGGCCCGATGATCGGCTGGTCCTGGCCGGCGAAGCAGTAGCCGTCGCGGCGCCGGCCGCTACTCCTCCGGCACCGGCACGAAGCAGCCCGGCAGGCGCCTGATCGCGTCGAGCCCCTGGGTCAGGCGGACACCGTCGGCGTAGCCGCGGTTGAAGCGCCCCTGGGCCTCGGACTCGCCGGCGCCGCTGCTGCCCGCGCCACCCCGGCCGGCCGGCACGGCGCCCGTGCCGTGGTAGCCCGACGAGATGCGCGTCGTCCCGCTCCCCACCGACATCAGTCCGGGGCAGGAATCGGGGCGCGACGAGCGGCCCGCCTCGACGCCGCGCACGAAGCCGGCCATGTAGTCGGGGTCGCCGGTGATCCGCTCGGGGATACGCGAGGTGTCGTCGACCAGCGCGTCGATGCGCGCCTGCACCGCGATGTTGGTCTGGCGCGCCCGCCAGGTGGCGTGCGCCGCGAGGGTCTTCTCGTAGTCGCCCGGATAAGGGTCGCGCTCGCGGCCGTTGCAGCGACGGCTGGCGCGCGCCTCGTCCTCGGTCGCGTAGCGCTCGATGACGACCTTGAGGGACTCGTCCAGGCCGCCGACATCCTTCCCCTTCACGAGATCGCGCGGCACCTCGACCTGAAGCTCCATCCGGCAGTGTGCCTCGTCATACAGCGTGAACGGACCGTCCTGGTGCGACACCAGGAGCGGTTCGGCGAGGGTCACCTTGATGTCGACGCGGTTGCGCTTCAGATCGATGCCGTCGACCTTGGCCAGCTCGCCCGGCTTGAAGCGCCAGCGCCCCTTGCTGCTGACGAGGCGGCCGCTGACCCGGTTGCCGGTGTACATCCCCATGCAGTCGGCGTGGGTCTCGGCCGTGGTGACGACCCACGCGCCGCGCCAGCGCGACGCGACGGCGTCCTGGGTGTCGCCGGCGGGCACGGCACCCGACGACGCCAGGGCGAGCAGGCCGGTCGCGGCGCCCGCGGCCGCCCACCCGGAGGCGCGACGCCCTCCCGGGCGCGCGCTCATTGCGCCACCGCCCCGTCGACCGGCGCGCCGGCCGGTCCCGCGTGCTTTCCCGTGGTCGCGCCCGCGGCGCCGCCGGCGGCCCTGCCGGCGGCCTTGCCCGCGGGCCTGCCGGCGGGTGCGCCGGTCGCGGGCGCCGTGACCCGCGCCGCCTTCCGCTGCGTGGCGGGCACGGCGCAGGCCTGCAGCGCCCGCACCGCCTCGAGCCCCTGCGCCAGGCGGGCGCCGTCCTGGTAACCGCGCGCCCAGGCCTTCTGGCTCCTGCCCTTCGCGGCGAGGGCGGCATTAGCGGCCGTCGGCCAGTACGGCGCCGGCGTGGCCCGGGCGAGGTCGGCGCACTCCATGGCCGGTTCGGCGCGCCCGGCCTCGACGCCGCGGACGAATCCGGCCATGTAGTCGGGGTCGTCGCTGATCTGGCTCGAGATCCGCGCGTTCCTGGCGTTCCACTCCGTGAGTCGCGCTTCGATGGCGGCGCTCGATTCGGCCGCCTTCCACTCGCGGTGCGCGGCGATCGCCTCCTGCCGCGCCTGCGCGGGGTCGGCCCCTTCGAACGGCAGGAAGCCCGAGGCCACGATCGCCCGCGTCTCGGAGGCATGCCGCTCGACCACCGGCTCGAGAAGCGCCTCGAGCGCCAGCACGTCGCCCTCGGCGGCGAGGCCCGGGGGCACTGTAACTTTGAGGTCGATCTGGCAGCGCGCCGTGTCCGCGAGCGTGTAGTCGCGGTGCTGCGAGGTGACGTAGAGGCGCTCCGACAGTGACATGCTGAGCGTCACGCGCGACGGCGTGACCAGCACGTGGTCGACGTGCGCCGGCGTGCCCGCCTCGATCCGCTGGCGGCCGCGGCCGCGCACGGTCGATCCGTTCACCCAGTTGTCGCTGTAGATGCCGTTGCACTCGCTGGCGGTCGGGGCGGCGGTGACCACCCAGGCGCCCTGCCAGCGGGATTCGAACGTCGCGCGGGCCCCGCGGGTCTCCGCCGCCAGGGCGTGCCCGAACGAGGCCGCGAGCACTATCGCCGGTACCAGCGTCCACTTGTTCATGCTCCAGACCCCCTGTCCCACGCGGCTTTGCGAGGACCCAGGTGCTCAACCTAGGGAGGGTCCTTGTAATCGTCAACGGCGTCTTTTGAGATTGCCGCGGGGTTGTGTCGGAGGGCGATTTCCTATAGAAACCGCGTGTCGGCGGCGCCTTCGCGCGCCGCCGCGGCCCCGGATTACGAACATCGGCGCGCGTTACGAAAGGCGCGCCGGGGCGCCGTGCGCCGGCCGGACACCCGCGCGGGCACGGGTTGCGAAGACTCGACACATGGAGGATTGCATCGTGACATCCCGCCGACACCGCCCGCTGCCGTTCCTGCCTCCGATCGCCCTGGCCCTCCTGGCCGCCCTGGCCGCGGGAGGCGCGGCAACCGCCGCCGCGGCCGGCAGTGGGGCGAAGGCGGCCGCCGACGCCCCCGCCACGCCGATGAAGGCCGAGACCTTCACCGGCCTCGAGCTGCGCGGCATCGGCCCGGCGCTGACCTCGGGGCGGATCATCGATATCGCCGTCCACCCGACCGACCGGTACACCTGGTACGTCGCGGTGGCGTCGGGCGGCGTCTTCAAGACGACCAACGCCGGCACGACCTGGACGCCGATCTTCGACGACCAGGGCTCCTACTCGATCGGCTGCGTCGCCATCGACCCGAGGAACCCCCTCGTCGTCTGGGTCGGCACCGGCGAGAACAACAGCCAGCGCAGCGTCGGCTACGGCGACGGGGTCTACAAATCGACCGACGGCGGCGTGTCGTGGGAAAACGTCGGCCTGAAGAACTCCGAGCACATCGGGAAGATCGTCATCGACCCGCGCGATTCGAACGTCGTCTACGTGGCGGCACAGGGGCCGCTGTGGGCGCCGGGCGGCGACCGCGGTCTCTACAAGACGACCGACGGCGGAAAGACCTGGAAAGCGATCCTGACCGTCGACGAGAACACCGGCGTCAGCGACCTGGTCTACGACCCGCGCCACCCCGACATCCTGTACGCCTCGTCGTACCAGCGCCGGCGGCACGTCTGGACGCTGGTCGGCGGCGGCCCGGGGTCGGGGATCCACAAGTCGATGGACGGCGGCGCCACCTGGAAGAAGCTGGAGAACGGCCTCCCCAAGGAAGAGCTGGGCCGCACCGGTCTCGCGGTCTCCCCCGCCGACCCGGACACCGTCTACGCGCTGGTCGACGCGGCGCTCAAAACCGGCGGCTTCTTCCGCTCGACCGACGGCGGCGGCAAGTGGGAGCGCATGAGCGAATACAACTCGAACGGCGCCCAGTACTACCAGGAGATCGTCGCCGACCCGAAGGCCGTCGGCCGGGTCTACTCGATGGACACCTGGATGATGGTCACCGAGGACGGCGGCAAGACCTTCGCCAAGGCGGGCGAGAAGTCGAAGCACGTCGACAACCACGCGCTGTGGATCGACCCGGCCGACACCGACCACCTGATCGCCGGCTGCGACGGCGGCGTGTACGAGTCGTGGGACCGGGCCGCCACGTGGGACTTCAAGGAGAACCTGCCGGTCACCCAGTTCTACAAGGTCGCGGTCGACGAATCGACCCCGTTCTACTTCGTGTACGGCGGCACCCAGGACAACAACACCCTGGGCGGCCCGTCGCGCAACGTCTCCGAGCACGGCATCGTCAACAGCGACTGGTTCGTCACCGTCGGCGGCGACGGCTTCCAGAGCCAGGTCGATCCCCAAGATACGAACATCGTCTACTCGCAGTGGCAGCACGGGGTGCTGGTGCGCTATGACCGCAAGACCGGCGAGACCCTCGACATCCAGCCGCAGGCGGGGGCGGGCGAGGAGGGGCTGCGCTGGAACTGGGACTCGCCGCTGATCATCAGCCCGCACCTGCACACCCGCCTCTACTTCGCCGCCCAGCGTCTGTTCAGGAGCGACGACCGCGGCGACTCGTGGACCTCCGTGAGCCCCGACCTGACCCGGCGCATCGACCGCAACCGCCTCAAGGTGATGGGACGCGTGCAGAGCGTCGACTCGATCGCCAAGAACACTTCGACGTCGTTCTACGGCAACATCGTGGCGCTGGCGGAGTCGCCGCACAGGGAGGGGCTGCTGTACGTCGGCACCGACGACGGCCTCGTGCAGGTGTCGGCCGACGGCGGCAGGAACTGGCGCAAGGTCGAGACGTTCCCCGGCGTCCCCGACAACACCTACGTGTCGCGCCTGACGGCCTCGCAGCACGCCGCCGACACCGTCTACGCCGCCTTCAACAACCACAAGATGGCCGACTTCAAGCCGTACATCTTGAAGAGCGCCGACCAGGGACGCTCGTGGACACCGGTCGCCGGCGACCTGCCGGCGCGCGGCTCGGTCTGGGCGCTGGTCGAGGACCACCAGGACCCGGGTCTCCTGTTCGCGGGGACCGAGTTCGGCGTCTTCTTCACGGCCGACGGCGGCAGGCGCTGGGTGCAGCTCAAGGGGAAGATGCCGATCATCGCGGTGCGCGACCTCGCGATCCAGAGGCGCGAGAACGACCTCGTCGTCGCCACCTTCGGCCGCGGCTTCTACATCCTCGACGACTACTCGCCTCTGCGGGGCGTCGGCGAAGCGGCGCTCAACAAGGAGGCGCTGGTCTTCGTCGTGCCGGCGGCGAAGATGTTCGTTCCGGCGCAGGCGCTCGGCTACCGCGGCAAGGGGTTCCAGGGCGAGTCGTTCTACAGCGCCCCCAACCCGCCGTTCGGCGCCATCGTCACGTACTACCTCAAGGAGGATCTGCTGGCGAGGAAGAAGGCCCGTCGCAAGGCCGAGCGCGACGTGATCAAGAAGAACGGCGACGTCTTCTATCCATCATGGGAGGAGCTCAAGGCCGAGGACCGCGAGGAGGATCCGGTCATCGTGATGACCGTGTCCGACGAGGACGGCCGCGTGGTGCGGAGGTTCAGCGGGCCCGCGACCGCCGGGTTCCATCGCGTCGCCTGGGACCTGCGCTTCGCCGACGCCCGGCCGACCGACCTCAAGCCGCCCGGCGACGACCTGTTCGACAATCCGCGCGTCGGCCCGATGGCCGCGCCCGGCACCTACACGGTGACGGTGGCGAAGCGGGTCGCCGGCACGTCGACCACTCTCGGCGCCCCGCAGACCTTCACCGCCGAGCCGCTGGGCGCCGGCAGCCTGCCGGCCCCCGATCGCGAAGCGGTCATGGCCTTCGCCCGCAAGACCGCCCGCCTGCAGCGCGCCGTCTTCGGCGCCGTCGACGCCGCCACCGAGGCGCAGACCCGCATCGATCATCTGAAGAAGGCCCTGATCGACACGCCGGCCGCCGACCCGCGCCTGCTCGACGATCTGCTCGCGGTCGAGACAGGCCTCAAGGACCTGCGCGTGCCGCTCGAGGGCGACACGGTGCGCTCGCGTCGCAACGAGCCGACGCCACCATCCGTCGTCGACCGCGTCCAACAAGTGGTCGGAGGCCACTGGTTCAGCACGTCGGCGCCGACCTCGACCCACCAGCGCAACTACGACATCGCCGCGGCCGAGTTCTCGCCCGTGCTGACGGCGTTGCGGACGCTGATCGACGCGGATCTCAAGGCGATCGAGAATGCCGCCGAGTCGGCCGGGGCGCCCTACACCCCCGGCCGCGTGCCACGCTGGTCGCCGGAGTAACGGGGGAGGGGCGGCGGCGCCGCGGCGCGCCGCCGGTCCGGAGCGACCCTACGGACTTGCCGGCCGGGCGCGGCCGATCGCCTGCACACGCTGCACGAGGAGATCGAGATCGGCCTCGGTCGTGCGGTAGTTCACCAGGCAGGCGCGCAACGCGAACCGGCCGCGCACCCGTACGTTCGAAACGAACACCCGCCCCTCCCGCTGTACGTCGACGAGCAGCCGCTCGTTGAGGCGCTCGAGGTCGGCCTCCGGTCGGCGCGGGCCGGGCGGGGTGTATCTGAAGCAGACGATGCCCAGGTCGCCCGCCGACAGCAGCTCGAGACGCGGCGCCTCGCGCACCTTGCGCGCCAGGACGCGCGCCAGACGCAGGTCCTCCTCGATGGCGCGGGCGAACTCCCCCGCCCCGTGGTACTTGAAGCCGAGCCAGATCTTCAGCGCCCGGAACCGGCGCGACAGCTCGGGCCCGTAATCCCAGAAGGCGTGCCGCTCGAGGCGGCCGGCGCCGAACATGCGCGTGTAGTCGGCGTCGAGGCGGAAGGCGCGTCGCGCCTCCCCGGGCCGCCGGTACAGGACGCACCCGGCGTCGACCGGGGCGTACAGCCACTTGTGCGGGTCGAGCGCGATCGAATCGGCGAGGCTCAGACCGCGCAGCCGCGGCCGGCCCGAGGGCGCCAGCACCGCGAAGCCGCCGTAACAGGCGTCGACGTGCAGCCACAGCCGCTCGCGCCGGCACAGGCGCCAGATGTCGCGCAGCGGATCGACGGCGCCGGTGGTGACCGTGCCGGCGCTCGCCGCCACCGCGAACGGCGCGAGGCGCGCCCGCCGATCGCGCGTCACGGCGTCGCGCAGGGCGCCGACGTCCATCCGCAGGCGGCGATCGACCGGCACCGCGCGCACGAAATCGCGGCCGATGCCGATCAGCGCCGCCGCCTTGGGGATGCTGTGGTGCGCCTCCTCCGAGGCGTACAGGACGAGCGGCGGTCCCGCCCCGCCGCGCAGGCCGCGCCGTCCGAGGTCGAACGGCACCGCCGCGTCGCGCGCCGCCGCCAGCCCGGCGAGGTTGGCCATCGACCCGCCGCTGGTCAGGACGCCGCCGGCGCCGCGCGGCAGCCCGACGATCTCGCGGATCCAGTCGATCACCTGCATCTCGACGAGCGCCGCGCCGGGCGCCGAGCGGAACGCGGTCAGGTTCTGGTTGATCGTGGCGGCGAGGCCGTCGGCCACTGCGCCCGGCGCGGTTCCGGGCGGGCTGACGTAGCCCCAGAAGCGCGGGCTGTCGTTGCGTCGCGACAGCCGCGTCAGGGCGTCGAGGTCGTCGCGCAGCCGCTCCATCGGCTCGGCGTGCCACGGCAGCGGCCCGGTGAACCGCGGCGCGAGGTCGCCGACCTGGCGGCGCGTCGGCACGATCGGCGCCGTGCGCCGCGTCGCGCACCAGCGCCGCGCCACCCCGGCGGCCAGCCGCTCGAGGGCGGCGATTTCGGCCCCGCCGGCGTCGAGCGGCCGGGTCGGGGCGGCCGGACCGGGCGCGCCACGCCCCGACGCGCGCCGCCGCCCGCGACGCTCCGCTCCCCGCACCCGCCGGCCGGTCATGGCCGCCGATTCTGTCACGGAAGCGGCCCGCGCGGTCCGCGGCGTGCTCCGTCCCGCGCTGGATGGAAGGCCGGACGATAATCCATTGCCACGCCCCGTGGTTCGGCGTATCCGGTACCCGGGCACATTCGGAGCCCGGCCGCATGGATCAACGCCGGAAAGCGGAACCCGTCTCCCCGTCCGGCCGGCGGCATCCCTCGAGCGTCCGGCTGACGCGTCGCCTCGCGCCCGCGCTGCTGGTCGCCGCCGGCCTCACGGAGGCATCCGCCTCCTCGCTTTTCCCCAACCAGGTCTACCCGATCGACGGCGCGCCTGTCGGGGTCGTCGCGGCCGATTTCAACGGCGACGGGCGCCTCGACCTGGCGGCGCCGGTGCGCGACGGCGCGGCGGGTGTGGCGATACTCCTGGCCCGCGACCACGGGACGTTCGAGCAGGTCGCGTCTCTCGGGGCCAGCGCCGACGCGTTCTCGGTCGTGGCGGCCGATTTCAACGGCGACCTGCGCGCCGACCTTGCCGTCGCCTGGTCGACCACGTCCGAGATCACCATCGAACTGGGGCGTGGCGACGGGACCTTCGCGCGCGGCGCGCGGCTCGCCGCCGGCGCCCTCCCCCGGTCGCTTGCGGCCGGGGATCTCGACCGCGACGGCCATCAGGACCTCGTGGCGGCGCTGTACGATCCCGGCTCGATCCTGGTGCTCCCGGGGCGCGGGGACGGCACCTTCGCGCCGGGGACCCTCCTCGCGGCCGGCTGGCATCCGGTCTCGATCACGCTCGCGGATTGCGATGGTGACGGCCGTCTGGACGTCGCCGTCGCCAACCTGGACTCGAACGACGTCTCCTTCCGGCGGGGGCGCGGGGACGGCGACTTCGAGACGGAGATCCGCGTCGCCGTCGGCGACGGCCCCGAAGCGGTCGGGGCGGGCGATTTCACCGGCGATGGACTCGCCGATCTCGCCGTCGCGATCGGTGCGTCCAACCGGGTCCAGATTCTCGCCGGCCGATCCGATGGGACCCTGGAAACGCCGCTGTCCATCGGCACGGGTGAGCTGCCCGTGGCGCTCGCCGCGACGGACGCCGACGGCGACGGACGCGACGATCTCCTCGTCGGCAACGCGCGCTCGGGCGATCTCACGACGCATCTCGCCACCCGCCCGCCGCCCGTTCTCTTCGGTCCGCGGATCGCGTCCCGCGCCGGCGAGGAGCCGGCGGGCGTCGCCGCCGGCGATTTCGACGGCGACGGGCTGAGCGACGTCGCCGTCGCCAACGCCGTCTCGCGGACGATCGCCGTGCTCGCGGGTCGCGGCGACGGCGCCTTCGGCGACGCGCGGCGCCACCACGTCGGGCCCGACCCGAAGTGGATCGCCCTCGGGCGGCTCGACCGTGACCGTCACTGGGATGCCGCGGTCGCCACGTCGGGCGCGACGGGCATCGCGGTGCTCCTGGGACGCGGCGATGGCGGGTTCCAGGCGCGGACGACGTTCGAGGTCGGGGGCCATCCGGGGTCGGTCGCCATCTCCGAGTTCAACGCCGACCAGCGCGCCGACCTGGCGGTCCCGCTGACCGGGGACGACCGCGTCGTGGTCCTGGCCGGCGACGGCGCGGGCGGTTTCACGCCGCTCGGTCTGAACTACACCGGATCGGGCCCGTCGGCCGCGGCGTCCGGCGATTTCGACGCCGACGGCCGCGTCGATCTCGCGGTCGCGAATCTCCACTCGGACGATGTCTCGATCTTCCGCGGGCGGGGCGACATGACCTTCGATTCCGCCGTCAGCGTCGCGGCCGGCGACGGGCCCTGGTCGATCCGGGCCGCCGATCTGAACGGCGATCGGATCCTCGATCTCGCCGTCGGCGACAACGGCCCGATCAGTCCGACGACGTGGACATTCGGTCTTGGGGACGTGGCGATCCTCACGGGGCGGCCGCAGGGCGGCTTCGACACCGGCGTATCCTGGCCGGCGGGTGCGAACCCCCGCGTGATCGCCATCGGCGATTTCAACGGCGACCACCGCCCCGACATCGCCGCGGCGAGCCTCTATTACTACGTGTCGGTGCTGCTCAACGACGGCGGGGGACGTTTCTCCCACGCGCGCTGCGACGCCGGCATCCGGCCGGAATCGGTGGCCACCGGCGATCTCGACGCGGACGGGATCGTGGACCTCGTGGTCGCCAACAGCCAGTCGGGCGACCTCTCGGTGCTCCTCGGGCGGGGCGACGGCACGTTCCGGCCCGAGCAACGCTATCTCGCGGGCCTGGCGCCGTTCTCGGTCGGCGTCGCCGATCTCGACGAGGATCGCCGCCAGGATATCGTCGTCGCCAACTCGCTGTCGGACGATCTGTGGGTGCTGCTCAACGAGGGGCCCTTCCCGGACACCGACGGGGACGGCGTGACCGACGACGTCGACACCTGCACCGACAGCGACGGCGACGGGTTTGGCGACCCGGAGATCCCGGCCAGCGTCTGCCCCCTCGACGACTGCCCGGCCGATCCGGATCCCCTCCAGGGAGATGCCGACGGCGACGGCCGGGGCGACGTCTGCGATCCGTGCGCCCTCGACCCGCTCGACGACGCGGACCGCGACGGCGTCTGCGCCGACCGGGACACCTGTCCCGATCTCGCCGACCCCGGCCAGCCCGACGGCGACACCGACGGGCGCGGCGACCTGTGCGACAACTGCCCGGTGGACGCCAACGCGCTCCAGGAGGACGGCAACGCCGACGGGTCCGGCGACGCCTGCCAGCCCTCCCTGATCCTGCTGGGCGTGCGCGCGATCGGCGACGACACGCTCGAGCTCCTCGTCCAGGTCCGCGACCCGCAGGGCGATCCCCTCTCCGGCGTCGTCACCCTGTTCGAGTCGATCGACCATCCCGTGACGCTCGCGGACCTCGGCTCCACCGGAGACTGCCGGCAGGGCCTGTTCCCGCGCGGGGTGGAGGGCGAGGGGATCGGCTTCGCCTTCGGTTCGGTCGGCGCTCCCGTGCTCTTCGATTTCGGCTTGGGCGTCCAGGAGTTCGGACTTCCCTGTGTTCCGGGCGCGAACCGGTACGGCATCGCCGATCGCCCCGGCGCGGCGCCGGGTCCCGCCGCGTTCCAGGACGTCCTCGCCATCGGGCATCTCGTCCCGACCGCAGGGCTCTGCGTCGCCATCCTCGACCCGGCGGGTCTCCCGGCGCCGGGGCAGGCGATCGACATGGTGCTGCGCGGCTATGGCCCGGGGTCGATCGATCTGTCGCTTTCCGAATCACGGACGCGCGACTACCCGTTCGCGTCCGATCTACCGGACCGCATCAGCCTCTCGGGCCTCGTCGTCGGCGCCGGGCATCGCCTCTCGGTGACCGTGACCGATGGATCGACGCTCCCCGTGACCGCCACAATCCCCTTCCCCTACGCCGGCCAGGACACGCTCATCATCCGCCGCGCCGGCCCGCCGCGGGCGGTCATCACGGCACCGGCCGCGCTCGAGTGCGATCGGTTGGGCGGCGGCCTCGTCACCCTGGACGGGAGCCTCTCCACGGGGTCCGATCCCGGCGGCGCTCTCGAGTACGCCTGGCTTCTCGACCCGGGGCTGCCGACCGAGCGCCCCCTGGGAGACGGCGCGACGCTCCAGACCCCGCTGCCGTTGGGGTCGAACCGTCTCGGCCTCGTCGTCACCGACAACCTGGGCGGGAGCGGAGCGTCGGAAACGCTCGTGCTGGTCACCGACACGGCCGCACCCGTCGTGGCCGTGTCGGTCACGCCCGGCATCCTGTCGCCTGCCAACAACCTGATGGTCGATGTCACCGCCCTCGTCACCGCGACCGACCTGTGCGCCACGCCGCGGGTCCTGCTTGCGTCGATCGCCAGCAACGACCCGGAGGACGGACGGGGCGACGGGAGCACCACCCACGACATCGAAGGGGCGGCGTTCGGGGAGAACGACTTCCGATTCCGCCTGCGCGCCGAGCGTTCCGGCGCGTCGGATCGGATCTACACCATCACCTACCGCGCCGTGGACGACGCGGGAAACGCCGCCACCGCGTCGGTCGCCGTCGTCGTCCCTTCCACGCCGGGTCCGGCGGTGCGCTCCGCGCCGCGCGAGCGGCCCGTGCCGCGCTCCGTGTCGCCCGACCGGCCCGTCGTCCGTCGCCCCCCATCCCCTTGACCGGCGCATGTGCCCGGGTCCAGGATTGACGCACCGACCATCCCGGGGCCGCTGACCTCGTCTCATGGAGGTGACTCATGGCCGATCGCATCCGTCGCACCGAGTACTACTACACCCACGTCCCGGACACGCCCGGCGAGGCCTGGCGCATCCTGCACGCCCTGCACGAGGCCGGGGTGAACCTGCTCGGCTTCTCCGCCTTCCCGGCGCCGGGGAAGGGCTCGCAGGTCGATCTCGTCCCCGAAGCCCGCGAGCCGTTCCTGAAGGCGTGCAAGACGGCGGGCCTGACCCTGACGGGGCCGAAGACCTGCTTCCTGGTCGACGGCGCCGAACGCCCCGGCGCCGTGGCGAGCGTCCTCGCGCGCCTGGCCGACGCGAAGATCAACGTCACCGCCCTCGATGCCGCCTGCGCCGGCGCCGGCCGCTGGGGCGCCATCCTCTGGGTCAAGCCCGCCGCCGTCGAGGCCGCCGCCCGGGCCCTGGGGATCTGAAGCCGGGCGTGGCAGCGAGCCATCGCAGGACACGTGCCGCTCCTGCTGACTTGACAATTTATCAAGCATGGGACACCCTGATCCTTGGCGGGCGCACCATGGCCATCGCTTACGGGATCGGAAATGGCAGCGGATGGCACGTGTCGCCGCGCTTCGACGCCGCGGGGTCGGGAGGGAGATCCTCGAACGGATCAGGGAGGCATGGGAATCCGGCGTTGTCGTCCTGCCGGACCATGCGGAGGAGCGCTTCGAGAGCTCAGGGCTCTCCGATGCCGAAATCCGGAACGTCCTGAAGCATGGGCGGATCATCAAGATCGAGACGCCGATTCGACTCGCTCGTTACTCCATTCGAGGCGAGTCGGTCGATGGAGCCGACGTCATCTGCGCCGTCGAACTGGACGGAGCCGCGTTGATCATCGTGACGGTGTTCGAGGAGACCCAGCCCCCATGAAATGTCCAAAGTGCGGCGAGCAGCTTGTAGAGGCAAGAGCGACCGTGGACACCCCTTATCGGTATGTCACATCCGGCCTCAAGAACATCTACCTGGTGGGCATCGTGCTTCGCCGCTGCAAGAGATGCAACAGCGAGAACGCGGTGGTTCCCAGGATGGCGGACCTGCACCGGGCCATCGCGCGCGTGCTCCTCGACAAGCCCGAACGCCTGAACGGCGACGAGCTGAGGTTCCTCAGGAAGCACGCCGGGCTGTCAGCCCTCGATTTCGCCGCACAGCTCCAGATCGAACCGGAGACCCTCTCCCGGTTCGAAAATGACAAGCAGGATCTCGGTGTGACGACCGAAAAGCTGGCCAGGGCCATCGTCAAGGCCGAAATTCAGTCGGCGGAGAAAGCGGGGCTGCGGGACTTCCTTCTGCGGAAGCAGAGATTGCGCACGGCCACCGCAGGGCAGCCGTCCCTCTTTTCTTTTTGCAGGAGTCACTGGAAGAAGGCCGCCTAGAATAGCGGCCCATGCTCCGCCTGAACGGCGTCACCCGCTCCTACGGCGTCCACGAGGTCCTCAAGGGCGTCGACTGGGGCATTCCTGCGCGCGCGCGCGTCGGCCTCGTCGGCCCGAACGGCGCCGGCAAGACCACCATCCTCCGGATCATCGCGGGGGTCGAAGAGGCCGACAGGGGCACGGTCGATCTCACCCGCGGCCTGACCATCGGCTACCTCCCCCAGGAGGGGGCGCGGCTCGTCGAGGGGACGGTGCTCGACGCGCTGCTGGCGCCGTTCGCCGAGGTGGCGGCGCTCGAGCGCGAGCTGGAGCAGCTGCACCACGACATGGCGACCGCGACCGGCGAGCGCCAGGAGAGCCTCATGCGCCGGGCCGGCGACGTGCAGCACCGCTTCGAGGCGGCCGGCGGCTTCACCCTCGAGACCCAGGCGAAGGCGATCCTCGGCGGCCTCGGGTTCGGTCCGGAGGATCATGCCCGGCCGCTGCGCGAATTCTCCGGCGGCTTCCGGATGCGCGCCGCCCTCGGGGCGCTGCTCATGCAGCAGCCCGACTACCTGCTGCTCGACGAGCCGACCAACCACCTCGACCTCGAGGCGGTGCAATGGCTCGAGGCGTTCCTGCTCGACAGCCGCTCGGCGCTGGTCATGGTGTCGCACGACCGGACATTCCTGAACCGCCTCGCGACCACGATCGCCGAGATGGACGACGGCAAGGTGCGCGTCTGGGCCGGCAACTACGACGCCTTCCGGCGCGACAAGGAGCAGGCGCGCGCGCTGGCGGCGAAGCACGCGGCATCCGAGGCGCATCGCATCGGCGAGGTCGAGCGCTTCATCGAGCGCTTCCGCTACAAGGCGACCAAGGCGCGCCAGGTGCAGAGCCGCATCAAGATGCTCGAGAAGATGGAGCGCACCGAGATCATGGCTGAGGACCATACCTGGGCCTTCAACTTCCCGCCGGTGCCGCGGTCGGCGCAGAGGGTCGCACTGCTCGCCGGGGTGCACAAGTCGTACGGCGGGCGCGGCGTCCTGAGGTCGCTCGATCTCGAGATCTGGCGCGGCGACCGCATCGCCCTCGTCGGCCCGAACGGCTGCGGCAAGAGCACCCTGCTGCGCGTCGTCTCCGGGCTCGAGCCGGCCGACGCCGGGCGGCTCGAGATCGGCGACAAGGTGGTCATCCACTACTTCGCCCAGCATGTCCTCGAGACCCTGCAGGCGGCGCGCACGGTGATCGACGAGCTGCGCGCCTGGGCCCCGGGGCGCACCGACCAGCAGCTGCGCTCCCTGCTCGGCATCTTCCAGTTCTCGGGCGAGGACGTGTTCAAGAAGGTGGCGGTGCTGAGCGGCGGCGA
>Ga0247727_10007721_pt1 | contig 20339 bp, 20 predicted proteins | sample WisWelCaveWW1625_FD_202498 | JGI IMG/M metagenome (GOLD analysis project Ga0247727, IMG submission 202498) | Biofilm microbial communities from Wishing Well Cave, Virginia, United States - WW16-25 | ecosystem: Environmental > Aquatic > Deep subsurface > Groundwater > Cave microbial mat | place... | reverse complement strand
TTCGCCCGGACCGAACCAGCTCGATCATCTGACGCCGGAACTCCGGCGTGTAAGGTGGGTTCTTTCTTGCCATTGTGGACTCCTGGAACACAAATGTTCGGGTGTCCACCAAACCGGGGGAACTTCAGCCGATTGGAAATTCTTGAACGCCTCACGTAAGAGTTCAGGCCCCTTCCTAATTTGACCAAGCTGCAATGCAAGCTCGCCCGCTCGCGCGTACGCGGACGCCGCCTGAGCGTAAGCGGCAGAGTCGGAGAAATTTGGGGCGCATTCCACGAGCGCCTTGAGTTCCACTTTGGGCACGCCTTGCAGTTGATAATGAGCCGCCACCTGTTCCCACGTCTCGGCTCTAAGCATTTTGTCGTCGGGAGCGAGGTCGTACGCGCGGCTGAAATGCTTTCTGGCGGTCTGCACATCGCCCCCTGCCAGGGCGAGTTCACCAAGGTATCGCGCCGCCTCAGCATCCTCCGAATAGCATTCAAGCGCACGTTCCCATGACGTGCGGGCGACCGTCGCTTCAGAACGTTCGCTGGCGCTCTTTCCCCTGACCAGCAACACCGTCGCCAACTGCACGCTGGAGTTGGACAAGTACTTTTGTGCGAGCTTGATATCCTTAGCTAAGCTCTCGGCGAACCCGTTGAGCTTCTTCTCTGCTTGTTGAGGATCGCCGTTCGCCAACTCATCGAGAGCCCCCTTTACTTCGCGATAGAGATCGTGCTCGGCCTCGCTTGCCAAGGGCTCTCCTTGCCTGAGTCGGCGAATGATTAGAATGCGTGCTTCCTTGATCCTCGCTTCCTCATCCTGCAAATACTCGAGAAGTCTGGTGGCAATTTGACTTTTCGAGAACCGCCACGTTCTCCAGGCACCGAAGATTGTTACGCCAATGCCAACTAGCGATCCTGCAATCGCGAGCCACTCCTTGACGCCGTAGCCGCTGATATCGATCAGTGAAACCAGTGGACTTGCCAGCACCCACACCGGTCCCTCGCCCATACGCCCCTCCCCAACTCAATCCACTCGCCCAAATGCAATGTAACGCCTATTCAGTGAACCTATCGTCTGACGCTGCGCGCGGGAAGGCAACCGATATTGTTCGTGCCCTTCCGATCCGGACGAGCCCGGGATGACATGGGCCGAGCGGTGCGTGCTAAAGTTTGCCAAGACGAATGATGGGAGGGGACATGAGCAAGTCGGAAAAAAGCAGCACCGACGAACGCGGGTTCCTGCGCGACTTGCAGACCTACGGCGATCGCGACTTCTCGGTATACATGCGCCGCGCCTTTGCGCGCTCGATGGGCTACTCGGGCGACGAGCTGGCCCGCCCCGTGGTCGGCATCGCCTTCACGCATTCCAGGTTCAACCCCTGCCACCGCCACTTCCCCGAGCTGCTCGAGGCGGTGAAGCGCGGGGTGGCGGCGGCCGGCGGATTGGCACTCGAATTCCCCACCATCTCGCTGCACGAGTCCACGCTTGCCCCCAACTCCATGAAGTTCCGCAACCTCATGGCCATGGACACCGAGGAGATGATCCGCGCCCAGCCGATGGATTCAGTCGTGCTGATGGGCGGCTGCGACAAGACCGTGCCGGCCCAGCTGATGGGCGCGGCCAGTGCCGGCAAGCCGGCCATCGAGCTGATCGGCGGCCCGCAGATGACCTCGCGCTACAAGGACGACCGCGTCGGGGCCTGCACCGACTGCCGCAAGTTCTGGACCCGCTTTCGCGCCGGCGAGATCGGCGCAGCGGAGATCGAGGCGGTGGAGGGCCGGCTCGTCACCACGGCCGGCACCTGCGCCGTGATGGGCACCGCCTCCACCATGGCCGCCATCGCCGAGGCGCTGGGCATGACGCTGCCGGGCACCGCCGCCATCCCCGCCGTGCACGCCGACCGGCTGCGCGCGGCGGAGGCGACCGGCGCACGCGCCGTGGCGCTGGCGCGCTCCGACCTCACGCCCGACAAGATCATCACCGCCGGCGCCATCGACAACGCGGTGCGCGTGCTGCTGGCGCTGGGCGGCTCGACCAACGGCGTGATCCATCTGGCCGCCATCGCCGGCCGGCTCGGGCTGAAGCTCGACCTCGCCCGCCTCAACGCGCTCTCCGACACCACGCCGGTGCTGGCCGCCGTCAAGCCGGTGGGCACCGAGTTCTACATGGAGGACTTCTTCGCTGCCGGCGGCATCGGTGCTGTGCTGCGCGAGCTCAAGGTGCTGGGCCTGCTCCATCTCGACGCCATGACCATCGCCGGCGAAACGCTGGGTGCGCGCCTCGCCGCCGAGGAGGGCGCCTACGTCGACCGCCGCGTGATCAAGCCGGCAAGCCAGCCGCTCGAGCCCCAGGCTCGTCGCCCTGTTCGGCTCGCTCGCCCCCGACGGGGCTATCCTCAAGCGCTCGGCGGCGACGCCGGCGTTGTTTGAGAAGACCGCGCGCGCGGTCGTGTTCAGCTCGCTGGAGGACATGGCCGCCCGCGTCGACGATCCCGCGCTCGATGTGACGGCCGAGGACATCCTCGTGCTGCAGAACGCCGGCCCGACCAGCCCCTCGGCGATGCCGGAAGCGGGCTTCCTGCCGATCCCCAAGAAGCTGCTCGCCGCCGGCATCAAGGACATGGTGCGCATCTCGGATGCGCGCATGTCGGGCACCGCCTATGGCACCATCGTGCTGCACGTGGCGCCGGAAGCCGCCGTCGGCGGGCCGCTGGGGCTGGTGCGCAGCGGCGACCAGATACGGCTGAGCGTCAAGGAGCGCCGGCTCGACCTGCTGGTGGACGAAAAGGAGCTGGCCAGGCGCCGCAGCGCGGCCAAGCCCACAAGCGATCCGTCGCTGCGCGGCTACGACAAGCTGTTCCGCGAGAGCGTGATGCAGGCTCCCGACGGCTGCGACTTCGATTTTCTGAGGGGTTAGCGAGACGGAGGGTCGGCAAACAGCTCAGGTTCCGAGCAGGCCTCTCGTGATGTTTCGCCGTCCATCAACGACGCGCAAGACATGCACGGTCGCGTCGCCTCGGACATGCTCATAGATGACAATATAGGGGTAGACGACCGCGATGCGAACATGTTCGCCAAGAGCCGGCCGCGGAGCTCCGGTGCCTGGCGATTCGGCGAGGTCGTCGATCGCCTGCTAAAGCTTGCGATCCCATTTATCGGCTGTGGCAGGACCGGCGCCGAGGCAAGGCGCGCCACAGTCCGAATGAGGTCGCGCCGGGCTTCCGGCGAGGCAACGACAATTGTTATCGCGCGCCAATTGACTTCAGATAGGCGTCGATCTCGTTCCTAACGGAATCTGCGGGAAGGCCTTCGCCGCGCGCAATAGAAGCGCGAGCCTCGTCCACCAACGGCCTGGCCCAGGCGAGATCATCGGTGTCGATCGCCATCAAGTCGGTAACGGCGAGGCGCACTGCGTCCTCGACCGAGTCAAATCGCCCGTTTGCGACCTGTTGCTCCAGCCACCGCAGCTGCTCGGATGTCAATGTGATCGTCATCTCCGCCAACATAGCACGTCGCAGCTCTTGCGAAAAATGCCGATCCTACCGTGCCTTCGCCAGCATTGGGCCCAGGGCCGCAGGCGTGCTAGGCTTTTGCAACCGTGCGCGCCGGGAGAACAAGCATGAACCAGGTCGAAATCGTCGAGGTGGCGCCGCGCGACGGCTTCCAGGCGGTCAAGCCCTTCATCCCGACCAAGACCAAGATCGCCCTCATCGAGGAGCTCGCCGCCTGTGGCTTCGCGCGCTTCGAGATCGGCTCGTTCGTGAGCCCCAAGGCCGTGCCGCAGCTGGCCGACACGGGCGAGATCCTCAAGCGCGCACGCCTCCCCAAGGGCCAGCGCGTGCACGTGCTGGTGCCGAACGCCAAGGGCCTGGAGCTGGCGCTTGCCGCGGGGGTGAGCGAGGTGGCCTGGGTGATCTCCGTCTCCGAGAGCCACAACCGCGCCAACGTCAACCGCAGCGTCGATGACAGCTTCAAGGCCTTCGAGAGCGCCTGGGGCGCGCTGGCCGCCGCCAAGCGGCCCAGGCTGCGTCTGGGGCTCGCCACCTGCTTCGACTGCCCGTGGGAGGGCCGCATCCCCGAGGAGAACGTGCTGGCTGCGGTGGAGCGCGCGCTCGCGGCCGCGCCCGATGCCGAGATCGGTATCTCCGACACGACGGGCCGCGCCGGGCCCGATCACGTCGGCGCGCTGTTTGCCCGGCTCGTCGCCCGCTACCCGCAGGTGACGTTCGCCTACCACGGCCACGACACCTACGGCCTCGGCGTTGCCAACGCTATCGAGGCCTTCCGCCAGGGCGTGCGCGTCATCGACGGCGCCGCCGGCGGCCTCGGCGGCTGCCCGTTCGCGCCGGGCGCGGCCGGCAATACGGCGACCGAGGACTTGGTGTTCGCCTTCGAGCACATGGGGGTCAAGACCGGCATCGATTTCGATCGCCTGCTCAAGGCGGCCGACGCTGTCTCCAAGGTTGCGCCCGAGCAGGCCGGCGGCAAGGTGCGCACCGTGCCGCGCCGCCGCGCGCTGTCGGGCTTCGGCCACGCCAGCCACGGCGTGCCGGCCTGAGCCGGGCGGCCGGAGGCGCGTCGCAGGACGAGCCCCAACTTCACCCAAGCGGACTCCCGCGGTCGGTCGCGCGCGAACCTGACGTAACCTTTCATTAAGGGGCGCGTGGAAAGATTCCCTTAACCACCGATTTGCCCCGCAAGGACGTCCCCGGATGCCCCTCCCCGACGGCGCCGCGCGCCTGACCTCGAGCCTCAACGAGGCCCGCAACGACACCGGCCGCATCGCCTTCTGCGGGCCAATCGTGCTGTCCGCCATCACCGGCTATTCGGTGAGCAAGGTCGAGGACGAGGTCCGCGTCTTCCGCAACATCACGCCCGAGGCCAAGCCGATCGTGAAGGGCACCTACGCCGAGGAGGTGGCCGCCGCGCTCGCCCATTTCGGCTACACCATGGAGCTGAAACAGAGCTTCATGGGGCTGGCGCGCAAGGAGCGGCCGAGCCTGTGGACCTGGATGCAGAAGCCGCGCAACGCCTGGGTGCACTACATCCTGGCCGTGCACAAGGGCAAGGACGGGCACTGGATCCTGATCAAGGGAGTCAAGCACTGCGACACCTACACGGAGGGGCGCTGGCAGTTCGTGTGCGACGGACCGCACAAGGGCTGCCGCATCATGGAGGTGTTCGAGGTGAAGAAGGCGCTGGGGGTTTGACGGCTCCCTCTCCCCATCATCTTCGATGGGGAGAGGGTTGGGGTGAGGGGCGGAAGCTTGCTCCGGCGTCGGTCGCCGCCCCTCACCCTAGCCCTCTCCCCGCGCTGAAGGTGCGAGAGGAGAGGTTCGCGGAGCGCGGGGAGAGGGAATAGCTCAGCTCTTCAATTTCGGATCGAGCCAGTCGCGCAGGGAGTCGCCGAACAGGTTGAAGGCGAACACCGCGAGCGTGATGGCAACGCCGGGGAAGACGATCATCCACGGCGCCGACTGGTAGAAGTCGGCACTCGTGCCCGACAGCATCAGCCCCCAGGCCGGCGTCGGCTCGGTCACGCCCAGCCCCAGGAACGACAGGCTCGCCTCCAGCAGGATCGCCTGGGCGACGAAGGCCGTCACCATGATCAGGTAGGGGGCGACGATGTTGGGCAGGATGTGGCGCAGGATGATGCGCTTGTGGGAGAAGCCCGCCGCGCGTGCGGCATCGATGAAGGGCATGGCGACGATCGACAGCGTCGAGGAGCGCGCCACGCGCGCCATCTTGGGGATGATCGGCAGCGCGATGGCGGCGATCAGGTTCATGTCGACGCCGAAGGCGGCGCGCTTGCCCAGCACCGCCACCACCACCATCGCCAGCACGATGATGGGAAACGACAGCATGATGTCGACGACGCGCTGGATGGCATTGTCGATGCGCCCCCCGAAATAGCCGGAAGCCGCTCCGACCAGGGCGCCCAGCGTGCAGCCAAAGAGCGACGACAAGATGCCGACGGCAAGGGCCGTGCGCGCGCCGTAGACGATGCGCGAGAACACGTCGCGGCCGTACTGGTCGGTGCCGAACCAGTGTTCCTCGCCGGGCTTCGTCAGCATGGCGGCAAAATCGATGGCTTCGGGATCGTAGGGCGCGATCCAGCGGGCACCCAGCGCGCACACCACGTAGACCAGGATGACGAGAAAGCCCGCCACGCCCAGCGGCTGCGTGCGCACGAACTGCCAGAATGCGCTTGCCCGCTTGGGCATGGCCTCGGCGCGAAGACTGGGTGTGGCTGCAATGGTTGCCATGGCAATCCCCTAGCTCAGACGGATGCGCGGATCGAGCCACGCATACATGAGGTCGACGATCAGGTTGACGAAGATGAAGATGGTGGCGATGAACAGCACGAGGCCCTGGATCAGGTTGAAATCGCCGCGCGCGGTGGCATCGACGAACAGCTTGCCGACGCCGTTGATGTTGAAGACCTGCTCGGTGACGACGAGGCCGCCGATCAGGAAGGCGAACTCGAGGCCGATCACGGTCACGACCGGCAGCATGGCGTTGCGCAGCGCGTGGCGGCGCATGATGAGGCGCGTCCACACGCCCTTGGCGCGCGCGGTGCGGATGTAGTCCTCGCGCATCACCTCGAGCAGCGCCGAGCGCATCATGCGGGTGGCGACGGCGGCATAGCGGTAGCCAACCGAGATGGCGGGCCAGATCGTCACCGACAGGTTGGTGATCGGGTCCTCCCACAGCGACACGTAGCCAATCTTGGGCAGCCAGTTGAACAGCGACAACAGCGCCAGGATGATGAGCATGCCGAGCCAGAAGGAGGGCACGGCCAGCCCCGAGACGGCGAGCACGCGCACACTGTGATCGATCCAGGTGTCGCGGTAGAGCGCCGAGACGGTGCCGAGCGGGATGGCGATGACGACGGCGATGATGGTCGACATCAGCGCGATCTGGAACGAGACGGGGATGCGCAGGGCGATCTCTTTGACCACCGAGTCGCCTGTCCACAACGACTTGCCGAGGTCGAGCTGGGGGAGGCCGATCAGGTATTCGGTGAACTGCTGATGCAGCGGCTTGTCGAGCCCTAGGCGCTTGCGCTCGGCCTGGATCGCCTCATCGGTGACGGCGGCCCCGTCGGCGCGCAGCTTCACCACGACCACGTCGCCCGGCATGACGCGGATGAGGAAAAAGACGGCGATGGCGACGCCGAGCAAGGTCGGGATCACCAGCAGCAGTCGGCGGATAACATACCAGAGCATGGTTGCCGGCCCTTGGGGCGATGGAGCCGGCGGCAGCAACTTCGCCGCCGGCCCCGATCACGATCTTATTGGTCTAGCCACACGTCGGCCAGATCCTGCCACAGATAGTGGCTGGGCGTCATGTGCCAGCCCTTGATCTTCTTGTGGTTGACGATGATGCGCTGCCACCACAGCAGCGGCACGTTGTAGGCTTTCTCCAGCGCGTAGCGGTCCATTTCCCGCACGAGCTTGGTGCGCTCGGCGACGTCGATGGTGCGGCGCTGCTTCTCGTACATCTCGTCGATCTTGGCGTCGGTGTGGCCCGAGTAGCCGCTGGGCGACGTCTTCTTGGTCAGGAACTTGGAGAACTGCGCCGTCGGATCGTCCATGAAGTCGGCTTGGAATTCGACCGCAACGTCGAAGTCACCCGAGGCCACCCGATCCTGATAGAGCTTGGTCTCGAGCTGCTCGTGCTCGGCCGTGACGCCGATCCTGCGCCACTGGTCGATCGAGTAGACGCCGGCCGGCGTATAGGGCTCGGGAACATTGCGGTTCAAAAGCTTGAACTTGAAGTCCTTGATGCCCGCCTGCTCCAGCAGCTTCCTGGCGTCCTCGCGCGACTTGTTGATGTCCTTGGCGAAGCCAGGCAGCTTGACGAGATCGGCCTCGGGCAGCGCCATGGCATAGCCCGGCCGCATGACGCCGCCGACGTATTTCAAGATCGAGATCTTCGAGAGCGCCTCCGACCCGCCCCAGCGATCGATGGCCATGCTCAAGGCCTGGCGCACGCGCACGTCCTCGAACGGCTTGCGCGTGGTGTTGAAGACCAGCATCAGGTTGGTGACCCAGGGGCCCTCGTAGACAGCGAGGTTGTCCTTCATCTTGTCGAGCAGCTGGGACCGCTCGGAGGGGTTGCGGCCGCGGAACTCGGCGTCGAACTGGCCGCCGAGGATGCCGGGCACGACGGCGGCGGACTTGACGAAGAAGATCTTGTAGCCGTCGAGATAGGGCTTGCCCTGCTGGAAGTAGCCGTCGAAGCGCTTGCCCTCCCAACTCGTGCCCTTGACGTGGCCGACGAGGGTGAAGGGGCCGGAGCCGAAGATCTCGGTCTCGGGATAGCGCGGGTTCTGCTTCAGCTTGGCGGCGCTGTAGACGCAGTTGTAGGGCGAGGCCAGGGCCTCCAGCACGCCGGCCATCGGGTTCTTCAGCTTGAAGACGACGGTCGTCGCATCGGGCGTCTCGACGCCGAGGTCGGAGTAGTACGCCTTGCGGATCGACACCACGCCCTGCGGCGGGGCGATGATGCGGTCGTAGGTGGCCTTGACGTCGGCCGAGGTGAGGGGGGAGCCGTCGTGGAACTTGACGCCACCCCTGAGCTTGAAGGTGTAGGTCATCCCGTCCGGCGACACCGTCCAGCTCTCGGCGAGGTCGGGAACGACTTTGGGGTAGTCCTTGCCGTCGAACTTGACGAGCAGGGAATAGTGCGGCGCGATCGGGTGGATGAGGGCGAACGTCGTGCTGCCGTGGCAATCGTAGTTCGGCGGCTCGGCCACGACCGAGAAGTTCAGGGTGCCCCCACGCTTGGGCGCCTGTGCTTCGGCAGCACCGGCTGCGAAGGCCACCGCGGCGCTCGCGGTCAGGGCGCAGAGAATGGCTCGGTACATACTCTCGTCTCCTTTTTGGCTCTTGGCGATTCGATCTGATTGTGTCGTCAGGCGTGGATGCACGCCACCAGATGACCGGGCGAGAGCTCGCGCGCCGGCGGCACGCCCTTGCGGCACTCGTCGGTCGCCAGCGGGCAGCGGGGATGGAAGACGCAGCCCTTGGGCGGATTGAGCGGGCTCGGCAGCTCGCCGGTGATGATCGTGCGCGGGCGCGTGCGCTCCACCACCGGATCGGGCACGGGGGCGGCGGCGAGCAGCGCGCGCGTATAGGGGTGCTTGGGATTGGCGAAGAGCTCGTCGGAGGCGGCATACTCGACGATGCGGCCCAGATACATGACCGCCACCTTGCTCGAGATGTGGCGCACGACGGCCAGATCGTGGGCGATGAAGAGATAGGTGAGGCCGAGGCGCTGCTGCAGCTCCTCGAGCAGGTTGATGACCTGGCCCTGGATCGACACGTCGAGGGCGGACACGGCCTCGTCACAGACGATGGCGCGCGGGTTGACGGCGAGCGCGCGGGCGATGCCGACGCGCTGGCGCTGGCCGCCCGACAGCTCGTGGGGGTAGCGCAGCGCCATGTAGGGAAACAGTCCCACGGTCTGCAGCAGCTCGGAGACACGGTCGGGGATCTGGGGTTTGGGCAGGATGTCGTGCACGTACATCGGCTCGGCCACGATCTGGCCCACCGTCATGCGCGGGTTCAGCGACGAGTAGGGGTCCTGGAAGATGACCTGCATCTTCTTGCGCACCGCGGTCATCTCGTCGCGCGAGAGCATGGCGATGTCGACGCCGTCGAAACGGATCTCGCCGGCCGTGGGATCATCGAGACGCAGCACCAGGCGGCCGAGCGTGGACTTGCCGCAGCCCGATTCGCCGACCAGGCCCAGCGTCTCGCCGCGCTTGATATCGAGCGTGACGTCGTCGACGGCGCGCACCAGCTTGGACCGGCGCAGGAACCCGGCGCGGACGGGGAAGTATTTTCTCACCCCCTTGATGTCGAGGAGGGGGCCACCGTCGCTGGCCTCGGCGGCCGCCTTCAAGCCGGTCTCGACCTGCCCCATCGACGGGTCGAGAGCCTCGATCTCGGAGGCGCGGAAGCAGGCGGCGAGATGTCCAGGCTCGACCATCACGTAGGGGGGGACCTGCTCGCACTTGTCGATGGCGAAGCGGCAGCGCGGACGGAAGCGGCAGCCGGACGGCGGGGCCAGCAGGTTGGGCGGCGCGCCCTCGATGGTGGCGAGCTTGGCGCTGCGGCCGCGATCGAGGCGCGGAACGGCCGACAGCAGGCCGCGGGCGTAGGGGTGCAAGGGCCGGGAGAATACGCGCTCGGCCGCCCCGCTTTCGACCAGGCGCGCCGCGTACATGACGTTCACGCGGTCGGCGTAGCGCGCCACGATGCCGAGATTGTGGGTGATGAGCACGACGGCGACGCCGAGCCGCCGGGAGAGATCCTTCATCAGCTCGAGGATCTGCGCCTGGATGGTGACGTCGAGCGCGGTGGTCGGCTCGTCGGCGATCAGGAGCTTGGGGTTGCAGGCCAGGCCGATGGCGATCATGACGCGCTGGCGCATGCCGCCCGAGAGCTGGTGGGGGTATTGGTTGAGCCGGCTCTCGGGATCGGTGATGCCGACCAGCGTCAGCAGCTCGATGGCGCGCGCGCGTGACGCCGCCTCATCCATGTTGAGGTGGATGGTGAGCGGCTCCGTGATCTGCAGGCCGATCTTGAGCACCGGATTGAGCGAGGTCATCGGCTCCTGGAAGATCATGGCGATCTGCCGGCCGCGGATGCGTCGCATCTCCTCCTCCGACAGCGTCAGCAGATCGCTGCCTTCGAAGCGGATGGAACCGTTGGGGATGCGTGCCGTGCCCGGGGGCAGGAGCCGCATGACGGCGAGCGCGGACACGGACTTGCCGGAGCCCGATTCACCGACAATCGCCACCATCTCGCCGGGATAGACCGAGTAGCTCAGGTCTTCCACCGCGCGCACGGTGCCGTGCGAGGTGACGAACTGCACGCTGAGGTCGTCAATCTCGATCAAGGGCCGCGCGTCACGGCCGGGCAACGCCGCCGTTGCCGGTTGAGCAAACGCTTTACCCTCGAGGCTCGAAATCACCTCGTTATTCAACGATGTCCTCCCTTACGCGGGCGTCTGCCTATTTGGCCATCCGGGGAAGCTGGGCCCGACGGTGTGCAGTATGCCAAATCCCTTGCTAACCCACCAAGACGAGGCTGAGCAAGGAGATACGTCCCGCATCGGCAGATTGGCGCAGATTTGCGGCGTAATCCGGTCCGCACGGTTAAACGTCTTGTGCGGTTGTGTGCCGCACGGAGGCATCAGCGCGCCTGGTGACGTCGGGCTGCAGCGCCAGGCCGAGCCCCGGGCCGCCGGGCACGGTGATCTCGCCCTTCACGACCGGCGGCAGTTTCGTGACAAAACGATGATACCAACCGTAGTAGAAGGCGCGCACCATCTCCTGCACCCAGCAGTTGCGCGTGTTGAGGGCAAGGTGGGTGGAGACCGCGAGCGCCACCGGCCCCGTGCAGTCGTGGAACGCGACCGGCACGTGCCAGGCTTCGGCCATGGCGGCAACCTTGCGCGCCTCGCTCACCCCGCCGCACCAGGTGACGTCGAGGATGACCATGGCGAGCGCCTCGAGCTCCAGGAGGCCGCGGAAATCGGCCCGTCCGCCGCGCGTCTCGCCGACTGCAATCGGCGCGCGAGTGGCCCGCGCCACCTCGCCGATCGAGGCCAGGTGGTCCATGAACACGGGGTCCTCGACCCACATGGGTTGTAGCGGCTCGAGCGCCTGGGCGATTCTGACCGCCTGTGGCCGGCTCCACAAGGAGTGCAACTCGGCCGCCACGTCCACGCGGTCGCCGACGGCCTTGCGGATCTTCTCGAAGGGCTGCAGGGCCTGCTTCAGGTCCGCGGGCGAGATCCAGTGGCCCAAGGAGCGCTCGGCGGCGTAGTCGAACGGCCAGATCTTCATGGCCGTGATGTCCTGCTCCAGCAACGAAAGGGCGAGCTCGTCAGCGCGGTTGAGGAAGGCGTCGAGGTCCTCGTACTGGCCTTTGGCGGCGTCGAGGCCGAAGTTGGCGGTGCCCTGGGTGGGCCGCGCCTGCACGTAGGAGTAGCCGGCGCAGGTGTTGTACACCTTGATGCGTTCGCGCACGCGCCCGCCGAGGAGGTCGCACAGCGGCAGCCCCGCGCTCTGGCCGAGGATGTCCCACAGGGCGATGTCGATGGCGGAGCGCCCGCGCATCTCGGCGCTGGCGCCGACAAAGCCGATGTAGCCCGTCAAGTGGGCCTGGTGCGCCTCGATGTTGCGCGGGTCCTTGCCGATGAGATAGGGCGCGATGGTGGCGTGGATGTGGGCTTCCGCCGCCGTCGGCCCGTAGAACGTCTCGCCCAGGCCAGTCAGCCCCGCGTCGGTCGCCACCTGCACCCAGAGCAGATTGGGAAACTCGGCGATACGGATGGTGTCGATGGCGGTGACCTTCATGAACGCACTCTCCCTCCCCGTATGCGCCAAAAAGGGTATCGTGGCCGGGGCATGCTTGGGCGAACATTTGCCAAAGCCCGTTCCCGCCACACCAAGGAGCCTCGCACATGCCCGACAGCATCATGTACCACGAGGGCAACCGGCAGCTACAGGACGCCTTCGCCAGCCGGCGCATATCCGATCGGCTGGAGGAGAAGCTCACCCGCACGACCTTCACGGCGGACGATGCGGCCTTCATCGAAAGCGTCATCTATTTCTTCATCGCCACCGCCGACACCGACGGCCGGCCAGACTGCTCGTACAAGGGCGGCGCGGCAGGCTTCGTGCGGGTGACGGCGCCCGACGAGCTGGCGTTTCCCGACTACGACGGCAACGGCATGTTCAAGAGCCTCGGCAATCTGCTGGTCAACGCTCACGTCGGGCTGTTGTTCATCGACCTGCACGGGCGACCCCGGCGCTTACGTGTCAACGGCGAGGCGCGCATCGCGCGCGACGACCCGCTCCTGGCCCAAACGGTCGGGGCGCAGCTCATCGTGCGCGTCAAGGCGCGGGCGATCTTCCCCAACTGCCCGCGCTATATCCCGAAGCTGCAGCTGGTCGAGCCGTCGCAATACGCGCCCTTGCCCGGCAAGGAGCCGGTCGAGCCGGCGTGGAAAGGCTTCGACGCCTTCAAGGATGTCATCCACCCGCGCCAGCCGACGTTCGGGGGCGGTAGAGACGGCGATTGATCTTTGCTTCGCCTGCGTGGCAGGCTCCGAGGACAACAACAAATTCGAGGGAACGTACCCATGAAGACAAGGCTCGCGCTTTCCACGCTCCTGATCGGGCTCTTCGTCTGGCTGCCCGCCTTCGCCGATCCGCTGGCGACGACCCAGCCGGAGAGCGTCGGGCTCTCGTCCGCCCGTCTGCAGCGGCTCGCCGCCACCCTCAAGGCCGACATCGACAAAGGCACCATCCCCGGCGTCGTGCTGATGATCTCGCGTCAGGGCAAGATCGCCTATTTCGAGGCGATGGGGACCCTCGACCCCGAGAAGAAGACGCCGATGACGAAGGATGCAATCTTCCGCATCTATTCGATGACCAAGCCGATTACCAGCGTGGCGGCCATGATGCTGGTCGAGGAAGGCAGGCTCTTTCTCGGCGACCCCGTCGCCAAGTTCATCCCCGCATTCAAGGACGTGAAGGTCGGGGTCGAGAAGAAGGACGCCGAGGGTAAAGTGACGCTCGAGTTGGTCGCCCCCGGCCGTCCCATGTCGGTCCAGGACCTGCTGCGGCACAGCTCGGGCCTCACGTATGGCTTCTTCGGCACCGGCGCGGTCAAGAAGGCGTATCTCGACGCCGGCCTCGGCGCCGGCGACCCCGACAACGCCGAGTTCGCCGAGCGCCTGGCCAAGCTCCCCCTCGTCTATCAGCCCGGAACGACGTGGGACTACAGCCAGTCGACCGACGTGCTCGGCCGCGTCATCGAGGTGGTCACCGGCAAGCCGCTCTACCTGGCCCTCAAGGAGATGCTGCTCGATCCGCTGGGGATGATCGACACCAGCTTCTACGTGACCGATCCCGCCAGGCAGCCCCGCATCGCCGAGCCGTTTGCCAACGATCGCGCGATCGGGGCCGGGGCCAACCTCAACGACCCGCGCATGGCGCAGAAGTACGAGTCGGGGGGCGGCGGCATGGTCGGCACGGCCATGGACTACGCCCGCTTCCTGCAGATGCTCGCCAACGGCGGCGCACTCGACGGCAAGCGCTATCTCAGTCCGCGTACCATCGCCTACATGGCCTCCGACCACATGGGCGACGTCATCCGCCGCGGGCCGTTCGATCTGCTCGGGCCCGGCTACAAGTTCGGCCTGGGCTTCGGGGTGCGCGTCGATGCGGGTGTTGCGCCGGTAGCTGGCTCGGTCGGCGAGTACTACTGGGGTGGGGCCGGCGGCACCTACTTCTGGGTCGACCCGAAGGAGAAGCTCTTCGTCGTCTACATGATGCAATCGCCAAGCAAGCGCGTGCAGTACCGCACGCTGCTGCGCAACATGGTCTACGCCGCCATCGTGGAGTGATGCATGCACCCGTCATCCCGGAAGCCGACGCTTCAGCGGAGGCTGTCCGGGACTGGCGGCAAAGCTTGCAACTTCGAGGGAGGTCCCGGATCGCGCGTGCCGCGCGCCCGCGATGACGGGTGGTAAGGAGGAGGACGGCAGCGCTCAGTCCTTGGCCCGCTCCACGTAGGAACCATCCTCGGTCATGATGACGACGCGGGTGCCGGCCTGGATGTGGGGCGGCACCATCACGCGCTGGCCGTTGGAGAGGATCGCCGGCTTGAAGGAGGAGGACGCGGTCTGCCCCTTGACCACGGGGTCGGCCTCCACGATCTCGAAGGTGACGCGCGCCGGCAGCTCGGCCGAGATCGGCACGCCCTCGTGCAGGCTCAGGCTGACGACCATGTTCTCCTGCAGATAGACCGCCTGGTCGCCGATGATCGCTTTCGGCACCGCGAGCTGCTCGAAGGTCTCGGGCTCCATGAAATTGAAGCCCATGTCGTCCTCATAAAGATAGTTGTATTTCTTGTCCTCGAGGTAGGCGCGCTCGACCTGGTCGGTGGTGCGGTAGCGCTCGGTGATCTTCACGCCATCGGAGATGCGGCGCATGTCGAGGTGCGTGACCGGCGTGCCCTTGCCCGGATGGATGTTCTCCGCCTTCATGACGACGACGAGCTTGCCGTCGATGTCGAGCACGTTGCCTTTGCGCACCGAGCTTGCGATAACCTTGACCACCGTCGTTCATCTCCCAAAGCCTGAGGGCCGAGCCGCCGCGCGCTGGCGCCGGCAGGCTCGCAGAATCTCGAAGTTGGCGCTTTCTACAGGCCTTTCCTCGCAGCGCCAAGGAGCAACGCGCGTTTGTCGAGAGTCGTTCCGCTCAGCCCCTGGTGGGACAAGGGCCGCCACGCCGACCGGCGCCCCTTCCTGCTGGCGCGTGGGCGCATCGAGGCCGCGGTGCGGCACTGGTTCGAGGCGCAGGGCTTCCTCGAGGTGGCGCCCGCCGTCCTGCAGGTTTCGCCCGGCAACGAGACGCACCTGCATGCCTTCGCCACCGAGCTGATTGCGCCGGACGGGACGCGCTGCTCCCGCTATCTCGCCACCTCGCCCGAGTTTGCCTGCAAGAAGCTGCTGGCGGCAGGGGAGACGAAGATCTTCACGTTCGCGCCGGCCTTCCGCAACCGCGAGCGCGGCGCCCTGCACCACCCCGCCTTCACCATGCTCGAATGGTATCGCGCGCATGAGCCCTACGAGCGGCTGATGCAGGATTGCGCAGCGCTCCTGGCCACCGCCGCCGAGGCCGCCGGCACGGCCGAGCTGCGCTGGCGCGGGCGTGTCGCCGATCCGCGCGCCGCGCCCGAGCAGCTGACGGTGGCCGCGGCTTTCGGGCGCTTCGCCGGCATCGACATCCTGGCGACGCTGCCGCCGTTATCCCCCTCTCCCCGTCTACGGGGAGAGGGAACACCTGCAGCGCCGGACCGGCATGCCCTGGCCGCCGCGGCGCGGGCGGCCGGCATCCGCACGGTCGCCGACGACACCTGGGGCGATATCTTCAGCCGGGTGCTGGTGGAGAAGATCGAGCCTGCGCTCGGCGTCGGCCGCGCCACCATCCTCGCCGAGTACCCTGCCGAGCTCGCCGCGCTGGCGCGCCCGAAGCCCGCCGACCCGCGCGTGGCCGAGCGTTTCGAGCTCTACGCCTGCGGGGTGGAGCTCGCCAACGCGTTCGGCGAGCTGACCGACCCCGAGCTGCAGCGCCAGCGCCTCGAGGCCGAGATGGCCGAAAAGCAGCGCCGCTACGGCGAGCGCTATCCAATCGACGCGGACTTTCTCGCCGCGCTCGCCCACATGCCGCCCGCCAGTGGCGCCGCGCTCGGCTTCGACCGCCTGGTCATGCTCGCCACCGGCGCCACCCACATCGAGCAGGTGATCTGGACGCCGGTGAGCTGACGGCAAAGGTCGGACCCCTCGCATCGACAAAGCGGTCGCCTGCAGTGGGCACGGGCTTGGGGAAGACGGCTCGGGCTGTGTTACGTTGCCTGCATGGTCGCAAAGACTTTTATCCTCGCCGAGATTAAACGAACCGTCGAAGAGAACGGCGGCGTCGCGTTGGGCCGCGCCAAGTTCGAAAACCTGACCGGCATCAAGCAAACCGACTGGTACGGCAAATACTGGAGCAGGTGGGGCGACGCGCTCATCGAGGCTGGCTACAAGCCGAACGAACTTCAGGGACCCTACGAGGAAAGTCTCATCGTTGGAGCGCTAGCGCTCCTCGTGCGGGAGCTTGGACGCTTCCCCGTCGAGGGTGAGCTTCGCATCAAGGCGCGAATCGATAAGGCATTTCCTAGTCATACCGTGTTCGCAAAGCTTGGCTCGAAGAGAGGTCGCGCTCGGAAAGTGCTCGAGTACAGCACGGCGACGCCTGGCTTCCAGGACGTAGCCGCGATCTGCCGAACGCTGGTCGAAACGGAGCCCGAAATACGACAGGCCCCCGAACCAAAGACCGAGGGACCGGTTGGCCACGTCTATCTCGCCCGCATGGGTAAGCACTACAAAATCGGCCACACAGCATCGCTCGGGCGGCGCGAATATGAACTCGCTATCCAACTGCCCGAGAAGCTGACGCTCGTACACTCGATCACCACGGACGACCCCGCAGGAATCGAGGCGTACTGGCACAATCGCTTCGCCGAGCAGCGGGGCAACGGCGAGTGGTTCACTCTATCGGCGGCCGACGTGACCGCGTTCAAGCGGCGTAGGTCCATGTAACTTTTTCGCCGGTGGCTGCCCCGATGGACTAGCTACGCCGAGCAAGGTCGCGTTTTTCGCGTGTCCAACGCTTATTCCAGCCGCCGCAGGAAGGTGCGCTCCTCGGCCAGGATCAACTGCTGCTCCTCGGCAAACCGGAAGTTGGCGGCACTTTCGCCGTCGGCCTTCAGGCGGGCGCGATAGGCCTCGTAAGCGGCGAGGCTGTCGAACGAGATCAGGCCGTAGGCAATATTGTTGGTGCCCTCGTGCGGCATCCAGTAGCCGACCACCTCGCCCCCGCACTTCGGGAGGAGCGTGAGCCAGCGGCGGGCATAGGTTTCGAATGCGCTGCGCTTGAAGGGGTCGAGCTGGTAGCGGATGAAGACGGTGATCGACATGGGGAACCTCCTGGCGTGGGTCGGACCCCATCGTGCCCCATCGCGGCGACCCGACGCTTCGGCCGATGCCGAACCATGCCGCCGCCGCGACCCCTCACCGCGCCTGGTCGTCGCTCTTGAGATAGCGCGCCGCGACCCAGCCCTGCTGGCCGCGATACTCGACCCGGCACCACTTGGTCTGCGCCAGGTGGCGTTGCGCCTGGCTCATGCGCGCCCACTGCTCCAGCGGCGGCTGGTTGCGGCGGCAGCCGAGGTTTTTGAGGCCGCGGGCTCCGGGCGGAATGCCGGCGAGGCTCTTGCTCTCGGCCGCAGGGACATCGCGCAGATGCAGGACGTCGCTCGCCGCCACACCGGTCACGGCCCACAGGCGGGGCGTCAGGCCCTCCTCGGCAGCGGCAGCATCGGGGGTGCCCACCGCTGTCGCAATGGCCAGGGCGATGAGAAGACAGCGCGCCGCGCGACGCATGGTGACACCCCCGTTCGCAGCCCGCACTGCCGCACAGGTTGTTGCCAAATATGCCCTGGTGATGGCGCCTGGGGTCGGATACGGGCCTCAGGCAGCCGCGAGGCCCATGCCGACCTCGCCCAAACCTTCGACGATGCCCTCGAGCGCGTGGCGGCCGGTGAGCCAGTTCATGCCGATCAGGCTGCCGGTGATGACGATCTGGCCGGCTGCCAGGCGCTTGCCGCGGGCGGCCAGCGCCGGCGCCAACACCTGCAGGGCGCGGATCGGATCGGTGCTCTTGCCCTCCGCGTGCGGCTTGCCGTCGACCAGCAGCCGGCCGACGCGGGCCTTCAGCTCCTGGCTGCGCCAGTCGGGAACCTCCGAGCCGACGACGATGCCGGCATTGGCAATGCAATCGGCGAGCATCACATGGCGTGGCAGCTTGTTGGGCTCGGCGATCCGGCTCTGGCACAGCTCATAGACGACGTGAGCCGCGGCCACCGCATCGAGCACCTGCTCGGCCGAGGCGCCGGACGGCACGTCACGGCCCATCTTGAAGGCGATCTCGAGCTCGATGCCGGCAGGCTCGCGACCCACCACCTCCCAGGTGCCGCCGGCCGTGACCCGGCCCGAGTCGAGCAGGGGCGCGAAAATGACGGGGCCGCCGTTCGGCATCTCGATCACCTTCCAGCCGATCACCGGCGAGCCCAGCGCCGCCACCACCTTGTCCTGGATGGCAAAGCCCTCCTCGAAGTCCTTGGGCGTCTCGGCCGGGGAGAGCGCGATGCGGGCGCCCTGGCGGCGCGCGGCGACGAGGCGGTCGGCAACGGCGGCGAAACGGTCGTTGGGCATGGGCGCGTTGCTCCTCACTTGGCCGCGCCAGCTTATACGCTGGAGCGCGCGTGTCACGCGCGGGACCGGCGCCCAGGCCGGTCGCCTTGCGAAAGTCCTTGCTCCGCGGCGGGGCATGGGCAAGAAGCCCGGGACGACACGCGCGTGTGCAGCAGGCGAGCCCGTGGTGCAGCCGAGCAAATCTCTGCGATCGATCTCGGACCTGCGCCAGGCGGGGTTGCTGCCGGCCGCTGCGGGCGAGGCCCTGGAGGTAGTTGCCGCACGCTATGTGGTGGCGATCACGCCGGAGATGGCGCGGCTGATCGATCGCAACGATCCCGGCGATCCAATCGCCCGGCAGTTCGTGCCCGATGCGCGCGAGCTGGAGCCGAGCCCAGGCGAGCACCCCGATCCGATCGGCGACGACGGGTTCACGCCGCTGCCCGGGGTCGTGCATCGCTACCCCGATCGCGTGCTGCTGAAGCTCACGCACGTCTGCCCGGTCTACTGCCGCTTCTGCTTCCGCCGCGAGGCCGTGGGACCTGCCGGTCCGCCGCCGCTCGCCGGCGCGGGCCTCGATGAGGCCATCGCCTACATCGCCGGAAACGCCGCGCTCTGGGAGGTGATCCTGACCGGCGGCGATCCCTTCATGCTCTCCCCCCGCCGCATCGGCGAAGCGACGGAGCGGCTAGGCGCCATCCCCCACGTCAAGGTGCTGCGCTGGCACACGCGCGTTCCCGCGGTCGAACCGGCGCGCGTCACGCCGGAGCTGGTCGCCGCGCTGAAGGCTGGCGGCAAGGCGGTCTTCGTGGCGCTGCACGCCAACCACCCGCGCGAGCTGACGGATGGCGCGCGCGCCGCCTGCGCGCGCATCGTCGAGGCGGGCATCCCGATGGTCAGCCAGACCGTCCTCATCAAAGGCGTCAACGACGATGCCGAGACCCTGGCCGCCCTCATGCGCGCCTTCGTGGCGGCACGCGTGAAGCCCTACTATCTGCACCATATGGACCTGGCGCCCGGCACCAGCCATTTCCGTGTCACGATCGCCGAGGGCCAGCAGATCATGCGCGCACTGCGGGGGCGTGTTTCCGGTCTCGCCCTGCCGACCTACGTGCTCGACATCCCCGGTGGCCACGGCAAGGTGCCGATCGGACCCAACTATCTCTCGGAAGACGGCAGCATAATCGACCCCAGCGGCGCGGCGCACGCCTACCCCGATCGCGGCTAGCGCGTAGGTTGGGTCAAGCGAAGCGCCGACCCAACACAGGCGACGATCTCGGCTTGCGTTGGGTCATCGCGCCGCTTGACCCAACCTACGCGCTACGCGTCATGCCTCGGAGGCCTTCCTTGTCGGCATCCATCACACGGCTCATCCTTCTCGCAGAGTTTGCGGCCAAGCAGTTGCGTCCTCGCCGCGCCTTGGCGCTGCGAGGGTAGATGCAGTCGAGGGGCGCGGGAGCAGTGGCTGCCGCATGCTTGAGAGTTTGAAGGCGGCTGCCACCGCCCCCGCGCAGGATTTTTGGCCTA
>Ga0247727_10007720_pt1 | contig 20340 bp, 15 predicted proteins | sample WisWelCaveWW1625_FD_202498 | JGI IMG/M metagenome (GOLD analysis project Ga0247727, IMG submission 202498) | Biofilm microbial communities from Wishing Well Cave, Virginia, United States - WW16-25 | ecosystem: Environmental > Aquatic > Deep subsurface > Groundwater > Cave microbial mat | place... | reverse complement strand
ATCTGGGTCGTCTCCGAGCCGTTGAACCGAATGTCGGGCAAGAGCGAGCCGAAGATGCCTGGCACGATCAACGTCGGCGTTCGGTCCGGTTGGATCCCCGCCTCCGTCGCATCGGGCGACGGCCCGACCACGCCGAGCAGCGGTCGCTCCTCGAGCGATTCGACCGTCAATCGGGCCGCAAGTGAACCACGTCGCGAGCGAGTCATTTCGTCCCTCCGTGAACCGGTCTCGCGATTACCTCTTGAGCAGCCGGGCCATGACCTAGGATGCCCGCGAGAATGCAGTCTTCGCTGCCGCGGGAACTTCGATGGGCACGAAGAAGTCCTCAGGATACAGGTAATCGTCGCCCGACTCGTCGATCACCCGCACGAACTGCTGGGCGGCGGCCGCGGCGTCGGTGATCTGTGGGTAGACCTTGCGCAGTTCGAGCGATGCCGGGTAACCCTCGTTCTTGATGCAGATCACAAAGTGCCGCTGCTGCTTTCGACGTGTCATGACCGTTCGCCCAAGAATCGCTTGATCTTCAGTTCCTTCCGGCCAATGCCCGGCGACTCGTACCAATGCAGTTCCGCATGGCAGAAGCTCCCATTCGCCAGCCGAACCGTTGCGACGCCCTTGCGCTTCAGCCAGCGACCAGCACCGTACACCTTTTTCAACCGCGGAAGTTCGCGAATCGAAGCACCGACCGCGAATGTTTGAACGTCGGTGATCTGGCCAACGACATCGAAATCCGTCGAACCGGTTGAAGCCATGAGCAACTCCAATCTATGGTGTTGCTCGGTCCACTGGCCTGGCCCGATACGGGACTATCTTTGCAAGTCGCTCGCGTTTCTGCAAGTAAGATGACCTCGCACCGGCCGTCGTCAACCGCCCAGAGCCGCCGCCTGCTACACCTTAATCCCCTTCACCTGCTCGAACTCCGCCGCGCTGCTGCCGTATTGCGAACGGATGGCTTCTTTGATGGCCTTCATCTTTTCCTTGAGACCGCCGGGGCCGTCGTAGGCCGCCAGCCGGGCGCGCTGCTTCATGCCGATCGCGTTGCCCAGCGTGGACATGGTCAGGTTCTTCGTCGCGAAGTCGGTCGCCAGCGTCGTCAGGTTCGCGATCGTGAGGTCGGCCGCCGCCGGCGCGTAGCCGGGAATCGAACCCAACGCGGCGATCAGCTTCTCGAAGTTGTCCTCGATGTCGGCGAAACTCTGCTCGCCCTGATTCCGTTTCTTCTCCGGCGTCGAACCGGGCGTCTCGCCGGGCGCGGGGGCCGCCGGCCGCTTCGGCTTGTACCCGCGAATCTTGTTCACGAACGTGCGGACGGTCGGCAGAAACGCCGCCCACGCCGAGTTGCTCCGCACGAACGAAAGCACCCGCAACGCCCGATCCTGAATGTCCGCCATCATCAGCATCCGCTGCTGCACCCCGGTGGTGTACTGGCCGAGCAACGACCCGATGTCGATGTTCATCGTGTCCAGCAGGTTGAGGAACGCGAGGAAGTTCGCCGCCGTCAAGGACGAGTCCGCCGGAGCGAACGCCGGCGAAAACCCCGCAACCGCCGTCTGCAAGTTCACCCCACGCTGCCGCCGGTCTGAGAAGGTTTTTTCTTCATTCGGCATGGTCTCGTCCTCCTAATGGTTCAGCGAACGACCCGATTGTCCACCCTGCGGATTCTCCTGTCAACCCCGCCGATCCTGCTAGTCACCCAGCGCCGTCTCCCGCCTACCCAGCGCGAGCCGACGCTTAGGAAAGAACTCCCGCGATTCATCCAACGACTCCTGACGCTCACCCAACGACTCCGGTCGCCAAGGTAACGACTCCTCCCGGCAATCCAACGAGTTCTATCGATCACCTAACGACTCCTGACGCTCATCCAACGACTCCGGTCGCCAAGGTAACGACTCCTCCCGGCAATCCAACGAGTTCTGTCGATCACCTAACGAGTTCTCGCGTTCAGGCAATAACTGCTGACGTTGACCCAAGAACTTCTGACGCTCAGGTAACAGAACCAAACGTCAATCCAAAGTTTAGTTTGTACCATGAACTGTTCATTTCTAGGCGGAAGGTGTGGCATGCCCCTGAGTTCGCGAAGGGCGTGGCCACTAATACCATCGCCACGCCATTCGCGGACTCAGGGTCGTGCCACACCAGTCGATGGTTCCTCGACGATATTTCCCGTCACCAGGAGAGTGATTGGACTTACTGTATGCGTCATGATCTCCAACACGACGCGGTCGTCAATGAGGCCAGCGGGTGCGTCAGGGCGGAGCGACACTCGCAACTCGTAGCCGACTGTGGCGCATCCCTTTGCGATTGTGGCGGATCCCTTTTCGGCGATCTCCCGGTGCTTCTCTTCCAATTGGATGTCCAGGTGACGGCTCTTACACGACGCAGAGGCGATCTTCCAAGCCGGGTCACCGGCATATTCGATCGCGATTGTTCGTGTCGAGACCTTGCCCTTTGGCACGTCTCCGAAAGCGATCTGACCTGGATTCACGACGATGTCGGATCGAACGTCAGTACTCACGAGCAATTCCACACGGCGATACGACGGGCGGTCGAATTCCACGTAGATCGGCACGCTCTTCTTGCGAGTGAATGATCGTGTATTCCAATTGACTTCCAGTCCGATACTCTCGCCTGGGTCCAGCCATTGCTTCTCCAGCTTGGAGACTCGAAGAGCGCCTTCCAACGGACTCGCCCGCATCATATGAAGCCGCTTGTCAAAGTTGTTGGTGATCTTGAAAGTGTGCTTGAGATTCTGTCCACGCGCGACGGTTCCAAAATCAAAGCTCGTCTCCTCGAAGAGTTCAACCGCCTTTTGGGCGCGGGCCGGAATTGCGATCAATCCATCCGGATGATCGAACAGTTCGATGACTTCCTTGGCCTCGGCGGGGCCGCGGGGGCCGAGGACGGTGCGGGCCATGACGGCGTATATGCGGACCCGCGGGTCGGGGTGCTGGCCCAGCGATGCGATTTCGTCGGCCGCGGCCTCGGCCACGCCGAGTGAGTCCACCTGTTCGATCGCATCGAGAAACCTTCCCGGCTCATTCGCCTCGACCGCCGCCCGCATCTCCCTGACCGCCCGCCACCGCGGCCACTCCCGCCAGCCAATCCACCCCGCCCACGCCAGCACCACCGCCATCGACACGAGCATCGAGCCGAGAAACCAAACACGAATTGTTCGCGAGGGAGTCATGGAAACTTACCAGTCGTCCGATTCCCTTGATTCATTCGTCGTTCGATATCCGAGGCGCATCCTTCCGTCGCTCATGGTACTCGTCTCAACAACCTCAAGCCGAACCCAATCGGCGTACTCGGCCCAAACGGAGCCTCCTTGCGCTACAAGCGTGAGTCCGCGACTCGACCACGCGTGAAATGTCAACACGACAGCGTGTTTCGGCCTGCCGCCGTCATCGTATTCGATCAGGTCGGGGAATGGCTCCGGCACTCTGAATTCCAAACGACCGGCCAACATGTCCAACAGCGTCCGGGGTTCTGGTTCGAATTTGATTTGAGTGTGCTCTTGTGGGATGAAGGCTTCGGGACTCCAATTTCGTGGTCGCTGCGGTTCAGTCTCCATTTGGATCATTTGAATCGCATCGTCCACTTTCCCGGCGTTCATAAATACAACAAAATCCCGCGCGGTCCGTTCCGGCCAGGTGACCCAGCAGCAGCCGGCGGCGGCGAGCACGGCCAGCACGCTCGTGGTCAGCATCGCGATCACCAGCCAACGCGGAAGTTTCATGAGCGGCATTGTACCGTAGACAGCACGACGACAGCGAGCAGGACGAGTTCCGCGCTATCGCATCGCCGTCCTGCTCGGTAGAATCCTGATGGAAGACTTGAACGACCGCGAGGTAGCGCCGGGTGCGACGCGCCAGCCGGCCGACGAGACACGGAGATTCACCATGCGACGTGAACACTTTGCCCCGTTTGTGGCGGGCCAGGATGGACCGTGGGACGCGAAGGCGGCCGGGCACCTGCTGCGTCGATCGGGTCTCGGCGCGTCGAAGGCCCAGATCGAGCAGACGGCCGGGAAGGGCCTCGAAGCCGCGGTCGAGGATCTGTTCGACGACGACGCGACGCAGGAGTCGGATTTTCAGGACACGTTTCAGCGGATCAGCGGCAACTTCGCGGACTTCTCCGACCTCGGGCAGCTTCAGGCGTGGTGGTGCTACCGCATGATGAAGTCGAGCACGCCGCTCCGCGAGAAGCTCACGCTGTTCTGGCACGGACACTTCGCCACCAGCATCAGCAAGGTCGAGGACGCGTACTTGATGCATCGCCAGATCGAGATGTTGCGCGAGCGCGCGTGGGGCAACTTCCGCGACCTCGTGGCGGGCATCGCGGCCGATCCCGCAATGCTCGTCTACCTCGACGGCGACGCGAACACGAAGGAGCATCCGAACGAGAACTTCGCCCGCGAGGTGATGGAACTGTTCACGCTCGGCATCGGCAACTACACGGAGAAGGACGTGCTGGAGGCCGCGCGGGCGTTCACCGGCTGGCAGCGCGCGAGTCAGGCCAACTTTCAATTCAACGCCGAACTGCACGACGACAGCCGCAAGGAGTTCCTCGGCCGGCGCGGGCGGTTCAAGGCCGACGACATCATCGACATCCTGATGCAGCAGCCGGCGACGACTCGGTTCATCGCGCGGAAGCTGCTCGTGTTCTTCGCGTGCCCCGAGCCGCCGGACGAGGTGGTCGCCGAAGCGGCTGAACTCTTCACACGCACACGGCTGAACGTTGAATGGTTTCTGCGCGACCTGTTCCAATCGAAGTTCTTCTACTCGGCCGCCTGTCGCCGTACGCGGATTTCCAGTCCCGCCGAGTTCGTGATCGGCACTTGCCGGTCGCTCGGCGTTCGCATGGCCGCGCCGGAACTCGCGCAGAACATCGCCGCGATGGGCCAGGAACTGTTTAACCCACCGAACGTGAAAGGCTGGGACGGCGAGAAGAAGTGGATCAATTCGACCGCGCTCGCCGCCCGCACCGGCTTCGCCGAACGCATCACGCAACTCTTCAGCGAGACGGCGTTCGGCCCGCATCTCGACATGAACGCGGTCGTGGCCGCCGACCTGGCTGAACCCGCGAAGGTCGTTGACGCCCTGGCCGATCAATTGCTCGACGGCTCGCTGTCGGCCGACGCGCGCCGCGAGATCGCCGCGCTGCTCGTCTCCAACGACCAGAATCCGCAGATGATGATGCTCGACCAGTTCCGCGCCGACCCCGGCTTCCGCGACCAGCAACTCCGCGCGGCGCTGGGAGTGATCTTGAGCTTGCCGGAGTATCAGACCGTGTGAGATTTCAGATTTGAGATTTCAGATCGCAGATTTCGGAGGACCCACCATGCTTTCTCGACGTGAATTTCTGGGCCGGACGGCGGCGGGGGTGTCGTGCGTGTCGTTGGCCGGGGCGATGCCGCGGCTGTTTGAAGCGGCAGCGGATGCGGCGGTGGTCGCGGACAAGAGCGATCATGTGCTCGTCGTCGTCGAGTTGGCCGGCGGCAACGACGGGCTGAACACGGTGATCCCGTTCGAGAACAGTTTGTACTTCAAGAACCGGCCGACGCTCGGCGTGCCTAAGGATCAGGTGCTGCGGCTCAGCGATCAGGTGGGGCTGCACCCGAACATGGCGTCGGCCGCGGAGTTGTTCAAGTCGGGGAAGCTCGCGGTCGTGCAGGGCGTCGGATACCCGGAGCCGAACCGGTCGCACTTCCGATCGATGGAAATCTGGCACACGGCCAGCACGTCGATGAAGGTGCCGACCGCCGGGTGGCTCGGTCGCGTGCTCGATGAACGATTCGCTCCCGGCGACGAGGAGCAGCTTCGCGGCTTGGCCTGCACGGGCAACTTGCCGCAGGCCTTCCTCGCGGAGAAGTCGCACGTGCCGGTCGTGCAGCAACTCGAGAACTTCGCGGGCGCGCCGGGCGAAGGGCAGATGCGGGAGAAGGTGTTGAAAAAGTTGAGCACGACGCGGGCGAAGGTCGGAACTCCAGCGGCGCCGGTCGATTTTCTGAGGCGTCAGGCGGAGACCGTCTATCGCACGGCCGAGCGGCTGCGCGACGCGGCGGCGAAATATAAATCCGACGTGATGTACCCCGGCGACCTCGGCCAACAACTTCGCCGCGCGGCTCAGGTCATCTCCGCCGATCTCGGCGTGCGGCTCTTCTTTTGCTCGCAAGGCGGATACGACACGCACTCGAATCAGGCCGTCGGCCATCCCGCGCTGCTCGGCGAACTCTCCGATTCGCTGGCCGCGTTTCAGCGCGACCTCGTGCAGCTCAAGGTCGCCGACAAGGTTGTCGTCATGGTCTTCTCCGAGTTCGGCCGTCGCGTGGACGAGAACGGATCGCGCGGCACGGATCACGGAGCCGGCTCGCACATGTTGCTAGCCGGATCCAAGGTGAAAGGCGGCTTGACCGGCTCGTATCCCAGCCTGGAAAAGCTCGGCGACGGCGACCTCATTCATTCCGTCGATTTTCGTTCGGTCTACGCGACCGTGCTCGACCGCTGGCTCGGTTGCCCGGTGGAGAAATTGCTGGGCGAGAAGTTCCCCGCGCTGGAACTGTTCGCGACATGAGCCGCGGCATCGCGTCGCGTCCGTCCAAACCCCGGCGTGATTCTATTCAGATTCGGACTTGTTTCGGCGCAACGACTCAATCTCCTTCTTGAGTCGTTCGATCTCCGCCTCCGCGCGGATCCGCGCCTGCACTTCTTGCTCGCGCGCCTGGTCGGCTTGTTTGCGTGCTTGCTCCGCTTGCTGCCTGGCTTCTTCGGGAGTCGGAATCCACGCACCGGTTTTTGGATTCCAGAGCCGCAACTCGTCCCCGTCCTGCTCCAGGTGCAGCCCCAACTCCTCGCTCGGCAGCCGGCCGTTGACCGGTTCGATGCGAACGTACTGGCCGTCAACGAGTCGATAGCCCTGAAGCGGCGGGTTCAGAAACTCGCTCCGCGGGTCGAACAGGAAGTACTCGTGCACCTTGAGCACGTCGCGGTACAGCTCGTACTTGTCGTCCAAATCCTCTTCCTTTGTGGACTCGGACGTAACTTCGATGACGACGTTCGGCCCCTTGCCCTCCTCCCACAGGATGTAATTCTTGCGCGGATGCGGATCGACGCCCTTGACGACGAACACGTCAGGCGCGACGTGTTTCCGCTTGCTGCCAGGCTTGTAGCAAATGAGCAGATTGCCCGACACGTAGACCCGCTGGCCCGTGTAAAAAAGTTTCAGGCTCTCGATCAGGTCGAACATATCTTGACGGTGCACGTCTGTTTCGCCCATAGGCCGTCCGTCCGACGTGGGGTACGCAATCTGGTAGTCGTAATCCGGGTCGACTTCGAGCAGTGTCTTGGAAACGGTCGCCATTTCGAGTCCTCCGTCGCGCTGTGCTGAGCCGCTCCACGCACGATCCAGCGCAGCGGCAACAGCAACAACGTAGATTCTACCCGTCACCCGGTGCGATGCCAAACTTCGGATTGGCGCGACCCGAGGTCGTGATTTGCGGCCACGTCACTCCGGTAGCGGCTGGCCCTTCGTCTCCGGCGCGAACGGAAGCGCCAGAAGTCCGAGCAGGAAGATCGAGCACATCGTCAGCCCCGCGTAGCGATGCGGCCACGGAGGCTCGAAGTCGCTGAACACCGTTCGGATAAGATACCCGAACGTGAATGGCCCGACGGCCGCGACGAGCCGCGCGACGTTGTAGCAAAACGAGATTCCGGTGCTACGCAGCCGCGTCGGGAACAGTTCTGGGAAATAGACGGCATAGCCGCCGAACAACGACAATTGGCAAAAACCCATGAGCGGGATCATCCAAAAGATGTCGCTGAAATCGTTGAGACCCCAGAACACCAGCACGGTGCTCAACAGCGCGAGCACGAAAGCGATCGCGAACGCCGGCTTGCGGCCAATCCGGTGCGACACGTGGCTGTATGCGTAGATGCCGAAGAACGCGCCGCCGTTGACGAGCATCGACGTGATGCTCGTCCAAATCTTGAGCTTGCCCTCGACTTCGCTGCCGCTCAGGCCCTGGGCTTCGAACGACTGGCGGAACACTGTGCGGATCAACTCGGGAAAGCAAAACCCGATGCCCCACAGACCGACGACGCCGGAGAACGCCAGGACCAGGCCGACGAGCGCGTTTTTTCGCCAGCGCGGATCGCCGAAGAGTTCTCTGTACGAGCCAAGCTGCCGGTGTACGTCTCCCGACGCGGCGGCGGTCCAGCGTTCCGGCTCCTTGAGTCGCCGCCGAATCACGATCGCCAACAGCGCGGGCAACGTGCCGATGACGAACATCACCCGCCACGAACTGATCGGGCCGACGCTGCCGATGTAAAGATTCTTGAACACGCCCTCGGTTTCGAGATGGCCCAGGAAGAGATTGATGAGTGCCGCCGTGATGTTGCCGATCGCCGACAGGGCTTGCAGCAATCCGAGGGCGAACGGCCGCGCCCGACTCGGCATGACCTCTGCCACGAGCGACACACCGACCGCGAACTCGCCGCCGACGCCAAGCCCGGTCAGGAACCGATAGAACGCGAAATCGACGAAGCCGCGCGAGAACGAGCTGAGGCCGGTACACAGCGAGTACACCAGAATCGTGAGCATCATCGTCTTCGCTCGGCCGATTCGGTCGCCGAGAATTCCGAAAGCGATCCCACCGCTCGCCCACCCGATAAGAAAAATCGCGGTCGCGAGGTTTCCGTAATAGTCAATGTCCTTGTGGCCAGGCTCGAGCTTCAAAAGTTCCCGCATCGCCGGGCTGCGCGCGAGCACGAAAAGCTGCTGGTCCATCGTGTCGAACAGCCAGCCCAGCGCGGCGACGACAAGCACGAACCAATGGTAGCGAGTCAACAATCGGTGCCAGGGGACATCGGAGCCAGGCACGGCATTCGGTGCGGGTGAGTCGCTGAGCATTGGATCTCCGTGGCTGGCGAATGAACCGGTCGAGGCGGCGCTGCGGCAGGAGCACGCGACACTCGCGCGCCACTAAACCGGTTGAAGACGCACGATAATAAAGGGCAACCTGGCATTGGTCGAGAGTATGCGCGAAGATTCCGCGACCAGTCGGCCTATCCGTGCAATAGTTCACCACCACTCGGGTCATTCTTCCAACTTCTTGTACAACGTGCCGCGACCGATACAGAGGATTTCGCAGGCGCGCGTCTTGTTGCCGCCCACCTGTTCGAGCACGTACAGAATGTGCCGCTTCTCGGCCGCGGCGAGCGAAATGAGCGCGGACGCGGTCGCGCTGGCGGTGGCGGTCGCAGGCAGGCCGAGGTCCGTCGGCTGCACTTCGCCGCCCTGACCGAGCACGACGGCTCGTTCGATCGAGTTCTTCAGCTCGCGCACGTTTCCTGGCCAGTCATAGGAATGAATCGCCCGTGACGCGGCTTCGGAGAGGCGCGTCGGACCGCGGCCAATCTGGCGCCGGAAGTGATCGAGGAAGAATGCGGCCAGTGCCGGCCGGTCTTCGCCGCGCTCGCAGAGCGGCGGCACACGCAACTCGATCACGCGCAGCCGATAGTAGAGGTCCTCGCGAAATCGTCCCTCTTTTACCAGGTCGGGCAGATTGCGATGCGTGGCGGCGACGATTCGCACGTCCACGCGAATCGATTCGGTGCCGCCGAGCCGCTCGAACGGGTGGCCTTCCAGCACGCGCAAAAGTTTCGCCTGGCACGCGAGGCTCATCTCGCCGATTTCGTCGAGGAACAGCGTGCCGCGCTGCGCGCGTTCAAGTTGGCCGATGCGGCGCCGATCCGCGCCGGTGAACGCCCCGCGCTCGTGGCCGAAGAGTTCGCTCTCGAGCAGCGACTCGCTGAACGCGGCGCAGTTCACGGCCACGCACGGCCCCGCGCGCCTCGGGCTGGAATCGTGAATCGTCTGAGCGACGAGTTCCTTGCCCGTGCCGCTGTCGCCAAGTACGAGCACCGTCGCGGCCGTGGGAGCAACCCGCGCGACCTGGTCCATCAACGATCGCATCGCCGGGCTATCGCCCACGATTCGCGTTTGACCCGCGACGGCCCCACGCAGTTGCTCGTTCGCCAATTCGATCTGTTCGCGGTGCTCCAGATTCTCCAGTGCCAGTCCAAACTGATGCACGATGGCGATCGCGAGGTCGAGATCCTCGCGCTCAAAACACGCACGCGCGCTGCCGCGATGGCACTCAATCGCGCCGCGCCGCGCGCCGCGGCCGGGCACCGGGACGCTCATCGCCGAGCCACCCGAATCGGCCCGGTCGCTCGCGACCGGCGATTCGGCGCCGTCGGCCGCAACGACTTCGCCCTGCCGCACCAGCAGCGCCTCGTTGTTCGCCAGCGATAGGCTCGCCAGCATGTGCGGGTCGTCGCGCGCGGCGGGCGGCTTGCCGTCGGACCGACTGACACAGCGAATGCGGCCGTCGGTCGCGACGAGGTAAACGGACACGCGCTCGGCCTCGGTCGCTTCGAGCAATGTCGCGATCGCGAGTTGATGGAGCGCGGCGACCGTGGGCACTTCGTGCAATTGCGTCGCGAGCCGGCAGAGGATCGCGGCGTCACGCATCGGCCGCGACGCCGATTCGGTGCGCAACTGCTCGACGACCGCCTCGCGCTTGTCCGGCTCCGCCACGCGAACGACAAACGTGCTTGCCGCCAGCTTCGACGGCCGCAAACCCGCCGCGGTCGGATTGTCCCCGTCGTCCACGAACACAATTAGTCGGTCGCCGACTCGGATCACGTCGCCCGGCTCGAGCACGTTGCGCTGCACGGGCTGCGAATTCAGGAACGTGCCGTTGCGACTGCCGCAATCTTCTATCTGCCACTGCCGGCCATCGAACCAGACGCGGGAATGCAACCGCGAGCAAAGATGATCGTCCACGGGCAGTTCACGCGTCGAGTCGCGGCCGATCGTGACCGCCGGCCCGGCCGACTCAAGATGGATCGCAGCTCCCGGAGTCGGACCATTCAACAGTACTAGTGCGTGTGCCATTCTGCACCTCATGTAGCCTCATATTGAGAGATGCGAGAAGCGTAACATTCAAAGGCGCTCGCGACAAGCGTTCGTTCTAATTTAGGGCGCTTCAATTACTGGCGTCGCTTGATTGAATTAGCGATATCGACACAACCATCTCAAATAATGCTGATTAGACGCGATGCCCACAAACTTGGACTGCGCCCCATTTCCGGAATGAACGATGCAATCAATCAGTCGACGCCAGAAGCAATGATGGTCTACTGGCGCAATCATCGCGGGTGACTTCGGTGGACACTAATCCTCCAACTGATGAACTGCAGTGGGTCGTGCGGCTCAAGAACCGCGAGGCCGGTGCGTGGGATGAGTTTGTCCGGCAGCTTCACGATTTGGTACACGGCGTCATTCGGCAAACGGCGGCACGCCGGCAAATGAAACTACAGCCGAGCGACGTTGACGACTTGGCGTCGGACGTATTTGCCGCAGCGCTGCGTAGTCTGGAGCGGTTCCGGCGCGAATCGACACTGAGCACGTGGCTCACGTCGATCACTCGTCGCGTCGTGCAGCGCGAGTTGGGTCGTGCGTGGCGAGTGCGCGTGCGTGGCGACGTGTCGCACGCGGAGCGCGCGGACACTTCAAGCCGGCCGCCGCTCGAAGACATGCTACTCACGGAAAGCAACGCGCGGTTGGAAGCGGCGCTGGAGCAGGTGCCGGAAAATCTACGGCTCGTCTTGCGACTGCATTATCTGCAACGACGGAGTTACAGCGAGATCAGCCGGCAACTCGGCATCTCGATCAACTCGGTCGGGCCGGCGCTGGCCCGCGGGCGCGACGTGTTGCGGGAGATCATGAAGAAGGAGGCCGACAGCGCGGAGATGCGGCTCTTCAACGCGTTCGATCTGAAACGGGAGCGGGCACGGCAGCGGTCGCGCAAGCCAACGAAGAAATAATCGGCTCGCGATGCACGAAAACAGTCGGTCATCGCACTAACTATGGTGACAAGGAGTGCGCGGCCGCTGACGAGGGACGCGGGGGCGTCAGCCGAACTCAGGGCACTCTTGCGGTTCTCTCGGTCGCTCGGCTGGATTGCGAGTCGTAGGGGCGGCGGGCGGAGAGGTTGCACGCGGCGGTGCCGGTGGGGCGCGTTGTCCCACTGGAGTGCGTTCGAGTCCCAAGACTTCGCGAAATTAGACTGGGAGGATTGCAATGAGTAAGTTCAGCCAGCGGACAGGTGCGTCGGCCGGATCACGGAACCGAACGAAGCCGAGTCGGCGGTCGCGGCCGCCCATGCTCGAAAAACTCGAAGATCGCATGCTGCTCGCCACGCTCGTGGCCGCGGCCGAAGCAGACCTGATCGAGGCGGAACCGATCGAACCGTGCTTGCCCGGCGGCCCATCGTTCGAGTTGGTCGGCGACACGGTCAACGTGCTCGGCACGGCCGGCAATGACGTGATCACCGGTCTGGTCAATCCGATCAACCAGCTCGTACTGTCCGTGAACGGATCCATGGCCATGTATCCGAACGGTTCGGTCAATCACATCAACATCAACGCGCAGTGCGGCGACGATTCCGTCACTCTGCGGCCGAGCGTGCAGCAGACGAGCAAGATTGAAGGCGGTTCGGGCAACGATCAAGTCGTAGTCGGCGGGGGCTCGTCGAAAATCGACGGCGGGACCGGCAACGACAATCTGAGCGGCGGTCCACGGGCCGACGCGATCTACGGCGGCGCGGGCCGAGACGCGCTCGCCGGCAATGGCGGCAACGACGAACTCGACGGCGGCACCGGCACGGACCGAGTGGACGGCGGCGACGGCGATGACTTCGCACGCGGCGGATCGCACACCGATTTCGTGTTCGGCGGCGCGGGCAACGACTTCGTGGAAGGCAACGACGGCATTGATCTCGTGCGCGGCGGACGCGGCGACGACGTGCTAGTCGGCGGCGGCAACCGCGACTACCTGTTCGGCGACTCCGGCAACGACAACCTGGTGGGCGACTACCTGCTGCTCCTGCAGACGGACGTGACCGCGTTCGAACCGGGCGCGGCCGATTACATTGACGGCGGGCTGGGCAACGACAACTTGTCCGGCTCGGTCGGCGGCGACGTGATGTTTGGCCGCTACGGCGACGACGTGATCTTCGGCGAAGAGGACAACGACGTGATCGTGGCCGGCCTGGGCCGCGACCTGATCTATTCCGGCGACGGCGATGACACGGTCTACGGCGACGAACGGCCGCACACACTGCACGCGCTCGAAGCCGACGAAGTCCGCACACTGACGCTCGACGCCGAGATCGGCGCGATCGACGTGGCACCGGAGCCGGAGCCGATCGATCCGTCGCTGCGCAACAGCGACACGGTCTTTGCCGGCGCGGGTAACGACTTCGTCGATGGTCAACTTGACGTGGACGTCATTCTCGGCGAGCGCGGCGCCGACTCGCTGCACGGCAGCGAGGACATTGACGGCATCTCCGGCGGGCCGGGCGACGACAAGATCTTCGGCGGTGCCGGCGGCGACTTGATCCTCGGCGGCTGGGGCAACGACTACATCGAAGGCAACGCGGGCAACGACCTTATCTACGGCGATCCGCGGCTGCCCGTTCCGAACCCGGCGCCGCTCGATCCAGTTCACGTGGACGTGGACGCGAAGGCCGTGGACCTCGTGCTCGCCGACGAACTCGATGCGGACCTGGAACCGATCGACCCGATCCCGGTGCCGCTGCCGCACCCGCCCGCAAACGACGTGATCGATGGCGGCACAGGGAACGACCGCGTCTTCGGCATGGTCGGCGATGACTTTCTCATCGGCGGACCGGGCAACGATTACCTGGATGGCGGACCCGGCAACGACCGAATCTACGGCTGCGAAGGTGACGATACGCTCGTCGGCGGCACGGGCGACGACGAACTGTACGGCGACGTGTGCGTGATCTTCGCGTCGGCGGACGCAGTCGATGCCGCCGCGAGCGCGGAGCCGGTGGCCGGTGAACTCGATCCGGTCGAGCCGGTGCCGGTCGAATCGTTCAACGATCTGATTCTGTGCAACGCGGGCAACGACGTTGCGTTCGCCGGACCGGGCAACGACATCGTGCTCGGCGGCGACGGGCGCGACAAGCTGAGCGGCGAAGAGGGCCGCGACGCGATGGCCGGCGGCGACGGCAACGACGGCGTGGACGGCGGCGACGACAACGATCTGCTGCTCGGCGACGGGCCGAATGAACTTTCGGACATTCCCGCCGTTGACCCGGCGACGGACGCGGACCTGACGGCGATCTTTCGCCAGATCGTGCAACTCGGCGAGGGCGATGACTTCGTGGACGGCGGCGCGGGCGACGACGAGATTTACGCCGGCCGCGGCCACGACCTCGCGTTGGGCCGCGTGGGCAACGACGTGATTTACCTCGGACTCGGCAACGACGTGGCGCTCGGCGGGCGCGGCAAGGACGCGATCTACGGCCAGGACGGCGACGATGCGTTCGCCGGCGGCAGCGACGACGACTACCTCGACGGCGGCGACGGCAACGATTTGATCCTGGGCGACGGCATCAACGCGTTTGAAGATGTCGAGCCGGCCCCGGCCGAGGCCGAAGTTCGCGCAGTGCTCGCTCGCATCGCTGAGATCAATGAAGGCAATGACGTGATTGAAGGCGGCGCGGGCGATGACAACATCTACTCCGGCCACGGCAACGACATCGCGCTGGGCGGCGACGGCAACGACATTGTGCGCGGCAACGCGGGCAACGACGCACTGGCCGGCGACGCGGGCGATGACGTGATCCTGGGCGGCGACGGCAACGACGCGGCCTTCGGCGGGGCAGGCGATGACACGATGTCCGGCGGAGCCGGCAACGATTCGATGGCGGGCGGCGACGGCGACGACGTGATGTCCGGCGACGACGGCGATGATTGGCTCTTCGGCGACGGCACGAACGGCCACGTTGCGGAAGTGACGACCGTCGAAGATTACGAGCGACTCTTCGTGGACGCTGGCGCAGGCAATGACGTGATCGACGGCGGGGCGGGCAACGACGTGGCCCACGGCGGGCGCGGCGACGACGCAGTGAATGGCGGCGCCGACAACGATCGCATCACGGGCGGCGTCGGCGTTGATGCCCTCGACGGCGGCGATGGCGACGACGGAGTCTCGGGAGGCGACGGCGACGACCTCGTTCAGGGCGGTGCCGGCAATGACAAGCTCTTCGGCGGCGATGGCAATGACTTCGTGCTCGGTGGCGCTGGCAACGATTTCCTGCAAGGCGATGCCGGACGCGACACGCTCTTCGCCCTCGACGGCGATGCCGACACGCTCTGTGCCGACCGCGATGATCACCTCGTTTACGATCGGCGACTCGACACGGTGATCTTCAAGGTGCCGGAACCGGGCGTCGTGGCCGTCGCGGCGACTGGCGGCAACCGCCGCCGCACTCGCCGATCGCGGCGGTAATGTGACTCAGCGACAGATTGAACTGGCGAAGAATTCGTACACGAAACCACAGCCCGGCTGCCCGATGCAGCCGGGCTGTTTCTTGCGCTTCATCTCACGCCCCAATTGACCGTTCGCTAAACTCTCGGAGCGCGTGAGCCTCATCGCAGCGCGCGCGTGCCCGGTTAGTTTCAGCCAACGATCTCCGAGCGGCCAGCATGCAACTCGATCCAGTTCGCCGTCGCGCGATCGCCGTCCTGGTCGTGGTCAATCTGCTCTGGGGCATTTCCTTTCCGGCAATGAAGGCGACGAACATGCTCATCGACGAGCACTTCAGCGCTCGCCAGCCGGACGGCGAGATGTTCGTGTCGCAAAAGACGTTTCAGTTGGTGTCGGCGTCGTACCTGATGACCGTGCGATTCGCGATAGCACTGGGACTGTTGGTCGTCGTCGTGCCGCGGCTGTTCCGCGGAATGACCGGGCCGGCATGGCGGATGGGCGCGTGGACGGGTCTGGCGTTTTCAGCCGGGTTCGTGCTGCAGATCATCGCGCTCAATTACATTCCCGCCTCGCGCAGCGGTTTCCTCACGAGCCTCACGGTCGTTTTCACGCCGCTGGTGATGATCGCGATCGCTCGCAAGTTGCCGCGCTGGACGGTGCTGGTCGGCGCGGGCGTTGGCCTGACGGGCACGGGGATTCTGACCGGCATGTTCGTGCCAGGCGGGCCGGTCGGATTGCGACTCGCGTCCGATGCACTCGGCCGCGTCGGACTGGGCGACTGGCTGACGACTCTGGCGGCCGGCATCTTCACGGTGCAGATTCTGCTGATCGACCGATTCAGTCGCCGCATCCCGGCCGGGCAACTTACGCCGGGCATGTTCGTCGCGACGCTCGCATTTGGCCTAGCCATCTTCACGGGCGGCAATCTGTTCGCCGGTTCGCGCGATTTCACGATCGGCTGGGCCGCGCTCCTCATCAACTCGCGATTCATGGTGCTGATCGTTGCGATGAGTTTCCTCTGCACCGTTCTGGCGTTTCACTGGATGAACAAGTACCAGGCTCGCGTGTCGCCCGCGCACGCGTCGCTCATCTACACGCTCGAACCGATCTTCGCCACGCTGTGGGCCATGTTTCTGCCCGGCTTGATCAGCCCGCTACTCGGCCTGGACTATCCGTCCGAGCGGCCGGGCTGGGAGCTGGTCGGCGGCGGGCTGCTCGTGGTGGCCGGCAACGTGCTGGCGATGTGGCCGACGCGGCCCGCGCGTGCGGGGCAGGCGTCGGCGGGCGAGATTGACCGGCCGGCTCAAGGCGTCAGCAAGCTTACAGGGTCAGAAGAACGATCACGCTGATGCCGAGAAAGAACACGCCGCAGCACACCACGCCCGCCTGCATGAACCAATTTGGCCGCAGCTCGCGCGGCAGCAGCGTGCGGTTGACGTGCAGCGCGTGCAACGCCGTGAATCCAAGTCCGACGTTTTGCAGCACGGCCCCGATCTTGGCGATCTGCAGCGGCTTGAACAGTGCCAACGTGATCAGGCCGCACACGCCGTACAACATCAGGATCGCATAGTAAACATATTTGACCTGATTGCCGCCGAGCCGGTGTACCCGCGTGCTGGACGTCCAGAGGATATCGGTCCAGCGGCGGGCGACCGTGTCGCCGGCGACGATCTGGCCGGGTGCGATGATCAAAAAGCCGCAGGCCAGCGTCGCGTACAGGAAAAGTTTCGCATGATCGGGGTAGCGTGTGGCCATTCCTTCGGCTGCCATCGCCGCGACGCGGTTGTCCTCGACCGGCGCGTTGCGAATGAACTCGATCGACAACATGCACGGCAGGGCCATGCCGACGAAACAGCAGACCATCCAGATGGCCACTTGATCGCGCAGGATATGCCGCAGCCAGCCGCGCCAGCGGGCGCGCGACTCGTCGTTGAGCGGAAACACACAGCCGACGTGCGACAGCGTGATCCGCCGGCCGCCGACCGCACTGGGGATCGCGCCGACGCGGGCGCCCATGCCCCACCCCTTGTCGCGAGCGTAGTTGGAAAACAGCGTGTTCGTCAGCCCGCCGGCCCCGGCGATCGCCGCGAACGCGGCCAGCATGGCCCAGTCCAAGTCGGGCAACTTGCCGTGCTCGCGCACGTATCGAATCACGTTGACCGGCACAACTCCCTGATTGGCCGCGAGCGATCGCGCGAGGGCTTGTTCCGGCTCCGGCACGTCGTCGATGTGCTGAAAGTGCCGAGCCGGCTGCTCGTCAATGATCGAGATACTCCGCGCGTGCCAAGCTTGGTCCCGGGCAATTTCCCCCTCGATCGAAATCGTGACCGGTTGCTCGGCGCGCAAGAACGTGTACTCGACGAAGAACCCGCCGCGATCAGTGAGCGTCTCGGCTCGCCGGATCAGCCGATCGCGCCGGTCCAGCAGCTCGTCGGGCGGAGTGCGGCCCATTTTGTATTTCGTCACTTCGCCCGACTGCTGCACGGCGAACTCCGTGACCAGCATGCCGCGCCGCTCGATCGTCCCCTTCAGCGAGTAAGTTACCCCGTTCGCTCGTTCGGACACCGTGAAGTGCCGCCCGGCGACTACGGTCTCCGCGCGAAGCGGCACCGTGCCGACACGCAGAAAGCCCGTCGCGACTGACCGAGCGGTCCGGCCCGACACCATGAACCCGCACACGACCGCCAGGTAGCTCAGCACGATCACGATCTTGATGACCATGAGTCGTTCGAGCATGCGATAGACCGTGCCGCCGAAGATGAGCGGCACGAACGCGACCAGAAAGATGGTGAAGCCGAGCAGCTTCACGAGCGCGATTTCGGAGAGCGCAATGCCGAAAAGACTCGTCTGCTCGTTTCCTGGCAGGTGTCCGAGTATCGCCGCGGCGAGCGGCACGGCGGCGTTGGCGGCGTTGTAGGGAAAGATGCTATTGCCGAATTCCAGCATCGCGTACCACGCGGTCCACGCCTTCGGCCCCGGCCACGTGCGAAATCCCCCGACCAGGATCGGCTCGCCGCAGTACAGCGTGTACCGCATCATCACCAGATTGCAGAAGAGCTGGCCGAGGATGCTGAGCGTGGCGAGCCAGAGCAGCGTCGCTCCATATTGAGCGCTGACGGCCGGCCCGAACAGCCACTCGCCCGTGCCGATCGACGCGCCGGCGAGCAACACGCCCGGCCCCAACAAGCCGACCCACAGCCGCCAGCCGCCGCGCGGCGGCTCGGGCAACTCGCCCACCTGCCACGGCGCCAACATCCCCGCGGCGACTGACTTGGTGCTTTCGTGCGACTGGTCGGCGGCGTCTGACACGTGGTCCTTTCTCATCTCGTGGCTGCGGATTCATTCAGAAACTCTAACAAGCCCCGGCGAGCGGGCGGGCGTCTGCCCTTGATCAGCCGGCTCACGCCGGCCGCTCGCCGCTCGTCTTGATAGAGTTCTGAAGCGCCGGCATGACTTCGGTGGCAAACAGCTCCAGGCTGTGCAACCAGCGCGCTTTGTCGTCCCAATCGTGCGCGACCATGACGAGCGTGCCGAACGGGCCGATGCGTTCGCGCAGCTCGACCAATTGCCGAGTGACCTCCGCCGGGTCGCCTATGATGACAACTTCGTTCATGAAGTAGTCCAGATTGCAGTCGGCGTCGCTCATTGCCGGGTCGCGCTTCCACATGGCGATGTTGCCCCAGCGCCGAGTCAGATCGAGAATGTACTGGATGCAGCGGCCGAGCGAGTTGGAGTGGGCAATGCGGCGTGCCTCGTCGGTCGTGTCGGCGACGAAGACGTTCCGCGAGACCTTCCAGTCCGCCGGCCGCGGCTCGATACCGGCCGAACGCGCACCGGCCGCGTACGTCTCCCAGTGGTTCGCCAGCGTCTCGACCGATGCCATGTGATGGCTGAATGGCAGAAACCCGCGAGCGCCGGCCATTCTTAAGCCCGCCGAGTTGCGGTTGATGCAAGGCACGGCGATCGGCGGGTGCGGGCGCTGCAGCGGCTTGTGAATCGCCCCGATCCCCAGTTCGGGCGTCACGGTGCGCTCGAGGCTGACGGTCCAGAACTTCCCTCGAATCTCGTACGGCGGGTCGCTTGTCCAGAGCTTCAGAATCATGTCGATCGCTTCGCCGACCATCGCACCGCTCTGCTGCGGATCGACTCGCCACATCTCCATGTCGGTCGGCACCGCGCCGGGACCGAAGCAGACGTTGAGCCGCCCGTGCGAAAGATGATCAAGGAACGCCAGGCGGCCGGCCACGTGCTGCGGATGGTGAAATTGCAGGCAAACCGGCGCCGCTCCAAGCCGAATCCGATTCGTCATGCCCAGCGCCTTGCCAATGAAGATCTCGGGCATGACGATGTTCTCATACGTCGAGGAATGGTGCTCGCCGACCCAGAACTCGCTGAAGCCCAGTTCCTCGCAACGGACGACCAGTTCCAGATCCTCGTCGAAGCACTGCGCCAGCGGCTTGGCCGGGTCGTGCACGGGCATCAGGAACATGCCGAAGCGGATGGCTGTCTGGTCTGATTGCATTTTTCGTCCTCGTTCAGCCGAACAGCCTATGCACGAGCGGGCCGTCCGGTCCATGATGAATTGGATTTTCCAGCCCGCAATCGGTGATCGCGTTCTTGATCCGCCAGGCTTGCCCTGGAGAGATTCAGGTTTGATCCCGCGAACGTAGAGTACCAGCCTGAGACTCGCCAGGACGAGCCTGGCGGATCGAAGAGTGCGCGAAGGGTGTCACCGAACGTAGAGCACCAGCATGAGACTCGCCAGGGCGAGCCTGGCGGATCGAAGAGTGCGCGAGGAGTGTCCGTGAACGTAGGGCACCAGCCCCGATGTCCTACACCGGCCGCGTGATCGTGATGGTGTTGCTGCCGGCTTCGTTGCCGGTGGTGGTTATGACGAACAGCCGGAACGAGGCGGTCATGCCCGACGCGATCAGGCCCTCGAGCGTGCTCAGCGTGAGCGTGCCCGGCACGGCG
>Ga0247727_10007719_pt1 | contig 20342 bp, 19 predicted proteins | sample WisWelCaveWW1625_FD_202498 | JGI IMG/M metagenome (GOLD analysis project Ga0247727, IMG submission 202498) | Biofilm microbial communities from Wishing Well Cave, Virginia, United States - WW16-25 | ecosystem: Environmental > Aquatic > Deep subsurface > Groundwater > Cave microbial mat | place... | reverse complement strand
TCCCAAGACGTTGCCCATCCCGGCGGCGGACCACAGTCCTTGCCGCCTCTCAACGTCTCGGAGATCGACTTACCTTTGGCCGCTTTTCAGACGTCCTTCAATGGCCGGTTTTGGGTGTCCACCGAGGCTTTGCGATATCGATCAACCCACCGTTGATGGTCTTTGGAAAGCGGGCGAGAAATTTCGCGTAGCGTCGAGGCGTTACGGTGAGATCCACATGGTTGATCGCGACGCCTGCTTCGATCCTCCGTGAGCGCGACAGGCCGTTCTGAAATCCGACGGTCAGCCCCATTTGCCGCCAGAGTCTGACCAGAATGTTGATCGTGGCGGCGGAGTCGCCAGTCTCGCGATCCTGCTCGTGAGTGAGGACGAGGATATCAACCGACATCGGCAATGCCGGAACGGATCATGTGCGGCGCAGCAGCAGATCGTAGGAGAGAAAGGCACGGCTTTCGATGCCGGAGCTCTGGACGGCATACGCGCTCGGCAGCTCGTCGCGCACCGCTTCGGCCAGAAGCTTTCCTCTGCGAGTGGGCTCGCGAACGACCACTTGGGCGTTGGAGCCGCTACTGCTGACTTGCCGGAGGACTGCTTTTTTCGGGGTCACGTGATTTGCCACGTACACGAAATCGGCGCCGGCGAAGTCAAAGCAACTGCCGTCGACGACCTCGAAGCGCATGTTGTCGATACCCATGGTCTTGGCGAGCTTGGTCGCCATCTCCGCGCAACCGGCATCCACGTCGAGGCCCGTATAACGCAATGCGGGAAAATGATCGTGCAGCCAGAATAGCGTGGCAGGAAAGGCACCACTCCCCACCATGACCACGTGACGGCAAGCGCCGAAATCGACCATGTCTTTCAAGTCGCGGACACGCTCATAGGAATCCCTGCCGAACCCGTCGACCATCCTTGCTGCCACCGTGCACGCGACACCATCGAGACGGGTCATCATCACGGCGTTCGCTTCCTTTTCCTTGATCGCCAGGTATCGCCGCTGGCACCGCGAAAAAAACTCGGCATAGGCCGTGAGCCTGCCGTCGAGCCGATCCAAGAGATCGTCGTCGATGCTCACGAGCTCGCGGAGAAAAGCCTCGTGCGCACCGACGAACTGCTCGTCGCCGGCGGCGGACAAGAGACCTCGCTGGCGGTCCAGAAACTGTGTGGCTGAGCTCACGGTGCGAGCGATTTGACCCGGAGTCGCTTCCGCTTTCGCTCTGCCTGCCAGAGATCGTACTGCATCTGCTGGTTGAGCCAGCTCTCGGCCGTCGTCCCAAACGCGATCGAGAGACGAATGGCCATCTCCGGCGTGATACCCGCACGGCCGTTCAAGATCGCGGACAAGGTCTTTCGGCTCACACCCAGAGCGTCGGCCGTCGCGCTCACCGTTAGATCGAGCGGCTGGATACAGCGCTTTCGCAGCACCTCGCCGGGATGTGGAGGATCATGCATCTTCATCGCAGCCGTCGACGACCTTCTGCGAGCGTAACCCTCGTGGTTACGCCCGACAAGCTCTTTCAATGATCGCGCGGAAAGTGGTGGAGGCGGGGGGAATCGAACCCCCGTCCGAAGGCCCTAGGCCTTAGCGTCTACATGCTTTGCGCACGTTTCGATCTCGCCCGGCGGTGGACCTCCCATGCGCGGGATGCCGTCGGGCCATTCGCTGAAGTCTCGGAAATTCCCCTAGCGACACGAGGAGTTTCCTATCCCACTAGTTTTCGCCCCTTCCCGGGCCGCGGGAGTGACCGGGAGAGACGCGCGGTCAATTAGGCCGCGAGAGCGTACTGATCATTCGCAGTTAGACTGCGTTGTGCCCGTTTAACGAGTGAACACAGCTCGGCATGCAACTAAGACGTCGTAACCTCCGTCGAACCCGGTCGCCCCCAAATTGGGTAGTCTCCGAAGCAACGGACAGCCTCAAGAGTAAGGCCGCCCCGCTCCGGCGGCAAGCGGAATCTTGAGGTCCGAGCAGCGGAAGTCGATCTACGCAGCTCGGCGAACCTTCAGCTGGGCTTCCAGGCCCGCCGCTTCGACCAGACGAAGGACCCGATCGATCGTTACCTTCTGAAGGCTGCCGGAAAGAATGCCGGTGACCGTGGTTCTAGAAAGGCCCGATCGCTTGGCCAGCTCGCCGTGCGTCAGCCCGCGACGCCGGACCTCTAAGACGACTCCCGAAATCAGCTGCGCCTTGAACGTCGCCTCGACGGCCCGTGGCTTCGAGATCCCGAGGTCGGCAGCAAGTCGCTTCGCTGATGTCGTGCGCTTCATGACGTGTGCTCCTTCAACCTTCGCTGCGCGATCTCGAGGTTCCTCTTCGGTGTCGATTCCGTGGTTTTTTTGAACGCGTGAAGAACGTGAACGCCCTTCCCTATGCTTGGCATCGGACGAGACAGCGACATGCTGAGGTGCAGCCCCGCATCTAGCCGCGCCAACGCGTCGGCAAGATCACCGCGAATCGATTCGGGCATCTCCTTGATCTCCCTCCGACATCGCTCGGAGAATACGATCACACAGCTACTGTCTCATATGTGAGACAGTCCGTCTAGCTCGTTTTGAGCCCCGCCACCACGTCCGCCCATTGCGCGGGGTCGGGGGCGCGATTGTTGGTGAGACTCACGGCGTCCGCGATGCCGGCGAGGCGCTCGCGGAGCTTCGCTGCGATGCTGGCTCGCGGACCGACGACGGCAACCGCATCCAAAAGCTCGTCCGAGATGAGACCCGCCATGTCGTCCCAGCGGCCTAGCTTCGAGAGACGATTGAGCTCGGCGTGGAGCTCGCCGAAGCCGTGGCAGTCGAGCGTCGATCGATAGACCGGCGTGGAGCCGTAGAACGCGAGCTGCTTTTTCACGGCGAGTTTTACGCGATCGAGCTCTCGATCGTCGTCCGCGGTGACGACGATGGTCGCGCAGGTGATGTGAAAGCCAGTGCGCTTCCTCCCGCTCGCAGCAAGGCCGCGCTCGAGAGCGGGGAGCACGTTCTCCTGCAGCGACTTCCGCGAATTGAAAGGATGAGCGATGAAGCCGTCGGCGACTTCGCCGGCGGCTTCGATCATGCGCGGGCCGAAGCCGCCGAGCCAGATCGGTGGCGGACCGAAAGGATTCGGCCCCGGGTTGAAGGCCGGGATCATCAGCGTGTGGCGGTAGATCTCGCCTTCGAAGCGGAGGTCGCCCTTCCCTTCCCAGCAATCGAAGATGGCGCGGATCGCGAGCACCACCTCGCGCATGCGCGCAACGGGTCGCGACCACGCTGCACCGAATCTTCGCTCGATGTGCGGTCGCACTTGCGTGCCGAGGCCGAGCACGAAGCGGCCTTTCGTCACGAGCTGCAAATCGTAGGCGCTGTTCGCGAGCGTCATTGGATTGCGCGCGAAAGCGATCGCTACGGCCGTGCCGAGGCCGAGTTTGCTCGTGGTGGTGGAAGCGAGAGCCAGCGGCAAAAACGGGTCGTGCTTGGCCTCGAACGTGAACGCGCCGTCGTAGCCGATTTCCTCGAGCCGCCGGAACATCTCGGCTACCTCGCGCGGGTCTTCGAGGGGCGCGGTGGTCCAGACCTTCATCTGCAGCTAGCTGCCGAGAACCCTACTCATTCGCCGCGGTCCTCAGCGAGGACTCGGGCGATTCGCCGCCGCGCGGCGACAGGCGTCACCGTCCGGATCGGCCCCTCTTCGCCCGGCGTGATCCAGCCCTCGGCGATCCCCTCGGCGAGGCCATCGAAATGGTCCGGCGGAACGAGGACCACTTTCACGACCCCACGATCGACTACGCGAATGACCGCGCCTTTCGACACGCTGTCCAAAGCCTCGGAAAGTCTGTTTTTCAGGTCTACGGAAGTCCATTCCATCGACCCAGAATGAAAGGCGCGGCTGGCCACATCAACCCCACTTGGGTCAATGCCCCAAAAGTCATTTTCAAGCCCTCGGCAGAGCGCTAGGCTCACCGGTCGAGGGACATCGCCATGAAATCCTATGCCACGCTCGCCATCCCGCTGACGATCATGCTTTTCGCTGCCGGCTCCGCGCTTGCGCAGGTGCAAAGCCCCGAGCAGCAGGCCTGCACGACCGGCGTCGAGAAAACCTTTGCCAAGATGGTGAAGGCAACCGGCAAGGATCTGAGCGGCTGCGTGAAAGACATCGCGAAGGCGAAGACCAGCGCGGTTGGGTGTTTCGGCAAAGATCGCAAAGGCAAGGTCGCGAAGGCCGAGGCCGGGACGGAAGCGGCGTATGCCGGCGCTTGCGTGGGTACGAGGCCGGACTTCGGATTCGGCGGCGCAGCGGCGGCGCTCGAAGTAGCGAACGGAACGGACGAAGCGCTGCTCGACACGCTCTTCGGCGACAACCTCGGGACGGCGTTGCCTGTAGGTGCACCGGACGCCGCTGTCTCTGCGTGTCAGCAAGACGTAACGAAGGCTCTCCTCAAGTGTCACAACATGCGCGTCAAGACTTACACCAAGTGCAACCGCGCAGCGCTCGCGAGCGGCGCGACGGACGCGACCGCGACGATCGCCTGTATCGGCGACGATGCCCAAGGCAAGATCGCGAAGAGCTGCGACCTGGACGCCGGGGGTAAGACGGACAAGATACGTTCCGCGATCGCGGCCTGTACGGGCGCGGATCTCATCGCGGCGTTTCCGCGCTGCAACACGGCCGATCCGGTAGCCTTGCACGCTTGCTTGACGGACTCCGAAGCCTGCGTCGCCTGCAACGCGCTGGCGAATCTCAGCGCGACGGGGCTCGCAACCGATTGCGAAGCACTCGACGATGGCTCAAGTAACGCGAGCTGCGTCGCTGTCGCATGGTCCAACGTTTCCGTAGACAGCGTAGCCGAGCCCGCGGAGACGCCCGGCTCGCCGAGCGTCGTCGTCACGAACCCGAAGCTCATCACGCAGTTCGGCATCGCGGGCCCGGATCTCAACAGCTCGGTGTACACGCGCTGGCGTCTTGCCGGCCCCGAGCAGCAGCCGGATGCGATTCTGATTCTGGTGCCGGGCTTCGGTGGCGGCGCCAACAACTTCAAGCTCATGGCGGAAGATCTACTGCCGCGTGTACTCGCCGACCACGGGCTCGTCGCCGAGCTTTGGGCCTTCACGCGTCGCTCCGAGCAGCTCGAAGACCGCGCAGGCTCGCTGCTCGCCGTCGATGCGGCCGACGAGACGGCGGCGCTCGACTGGTACTACGGAACCGAGATGGGGCTTACGATGACGCCGCTCATCGTGTCGGGCCCGAATCGCCGCGCCGAGTTCTACAACTCGTCGAGCGACATTCCGTTTCTCGCGAATTGGACCTCGCAAGTGTTCAGCCAAGACATCGATGCGGTGGTCGAAGCGGCGCTCGCAATCGCCGCCAACGGCAACGTCTTCCTCGGCGGGCACTCGGCAGGCACGGGCTTTACCGCTCGCTACGCTGCCACCGATCTCAACCTGACCGGCGTCGGCCCGGCCGATCCAGGCTACGCAAAGCTTCGCGGGCTCGTGCTCTTCGAAGGCGGCGGCGGCAACACCACCGGTGCACCGCTCACGGCCGACTCTCTCGATCGCATCGAAGCGAAGTTCGACGGCGGGCTTTTCGGCGCTGTGCGCGACAACTCGGGTCGTTGCGTGGACGGCACGACGCCTTGCACGATCGCAACCGAAGCGGCGGCCTGCTTGGCGCAGGTGCCGCCGAAGTGCACGGAAACGACGACTGCGTACTCGGCGCTAGCAGGGCTCGGCCCGCAGGTCACGGCAGCGTCCGAGCCTTCCGCGATTCAGGGTTTTACCGATCCCGATTCGGGGCTCAACATCATGCAGACCGACTCTGCGGGCGCAGGCACGAGCGCGGTGGACTTGGTACCGACGCTCTCGCTGCTCGGCTTCCTGCCCGACTCGACGGTGGAAGGGCTCTTCGGTCAGTTCCTCGACGACGACGGGCTCGGCGCTACGCTCTCGCCGGCGGTGGCCGCCGGGCTCGGCGATGCGGGCGGCGGAACGCCGCGGCAGTGGATCGACATCACCGAAGGACCGTTTGGGCCTTCCACCATTCCGAACAACGGGCCGGCGCCGACGGCATTGCCCGCTGTCATGTGGGGCCAAGAGAAAGAGCTGGTCTCTATGACCCGCTTCCGGACGACGTTTACGGCGGCCGACTCGAACGCAGCCGACTGGTACTTCGCGTCCTCGGGATTGTCCGTGACGAGTGTAGCCGGGCGCTGTAGCGCAGGTACTTGCACGGTGGGCAACGTGCCGGCCGTGTGCGCGACCAACACCGACTGCACGCAGTCGATCTCGCTCGACTCGAGTGCTTTGTCAGTGGGGCGTGCGCGGCGTGACATCGTTAACCTCACGCAGGCGACGGCGATCGACATTCCGGTGATCAGCTTCGGCGGCAGCAACGGGCTGACGCCGATCGGCGCGAGCTATCTCGGCTTCGGGCAGAGCATCGGCATTTGCACGGCGCCGAGCTGCAACGGCACGGTGCGGGTCGTGGACGCCGCGCTGCCGAACCCGGCCTTTCCGACCTACGGCGGGATCGACGGCGGATTCGAAGTCTACATTCGCGAGGGGCTCTCGCACTTCGACGTGGTAGTCGCCGAAGACGGTGTCGATAGCGACGTCATCGGCCCCCTCGGCGACTTCATCGCCCGCAATGCCCAGTAGCTAGAGAGGCAGCTTCACCTCGCGCGCGACTTCGTAGGCCTTGACGTCGAGGCTTTTCGGCTTGATTGCCGCGACGGCTTTGCCGAACTCGGCCATGTGCGGTGTCTTCACGTGGGCATTCAGCGTGTCCATGTTCTCCCAGCGCTCAGCTATGACGATGCTGGTCGCATCGCCCACATCGATCGAGAAGCCGTAGCTCACGCAGCCCTTCTCCTTGCGAGTCTCGTTTTGCATCTTCACCAGCGCGGCGCGCGCGGCCTCGACGTCCTTCGCTTCCGCCCTAACTTGTCCGAGAACGATGATCATCGCTGTCCTGCTCCTTACGGTCCTGGTCTGAATACCAAACGTTTGCCGAGGTCGGATTCCAACGACATGGCGTCGGAGAGCGGATCGTCTACGACATCGATCGTGACGCTAGCGGTCGCGTATTGCTCGCCGAGGTTGCCGGGGATGAACACGGGTACGTCGTCGACGCGGCCGATCTCGATCGCGCCGGCCGGGACGACGTAGTTCTCGTAGAGATGCGGCGCGGTGCCCTCGCAGCAACCGCCGTCGATGGTAATCGTGAACGTGCCGGCGCGGTCGGCACGTTCACGCCGAACTTGCCGAATCACCGCGACGGCCGCGTCGCTCACGCGTAGCTCGGTCACCGTCAGTTGAACAGTGCGCCGAAGTAGATCTTCTGATCCGCCGGCACGCTCTCGCCGACGTGGATGTGCTTGATCTCCTGGTAGGCCGCGAGCCCCCACGGTCCGAGCTCGCGGCCCACGCCGCTTTGCTTGTAGCCGCCGAAGGGGAAGCGCGGGCTGATCATGTGGTAGTCGTTGATCCACACCGTGCCGGTTTGGATCTGCCGCGCCACACCGAGAGCGCGGTCTTTGTTCTTCGACCACACCGCGCCGCCGAGCCCGTACATCGAGTCGTTGGCGATCGAGATCGCTTCCTCTTCCGTTTTGTACGGGATCATCGCGACCACGGGGCCGAAGATCTCTTCCTGCGCGATCCTCATCTTGTTGTTGACGCCGGCGAAGATGGTCGGGTTGAAGTAGTAGCCTTTCTTCATGTTCGCCGGGCGGTCGCCGCCGAGCACGCACTCGGCACCCTCACTCTTGCCGGCGTCCACGTAGCCACCGACGGTCTTGAGCTGCGCCGCGCTGACGAGAGGGCCCATCGTCGTCATCATGTCCATCGTGTCGCCGATCGTGATGCGCTTGCTGCCGGCAATCATCTTGTCGATGAAGGTGTCGTAGAGCTTCTGCGGAACGAGGACTCGCGTGCCCGACTCGCAGATCTGGCCTTGGTGCATGAAGGTGCCGAAGAGCGCGCCCATCGCGGCGGTGTCGAGATCGGCGTCGTCGAGAATGATGTTCGGAGACTTGCCGCCGAGCTCGAGGGTCACCTTTTTGATGGTGCCGGATGCGAGCTGCATGATTCGGCGACCGACTTCGGTGGAGCCCGTAAAAGCGATCTTGCCGACGTCGGCGTTGGTCGCGAGCTCTTCACCGACCTCGGCGCCCGGTCCGCTGACGACGTTGACCACACCGTCGGGCACGCCCGCGCTCTTGCAGATGTCGGCGATCATGAGCGCCGTCACGGGGGTTACGCTGGCCGGCTTGAGGACGATCGAGTTGCCGGCCGCGATCGCCGGCGCGATCTTCCACGACGCCATGATCATCGGGAAGTTCCAGGGAACGATGCCGGCGCAGACACCGATCGGCTCAGCCCGGATGATGTTCTTGCTCGGAACCGGCACGGTCTCTTCGAAGACCTGCTCTTCCTCGCTGGCTCGGAGCACCCTGGCGAACTCCTGAAACGTCCCGGCCGTGCCGGGCACGTCCATGAAGCTGGCTTTCCGGATGGTGCCGCCGCCGTCTCGAGCTTCCGCGGCCGCGAGCTCCTCCGCTCGCTCCATGATCGCCGCGGCGATCGATTCGAGCACCTTGGCCCGCTCTTCCTTGGATTTCTTCCGCCACACCCCCGAATCGAAGCTCTTTTTGGCCGCTGCGACCGCTTTCTTGACGTCATTGCGGCTCGCGACGGCTACTTTCGCCCAAGGCGCCTCGGTAGCGGGGTTGATCGTATCGGCGGTCTTGCCGCCTTCGGCTGCCTCCCACTTTCCATTGATGAATAGTCCGAATTCCTTCATGGGCGCGATCTCCTTGGGGGGTATGAGGAACGCCTGTGCATATGCGGCCGGGCACCTTCAAGCAACAAACCAGACCCGGAATCCCTTGACCTAGCCGCAGCGGCTCCGTAAGTTTTTCGTAACCTTCTTCGGAGTGCCGTCCTTTGCCCATCGTCTGATGGCCGCAGCGGCAAGAAATCCGTGACCACCGCTCCCTCCCTACCGTATCCAGGCACCTACTGGGTGGTACCTGGCTCGCTGCTGGCCGGCGCCTATCCGGGCAGCGCCGATGCCGCAGAGATGGAGCGACGCTTGAAGGCGTTGCTCGACGCCGGCATCCGCTCGGTCATCTATCTCGTCGACGAGTCGGCGAACGAAGATGACTCGGACAACGCCGACGTGGGAGACCAGATTGAGCCGGTTCAAGCTTTTGCGCCCTATGAGGATCGCCTCGAGATCCTGGCGGAAGAGCGGAGCGAGATCATCGAGATCGGCCGCTACACGATTGACATCGGCTCGGCGTCCGCCAGCGAAGAGATGGAGCTCATTCTCGACGCCATCGACGCCGAGATCGACGGCAGCAATCACCCCACTCTCGTTCACTGCACGAACGGCAACGGCTACACCGGCATGGTCGTCGGCTGCTACCTGGCCCGCCACGGCATCGCGACAGGCAAGGAAGCGCTAGCGATGATTCGCGAGCTCCGCGCGGCCAATCCGGCGATGCCGAAAGCCAAGTCGCCCGAGAACATCGTCCAAGAGCGCTTCGTCACGCGCTGGAAAGAAGGCCAATAGGTCGCGTCAGCGACCGTTGCGATAGGCGCGCGCTAGCGCGCCGTTGAGCTGGCTCTAGTACTTGATCCCCGGCCCGTCCGGCAGCTCGAGATCTTGCTGGCGACCGCCGCCGCGCTCGACCCCTTCTTGCCGCGCGCCGGGGCGCTCCATCTCTTCCTGACGCGTTTCGTAGCCTCGCGGCACGGCGTCGATCGGCACTTCCGGTGCGATGACGACTGGGGCGCGGTAGCCGCCGTCATCTCCGCCGTCATCCGCCGGCTCGTCGTTTTCGTCCGCGATCGACGGAGGCTCGAGCTCGCCGACATCCGGCTGGACGAGAATGCCTTCCGAAATTTGAAGCGCATCGCGGCCGTATACCGTCGACCGCTCGTCGTCAGTCGTTGGCGCGGAAACGCCGAGCGCCAATACCGCGGCGGCAAGCGTCGCGACGAGAAAAGAGAAGCGTTCAGCGAGTCGTGATTTCCGTTGTCGAAGTCTCATGGCGTTTCCTCTTTTCGTGGAGCGCTGACGTCGCACCGAACCGAACCCTAGCACTTCGCCAACGTCGAGCCATCCGTCGCTAAGCGGCTACGATCGGCAGCCGTCCAGCTCGCATCATCGCAAAGCGGCTGGTAGATGACACTCGCTTCGGGGGGAGCTCCCGTCCAGGTCTACGCGTTTTCGGAGGTTCACGATGCGTCACTTCAAACGTTTCGGCCTTTCTTTACTCCTGGTGGCGGCGTTCGCGGGTTGCGCGTCGAGCAAGGTCACATCGCAGCAGTCGGAGATCGGCGACGAGAAGCTTGCCCGACCCGACCACATTTTTGTCTACGATTTCGCTGCTACGCCAGCCGACATTCCAGCGGACGTGGCGAGCAGCACCGCATACGCGGCTCCGAGCGAGGCGCCGTCAGCAAAAGAGGTCGCGACCGGTCGCAAGCTCGGCAACCTGGTCGCAAACAATTTGGTGGCGAAGATCGTCGCGATGGGACTACCCGCCAAGCTCGGCACGGCCGCGACGGCGCCTAGCATCAACGACATCGTGATTCGCGGCCACTTCGAATCGATCGAGGAAGGCAGTTCCGGCAAGCGCCTCGTGCTCGGCTTCGGGTCCGGCAACGCGGACCTCAAGACCTCCGTAACGGCGTATCAGATGACTTCGCAAGGACTACGAAAGCTCGGCTCAGGCGCGATCGATTCGGGCGGCGGTAAGACGCCGGGCGTCCTCCTTCCCCTCGCCGTGACGGTAGCTACAGCGAACCCGATCGGTCTCGTCGTAGGCGGAGCGGTGAAGGTCCAGGGCGAGATTTCCGGCCGAGACACGATCGAAGGCTCCGCCGAGCGCACGGCGTCGCAAATCGCGACCGAGCTCCAAGCGGCGTTCAAGCGGCAAGGCTGGATCTGAAGCCTGGATCTGACGCTCCGAGATCGCGGCTCAGCGTGACGTATCGGCCGCCGACGCTCGGATCGCTGCGGCGATGTCTTGGCTGAGACGCGTGAGCGCGCGGCCGTGAGCCGCGACGAGCTCGTCAAAGCCTTTCCCCGCAACGGGCTCGTGCGCAATCGTCCGGCCCGAGCGAATCTGGCCGCCGGTGGTGCGGCTCACGGCCCACACCGCTTCGATCGTCGCTGCTTCGCCCGGAATGGAGTCGAAGCGCTGCACGTCGATGGTCACGCGATAGGAAGGATCGAGATTCGCGCGCGGCGCGGTGACTACGTTCGGCGTGCCGAGCAGCACGGAGAGGTCCGCCGCAACCGCGCCGGCGATGCTTTCGTTTAGTGGCGCTGCCCAACGGTTGAACTCGTCGATCTCGACACGGTTCGGCGCAACCTGCACCACGAGCTGGGGCCGATCGACGGCAGACGGTACCGACACGAGCCCGATCACGACGCCCACGTTGCCCAAGTTGCCCAGGTTGCCATAAGCCGCCGCGGGCGTGCCGCTCGCCGTCGCCTTCGAGTCTAGCGTGTAGAACCGTGCGGGCGCCGACGCCCCGCACGACGCCGCGGCAACTGCGACGAGCATGCTCGCGAGAAGAGCCGTGAACCGAGACGTCGTCATTGCGCTTCTCCTGTTTTGCCGCGAAGGAGCGCTTCGGGATGGCGCTCGAGGTAGTCGGCCAGCACGCGCAGCCCGCGAGCGGCGCGCGTCATCTCCATCAGCGTATTGTCGAGCTGGGTCGAAAGCACGGAGTTCGGCGCGACGAGCTTGCCGGCATCGTCGAGCGTCGTTCGCGCGCTGACGAGCGTACGATCGAGATCGACGATCGCGGTTTGCAGATCGTTGCCGATCTTCTCGAGCGGCATCTGGTCGATCTTCTTGATGATGTTGACGACGCTCGCTTCGATCGCCTGGATCTCGCCCGGGAAGGTCGGCAGGCTCGGCGGGGTTTGGGACCAATCGACCGTCGCAGGCTGCGCGTCCGGGAACATGTCGAGCGCGACGTAGAGCGCACCGGTGAGCAAGCTGCCGGTGCGTAGCTGGCCGCGAGCGCCTTTCGCGACCAACGAGTCCACCAACTGGTGGCGAACGCTCGCAAAGTCCTGACCTGGCGCGAGTCCGGTGAATTCCACACCCATCCGTTCGACGTCCAAGCTGACGGTAACGGGCACGGAGAACTCGAAAGTGTCGGCGTCGAGCTCCGCGTTGATCGCGACGACCTCGCCGACGGAAATGCCCCCGAAGTCGACCGGCGCTCCGACGGTCAAGCCGCGCACCGACTGCGTGAAAACGAGAACGTAGGTTTGCGGATCTCGCGACGGTGTCTTGAATGCCGATTCGCGATCGTCGAATAGCGTGAACTTGGTGTCGGCCGCAGCGGGCGACAGAGCCGGCCCGCCCGCGGGCGTCTCGAAAGCAATGCCGCCGACGAGAATCGACATCACCGACTGGCTCTGGACGCTGAGCCCTGCGGCAGTGAGCGATACGTCGACTCCGCTCGCGTTCCAAAAGAGCGTGCTCGTCGTTACGAACTGATCGTAGGGCGAGTTGATGAAAATTTTTACGCTGAGCGACTTTCCGTCGTCGTCTAGCGCGTAGGACGTGACCTCGCCGACTTGAATGCGGCGGAAGTAGATCGGCGTGCCGTCGTCGAGGGAGCCGAGATCCGCAGTCTCGAGAACGAAGTAGCGGCCGGGAACGTCGGCCGCCACGATGGGCGGCGAATCGAGCGCGACGAAATCACGCTTCCGCTCCTTCGAGTGACCGATCTCCATGCCGATGTAGGCTCCGGAGATGAGGGTGCCGAGGCCCGTGACGTTGGCACCCGAAACACGCGGGCGTACGACCCAGAACGCAGTGTCCTCCAGAAGAAAGCTCTCGCCCTTCGGCACCATCTGCGCGGTCGCGACGACCTTTTCGTGATCATCGGTGAGTCGGATGCGTGTCACCGTGCCGACCTCGACGCCGTTGTAACGGATCTTCGTCTTGCCGGCCTCGAGACCTTCCGCCGTCTCGAGCACGAGCGTGATCTCGGGGCCCTCGCTCATGACTCTCGTCACTGCGACCCACGCACCGGCGAGCGCCGCCACCAGCGGAACGATCCAGACCAAGGACGGGCGGGTCTTCCGTCTCGATACCATTCGTGACTCGGGGACGGGGGGCGTCCCTGGGGTTTGATCAGGCATGCGCAACCTCTCTCTCGCTCGAAGGATCCCAGATCAAACGCGGGTCGAAGGACTCGACCGCGAGCATCGTCGACACCACCACCGCAGCAAAGAAGAAGAGACCCGGCCCCGGCTCCACCGACATCAAAGGCTGAAGCTGCACGAGAGCTGCCGTGAACGCGTCGACGAAGACGTCCACCATGGACCAGCGACCGACGACGTCGACGACTCGGTAGAGCCGAATCCGCTGCTCGTTGTTGCGGATCGATCCGCGTTGCACCGTGATGAGGAGATAAGTCAGGGCGAGGATCTTCGCGCTCGGGATCATGATGCTCGCGAAGAGCACGATGAGGGAGAGCGGCCAGCCGGTCGGCGACCAGAGCAGCACTACGCCCTGAAGGATGGTGTCGGACTCCGTGCCCTCGGCGGTGGTCGTCGAAAGCACCGGAAGGAGATTCGCGGGGATGTAACAAATCGCCGCCGTGACCAGGAACGCCCAGGTGCGCTGGAGGCTCGCGCGCTTCCGAAACTCGACCCCTTCGTCGCAGCGCGGGCAGCGCCCTTCCGCCTCGTCTTCCATCGGGCGTGACACCAACCCGCAGCCTTCGCAGCGTTGGAGACCGAGCTGCATCGCGGTCAGTGCGGTCGCGCTCATGACGCCGCCTCCGACCACTCGATGCGATCCCAGATCTCCTGCGCGTCGAAGCTCGACTGGATCGCAGCGAAGACGACGACCAGCACGCCGAGTGCGAAAAGCGCGACGCCGGGGATCACAGTCGCCATCTCAGCGATCTTGATCAGCGCGACGAGAACGCCGAGAAGCATGACCTCGATCATGCTCCAGATGCGCGTGGTCGGGTGGTGACGCAGCAGCGTGCCCACCCACTTCGGCACGTGCTCGCGGTGAGCACCGAGCACGATCGCCAACATGAAGCCGACTTGCAGCCCCGGCGCGATCACGGCCGTGAAGAGCACGAGCCCGGCGACGATCTCGCGCCCGTCCGCCCACAACTGCCGGGCTCCTCCGATCACTGTCGTCGAAGCCGCGTGACCCACCGCCGTGAGCCCGAGCATCGGAAACGAGATCGCGACCGCGTAGAGCACCACCGCCGCGAGCGTCAGCGCGAGCGTCCGGTTCAGCGAATCCTCGCGACGTCGGGAGAGCTCGCAGTCGCAGCGCGGGCAACGCGCCGAGCTGCCGGGTGCGAGGGACGGGAGACGTTGCAACAGATCACAATGCGGACATGCGACGAGTGCAGCATCCTCGCCAGCACCATCGATAGCCTGGTTGTACATGGCCCTAACGGACCAAGCGCGACGGTGAATGCCGGGGGTTCACTCGCGATGTGCCGCGAGTTGCCGCCACGCGCTCTCGACCTCAGCGTCGGCTTTCTTGTCGACGTCGCGAATCTCTACCGCGACCGTGTCGATCGCGCCGCGGAAGCGCGATTTCTCTTCGGCGCCGATCGCGTCCACGACCGGCGTGCCGAGGTCGATGCCGACATCAGCCGTCTCGTCCGCCGAGAAAATCATCGGCTGGGTCCTCGCGATCTTGCCTTCCGCCACCTGCTTCCCGTTTACGTAAAGCGTGCCGACGCCGCCCTTCCCCATCCCTCCGCCGTCATAGGCGAAGTCGAGCTTGATCGTGGCCTTGCCCGGTCTGAGCGTTTCTCGCGACGCGATCGGCGTGTGCTCCATGCCTAAGAAATTGTACTCGTAAGCCGGGCGACCATTTTTCACGTAGAGAGACCAGCCGCCGAAACGCCCGCCTTGAGCGATGATGGTGCCGTTGGCACCGCCCTTCGGGACTTCGACCTCTGCCGTGATCGTGACGGACTTGTTCTTGGTGTTGATGAAAACGTTTTCCTGAATGCCTGCCATGCCGTCCGCGAGCGTGAGCGACGTTCGCCCCTTCATTGGATCAGGCCTGCCGGCGAGCTCGGCGTTGGCGCGCTCGATCGAGCGATCGTCGATCGGCAGCACGTGATATTTCTCGGCCTCTTTCATGAAGAGCTTTTGCAGCTCTTTGAGCTTCTTCGGATTCTCGGCGGCAAGATCGCGAACGAGGCTGAAGTCGGAGCGCACGTCGTAGAGCTCCCAAATGTCGTCCTGGAGAGCGCGTCGCGGCTTCATCTCCCACGGAGCTCTGTGAACCGTGCCTGCGAGCCACCCGTCGTGATACATCGCGCGATTGCCGAAGATCTCGAAGTACTGCGTCTTATGCCTGTCCTTCGCCGCCGGGTCGTCGAACGTGTACACCATGCTCACGCCCTCGATCGGCACCTGTCGAACGCCGTTCACTTCTTCGGGCTCCGGCAAACCGGCCGCCTCGAGAATCGTCGGCGCAACGTCGATCACGTGATGGAATTGGCTCCGTTGGGCGTTCTTCGACCGAATTCCTTTCGGCCAGTGGACGACCATGCCGTTACGCGTGCCGCCGAAGCTCGACGCAACCTGCTTCGTCCACGTAAACGGCGTGTCGAACGCGACGGCCCAGCCCGCCGCCATGTGCGGATACGTTTCCGGGCCGCCCCACTTGTCGATGTCCTTCAGCATGTCGGGAACGGTCTCGACGACGCCGTTGAAGTAGCTCATCTCGTTCAAGAGCCCGTTCATTCCGCCTTCGGCGCTCGCGCCGTTGTCACCGGCTATGTAGAAAACGAGCGTGTCGTCGAAGATGCCGATGTCTTCGACCGCGTCGAGCAATCGTCCGGCTTCCTCATCCGCCATCTCCGCGAACGCCGCATAGACCTCCGCCTGGTGCGCAAAGAGTTTTTTCTCGTCGGCCGATAACGCGCTCCAGTCCTTGATCGCCTCGGGCTTCGGAGCGAGCGTAGTCCCCGCCGGCACGATGCCCGCGGCGAGCTGCTTCGCGAGAGTCTGCTGACGAAGCGCATCCCAGCCTTGGTCGAACTTTCCTTTCCATTTCGCGATCCGATCTTTCGGAACGTGGTGCGGAGCGTGGGTCGCTCCCGGCGCATAGTAGATGAAGAAAGGCTTCTCCGGAGTGATCGCTTTCTGCATCTTCATCCAGGCGATGGCCTGATCGGTCATGTCGGGAAGGAAATGATAGTTGGGGTCCTCGGGGAGCGGGACCCGTGTCACACCGTCGTAGATGAGCGGCGCCCACTGATTGGTCTCGCCGCCTAGGAATCCATAGAACTTGTCGAAGCCGCCGCCGACGGTAGGCCAGCGATCGAAGGGCCCCGACGGACTCGTCTCCCAAGTGGCGAGCTCGTGCCACTTCCCGAACGCTCCCGTGCTGTAGCCGTTGAGCCGCAGCATCTCTGCCACCGGAGCAACACTTTCAGGAATCTGACCGGTCTGGCCCGGGAAGGCCGTCGCAGTCTCGGTGATCGAGCCCATGTTGTTCACATGGTGATTGCGACCGGACTTGAGCGCCGCGCGAGTCGGCGAGCAAAGGGCCGTCGTGTGAAAGTTGTTGTAGCGAATTCCGCTCTTCGCGAGCTCGTCGAGGGTGGTCATCGGGATCGGGCCGCCGAAGGTGCTCGGCGTGGCGAACCCCATGTCGTCGATGAGCACGATGATGACGTTCGGCGCGCCGGCCGGCGCGGCCACGTCGACCCAAGACGGCGTCTTCACCTCGCGAACGTCGAGCTGGTTGTAGACCTGCGACTTCGGCAAATGGATGGGCAGCTTCTTTCGCTCGAGCTTTTCACCGCCCGCTAGAACGGTCGCGGTCGCGTCTTGCGCGATTGCGGGATCCGGAAGCCATGTCGATGCAGCGAGCATTGCCGCTGCAAAGATTTTTACCGAGCTCTTCATCGTCATGGCCGCTGCCTCCTTGACCATCGCACGTTTTCGTCTACCGCTACGTCCGCGCTAACGCGAGGATCCGTCAGGGACCTAGCGCCGGATCCTCGGGATTGATCGAACGCAGCACATCGATGTAGCCCGTTGCGGCGTCGACATCTCCTTGATCGCGATAGAAAGCGGCGAGCGCGAGCAGGACGTCGCGATCGCCGCGGCTCGGCGCGAGGCCTTTTTCGAGCGCACCGATCGCTTCCTCGCGCTTGCCATGGTCGGCGAGCGCCACCGCGTACGTATAGAGGATGTCGGCCCGTTCGGGCGCGGCCTTCGAAGCCGAAGCGAGGAGCGAGAGCGCCTCTTCCTTTCGCCCCTGGCGAACGAGCGAGAGCGAAAGCGCATGCTCGAGAGCCGGATTCGCCGGTGAGCGCGCGAGTGCCTCACGAAGCACCGTCTCCGTCTGCTTCTCCTCGCGTTGCGCGCGGTAGAGGTCGGCAAGATTGACGGCCGCCGGCACCGCAGTCGGATCGAGTGCGAGCGCCGAGCGGTAGGCGGCTTCGGCGTCTTCCGTGCGGCCGAGCGCGGCGAAGAGATTGCCTCTGGCCACGCGCCCCTCGACGCGATCTTCGTTGGCACGGTAGCTCGCCTCGAGCTCCGCGAGCGCGAGGCGAAACGCAGCGCGCCGGCCTTCGTCGAGGGCTTGCTCACCGACGGGAGCCAGTACGCGCGCGGCCTCGATCCGCACCGCGAGAACGGGATCGTCGAGAAGCGGCGCGATCGCTCGCGCCCGTTCCGGGGGGGACAGCGCATCGAGACCGGTCACGGCCTCGCGTCTGACGAGCGGGTCCGCATTTCCGAGTCCGGCCGCGAAGGCCTCGAGCGTGCTACGGCCCGGATAGCGGAAGAGCTCGCGGAGCGCAGTGGCTCGAACGATCGACGGCAGCGCGTCGTTCGTAGCGACGCCGGCGAGCGCTCGCATCGCTCCCGTCTTTCCACGACGACCCGCGTGGAGCGCGCTACCGTAGTGCGCCGCGGGCTCGGTTCCCGGCGACGCGTGCCGGCGGATCGCGTCGGCCGCCCAGCGCGGGGTCTTGTCGCCGTGACAGTTGTTGCAGGCGTTCGGCGAGCCGATCGTCTCGGTCAAGTCCGGTCGCGGTATGCGAAAGCTGTGGTCGGCGCGGAGATCGATCCCCATGTACGCTTTCTTCGGCGCGTGGCACTCGATGCAATTGCTGCCCGGCTTTCCGCTCTCGTGAAAGTGATGCTCCGGAGCATCGTAGCGCTTCTTCACGAGGCCGCTCGTGTCGATTTCCGCTCTGGCGGAGGGAGCTCCCGCGTTGTGACAGGTGACGCAGAGCGCGTTACCCTCGGCTTTCGGTTTCCCTGTGTGCGCGTCGTGGCAATCGGAGCAACGAAGGCCTTTTTGCGCCATCTTGCTCTGGAGGAAAGATCCGTACTCGTAGACCTCGTCGAGAATCTGACCATCTGCGTGGTAGAGACTCTCGTCGAGCAGCGCCGGTAGATGAGTATCCATGAGACGCTCCCCGTGCTCGTACTCCGGCGTGATCACGCTGCGGCGCGCATGGCAACGCGCGCAGGCCTCGATCTCGACACGGCTCTCGCCGGCGGCGAAGTCGACGAGTAAGCCGACGTCCGTGGCCTTCCGATCCACCGAGCTCGGCTCGCGCTGCGACTCCGCCCACTCGACGTGCTTCGCGCCCGGGCCGTGGCAAGCCTGACAGCCGACGTCGATTCGAAACCAGCGCGTGTCGTAGGTGTCGGTTTCGGCGTCGTAACGTTTGTCGACGTCGGTCGAGTGACACTCGGCGCACATGAAGTTCCAATTCTGCGAAGGCTTGGTCCAGTGGAGCTCGTCGCGAAAGTCGACGTTCTCGTTCGGGTAAAGGTGGTACCAACGTTTCTTCTCGACATCCCATGCGACCGACAACGCTTGCAATCGACCGGAAGGGAGCGGCAGCAAGTACTGCTGCAGGGGGACTACGCCGAAAACGTAGCGGACGTCGAAATCGGCGGGCTTTCCGCCTGAGCCGTCGGTCGCAACCACGAAGCGCTCAGCGCGACGGGAGAGCTTCGTAGTCGCGCCGCCGTAGGCGAGCTCGGCGTCGTCGAAATCACCGAGCACCGTGTCCTCGCGTGCTTCCTGCATGGCAAGGTCATGGTGCGAACCTCTCCATGCGTCCGCCGCGGAGCGATGGCACTCCGCGCACTTCGTTTCGTCTACGAAGGTGCCGACGTCGCCGGCAAACACGGGTGTCGCAACCAGCCATGAGACGGCGAGCGCGACCGCTCGACTACAAGTCCACTTTGACACGGAGCCCGAGGACCACTGCCGTATCGACGTCGAGCAGAGGCCCGAGGAATTGGAGATCCGGCGTCACGTGGATCGAAGGCAGGATCTCGGCGTTGTAGAAGAGCTCGACGCCCCAGGTCTCGTCCTTGAGGTCCAGGATCGGCAGCTTGTCCGCGTCACCACCCCAGGTCAGGAAGCCTGCGGCGCCGTAGGTGTCGCTTCGACGCCAACCGCCAAGGCCGCGTCCGCCGAGGCCGAGCGCGAAGTAGAGATTGTTGATCCCAAGATCGTCGTCCGACGCGGCGAAGCGACCGAAGACGCCTGATCCTTCGAGCTGCGGAGTGTTGGCGTCGTAGCCCAGAGCGGGCGAGTCCTGGCTGTCACGAACATGGAAGTACTGGTGAAAGTTGTACGACACGGTCCAGGTCTTCGTACGGTCGGGCTCTTGCCCCGGCAGAATGAGATCCCGCAAGCTGCCGAGCGTGAGGCGCTCGATCGTGTTGTAGGTGAAGGCGAAGTTCTGGCTGCCGGGAAGGTCGAAGAAGCGCGTCGGCACGTGCAATTCGCCACCTACCCACCACTCGTCGAAGAAGTCGTCGTCGAAGCCGGACTCGTCGGGCGCGACTTGCGGGTCGGCCACCATGAGGTTCAGCGTACCGGGATGGCCGGGCGCGAGGCTCGGGATCAGGAACAACCCGCCGCCGCCGTTCAGCACGTAGGGCGTCGTGACCGCGGCCTGAGGGCTGAACGTGAGTCGCGGGTTGAAAAACTGAGTCCGTCCGCGTCCGCTCGCGAAATGATTGCCCTCGCCGTCGGCGCTGTCGAAGCGCCCGAGTAGCACCCCGGCCCACTCCGTCAGGAACTGCGCGAGGAGAAGCTTCGAGACGACCACCGTCTTGTCGTCCTGATCCGGAAAGAGGCCGACCATGTTCGCCCCTAGCACGGTCGCCGTCTTGGCGTTGATGGTCTCGCCGTAGCTCTTCTCGACGCGGAAATCGAGGAAGCCGCCCGGCCAGAGACCCGCCTTCTGCGAGTCGAAGTGCATCTCCAGATAGACCGAGCCGTTGTTCTCGGTGTCGCCGTCCGTACCGCCATCGACGATGCTCTGCGTGATGTTGACGACGTCGATGC
>Ga0247727_10007718_pt1 | contig 20342 bp, 15 predicted proteins | sample WisWelCaveWW1625_FD_202498 | JGI IMG/M metagenome (GOLD analysis project Ga0247727, IMG submission 202498) | Biofilm microbial communities from Wishing Well Cave, Virginia, United States - WW16-25 | ecosystem: Environmental > Aquatic > Deep subsurface > Groundwater > Cave microbial mat | place... | reverse complement strand
AAGAAATTAAGGGGGTTTTCATCCACCTTATCCCATCAAAAATCGGCCACTTTGTCTAGAAAAAAATGCGCCCCCTCTCAAAATCACCCTGCCTCCCCACTTCAAAACAAAAAGCCCTGAAAGCACAAGAATCCGAATGAGATTCTCGTTGAAATGGGGGTGACCATGGCTTAACGGATACCCCTTATGCCTCTCCCTTCACATCCATCCCCCGGTTCCATGGATAATGTCCTGGCCGTGATCATGGGTGGTGGGCATGGAACACGGCTCTATCCCCTCACCCGGATGCGATCCAAGCCGGCGGTGCCGCTGGCCGCCAAGTATCGACTGGTGGATATTCCCATCAGCAATTGCATCAACTCGGATATTCGCAAGATTTATGTTTTAACCCAGTTCAACAGCGCTTCACTCCACCGTCATATTCTCCAAACCTACAATTTTGATCACTTTTCGCATGGGTTCATTGAAATCTGTGCGGCGCAACAGACCCCGGACAACACCGGTTGGTATCAGGGAACAGCCGACGCCGTTCGGCAAAATTTGCGGTACTTCTCCGACCATCGGCCCAATTACATTGTCATCTTATCGGGAGATCAGCTTTACCGGATGGATTTCAGAAAACTTCTTCGCCAACATGTGGAAACGTATGCGGATATCACGGTGGCTGCAATCCCGGTGCGCCGTCAAAGCGCCAGCGGGCTTGGAATTTTGCAGACCAATGAGGAGAAGCGCATTGTCCGTTTCGTGGAAAAACCAAAGGATCCGGCTCAACTGGATGATCTGAAAGTGGTTGATCCGCTTTTATCACATCTGGGCATTACTTCCTCGGAGGATCATTACCTGGCGTCGATGGGGATCTATATATTCAGCTCCAAGGTATTGTTCGATGCGCTGAACAACGACAAGGTGGATTTTGGAAGGGATATCATCCCGGCTGCCATTCAAACGCATCGTGTTTTCGCTTATGTTCACAGGGGCTACTGGGAGGACATCGGGACCATCGGGGCATTTTTCGAAGCCAATCTCGACATCACACGTCCGCGTCCACAATTTGATCTTTTCGAACGCAACGCCCCCATTTATACACGGACCCGTTATCTACCGGCTTCACAAATTTCAAGCGGCGATTTGCGGGAAACCGTCATCGCGGATGGATGCAGGATTGGCAGTGGCGTTCACATGGAACGGACGGTTGTGGGGATTCGCTCGATCATCCAATCCGGCTGCCATCTTCAGGATTGCGTAATCATGGGATGTGATTTCTACGAGGACACCCAGATGTGCAATGAGAATGAGGCCCATGGATTGCCGCACCTGGGAATTGGCGAGGGCTGCAAAATCCGGCGCGCCATCATCGATAAAAATGTTCAGATTGGTGAGAATTGTGTCATCAGTCCAGAGGGCAAATCGGAAACCATGGATCACCCGCTCTATTGCATCCGGGATGGCATCGTGGTGGTTCCCAAGAATACGATCATTCCGGCGGGAACTGTCATTTAGTAAGACCCTCTCCAATCGCTGTGTGAGCAAAGACGGTGGCTTGTTCATTCTGGAAAATGGAGTGCGCGCCTCCGTGCGCACTTTTATTGGGTGTCATATCATTTCTGATTATATATGAACAATCGTGCTTCTCCAGCAGATGGAACGTCTCATCCGCATGATACGAGCTGCGCACCAACGGGCCGGACTCCACCGCCTTGAACCCCATCTCCAGTCCCCGCTGCTTCCAATCCACAAATTCTTCGGGGGACAGATATCGCGCAACCGGTAAATGTTCCGGCGTTGGTTGGAGATACTGGCCCAATGTCAGAATATCCACCTGCACTCGACGTAAATCTTGTAAAACTTGCTCAAGCTCTTGCTCTTGCTCTCCAATTCCCAGCATCAGACTGGATTTGGTGAAAAATCCGCGCGCTTTGGCACGTGCCAGCAATTCGAGTGTGCGCTCATATTTGGCCTGTGGACGAACTTGACGATACAACCGGGGCACCGTTTCTGTGTTGTGATTCAGCACGTCCGGTTTTGCATCGAGCACCCTGTTCAGACACACCTCCGAGCCCTTGAAATCGGGAATCAAAGTTTCAATCCTGCAGTGAGGAACCACCCGGCGAATCGCACAAATGGCGGCCTCCCAAACAGCAGCCCCGCCATCCGGAAGTTCATCGCGCGCCACGGAGGTGATCACGACATAATTCAATCCCATAAGCCGCACGGCTTCAGCTACACGAGCAGGCTCGTTCCAGTCCAGTTCATTGGGTCTTCCGGTTTTGACCGCACAGAAGCCGCAACTCCGGGTGCAAACATCACCCAGAATCATGAAGGTGGCCGTGCCACGCGCCCAACACTCACCAAGGTTTGGACATCTGGCGCTTTCACACACGGTGTGAAGCCGGTGTTCATCCACACGACGGCGCACTGCGGCATAAGCCGGGCCGCCGGGGATTTTCATCTTTAACCAGGAAGGCTTGCCACGCTCCGAGCGTGGCTTGGATAAATGCGGAACGTGCCGCCGCAGTTGCGGGGTAGGGATTGCGGAATGTGGAATGGAAGATGTGGAGTGTGAAATAGAGGGAAGTGCTGTAATTCCCTTGGGCAGAGATTGAATATGAATCATGAGAATGACTATTTATTGTATCCTCAAGGGCTTCCCCTTTTAGCACTTGTGAAAGCAACGAGCTTTTCCCAGTCAATTTCTCCACTTGCACGACAGAAATCCGTTATGAAATTAGCTGTGAACCGATTGACAGCTTGGTCCCATAATTTACGGTATTTTGGACGATTCTTAGCGGGAATATCCTTCATGAGCCGAACGAGTTTCAGGTAGAAATCGGAATCTCCAGTGATTTCCTCCCAAAACGCCTGGCCAGACCGGCGTCGGAATCTGGAGTTGTCTGTAGGTTCACTGGATTGTTTGCCATAAGCCTGACCACACAATGGGTCAAATTGCTTTTGAATTTTATAGAGCCTTTTACGCAAGGCATCAAAGTTGGTGCTTTGTCGCTTGTGTTGATCAGCATTCCCCCAATTGGGCCCTGATTTTACGGCTACGGCCAGAAAGCGATCTTTTGTTTCAACTGTAAAGTCCACCCCTTCACTTTCTGCTACTTTAGCGCCGGACGCTAAAATCGCGATAGGCTCAAAAAAAGTGTTGCCAAAGATTGTTTCATCAGAGGAACCCACATAAGCAGTTAAGATTTGCTCGACAATTTCCGCAGCCTTTTCAACTCCGAGCGCTCGGTAAAGGTAAGGATTCTTTTTCGACAACACCTTCTGCAAGCTTAATTTTCCAAGTCCTTCCAACCTGCTCTCGTAGAATCTTTCCAGACAACGGGCGATTTCCTGTTCCAGTTTATGAATGTCCATTTTTATAAAGATCAAGCTCCGGCTGGAAGATGTCCATATTCGCAAGATTCAAGCGTGCCATTTCACAATATTCTTTCTTGATTTCAATGCCAACGAACTTTCGAAGAAGTTTGGCGGCGGCTATCACAGTTGTTCCGGAACCAAGGAATGGATCCAAAACAATATCGTCTGGTTGAGTAAACAATTTGATAAACCAAGCAGGCAGAGCCTCGGGGAAAGCCGCGCTATGAGCCTTGTTGCTGCATTCAGTAGCTAAATGCAAAACATTGGCAGGATATGCCAAATCGCGTCCCACCCAATTCTCGATTTTTTTACCAAAACCACTTTCCACTTTAGATTCATCCCGTTTTCGATCGGTATCACTCAAATTCCTCAAACGCGCATTGCGCCAATCACCCATGGGAACCATGACAGCTTCCTGATGCATGGAAAACTGTCTGGACTTCGTAAAGTGGAGACACCGTTCCCATGCATCCCTAAATCGGTTTGGCCATTTGCCAGGATAACAATTCTTTTTATGCCAAATGTACTCTTCTGTCCAAAGCCATCCTTGTTTCCTCAATGCTCGGATGAGTTCTAAAACATAGGTGTGTCTTTCACCATCGACGACCTTTTCTTTAATATTGAGAACAAAGGAACCAGTTAATTTCAACACTCGCAGAAGTTCTTCCGCAAATGGGAGAAACCATTCAACATAATCGTCCGGATGAATACCGCCGTAGGTTTGTTTCCGACTGTCTGCATAGGGTGGCGACGTTACTACCAAATCAATATAATCTGTTGGAAACTGCTGAAGCTCCGACCGTGCATCACCATGAATAATGGAATTGAGAAGATCGGTTGATTTTGAATATGGGGCAACGACCTCTCTCAAAGTAAATCCCTTCGCTTTTTTAGTCGTGGTGTACCTTGTGAAATGGTGAAGGACTTCCTTTTTTTTGCGCACCTTGATCATAAGAATATCAATACTTCTCCCGTCTTTTTCATTAAGTCAACTTTGTACCGTTACCGATCGTGCTTTATATCTTCCTGAAACTCAGTTTACTTCAGGTTGCGAAGGGATAGTCGAAAACCCGCTTTTCGGAGTTTTCCCAGCATGAGTTTCAAGGGAACCACTTTCTCCGGCGGAAAAACTCCTCTTTTCGATATTTTATCATCAGCGATCAGTTTTGCCACGATGGCGGGTGGCCAGGCCGTATTCCAATCACCCGCGCAATGGCTCTCATGACTGAAGGCAATATAACTGGCCATCCGATGAGCGCGTTTGCCATCCGCAATGCCGTGAACCACCGCCACTGTGATTTCGGAATCGTGGGGCTGGGACGGTGGTGATGGTTTCGTGTTTCGGGTTTCGGGTTTTCTGTTCCTCCGCGGATGAAGCACAGCATGGATCATTTCGTCGGAAAAACCAATCTTGAAGCTGGATTCCCTGACTCCCGGGAAGCTCTTCGGAAGCGTGGCAACCTCGGAATGGATCGTCCGGAAAATCCTTTGCCGGCCGACCGGTTTCGGAAACCGGAACCATTCCAACCCGCTGCGAGGTGTCATAAACCGGAACCGGCCGCCTTGGTAGATCGCTGGTTTCCAGACCAGTTCTTCACGAATGGTTCCCACCGCATAGGGCACTTCACTGGAAGGTGGATCCAAGGAGCGGTCGCCCACCTTGATATGAATTTCCTCCACCCGTTCCATTCCCTCGGCAGCCCATTTGGCGAGGAGGTTGGCCACACCCGGTGCGCAACCCATGCCCAGAATTGCGAGAAGACCCTTTTTTTGAAACGCGGAGTCCCATTTCAATTGTCGGCGCGTGAAGTGAAATAGACCACCAAGGTCAAGGTAATGAACACGTGCTTCCAGCGCGGCGCGCATGACCGGGAGGTTGAAATGGTGTGAGGTGCTGTTGATCACCACGGCATGGCCCCTGAGCCGCCGCACAAGAGCGCGATGATCCAACAGATTCACTTCTACGAATCGGGCACGCGATGGTAATGCAACGGAGGGCGCCCGTCGATCGGCAACGGTAACGCGGGTTGCAGGGTCCTGCCGCAGAAGGCAGTGCACAATCACGCGGCCCATCATTCCGCAGCCGCCGAGAACACAGATTTTTGGAGGAGCCATCCAATGGGAAACTAGAAATTAAAAATGAGAAAAGAAAGACAGAAGTCGAATGATTGTAACAGCCATAAGCAGTAAGGAGACTGTTTTCATAGGGAAAATGCGGGACCACTGGGCAGACAGAGTTTACATCTGATCAGACGATCGGCCGTTCGGATATAATATGGGCAAACTCCTCTTCTTCATCTGCTCACAGGTTCCAGCCCGAATCCTCATACCGGCTTGAATTTACGACCCGGTTGAAAGAGGTTACGCATATATGGATCGTATTATGATTCACGGCGGCAAACCTCTGGCCGGTGAGGTGCATATCAGCGGGTCCAAAAACTCCACGCTGCCCATTCTGGCCGCCACGTTGATGACTTCCGAGCCTTGCACGGTCCATCACGTGCCCAATCTGAGTGATGTCCGCTTCATGCTGGATATATTAAAATATCTTGGCGCGGAGGTTTCGCAGCTCGATAAAAATACGCTCCGCATCCAGGCCCGGGAAGTGAAGGATGTGGCGCCCTATGACCTGGTGCGCAAGATGCGCGCGTCTGTCTGTCTGCTGGGTCCTCTGATTGCCCGGTTGAAGCGATGCAAGGTGTCCGTGCCCGGTGGCTGCGTGATCGGGCCGCGTCCCATCGATCTTCATATCAAGGGTTTGAACAGTCTTGGCACGAATATCACCCTGGAGGAGGGTTATGTCGTTTCCAACTCGGGGGAATTACAGGGGACCACCCTTTCCCTGGGAGGTAGGCATGGTTCGACCGTGCTTGGAACGGATAACGTGATGATGGCTGCAACGCTGGCCAGGGGAACAACCGTGATTGAACACGCGGCCTGTGAACCCGAGGTGATTGATCTTGCCAACTTTCTCAATTCCATGGGGGCGCGAATTACAGGACATGGCACATCCAGCATCCAGGTTGAAGGTGTGGACCGCCTGAAGGGCTCTGAGTACCGAATCATCCCGGATCGCATTGAGGCAGGAACTTTCCTCGTGGCGGGCGCGATCACCCAGGGAGATGTCATGGTGAAAGATGTCATTCCTCAACATCTCCAGGCCATCCTGCGTTTGTTCGAAAATGCGGGATTTGCGGTGGAGAGTGGAGATGATTCTGTCCGGATCTGCTGTAATGGAACGACTCAAGCGCAGGATTTTGCGACGAGTCCCTACCCCGGTTTCCCCACTGACATGCAGGCGCAGGCCATGACGCTCATGTGTGTAACGCCCGGCATGAGCGTGGTGACAGAACGTGTTTTTCCGGATCGCTTCATGCATGTTGCGGAGCTTCAACGCATGGGCGCCCAGATTGAAATGGAAACCGCCACAGCGGTGATAAAGGGCGTGGATCATTTGAGCGCGGCACCGGTGATGGCCTCGGATTTGCGCGCCTCGGCAGCGCTGATCATTGCGGGACTGGTGGCACATGGAGACACGGAGGTCCTGCGCGTCTATCACATCGACCGCGGCTACGAACACATGGACAAAAAACTCCGGACACTCGGCGCCCGCATCGAACGAATCCATGAAAGTTGATTTGAACCTTTTGTCACCCTTTTAAAGCGATGATTATTTCAAGAGGCGATAAAGATTGCTGTAATCATCTGTCCAGATACGAAAAAGATGATCCGTTGATAATGGGCTGGCAGATTCAGCAATTCCAAGTGCGTCAAGGGTATTTGAATTTTGACTCAGAAGGATCCATTCGTTTTCCAAAGTCATGTCATCCATGCCATAATCTTCGATCCACACCGATGCCAATTTGAAACGGTTTGCCAGTGCGGAAACAAGCGGTTTGAGGTCCAAATGGTTGTTGGTAATATGAATGGCAAGAATCCCATCCTTGGATTTCAGATGTTTCAAGTAAAGTTCAATGGCTTCTTCTGTCAAGAGATGCACTGGAATGGCGTCGCTGCTAAAAGCATCAATCGCCAAAACATCGAAATTTTGCGCACCGCTTTCCATGAGTTCGTGTTCCAGTGTCAGGCGGGCATCTCCAGAGGCGACTGTTACATCCGCTGCAGAATCGGCCAGGTAGGTGAAGACCCTTTCTGCGCCCAAAGACAATTCAATTACATTCGGATTGATCTCATAAAATCGGATGCGATCTCCTGGTTTTCCATAGGAGGCAATCGTTCCTGCGCCAAGGCTGGAATAGTTCCGTAATGGATTCAGGATAAATTTCATCAAACGCAAACTTCGTCAATATACTCATTGCCAACAGAGTCAGACCTGCAGGCCACGGAGAGCGCTGATAGAGCCAGGATTTAAGATCGTGAAGGAGCGCCGGCAATAGCACGCCGCATGTTCCGAAGATACCCAGATGTACTTCCCAAAGGCCTTGAAAGAGATAAGGCGCCATAATTCCCGCAAAAATCCCACCGGCCACTCCACCCATGGCCAGCATAAGATAAAAATTGGTAAGATAGGCTGCAGGAGGTTTTGAGAGAACAAGCTCGCCATGACAAACCATACAAGAAGCAAGTAAAAGAAAGGAAAAACTTCCGATTTGCCAGAGCAGGCCGATATCAATTCCCAGATGAAGAACGATGCATCCAATCCAAATGGCAATACCAAACAACGGTAGAAACAGGCTGCGTCTGTAAACACGATCACTTTGGAAACATAAAATAAAGGATAACAAATAAAGACTTAAAGGAAGAACCCAAAGAAAAGGAACGACCGCCACCTCCTGGCACATCTGATTGGTAACGGCGAGCAACATTACCGAAGAGCATGTAGATAAGCCAAACCAGAGTGCGTGGTTTTTCCAGGTTGGAGAGGAAAATGATTTTTGGATTGGATCTTTTTCCAGGAGCACACCGGCGTTGTTCTCTTCCAAAACATCGTTGGTTGGCACACGAGAGGCATGGATGGCCAGGATGGCACACAGGAAGGTGAAGCAGAGATAAGCATAAAACCAGATCTGCGCCTGTATTTTCAAAGTAAAGAATGGTTCGATTACAAAGGGATAGGTAACCAAAGCCAATAAAGATCCCAGGTTCGATAGGGCATAAAAACGATAAGGTGATATCCGACTTCGTGTACGGCTCAGCCATCCCTGAATCAGTGGGCCTGTTGTGGACAGGACGAAAAATGGCAGGCCCACACTGAAGGTTAAAAGTTGAACAATCTTTAAAATGGGGTAATTACTGTCACTTGGTTTCCAGCTTTTGTCAGGAAGGATGGGTGAACCCCAGGAAAAACCATGACCCACCATCATCAACAACGAAGTTGAGAGCAGGATCAGGTGAATCACACATTGTTGACGTGAGCGGATCCACTTAATAAGGAGATGCGAATAGGTGTAGCCCAATAACAGAAGAAATTGGAAAAAAACATGCAGGTGCTCCAAACCGCAGGTGTTCCACCAAACCATGGTAAAATAAACTTACCGATCAGAGGTTGAATCTGAAACAGCAAGAAGGCTGACAGGAAGATTGTTATCGCCTGGTTCAACATATTAAATTTTATTCAGAGCCATCCCACAAGAAATCTGCCCCGAAAGCTTTCGGGGTGACCGTCGCTTCCCTCCTCTCGGCGGTCATAGACCGCCGCTACAATATCCTTGCCTCGCCGACACGCGCCTACTCGCCTCGGCGTAGACTGGGCAGGGTTTCAGGAGGTGCCCTTTGAGGATTTAGGATGTTCAATGTTGCATGTCCGGCAAAAAGGTTTTGACTCCAACTTTGAAATGTTTTTGCAGTTCATTGACCAAAAGACGGGTTATATTTTCACTCGGGATGACATCCAGCTCGATGACCGCTGTTTTCTGGCAAATCTGCTGAGCCGTCTCAGAAAGAGGCTCCAGAGAAAGATGGACCCGTGTCGTCTTGACCAGCTCTTTGGTTTGTTGGGCAGCCAGCAGCATCGTGTTGCTGGTGCGCAATCGATCGAGAACGGCGCGGAGGAAGGGCATGCAGGCGGCAGGATCCGTCTGCATGGATTCATGGAGGCTCTCGCGAGTGATTCGTCGTGCAAGGGTCGGCTCCAGTGCAACAACACTTGCTGAACGGGGCGCGTCCTCGAACAAGGCCATTTCTCCAACCATCTCACCGATGCCGGCGACATTGAGGACCTGCTCGGCATTCCCGTTCCTGATCGTAATTTTAACGCTTCCCGACTCGATCATGAAAGCGTGGGCGGCCATTTCCCATTGTCGTAGAAGATAATCACCCAATTGAAATTGCAAAGGTTGCTCCATATTTGAATGATCTCTTTATATAGGAACAAAATCGTCATGTATCCATCCCTAAAAGACCGGTTCGTGAGGGGAGCACACGCCGCTGGCGTGTTCTGTTTGGCGTCCCGCCAAACAGTTTCCTTCCGTCCTTCGACAGGCTCAGGACAGTCCCGAGCGAAGCCGAGGGGCTGGAAAATCGGCGAGCCGCCGATTTTGAGCCCCCCAGCGGGGGGCGCTCCCCACCCTCTTATTCCATTTCTTATGGGATGGTTGTGAAACAGTTTCTAACTTGGTATTTGGAATTGACGTTTTGGATGACGATCTTTAGCTTCCTGCAGTAATTTCAGGCCGGAGTTACCTCTGCCGGGTGGCGGGGATAATTTCGGTTTTTTGTTTATGCCCAACACAATTTTAGTGGGTGGACAGTGGGGAGACGAAGGCAAGGGACGCATCATCGACCTGCTCACCGAGAAGTCAGATTATGTGGTGCGTTACCAGGGAGGGAGCAATGCCGGACACGAGGTGCATATCGGTAACAATGTTTATGTCATGCACCTGATTCCATCCGGCATTTTGCATCGCGGCAAGGTTTGTGTGATCGGAAATGGCGTGGTGGTGGATCCTGTGGCGCTGGTGGAGGAAATTCAATGTCTCCGCCGCCAGGGGATTCCGGTCACACCCCGAAATCTGGTGGTATCCGAAATCGCCCACCTGGTGCTTCCCTATCACAAGGAGCTGGATGTGTTGCGCGAAAGCCACAAGGGAAAACAAAAAATCGGAACCACCAAGCGTGGAATCGGACCCGCCTATGGCGACAAAGCCGCGCGCACGGGAATTCGGGCTCTTGACCTGTTCCGACCGGCCGTGTTCCGTGAAAAGTTGAGGGCCAAAGTTGTGGAGTATAATGCCATCCTGCGCTCATTCGGGGTAAAACCCTTGTCCTTCGAAAAAATCTGTTCGGAGTATGATCACACAGGGCGCTTTCTGCGGCCCTTCATACGCGACAGTGTGGCCCTGCTCCACAAGGTCATCCAGCAAAACAGGAGTATTCTGTTCGAAGGAGCACAGGGCACGCTGCTGGATCTTGACTTCGGTACTTACCCTTATGTCACTTCCTCTCATCCAACCTCCGGTGGCGCCTGCATCGGGACAGGCATTCCTCCCAACCGCATGGACCGGGTCGTGGGTGTTGTCAAAGCCTACACCACGCGTGTGGGTGAAGGCCCTTTCCCCACGGAGTACGATGACACCATGGGCGCAGAGATTCAAAAGATCGGTGATGAATTTGGGCGCACCACCGGTCGCGGACGAAGATGCGGCTGGTTTGACGCCGTGGTCACTCGTTATGCCCAGCGGATCAATGGCATTGATGAACTGGCTGTGACCAAACTGGATGTGCTCGACCATTTGCCTGAGTTGAAGATTTGTGTGGCCTATCGACATGGGTCAAAAGTTCATCACAAAATTCCCATGGATCTCGATGTCCTGCAAAAGTGCAAACCAATTTACAGGACATACCGGGGATGGCAGACTCCGACCCAGCAGGCGCGTCGTTACCGGGATTTGCCACGAAATGCCCGTATTTACCTGGAGGCGTTGAGCCATCATACGGGAGCGCCAATCTCCATCGTTTCCGTTGGCCCGCGACGGGATGAGACGATCTTTGTAAGAAATTGAGAATTAAGAATGAGGAATTAAGAATTCTACCGAGCGCATATTTTTTCCTCGAACCGAGTTCAGGTTGTGAATACAGACAATTCGCTCTTCGGGGAAAACCCCCGCTCATTCCTTATTCTAAATTCTGAATTCCCAATTCTTCATTTGCCTTGTGAAAGCTTCTCCAAACAGAGGTGACCTGACCATCATACCGCGTCACATTGCCATTATCATGGATGGCAATGGGCGATGGGCCAAGAAGCGAACGCTCGGCCGCATCCATGGCCATCGTCGCGGCGTGGAGTCTGTGCGGGATGTGGTTCGAACAGCCGGAGAGATTGGAGTGGAATATTTGACATTGTACGCCTTTTCTCAGGAGAACTGGAACCGCCCCTCCAATGAGGTAAAGGCTCTGATGCGATTGCTCGAGGAATTCCTTAAGAATGAAATTCAGGAGTTAAACGAGAATAACGTGCGACTTCATGCCATCGGCCAGATCGAGGATCTGCCGGAACGGGTTCGGCGTCAATTGAGCCTCACACAAAAGGCCACGTCTGCGAATACAGGATTGATCCTGATCCTTGCGCTCAGTTACGGGGCCAGGCGGGAAATCACGGCAGCAGCGCGCAGAATTGCCAGAGAGGTCGCAGAGGGGCGGCTTTCTCCGGACAAAATTGATGAGGCCCTGCTGGCCAGCCATCTTTATACAAGGGAATATCCGGATCCGGATCTTTTGATTCGCACCAGTGGCGAGATGCGTGTGAGCAACTTCCTGCTTTGGCAGATTTCGTATGCGGAATTCGTGATCTCACCCGTGTTATGGCCGGACTTTCGCAAGGAACAATTCCTGGACGCCGTGCGTGAATACGGCAATCGTCAGCGAAGATTCGGGAAGGTTGCTGCCACTGCCAAGGGGGCAGGGAATAAGAGAGACGGGACGATGGAGTAACGAAGTCCATGCAAATCTTTCATGGTTAATTTCTTATATCGTCTCTGAATGAAAATCGGTATAAAAGGTGCGAGGCTCCGAAACGAACCTCCCCTCGACTCCCCTCCTTGGTAAGAAGGGGAAGGGGGAGGTAAATTCCCATAATTGTCATGTTTGCCAAACGACTTGTCAGTTCCATCGTGTTGTGGGCCATTTTGCTGACGGTGCTTTTTTACCTGGGCACGCTGGCTTCGGCGCTTCTGTGTTGTTTGATTTCCACCATCGCCTTGTGGGAATTCTACGATATGCTCGAAAAGGGAGGCTTGCGGTGCGCCAAATTTTGGGGGATCTCCGGTGGAATTCTGTTGTCTGCAGGCGCCTGGTGGTTCAGCGCGCATCATTTACAATTCACTGCCACCTTTGAAGTCCTGTTTCTGATATGCCTGGTGATCGGGTTGTTTGCCTATCAGGTGCTGGATCGTGAAAATCCCGATCCTGTCCAAACCATCGGCAATACCCTGCTGGGGGTTGTGTATGTTCCATGGTTGTTCAGCTTTTTCCCGAAGATCAAATATCTCTATCCTGGAAGCGATAGCCCTGGATGGCTGCTCATTTTTTACCTCGTGGTTGTGACCAAATTTTGTGATACCGGCGCGTATATCACCGGGCGAATGTTCGGCCGCCATAAAATGATTCCGCGCATCAGTCCCAACAAGACGTGGGAAGGGGTGCTGGGCGGCATTGTCATTGCCGTGGTTGCGAGTATCACGGCCTTTGAATACATCAAAACACGTATACATGTCAGCAAGGTGGAATTTGGTTATGACGACGCGCTGATACTGGGCGTTCTTCTGGGAGTTCTCGGCACGCTTGGTGATCTGGGCGAATCCCTTTTCAAACGCGAAGTTCACGTAAAAGATTCCGGTGAGGTCCTTCCGGGAATCGGCGGCGCTCTTGATCTCATCGACAGCCTTCTGTTTACAGCGCCTGCCCTGTACGTTTATCTGGTTCTGTTTGTGCGGGGTTGATCATTCAGGAGGGACCGGACCATTCTTTCCAGTTGTTTCTCCCGTTGCTTCAGATCCCCGGCCAGCGCTTCTGAGATCTCCTGAATGTTTCCATGGGTATCACGCCAAAGAAGACGGATGGACCCGGTTTCTTCATCAATCCAGATTCTTGCCTTCTGGTTTTGTGGCAGGGATTCCTTTTTCCATTTTTCGAAGTCCTCCTCCTTCTGAAAAACCACGGTTGTGACATCTGGCAACACAGGAGCGACGAAGGAGTCCCCGGAACCTCTTGTCGCAAAATCCTTGTACATCCCGATTTCGATCTCTCTTGCTTGCGGAAAGGAAAACACCATAACGCTTACAACAATTGCTGCCATCGCCAGGGCTCCCGCAAACGCCGCTTTGAACGAAAACCTCTCATACCACAGACTCCACGTTGATTGCTGAATGACAGCGCGCTGCTCTTTTTCTCCGAATTCCCGACCCACTGCAGCCTGTAACTCATTCCATCGGTATGCTGGCAGCTCCGGTTCTCCGGCTTTCAATGCCTGCGCCAAGGGTAACCCTTCACGAAAAATCTCCACGGTTTGCTTCATGGAATGGAATTCCATCTCTCTGGCTTTGTCCTTTGCCATAAGGGATTCCAACAAGTCCGTTTCCGAAGGGGTTGCCTCACGAGCAAGCACCTTCATGACGAGGGATTGAAAATCCTGATCTTCCATATATCTTTATCGCAGAAACATCCTGAGTTCTTTCAATAGACGGGGAGATTTCAGGAGCTGAGCCTGGATTTTCTTCAGGCCACGGTAAAGAGCAACACCCACGGCGCTGATTGAAATACGATGTTTATCGGCCATCTCTTTATAGGGCATGCCGTGTAGCAGGTAATCATGGATCAACTCACGGGTCAAATCATCCACACCGGCAAGCGCTTCTTCCAACAATTGGGAAAGCTCCGTTAAATCCGCTGGACTCAATGATTCCATTTGCAATGCGAACGGCGCAAAATGGTCGCCGCATTCCTCCTGCAACTGATCGAGGCTGATGGTTTGATTCCCACCCCGTTTCTCCGCATATTTCTTGCGTTGGACAGAAACCGCTCGCCGCGCCGCCATGGTCACTGCCAGGGCTTTCAGCTCTTCCAATTTCCTGACCTGCAACACTTTGCCTGTGAGTTGCGCAAGGATTTCAATGGCCACATCCTCAGCTTCGGACGGAGTCAGCGCCGCGGAGGGATGTCGGGCTGCGGTAAAGACGCATGGATAAAGCCTGTGAAAGATTTCCTTCCAGGCGGCTTCCTGTCCCCGCCTTAAAGCTTCAAGCAATTCCTGGTCTGTATCCATCGACTTGTGATACTTGAGCAAATCAGGAAGTCAGGCAAGTCACCGGTAGCGGCGTCGAAATTAAACACTTGCATACACATCGGGATTGCGAGACTTCCTCAACTCAGAAATCATGAGAGCCGGCGTCCGTTCATTGCCTCCGAGAATCTTTTTATTTCTTTGGATTTCCATTTTAATTACAGAATGGTGTTACTCTGTGGATAATCCGTCCGTGGAAATACAGGGTCTGAGTGATCTCGCGCGAGGCTACACACGGATTGGAGAATATTCGAAAGCAGAGCCCATCTACAAACAAATCGTGGAAATCCGGGAAAAGCATTCCGGTTCAAACCATCCTCTCACCGCAACGGCAATTTACAATCTCGCATGGTTTTATGCCAACCTGGCCGACTATGCCAAAGCTGAAGCTCTCTTTCAGCAGGCCCTGGACATCAGAAGGAATTTCTTTGGGCCGGAACATCCTTCCACTGCAGAATGTCTCAACAGCCTGGCCGTGCTTCAGGAAAACATCGGGAACTATATCCACGCCGAAGCGCTCTATCAACAGGCGCTGCAGATTCAGCAAAAGACACTGGGTGCTCGTCACGCAGCAATCGCCACCACATTAAACAACCTGGGATCTCTTTATTGGATACTCGGTGATTATTCCAAATCCGAAGTCTGTTACAACCAGGCGTTGGAGATTCGCAGACAAACGCTCGGTCCGGAGCATCCCTACACAGCCACTACACTCAACAATCTTGCCTTGCTTGATCGGAGCATGGGGGATCTGGACCAGGCAGAGTCCCTCTTTGAGGAGGCCCTGAGGATTCGGCAGAAAGTTCTGGGACACGAGCATCCATTCACCATTACCAGCATTCACAACCTGGGTGTGCTCTATGCCGATCAAGAAGACGATGCCCGGGCAGAGCCCTTGTTAACTCAAGCTGCGCAAAGCCGGGAGAAAACACTCGGGCCTGATCACCCGGATACCACCCGGAGTCTGAACGAACTTGCTCTCCTCTACGACCGTCGTCACAAATACCATGAAGCAGAAGAGCTTTTCCTTAAAGCACTGGAAGGTAGAAGGAAAACTCTCGGATCACGCCATTCCGAAACGGCTATCAGCCTTCATTGCCTTGCCTCTCATTATCATTTGATGGGCGACCTTGAGAAGGCGCGCCCTTTCTATCTGGACGCACTGCAAATTCGCGAGCAAACACTGGGCGCCTACCATCTCGAAACACTCAAAACTCTCGAAAATCTTGCATACCTGGAATTCGAGAGTGGCCGTAGCGATCTGGCTGAGGAATATTCTCATCGAATGACGCGTGGTCAGGAAAAACGTTTGAATGATATCTTTTCCTTTACTTCAGAGCAGCAAAGACTCGAATTCAGGAAAACCCTGAATCTTTACAGTCTGCCATCCAGCCTGCGAAATGCATCCGATATCGCGCAGACCGTACTCCGCACCAAAGGACTGGTGCTCGACTCGTTTCTGGAAGACCAACTTGTCGTGCGCGCATCCGAAGATCCGGAAGTTAAATCCATCCTGGATCAGTTGCAAATTGTCTCGCGCCAACTGATGGAATTGGAATTTGAACCCTCTCAACACCCTGATCTTTCCCCATCTCGTTCCGGAATCAATGAATCTTCTTCGCAAACTGAACGGGAGCGTCTGAAGAAAGAGAAAAAGAAACTGGAATCCGCGTTTTTGAAAAAAGTTGCCACGGTCGAAAAGACACGTCGAGCACTGGGCATCACCATTCAAGAGGTGCAGGCGGCTATTCCCAAGGACTCGGCGTTGGTCGAATTATTCCATTATCCGCATTATCTCGGAAAGCTTCAATTTCAAAACCGTTACGGCTCTGTGATTTTGACACGACAGGGAACACCGAAATGGGTTCCTCTTGGCAAGGCCGAGGATATCGAAAAGAGGATCAAGCTCTATCAAAATGATGTCCGCAAATACGTCAACCCGGCCATCGTAGCCCGCCTCCTCCAGGGAATTTACCGGGAGGTATGGAAGCCCATCGAAGACCAGATTGCCCCCGGCGCCAAAAGTGTCATCATCAGCCCTGATGGCGAGTTGAATTTTCTTTCATTCGCCACGTTGTTGACACCGGAAAATCGGTTCCTGGCAGAACAACACAACATTCTCTACGTGACCAGTGGGCGGGATCTTCTGCGGCAAAGATCACAGCCCCTGACCTCAAAAGATTTACTGGTCTTCGCCAATCCTGACTTCAACGGAAAGCCTGTATCAGCTGCTGAAAATACCCTTCTTCGCAGTCCGACCATGCCACAAAGGCTGGTGCCGCTGCCGGGTACGAGACGGGAAGCTGATTTCCTGAAAGCACAATCGAAAACCTGGGGGCTCACATGCAATTGCTTTCTCGGCGCTCAGGCATCCGAAGCAACTCTCTCCAGCCTCAAGTCTCCCCGGATCCTCCATCTTGCAACTCATGGCTTCTTTCTATCCAAGGATCGAACTCGCGATGAAAAAGGAGAGTCTTTTTTCTCCGCCATGCGCCGGAGTGTTCTGGCTCTGTCTGGAGCGCAAATTACCCTCGATGCGTGGGGAAAGGGAGATCCTCCACCATCCAACAACGATGGAATCCTCACGGCACAGGAGGTTGGAATGCTCGATTTACACGACACGTGGATGGTGGTCCTGTCTGCCTGCGATACCGGTACAGGGGAGGCCAGCGCAGGCGAGGGGGTGTTGGGATTGCGCCGGGGTTTTATCCAGGCTGGAACCAAAAACCTTCTCATGACGCTTTGGCCGGTGGCTGATACAGAAACTGTTCAAATCATTCAGGACTTTTATAATCGGGCTCTTCAGAACGGCGACGCGCCCGGAGCGCTTGCCGAGGTACAACGATATTGGCTCAAAAAACTGCGCGATCAACATGGTCTCTCGACGGCTGTCCGCTTGGCCGGTCCTTTCATCCTCAGCTACCAAGGAGGCGCACTTTAAATCAGTGAACACGCCGGGCACAATTCCGTAAGGGCACCTCCGGAAACCCTATTTTCTATTTGTGGGAGGCGTCGCTGACGCCGACGCTCCTGCGCTCGCCGAAGCGGCCCGCTGGCTGCGAAGCGCGGGCTGTCCCCCCATCGCGGTCGGCGACCGCTCCTACAGGGTTTCCAGAGGCGCCCCTAAAAATTTCATCATTGTTGTAAGAAAGTTCAGTCCGGTTGCGATGGATGTGTGAAGAGCCATCCGGATGAAACACCTGAAAGTCCTGTTTCTTCAAACCTGGACACTTTCTCAAGCAGTCATCCAAAGAATTCCCGGCTTCTGCACACGAATGGTGGGAAAATTATCGTGGCAGCCTCCGTCCTGGCTCAAAAGTCTGTGCTGCAAACTGACCGCGCGCTTTTCTGGCAGAAAAGGGAGATGTTTGCTCGGGGCGATGTTGATGGCATGCCTTGCGGCATGGTGGGGTTATTCATGGTATCAAGCCAGACCCAAACCTCACAGGGTATCCGTGGTGGTCGTGGCGCCCCCGTTGACAAAGCTGGAAGAGATTCTGCATCCAAATCCGCTGGTCATAAATTTCGGCGAGTCAGCAGCAAGACTCGAGCATATGGGCAAGAAAGTGACCAAAGGCATTACCCTTTCACCGTCTGTTGCAGGCGATTGGTTTTGGGATAGTGACAGGGATCTGCGGTTTCAGCCCGGGCATGATTGGCCGGCCGAAACCAAATACGAGATCGTTTTTGACAAGACGCTCTTTCCGGACCACGTGCGGCTGGAAAAATACAAGCACATCTGCCGAACACCTCCCTTCACCATCGCAATCCAGAACTTTGAGTTTTATGTGGACCCGCGGGATCCCGCCATCCAGCAAGCCGTGGCGACTCTTCAGTTCAGTCATGCCGTGGACGACGTGACGCTGGAGAAGCATATCAACCTTGAGATGGAGAATGACGAGTCCGTGTTCCCTCCAAACCTGCAGGATCGGAAGTCTTTCACGATTACCTACGGGCTTCACCGGCGACTTGTCTACGTTCGTTCACTGCCGCTGAAGTTGCCCAAGAAGCAGGGGTTTATGAAACTGAAGATTGCCGAGGGGATCGGCGCGGCGGAGGGTGAAGCGACGACGCATGCCGCCCTCGAGAAGGTGCTGCTCATTCCCGATTTTTACAGTTTTCTCTCCGTGAAATTCATGGAAGCCAGGATTGTGCGGAAGCAGGATCAGGAACCCGAACAGGTCCTCATGATCACAACCTCAATCCCGGTGAAATCCGCAGATCTGGCGAAACGGTTGAATCTATATCAGCTCCCGAAGGACAAGCCGGCAACCGAAAACCATTCCCTGTTTAAAGATTACCTATGGCGGAGTCCCAGAGAAGTTACAGGTCAAATCCTTGGACTGGCGGCGCCAGTTTTGCTGGAGTTGATCCCGGGTGAGCTGGAGCTTGCGACGCTGCACAGCTTCCGGTTTCGAGGCGACGAAGACTTTTACCTGTATGCGCGGCTGAAACAGGGACTCGAGGCACCGGGTGGTTTTGTGCTGAAAGAGGATTTTGACAGCGTCATGCCTGTGCCAGCGTGGCCGCGGGAGATCAAAATTCTCCACAATGGGGCGTTGCTTGCGCTCAGCGGGGAACGGAAACTCTCCTTTCTCTCACGCGGTGTGCCGGTGATTGAAGTTGAGCTGGCCAGAGTGCTGCCCAACCAGATTCACCACCTCATCAGCCAATCTGAGGGTAATTTTCAAAGTCCCTATTTCAAAAATTACGCGTTTGGCCCTGAAAATCTCACCGAAGTGATCCGGGAGCGGCAGGTGATGAACATGCCCGACCGGGCGAAGGCCGTTTATTCCAGCTTCGATTTTTCCAGACATGTCACAAAACATGACGACGCGAGCCTGCAAGCTCCGGCTCTCAAGCATGGGCTGTTTTTCGTGTGCGCCAAGGGATGGGATCCCGGGAAAAACAAGCATCTTGATGCGGAGGATCGCCGTCTGGTTCTTCTGACCGATCTGGGGATGGTGGTAAAGGACAATGCAGACGGAAGTCACGAGGTTTTTGTCCAGTCCATCAAACTGGGAAATCCGGTTGACGGAGTGAAAGTGGCCGTGCTGGGGAAAAACGGCATCCCGGTCGCGACCGCCACGACTGGCGTCGATGGCCATGCCTCTCTTCCGACACTCAAGGATTTTGAAAAGGAAAAGCAGCCCGTCGCCTACCTGGCACGAAAAGGGGACGATTTGTCATTCCTGCCATTTGATCGCCGCGATCGACAGTTGAATCTCTCACGCTTTGACACCGGCGGCATCGTGATTTCCGAACCGGATGCGCTGGATGCCTTTGTGTTTTCCGATCGGGGGATTTACCGGCCGGGAGAAACAGTCCACGCCGGGATCGTGATCAAGCGTCAGAACTGGAAGGGTCCTCTGGTGGGCATTCCATTGCAGACTGATGTCATTGACCCGCGTGGAACCGTTCTGGAGCGGAAAAATCTTCAACTCCCCGAATCCGGATTCCTGGAGTGGACTTGGAAAACACGCGACGCCTCGCCCACCGGCACGTACGGATTTCATGTCTATCTGCTCAAGAATGTTGCCCGAGGAGAGCGTATTCTGCTGGGCTCCACCACCGTCCGGGTCGAGGAATTTCTGCCGGACCGTCTGAAGATCCGCGCATGGCTGTCGCAGGAACGGAAGGACGGATGGATTTCCCCGGATAACTTGAAGGGCCTCGTGAACCTGCAGAATCTTTTTGGCACACCCGCCGTTGATCATCGTGCAACAGCAACGCTGACACT
>Ga0247727_10007717_pt1 | contig 20343 bp, 18 predicted proteins | sample WisWelCaveWW1625_FD_202498 | JGI IMG/M metagenome (GOLD analysis project Ga0247727, IMG submission 202498) | Biofilm microbial communities from Wishing Well Cave, Virginia, United States - WW16-25 | ecosystem: Environmental > Aquatic > Deep subsurface > Groundwater > Cave microbial mat | place... | reverse complement strand
TATCGCGGCGGCGAGTTCAGCCGCATCTTCAAAGACAATGAAAGAAAGTTGAACGAAGCCATTGCCGCCAAGCGCATCGAGCCTGTGCTCAATTCCAGCGTCACGGAATTTAGCGAACACGAGGCCGCGCTGAAAATCAATCGCGGCGGCTCGGATGAGGTTCGCAAGATTCCATACCATCACGCCTTCGTTCTCGTCGGCGCGGAGGTGCCGCGCGACTTTCTCAAATCGCTCGGCCTCAAAATGGAGAATGAATGGGAAGGCAGCCTCGCGCGCACGGTAATACTCAGTGTGCTCGGTTATGTCGGCCTCTCCATCTTCGGCGCAAGCCTGGGTGGGCATGCAAACTTTCTCGGCGTTGACCTTTCCTTCATGCCGAGCTGGAGCGGTGTGTTGCTGTGGCTCGCAACGCTCGGCGGTTTGATTGCATTCGGCGTGCGCGGCGACCGCTTCGCGTGGCTCGGCGTTTCATTTTTTATATGGTACACGATCTACGGCGCGAAGGTGGGGAAGGGCGAAGAGTTTTGGCCGTACAAAGATTGGGGCTATAAATTTCTCTCGTTCTTCGACCGGCCGTGGTCGTTTTGGTATACCGTGCTGTACACGAGCTTGATGACGCTCTTCGGCTTGCAAGCGCTCAAGCGTTGGGGGCTTGATCGCAAAGACAAGTTTCAAATTTGGCGTTACATCAGCCTCATCAGCTTTCAGTGGATTTTCTTTTTCCTCATTCCCGAATTTCTTTTTCAAACGGCGGTGCAGTATCAATGGGTCGGCGAAAAGCTCGCGAGCGATCCGACGTTCACGCAGCAAGCGTGGCGTAGTTATGGACTCATCTATGCGTGGCCGCTGTTCTTCTACACGTTCTTCTATAGCCCGCACCAAGTGTGGGTCGTGTGGGGCGTGCTGCTCACCTTCGTGCTCATTCCGATTTTCGTGCTCTTTCACGGCAAGCGTTATTGCTCGTGGATTTGCGGCTGCGGCGGTCTCGCGGAAACTTTCGGAGATCGCTGGCGCCATCTCGCGCCGAAAGGCAAAACTTCCATCAAATGGGAATGGATGAACCTCGCGGTGTTGATCTTCGCGGCGATTGTGACCGTGCTCATGCTCGTGAAAGACATTTACAGCGCGGTGGCCGGCACGGCGGAGTGGGGCATCACGGCTTATCGCATCTATGCGGACGTGTGGCTCGTGGGTATTCTGCCGGTGACGCTCTATCCTTTTCTCGGCGGCAAAGTGTGGTGCCGCTATTGGTGCCCGCTCGCGAAGCTCATGCACTTGCAATCCGCCTTCTTCGCGAAACGCAAAGTGGGCAAGTTCAAAATCGTGGCGAACGACAAGTGCATCGGTTGCTACGAATGCTCGCGCAATTGCCAAGTCGGCATCGACGTGATGAGCTACGCGCTTAAGCAGCAAGTGCTCGACAACGAAACCAGCTCGTGCATCGGCTGCGGCATTTGCGTGACGGTGTGCCCGATGGATACGTTGAGTTTTGGCCAAACCAACGGCCACGCCGCGTTGGTGAAGATCAGGAATTTGCAGGGGGAGATGGTGGCGTGATCTCGTAACGCTCATTGATGTAGGCGAGTAAGGCCTCGCTGCCTTCTTCACCAAAAACTTTGTGCAAAGCGGAGTTTGGTTCGATTTTGAGAGGATATTGGGCGGGATTCATTTGGGCGAACGGGATGATGTTCAACAACCGGCAAAAGTCATCAGCAGCTTCGTTGCCCAAGAATCTAGTCAAGGCATCAGGCAGCACGACAATAGCCATCTTTGCCTCCGTTTAGGGTTTGAGCACGAGCTGCAGATAGGTGAAGAACAGCGTTGCCAAAGTGATGATCGTGCCGGCAAAGAAAGTAAACATCCACCGAATCAAAGTCGCCTGCGATTGAGCGGTTTTGACTTCAATCAAAGATTGCAGATCGCTCAAGCGCTTGTCGTTCTCGTTGAAACGCTTGTCGATCTCGAGTTTAATTTCAACCAAGCGGTTCTCGGTTTTGATCGTGGCTTCGGTGAAGCGCTTTTCGATCTCGACTTTGATTTCGGCAAAACGCTTTTCAGTTTTGGTCTCGGATTCCGCCAAACGACGATCAAGATATTCTCGGAACGCATCAAAATGAAGGTCGAGAGAATACTGATACCCGTTTCTCTGCTCGGCGTCGTACTGATTCAAGGCGTCGACGAAACCGAGATAGGCCTCGTCGTCGAACATTTTTCTTAAAGCTGGAGAAATTCTAACGGCTATTGCCATATTCGGGTCTCCTCTCTGTGCGAGAGAGAATAACGAAAAGCGGTTTGGTTTGCAAGATTTTTTTCATAAGCACAGAAGAAGTCAAACTTGCGCGCCGCGATCTTTGTGAAAACCGAAAACTCTTTTGCGCAAGCCCGACTGGCGGAGTTGAGTATTGCAAGCGAGCGTAAATTGGGCGAGGAGGCAGATTATTGAAACAAGTCGGAATGGATTCCAACGCGCTCTAAAAGTAAAAAGCCCTCTTCAATTTTATAAATCAAAAGAAAATCCGCTTCGATGTTTCAGGCGCATCACCACTTGTCCATCTCTTCAAAAAGCTCTTGGGGCGAATCGTAGGTTTTCAATCCATTTTTGTCGCGTTCCGTTTGTTGGAGGGCGGCAATGGTTTCTTGGTTGGGAATACTCACCTCGGCGGGCAATCCTTTTTGCAAAACCACCTGTCGCAAAAAGATTTTCACGGCCTCGCTCAGAGAAATGCCCGCGGTTCTCAAAACGGCTTCGGCTTCGTCTCGCAAGCGGCTTTCTAATTGAATGCTGATTCTTACGTCTTTGGTCATGGCTCGATCTCCCGTGGTCATGGTGAATACACGCTTCTGTCTTCTTGGGATTCCTACGATCTTTTCTTTTGGTTTAATGTACAACCTCTGCCGCACTAGCGCAAGCTTTGAAAACGCGGTTTGCAAGAAAAATTACATGAGCAGGTGAAGCCGGACTTGCGCGCCCAATCGTAGCCCTGCCCCCTTGTGGGGCATTGAGAATGTTATCACGAACAGCAGCCCACAAGGGGCTGGGACTACGTTTGCGCACGTCCGACTTCGCCGCGATCTATTTCATCACCACAAATTTGCGCGTGGCTACGAATCCGCTCCCTGCGCTGCTCGCGCGCAGGCGATAGAGATACACGCCGCTTTCCAAATTCGAAGCATTGAGTTGCAGCGCATGGCTTCCCCCGCCTCTTTCTTTTCATTCACCAACACGTGTACTTCATGGCCGAGCACGTTGAACACTTTCAGCTCCACGTGCGCGCGTTGCGGCAGCGTGTAGACAATGCTCGTGGTGGGATTGAAGGGGTTGGGGTAGTTCTGGCTCAAGCTAAACTCGCGCGGAAGTTCTTCGTCTCGCTCCGCAACGGCGACGGTTCCCGTGGTGAATTGCCAAGTGCTCGACCAGGGGCTTGCGCCGAAATCGTTCGATGCGTTTACGCGCCAGTAGTAAAGCGTGTTCTCGGCCAACGCCGAGCTCACGGCCAATGAAGTGGCGGCGATGCAGCCGAGGTTGATCACTGGCGAAGAGAAATTGGAATTGGTCGCCACTTGCACGCGGTAGGTCGTTGCGCCGGCCGCGGCATTCCAATTTAAAGTGGGAACAACGGAAACGACGGTTGCGCTGTTTATGGGCGAAACCAACGCGGGCGCAGAAGGCCGCGCTCCGCCTGGCGCGCTGCGCAAAATAGCGCCGTACTCTCCAACGATCGTCGCCGCGTTCACGTCAATGAAAGACACGCCGTACAGGGCATGGCGTGTGGCGCTCGGCTCCAACAGCCACGTTATGCCCGCATTTGTCGTGCGCAGAATCGTGCCGTTATAGCCAACGGTCAAACCGTTGTTGGCATTTGCAAAGGAAACGCAGTAAAGGTCATTGCTCGTGCCGCTGTTTTGGCGAAACCAAGTTGTGCCGGCATCCGTCGTGCGGAGAATGGTGCCGTCGTCGCCTGTGACGATGGCGGTGTTGGTGTCGGTGAAGACGATGCTGTTGAGGTCGTTTGTGACTCGACTGTTCTGAGGCGTCCATGTTGTGCCGCCATCGATGGTGCGGATGATGGTGCCACGACTTCCCACAATCGTTCCGGTGTTCACATCAGAGAGAAAAACTCCGTTCAGCCCAGGGCCTGTGGCCTCGTTTGAAAGCTCCAAGTCGCCCCACCATTTGTTGTCCGATAAATTCTACGATCGAAATTGCGATCGTAACCAACTGCTGTCCCAGTGTTGACATCGACAAAGTGAACATCTACCAGCGCTAGACCGGTTTCACTAAGTTGAGTTAGCCAAGTACTGCCGCCATCTGTTGTACGGAAAATCCCTCCATCAAAACCGTAAGTACCTACTGCTGTGCCAATGTTGGCATCGGTGAAGAAAACTTCATAAAGGTTTAGTGTCGTACCACTGTTTTGCGGAGTCCAAATCATACCCCCATCCGTTGTTCGAAGTATGGTTCCTCCACCTCCCACTGCCGTTCCGATGTTCGCATCTGTGAATGAAACGTCAAACAGTGAATTTCTTGTGCCTCGATCTTGTTTCGTCCAAACTGTGCCGCCGTTGGTTGTGCGAATAATGTATCCACCACGGTTAAGGTATCCTATGTCTCCATAACCGCCAACCGCTGTGCCAGTATTAACATCCGTAAAAGAAACTCCACGTAGCCTTCCCGCTTCGCCAAATTGGAAAGTCCATCCAAGTCCACCATCGTTCGTGCGAAGAATAGATCCATCCTCTCCCACTACAGTCCCGTAGTTGGCATCGATAAAAACAACCCCGTATAAATATCCTACAGTATGAAGATTAATAGCCCGCTGCGTCCAAGTCGCTCCACCGTCAACAGTACTGAGAACGATTGGAAAAGTTGTAGCACCTGATTCACCCACCACTGTACCGATTTTGCTATCAACAAAAGATACTGCGCGTAGTAATCTTGAGTCCCCACTATGCTGTGCCGTCCACCTTCCTCCTCCATTCGTCGTCCTCAGAATAATTCCATTCGCTCCCACTGCGGTTCCTGTATCCGCATGCGTGAAGGACACGCCATATAAATCATTCCCCGTTCCGCTTTGCTGGCTTGTCCAACTGGCTCCGCCATTGGTCGTGCGGAGAATCGTCCCGTCGTCGCCCACGGCGAAACCCACATTGGCATTGACAAAAGAGACGGCGCGCAGCACGCGCGTGGTTCCGCTCGTTTGAAGAGTCCAACACGCACCGCCGTTGTTCGTGCGAAGAATAACGCCATTGGTTCCAACCGCAGTGCCGTTGTTGGCATCCGTGAAAGAAACGCCCAACAAATCTTGCTCGGTTCCGCTTGGTTGAATCGTCCAATTGGTGCCGCCGTCAGTGGTGCGAATGATGGTTCCCAACTCTCCCACTGCAGTGCCGATGTTGGCATCAACGAACTTCACGCCATACAGCGTATTCCCCTGCGGCAGCGGGTTTTGCCAAACCCAGCGCGTTTGGGCGAAGCCTGACGCAAAGAGAGAAAAAGAAAAAAAGAGGAAGAGAGAGAAGCGAAGAAGAAGGGCGAGGGGGGACAGGTGAAGGGAGAGAAGAGCCGCGCGGGCAGCTTGCGGGAAACGGAATGCACGTTTCATCACAGCCTCCTTTGGAGTGAGGTGTTAGAAGAACGAGTGAAGCCGGAGTTGCACGCTTACTTGTAGCCCTGCCCCCTTGTGGGGCACTGAAAATGGTAACACGAATAACCGCCCACAAGGGGCGGGGGCTACGATTGGCATTTTCGGCTTCGCCCAGGATTTGTTTGCAACTCGTTTTCTATCGGCTGGAAATGTTTTAGCGCAAACGTTCAATGCAAAGGCGAGGCCTCTACAAACTTCGCCGCGGGGAGGTCTTATCTTCGTCTCGGCTTTAATTGCCGCGCAAGGGCTTCGAGGTTGCGGCGCGCGGCGTCGTCAAGCTCGAGGCTGACATCGTTGTTGTACAAATCTTCTAGCGCAAAGCACATTTCATAGTCATTCCAATTCAAATTGCCGTGTTCGAGGCGAAATTGTTTGAACGCCTTCACGTCGCGATAACGTGTGGCCATGGGATTGCGCGCGGTTTTGAGAAAAGGCTCGAAATCGACGACGTGCTCCTTGCCGTCGCTGAACCAAAGATGAATTTTATAGTCCTTGAGATATTCGGCGCGGACGATTGCAATGAAGTCTTGCGCCGTCTCCGCCATCGGCTCACGAATGATCTTTATGTTTGATTTTGTCGCATTCATTTGATTCGCCTCTTGATTTGTTTGCACACAACTTTTTTACCGAACAGGAAGTAGTCAGCCCACTTCCGCACAATCTCTTCGGCATGTTGTCGAACGACCTTTTCAAAATCGGATAGCTGCGGTTCTTGCAGAGGCTTTTTCTTCGCCACAGTTTTAATGCGGATCTCGACGATGACGCCTTTATCAACGAAGATTTCAGCTTTCATCTCACGATCTTGATATTTGCCGTGAACGTGAATCGGCTCGTGTTCACGCGAGAAGAAATAAACCACGATTCCAAAGTATTTGTATAGCTTAGGCATGGACTCCCGCTCTCTTTAAATAGTACGCATTCTCTCTTAAGGTTTCGATTTCTTCTGCGATTTTGATATTCTCGCTGGCAGCTCAAAAGCGTTTTATAAGCGCCGGCCCAATCGACAAAATCAAAATTAAGCCCGTCATCGTCGAGAAGTCCCTGGGAGTATAATTTGAAAAATTGCTCGGAGAGCATGTTGTACTTTTTCTCGTGGCGTGCGCAGTCCTCCTGAGCGGCGTGCAATGTCGCGATGATATCTTCCAAGCTGTGCGGGGTCAGTCTTTCGTTCATGGTTGTTTCACCTGCAAAAAGAAATCTGCCATATATTTTGGCAATAGTATAAAAAAAGCCGGTTGAAAGACAACAGAAATCTTGGCTCAAACTGTAAGCTGGGGAAGTCGGACTTGCGCGCCGCGATTTTCGTGAAAGCCGAAAACTCTTTGCGCAAGTCCGACTTCCCCCAAGGCTTTTGGGTGGCGCCCCTCAAAAAAAATTGCGCAAGCGACCCGTTTTCAACTCCGCTAGGAGTACAATGTTTCTAGTAAAGCCTCGCTCCAGATTCCCAAAACTCCGATAGGAGTGACATGTTTGATTTTCACCATGAAGCTTGCGCCAATTCAACAAAATCCACATAGCACTCCTTACGGAGTTCAAGGATATCCAAGAGCCTCACTTTCTATAAACATTTCACTCCTTGCGAAGTTGTGTTTGTGGCGCGCCGTTGATTTCGACCGAATGGGCAACCAGCGAGCAAAATTCAAATTCTAGCTTGTCTTCGGTTGCAGGCTGGAAGCCTGCGCTACGAGGAAGGCTTGTTGTTCTCGCGCGCATTTGCTATCTTCGCGCCGTCAAAGATCTTTACTAAACTTTGAAAGTTTAGTAAAGCTATGGTTCCGGTTCATCCGGCTCAAGGTTAAGGAGGAAAAGTTATGGCTCGCATGTCGGATTTCGGGCGGCAAGAAATCAATCTGCCGCAGTTTCAAAAGAAGTGGCTTTATCTCGCCGGCGGCGGTTTGCTGCTCGCGTGGTTTCTGCTCTCGGCGATTTACATGGTTGAGGCCGATGAGGTCGCCGTGATTCAACGCTTCGGCAAGTACGTGGGCACTTCCGAGCCGGGCTTGCACATGAAAATTCCTTTCGGCGTCGAGACCGTGTCGAAAGTGAAAGTGCAGAGCGTGCTCAAACAGGAGTTCGGCTTTCGCACTGCGGAAGCGGGCGTGCAAACCCGCTTTGAAGGCGGCGATTTCTCCGGCGAGTCGCTCATGCTCACCGGCGATTTGAACGCCGCGCTGGTCGAATGGATCGTGCAGTATCGCATTAAAGATCCCGCCAAGTATTTGTTCAGTGCGCGCAACGTGACGACCACGCTGCGCCACGTTTCCGAATCCGCGATGCGCAAAGTCGTGGGCGATCACAGCGTCGACGAAGTCATCATCGCCAGCCGCGAAGAGATCGCGATCAGTAGCCGCGATTTGATTCAAGAAATGTTGGACCTTTACGAGACCGGCATCGACGTCGTGACCGTAAACTTGCAAGACGTGAATCCGCCGGAGCAAGTGCAACCCGCTTTCAACTCGGTCAACGAAGCCAAGCAGGAACAGGAGCGCATCATCAACCAAGCGCTGGAGGCTTATAACAAAGTCATTCCGCAAGCGCTCGGCCAGGCGCAACAGATCATCAGCGAAGCCGAAGGCTATGCGATCAACCGCACCAATCGCGCCTCGGGCGACGCCGAAAAATTCCTCGCGGTGTGGCAGGAATACAACCGCGCGCGCGACGTGACGCGCCGCCGCATGTATCTCGAAACCATGCTGGAGATTTTGCCGAAGGTGAAAGACTTGTACATCATCGACGAGAAGCAACAAAGCTTGATACCTTTATTGCAAATGTCCGGCGCGGCCGTGAAAGGAGAGCAAAAATGAATGCAAAAAAAATCTTAATGGCGCTGGGCCTGGCGGCTTTGCTGCTCGTGAGCAACAGCGCGTTTTATACGTTGAATGAAACCGAGCAGGCGATCATTACCCAATTCGGCCAGCCTATCGGACAGCCGGTGCGCACCGCAGGCCTGCACATGAAAATGCCGTTCACGCAGAAGGTCACGATCTTTGACAAGCGTTTGTTGGAATGGCAAGGCGACGCCAATCAAATTCCGACGGAAGATAAAAAATACATTTGGGTGAGCACGTTCGCGCGCTGGCACATTGTCGATCCGCTGAAGTTCTATCAATCCGTGAACAACGAACGCAACGCGCAGAGCCGCTTGGACGACATCATCGACGGCGTGACGCGCGACGTGATTTCCAAACATCCGCTCATCGAAATCGTGCGCAACACCAACCGCGAAATGACCACCGTCGAAGAAGGCATGCGCGAGGGCGCGGTGGCAACGGTCGGGATCAAAGACATCGAGCCGATCAAATTTGGCCGCGAGGCGACGACCAAACTCATTCTCGAACGCGCGCAAGCGACCATGCCGCAGTACGGCATCGAGCTGGTCGACGTGCGGCTGCACCACATCGATTACATCGAAGAAGTGCGCAAGAAAGTTTACGAGCGCATGATTTCCGAGCGCAATCGCATCGCGGAGCGTTATCGTTCGGAAGGCCAGGGCGAGCGCGCGAAGATCGAAGGCCAGCGCGAAAAAGAATTGCAGCGCATCCAATCCGAAGCGTATCGCACCGCGCAAAAACTCAAGGGCGACGCCGACGCGAAAGCCACGAAGATTTACGCCGACGCGTACAACCGCGATCCCGAGTTCTATTCTTTCCTGCAAACGCTGGACTCGTATCGCAGCACGCTGCAAGGTAACAGCACGATGTTCCTCAAGACCGACGCGGATTTTCTGAAGTATTTGAAGAGCATTCAGGGGAGATAAAGCGCGTTGCAGCAAAAAGCTATTCGGCGAGACTCGGCGCTTTCGGCGGTGAAGCTTTTCCGCCGAAATTCGCCGAAGCCACCGAGTGTCGCCGGAAAAAATTTTGGCAGGATAATTTGCCGGCAGAATTATTTCAAATCGTTCTGCCGACAAATTATTCTGCTATAAACTTTCGGTCCCGCCGCGGCGGGATTATTCTGACTTTCGTGAACCAATGGCGCTTAACAAGAACACCTAGGAGCAGCGAAGATGCCTTCGATCAAATTCTTTATTGGCGCGCTTTTTTTGTGCCTGGGTTCGGTCTCACTCGGCCTCGCGCAAGAAGCAGAGACTGTTGCCGTTGACAATCCCATGCCGGTGGTGGTGAAAGATTATCTGCAGCACATCAAACTACCGCAAGGCTTCAAAATCGAATTATACGCCGAGAACGTCACCGGCGCGCGTTCGTTGGCGTTGGGTGAAAACGGCACGGTGTTCGTGGGCACATTCGTGCATAAGCTAGACGGCAAGCAATACGCCCCCGGAAAAGTTTATGCGCTCGTTGATAAGAACGGCGATCACAAAGCCGACGAAGTTCTGACCATCGCCGACACTCTGAATATGCCCAACGGCGTTGCATTTCGCGACGGCGCGCTGTACGTCGCGGAGATCAATCGCATTTTGCGCTTCGATGACATTGAGAAAAATTTAACGAAGCCGCCCAAGCCGGTCGTCATCAACGATAGCTATCCCGCTGAAGTGTGGCATGGTTGGAAGTTCATTCGTTTCGGTCCGGATGGTAAACTCTATGTTCCGGTCGGCGGGCCTTGCAATACGTGCGAAAAAGAAAGCCCGTATGCTTCGCTCACGCGCCTCAATGCCGACGGCTCGCAGCGCGAGATTTTTGCAAAGGGCATTCGCAACACCGTCGGCTTTGATTGGCATCCCGAAACCAAAGAGCTGTGGTTCACGGACAACGGTCGCGACGAATGGGGCGATGATCGTCCGCCGGAAGAACTCAATCACGCGCCGCAAGCGGGATTGCACTTCGGCTTTCCGTATCGCTTTGGCAAAGGCCTCATCGACACCACTTTCAAAACTTCTCTGCCCGCTTCCGCGTTTCAACCTGCTGCGCTCGAAATGCCCGCGCACATTGCGCCGCTCGGCATGCGTTTCTACACCGGCAACTCTTTCCCGCAAGACTATCGCCATCAAATTTTTCTCGCCGAACACGGCTCATGGAATCGTTCGAAGCCGCAAGGCTATCGCGTTTCGCTCGTGCGTTTGAAAGATAATCGCGTCGCGAGCTATGAGCACTTCGCCACGGGCTGGTTGATGAACGACAAGTATTGGGGCCGCCCGGTTGACGTGATGGTCATGCCCGACGGCGCGCTGGTCGTCTCGGATGATTTCGGGAGTTGTGTGTATCGCATTAGTTATGGGAAGTAGGCTTTAGTTAATGACCGCTCCTTCAACTTGTCATTTGTAAGAACCTTCCCTCGCGCTGGGCAGAGTGCGCGTTACTAGGGAAGTTCCTTCCAGGATGACAACATCGAGGGAGGCGCGCTCAGTTTAGAAATTCCACCTCCCCTCTCGTTGTCATTCTGCAAGAACCTTCCCTCGCACTGGGCGCGAATCTCAAAACAAATTGTGTTGCGAGCACTAGGGAAGTTTCTTCCAAATGACAGTGCAGGAAAAAGCGCCGCGTCAATGTTTTAGAATAATGCCCTGCATACAGAATCTACCCCCGCCACATTCTTCTTCTCACTTCATAATCGAGAAGATCGCATCAAGCTGATCAATCCCCGATTGCAACAAGAAGCCGGGGTTTCGGCCGTAGCTCTTCACTCCCACGATGAACAAATTCGGCTCGCCGCTTTGCAAATCGTTCGGGTTGACTTCGATCTTCGCCAAACAATCCGTGATGTTTAATAGCGCTTTGTACAATCCGCGCGTGCCTTCCGTGATGCTCGAAAACTCCGCCGTGGTTTCCTGCAGCATGTTGAGATTGGGGCGATAGCCGGTGAGGGAAATGATCTCATCGGCTTCGATCACCTCCGTATTCTTCCACGCTTTCAATCTCGCTTTGAGAAGAGTTTTTCCTTCTTCAGCTTGCAGCTCTTCCAACGTCGTACGCCGCAGCACGCGCAAATTCGCGGGCGGATGCAATGCAAGTGCGTTCGCAGCTTCGATCACGGCCGCGCGTTCGTGCAACGGATCGTCCGCAACTTCTGAAACAGGTTTAGTGCGATCCGAACGCACGGCCCAAATGATTTGCGTTTTCGGCTCGCGCTGCAGCGTACGCGCGAGTGCGACAATCGTATTCGCCGCAGAGTGTCCATGTCCGATGAGCAAAATTCTCTTGCCCGCGAAGCGCGCGAACTCGCTTTCGACATCAATCGGATGGCGAATGATGCGATGATTGAGCTTCATCTCGCCAATTGCAGGCATGCCCGCGCTGCCGCTCCAATTCCCTTGTGCGAACACGCCGCTCGCATCGAACACGAGGTCAGCTTGATATAAATGCTCTCTGCGCTCTCGATCTTCCGCAAGCACGCGAAAACTTCTCTCCGTGCGCAGCGGATGATTGGGCAGGCCCATTTTGCCCAAACCGGTTCGCACGACGGAGATCACTCTGCGATCCGTGATGATTTTGTCTCTCAAGAGTTCGGACTGCCCGAGCGGTTCGAGCACGGTGTTGACATACTCTGCGCCGGTTTGAATGGCATCAAGCGGCGGCAAGCGCGCTCCCAATTTTTTTTTCGCATGCGCGGAGACGTTCATCGCCAACGGCGAGAACAAACGAATGTGCCCCCACTGCCGAATGTGCTCGCCGACGCGGCCGGCTTCGAGCACAGTGACTTCAAAACCGCGTTCGAGCGCGCGCAGCGCGGTTTCCAAACCCATCGGGCCCGCGCCAATCACAAACGCGCGTTTGCGAGTAGGGCTCGTCAACATTTGTTTCTCCTTCCATAAATAAAATGATTGGATTGATGGAGCCTCAACTCCAATACTCCATCAATCCATGAATCCGCCGCTCCAATAGATTACTCTTCCCTTGCCTGCACATTCAACGATTGAATATGATGCACCAACGAAGTGCCCGCACGCAACGATGCTCCGACGTGCACGGCCTCCGCCATTTGCTCGGGCGTTGCGCCTTCTTTTTGCGAGCTGCCGGTCCACGCATCGATGCAATACGGACATTGCAAAACGTGCGCGACCGACAACGCAATGAGCGCTTTGGTCTTTTTATCCAACGCACCGTCTTGATGACATTCGTTGTACCAATCCAACCACATCTTGAACAGCTTGGGCTGCGGACCGCCGACTTCGCCGAAACGCGCGAGGTCTTCACTGAGGTAATAGCTGGGCATACTTTTCTCCTTATGGTTGTGAAGGTGAAAACGTCAATGGTCATTCAGTCATTGGGTCATTGCGTGTCGCGTATTCCTCCCATTACTCCAACCATCCAACACCGCATCAATCCAATTGCCTTAGCAACATCCGTTCGGGCCGCAACACGCGCCTTCGCTCAATTCCGTTTTGTTGTAATCATGCCCCTTCGTTTCTTTGGGATGGCGGCGCGCATTTTTTGTGCAATTGAAGGGCTGCGCTCCCTCCAACGTAACTTCATTGTACGGCGGCAGCGCAATCAACTGCGCGGCATAGGGGCTGTGCTCATTCGTATATAAACGAAAAGTTTTATCGCACACGGCCATGCGTTCGCCGCGAAAGAGCGTGTGGCCGTCGTCGTCAATCACCGCGCGCCACGGGCCTTTGTACATCACGGCTTGATTGCGCTCCACGCACGGACCTTGCTTGCCTTTGTGCGCGAGCATCGTGACGCTGCGAAACTCGAGGCCTTCTATAATCTGCCAGGGCTTGTCGTCGCGCTTCACGATTTCAATGCCGTAGAAGCCCGCCTCTTCGAAGGCTTGCAGAAACCCCGTTTCCGTGAATGCGCCGGAAATGCAGCCGCTCCACAAGTCGATATCATTCTTCAAATGTTCGGGCGGCTCTTCATCACACACGATATCTGAAATCGCAGCGCGTCCGCCGACTTTGAGCACGCGAAAAATTTCGGCAAAGAGTCGGCGACGATCATTCTCCTTCACCAAATTCAACACGCAGTTCGAAACCACCACGTCAACGGAGTTGGATTCAATGAGCGGCGTTTGTTGGCGCAAGGCTTCGCAATACTCCTGAAAGTGTTGCAAATCGCTGCTCGTGCGAATGGGATGCTTGGCGAGATAGTCATCGACCTCTCCGTAATCCAACCGCAGGTCTTGAATTTTGCCTTTGCGAAACTCGACGTTGGCCGCGCCGAGCTTTTGTGCCATCTCGTCTTGATATTTTCGCGCGAGAGCGAGCATGTCGTCGTTCATGTCCACGCCGATAACTTTGCCTTGCAGCCCCACGATCTGCGCGGCGATATAACAAATCTTGCCGCCGCCGCTGCCGAGATCGAGCACGGTATCGCCCTCGCGCACGAACTGCGAAGGATCGCCGCAGCCGTAATCGCGCTCCAAAATTTCCTGCGGCAAAATTTTGAGCAACGCTTTATCGTAATCCACCGGACAGCACAAAGCAGCTTCTCTTTGTTGTGCGCCGTTGGAATAGCGCTCGCGCACGGCTTTTTCAACCAACAGCTTGTCTTCAGTGTGAAGCATTGAAGGTTCTCCGAGTTTGATGATTGAGCAAACATCGTTTATTTGTCATTCAGAAGGAATCCTTTTCCGCGCTCGGAAGTCTTCCCAGTTCGTAAAAAGGTTCCTGCTGAATGACAGCCATTTTTTTTGTCATTCAGGAGGAATCCTTTTCAGTGCTTGGAAGTCTTTCCAGTCCGTAAAAAGTTTCCTGCTGAATGACAGCCATTTTTTTGTCATTCAGGAGGAATCCTTTTCAGTGCTTGGAAGTCTTTCCAGTCCGTAAAAAGTTTCCTGCTGAATGACAGCCGATTTTTTTTGTCATTCAGGAGGAATCCTTTTCAGTGCTTGGAAGTCTTTCCAGTCCGTAAAAAGTTTCCTGCTGAATGACAGCCGACTTTGCTTTGTCATTCCGAAGGAATCCTTTTCAGCGCTCGGAACTCTGCCCAGTACGTAAAAAGATTCCTTCTGAATGACAGCGCTAGATGGTGTTTTTAAAAATCAGCCCGAGCACATACGCAATCACCGCCGCAGTGGGCAAGGTCACGAGCCACGCGAGCAGAATGTCGCGCACCACTCTCCAACGCGCGCCGCCTTGCGTGCGCGTGCTGATGCCCACAATCGCGCTCGTGGCCACGTGCGTCGTAGAGAAAGGCAGGCCGTAAATCGAGCCCGCGATGATCAATGCCGCGGCCCCGAGGTTCGCAGTGAAGCCGGTCAACGGATCGATGGCCGTAATTTTTCGCGCGAGCGTGTTGAGCACTTTGCGGCCGTTGAGCAAGCCGCCCAACGTCATCGCGAATGCGACGATTGCGAAGAGCGCAGCGTTATTGCTGGCGGAGGAAAGAAAGCCGAATCCAATCAGCAACGCCGCGATCTTGGGCGTATCGTTCATGCCGCGCGCGAAACTCGTCAATCCGCTCGTGAGCCAGTGCAGACCGTCGAGCACGTTGAGCTTGACCGGCCCGCTGATCGTGCGGTTGCAATTTTCGTTTTTGTCGATGATCACTTCGCGCGGCGCGCGGCGCAGTGCAAGCGTTCCGCCGCTCAACACCACCGGAGCGACGTGTTGCACCTCCATGCACACACAGTATTGCTGCGCGTTGCCCAAGGCCAGGCGCATCATCGGAAAGAGAAGCTGCGCCAATCCGAATGAGACCAGCGGACTGATCGCCAAGGGCAGCGCAATTTTCTTGAGCAAGAGACTCCACGCAATGCCTTCCGCTCCAAACAGCGCCAAGCCCGCGCCTACCAAGCCTCCGGTGATTGCATGCGTGGTGGAAACGGGCAAGCCGGTCGTGGTGGCGATGAACAGCCAACTGCACGCGCCCAACGCAACGGTGAGCGGAAAAATCGCGGACGTGATCGGCGAGGTGACGATGCCGCTTGAAAACGTGCGCACCAAAGCCGAAGTCAAGCCAATCGCCACGAGCGCGCCCAACAGCGTCGTGATCGTGCCCCACAGAACCGCGGTGCGATCTTTAACCGTGCCGGAGCCGGCGAGCGTCGCGATGCCTTTGGAAATATCATTCGCGCCGTTGTAATAGGACAAGAGCAAAACCATCGCGACGAGAGCTAACGACAAAAGCATGTGTGCTCCTTGATTCGAAGTCAATGAAAGGGCAAAAATCAACAAAGCTCACATTCGTGTCTGCGAGCCGCACTCAAGCATTGACATGATCATGCGGCGCAAAGACGCGCGGGCGAGGCTTTATCGCATTGCGGGATTTTTTTGAAGTGATGGCAAAAAAGATTAGCGCAGAAAAGCAGGCGGGGCTTTTTGGAAACGCAAAGGATCGTAATGGCAGGTGAGGTGAAGGGGAAACAGCGCATTCGGGGACGGCGCCAACAAAAGCAACCTGGAATATTTTCGCAGGAACGCGAGCGTGAATAAACGCCGGCACGCGCGCGCACCAGTTCTTCGGCGGTATCGACGTCGCCGCGTTTGTCAAGCACGCCGGTTGCAAGCGCATGACGATGAGCAGAAGCGGACAGATCGCTGAGGACGAGGGCCGTTTGCCAATGGCATTCTTGCACGGCGCGCAGCACGGCAGGCAAACTCTCGCGGCGCATGCCGATGAGATACACGCCGCCGTCTTCCGCCGCGCCGAGCGTGAGATTATTTTGCTCGAGCTGCGCAAATGCCGCGCGCAAATCGTTGGTCGAAAGCTCCAAGCAATCGTTGCCGACGCAAACGACCTCGTCGTAACCTTGCGCGAACGCGGCCTGCAGCGCATGCGCGAGCCGATCACCGAACGAGCTGCCACGTTGGTGAAATACTGCCGCAATCTTCGGCGAGTAGCGCGCGAAGTTGTAGTCCGGCTCGTCGGTCGCGATCAAAATCGGATAATCAAGCGCGCTTGCTTGCGCGAGCACGTGGCGCGTGAACTCTTCATATAAGCCTACGCGCTCGGCAAAAGACAATCGCGCCAACGGCTTGCTGCGCGCCTCGTTTTCCGGCGAGCGCGTGAAGAGCAGAATCGCGCGCTTGGGTGAGTGAGGATGAGCTTGCAATGCAACCTCTTTTAGAAATGAGACCTCTTTTTTTTGGTCATTCTGGAAGAACCTTCCCTCGCACTGGGCACACCTCTCAAAAGCAGGCCGTGTATCGAGCACGAGGGAAGGTTCTTCCAGAATGACAGCGTTGAGGCGGTGCTACAAATTCACTTTTCACGAGTGTAGCATTTAAAACTTTCCTCGCGCGCGTTCTTTGCCGGGGAGAATTTCCAAGCACGTGGTCCACCAACCCGTGAGCACGGTGGCGATGAACTCTTGCGGCAATTTTTCTTCTTTCATCTCACGCGCGAGGCGTTGATGATCATATTCCAACGCGCGATACTCGATCTGCAATTCCGGCGCGAAGTGCAGAATGCTATACCATACATTCGTGCGACCGTCATTCTCGGGCCTGCCGATCACGCCGACATTCGCGAACAATTTTCCATCGGCCATGCGGCGTTGCCATTTGATGCCGGTGTGCGTGGTGAGAATCACGTCGGCCTCATAATCCACAAAAAGCTTTTGGAGAAAATGTCTGGGCGTGGTCGATTCCCACAAAAACTCGTTCGTCTTGCGCGGCGAGCCGTGACAGAGCAAAACCTTTTTGCCGAATGATTCAAAGCGAATGAACGGCGGCAGCGCTTTTTGATACGCTTTGAAATCGCTCGAAGTGTGCGTCTGCGTGTAGTCATAACTGATCTGCGCGAAGTAATTGTCGCGCGGATCGGTGTAGCCGCATTGGCAATCCTTCAAATCATTGCCGATGCTGTTGTCGTAGTTGCCCTGCACCACTTGCACTTTCCCTTCGACAAGCAGCGGATACACGCGAGTGGGATGCGGCCCGAACGCGCCGAGATCGCCGAGGCAAAAAATCGCGTCATGCGAAATGCTCTGCGCCTCCCGCAACAAAGACACGAGCGCGAGATAGTTGTTGTAAACGCCGCCGAAGACGAGGATGCGGCGGTAGTTGGTTGTGCCGAGGTTCATTGTCGTTAGCTTTTAGCTGTCAGCTTTTAGCTATCAGCCTTCAGCTATCAGCGTGTAAACTGACTACTGACTTGGTAACTGCAAAAAGCTGAAAGCTGACGGCTGAAAGCTATTCACCGCACGTTGGTTTCATACGAAACGAAGTTGCTGCAAATTGCGCCGCTGAGATAGCACGTGTAGCACGCTTGATGGCGTAGCGAATAGGGTTGAAAGGAATCGGCGAGGGTGTCGCCTAAATTCGCCTCGGGCTTTTCGATCAAGATGGGGCAAACATAAACGCCGCGATCCGTAACGATACGGCTGTTGCTGCACAAGAGTAGATGATCGTCGTAGCCCATCATCATTTCCGGCGTGACGAACTCGGCAGCGGTATAGCTGCGTTCGCGTTCCGCCTCGCGGCCGATGCGAAGCTGCGGCAGAATTTTCAAGCGCGGGCGAGTATAACCGATGCCGTGCAGCACCTTTTGAAATCCCGCCAGGACGTGATCGTGTTCGTGCTCCGGCCAGCTTTGCATGCACGTGATGATGGGCAGAAAGCCAGCCTCGACTAAGTTTTTCACGCCCTCGAGTGCGCGCACGAACGTGCCTTCGCCGCGAATGGGATCGTTCGTCTCCGCTGTGAAGCCGTCAATGCTGATGCGCAGCTCGAGCGTGTAGAGGCTCGCTTCGGCAAGCCGCCGCAGCGTTGCCGCAACTTTCGGAGTGATGAGCAAACCGTTCGAGAGCACACTGGCTGGGCCGAATTGCAGCGTGTCTTCCAATATGCCGAGCATGTCGCGATTCATGAACGGCTCGCCGCCGGTGAAGTAATATTCCTTCACGCCGTATGGCACGGACTCTTCGAGATAGCGGCGAACTTGTTCGCGGGAGAGAAATTCAAAGGCGTGGTTCTTCGGGCTGCAACTGATGAAACAGTGCGTACACCAAAGATTGCAAACCGTGCCGCTCACTTGAAACCACAGCGCATCGAGCGCATAGAGCGGCACTTTCGGCGAGCGAGAGATTGACTGCACCATTTCGGCGGCAGCGATGGACATGTTGCTCCTTTCGTAACACAAAGCCAAAACGAAAATCAAAAGCGCTCGCGAAGGCGAGAACGCGCAAAGCTTTTCTTTGCGGCTCTGCGTCTTTGCGTGAAAGTTTTTGCTTTTTCTTGGAACGACTGCACTCATGATCTTCGTTTTTGAAACGGCAATCTGCGCGAAGTTATTCCAAATTCCAAACGAAAATTTGCGACAAACGTAGCGCAGCCATCCTGACTGCAGGCAAAGATGCCTGCGCTATCATACGAGCAGCTTTACTCGTGAGCAATCTTTGATCTTGGGATTTCTTTATGCTCGTGCTATATTGCGCAGAGAAGATACGATGGAATTGAGCGGGTTGGATTTATGTAGTGCAGCCTCTATAAATGTCATTTGAAGAACCTTCCCTCGCGCTGGGCACTGTGCCGGTGTCTAGGGAAGTTCCTTACAGGATGATAAAACAGAAGACGTGTTGTGAATTCACTTTCTCCTTTAATCAGCCGCAAACATGCGCGAAAGCAAAATCCTCGTCACCTGCGCCAAAGGCATAGCACCTTTTCTCAAAGAAGAGCTGCGTGCTTTGGGTTTTCCCATTCTTTCTGAAATGATCGCGGGTGTGCTGACGCAAGGCTCGCTCGATGACACGATGAAGCTCAATCTTCATCTGCGCACGGGCCAGCGCGTGTTGTATTTTCTCAAGTCATTCAAGGCGGATACGCCGGACGAGCTTTATGAGAAGATCACGCGCATGCCATGGGAAGAGCATTTGATGGAGAACAGCTACTTCGCCGTGACCTCTGCGGTGCGCACGCCGAGCATCACGGACACACGCTTTGCGAATCTCAAATGCAAAGATGCGATTGTGGATCGCTTTCAAAGAAGGCTCGGCCGCCGTCCCGACTCCGGCCCGAAGCGCGACCAAGCCGTGATCTTTTTGCACTGGCAGGATGAAGATGGCAGCGTGTATCTCGACACTTCGGGCGAGCCGCTCGCGAAGCGCGGGTATCGCAAAATTCCGTTGGGCGCGCCCATGCAAGAAACGCTCGCTGCCGCGGTGATTCAAGCAACGGGCTGGAACGGCAAGAGCCACTTCATCAATCCCATGTGCGGCAGCGGCACGTTGGCGATTGAGGCCGCGCTGCTCGCGTTGAATAAAGCTGCCGGGCTCTTGCGCAGCAATTTCGGTTTCATGCACTTGAAATGGTACAATGCCTTCGCGTGGAATGCCCTCCGCAAAGCCGCGCGCGAGGCGAGCCGCAAAACGCTCGAGTGCAAAATCATCGCGACGGACAACGACCCAAAAGCCATTCAATCCGCGCGGCAGAATGCGCTCACTGCGGGCGTCGATCGTTTGATCGAGTTCAAAGTGTGCGACTTCACCGAAACGCCGTTGCCCGAAGGCAACGGCCTCGTGATCATGAACCCTAGCTATGGCGAACGCATGGGCGAGGCCGCAGAGCTGGAGAACACCTACAAAGCCCTCGGGGATTTTTTCAAACAGAAATGCCAAAGCTACACTGGCTACGTCTTCACCGGCAACTCCGAACTAGCCAAACGCATCGGCCTGAAAACGAAGCGCCGCATTCCGTTTTTCAATGGCGAGATTGAGTGTAGGTTGTTGGAGTTTGAATTGTATGAGAGAGCAAAAAAAGGCAGTTACGTTTCAAACTCAGAATAATCCCGCCGCGGCGCATGCGCGTCAACTTTAGAAAGTGCTTGCATAAAAGGTGCTTGCGCTTTTCTTATGCTCCGAACTCACGAAAGGCACTTTGAGAACGGAGGCGCAAAATGGTTTCACAACAACA
>Ga0247727_10007716_pt1 | contig 20344 bp, 14 predicted proteins | sample WisWelCaveWW1625_FD_202498 | JGI IMG/M metagenome (GOLD analysis project Ga0247727, IMG submission 202498) | Biofilm microbial communities from Wishing Well Cave, Virginia, United States - WW16-25 | ecosystem: Environmental > Aquatic > Deep subsurface > Groundwater > Cave microbial mat | place... | reverse complement strand
CCCCGAACGAGGAGCGCGGGAAGCTACAGCAGCAGTTCCGCGAGCAGGCGAACAAACAGGTGAACGAAGTGCTCGCGCAACTGCTTCAGCCCGAGCAGGCGAAGCGGCTGCGGCAAATCGTGCTCCAGCAGCAGCGGCTTTTCGCCCTGGCCGACCCGGAGGTCGCGAAGGAACTGGGCTTCGGCAACGAGCAGGAGAAACGGTTCCTGATGCGGATCATGGAGGAGACCCAGAAGCGGCTCCAGGCATTCCAACAGAAAGCTCAAGAGAAAATCCAGCAAACGGCACAGGCGACCGGAAACCCCGAAGAGGTTCAAAAGGAGGCCGCGAAGTTGCAACAGGAGGCGGCCAAGATTCGCAAGGAGCAAGAGGCTAAGATCGAGGCGCTGCTGAGCGACGCCCAGAAGGAACAGTGGAAGGCGATGCTCGGCAAGCCGTTGGATCTGAACTGAGGCAGCCCGCGAAAGATAACTACGATAGCAGCCCGACCGCCCACTCAGTATGGAGATTCGAATGAAAACATTCATCGTCGGTACGACGGTCATCGTCGCGGCTGCCTTTTTGGGGGCCGCGCCAGACGCGAGCGATCAAGCGTTGGCAAAGCGCGTGGCGGCGATCAAGCCCACGCCGGAGGAATTGCGCTGGCAGCAGATTCCGTGGGTCACGGACCTGGCTGAAGGGCAACGGCTGGCCCAGGCTGAGCGGCGGCCGATCTTTCTCTGGGTCACGGGCGACGACCCGCTGGAGCGGTGCTGAGGATTCGCGGCCGGGCTCCGTGCGGGCCCGTTGTCGGATGAGGCGGTCATTCGCCGCGTCTCAACCAGCTTCGTGCCGGTTGCTGTGAACCTGTACAAAACACGAAACGCCAAAGATGCAGGCGGCGAATTGTTCCGATCCGTGCAGCGTCAGAAGGACCAGTATCAAGGCATCTGGATCGTCTCGCCGGACGGCAATGTGCTCGCCGGCCACCACGAGATCAAGAGCCACGAGACTTGGACGCAAGAGGTGATCGAGGCCACGGACGTGGCCCTGGGAATCTTTGGCTCGGTGCAGCCGCGCCAGGTCGAAGCAGCGAATCCGCTGCCGTTTCGCGGCCATGGCGTACAGCCCGACGGCGGCGTGTGCCTGGCTATCTACGCCCGGCAAATGCTCGGCGGCAGCCGGCGAACCGCGCCGGCGGGTGTGGCTGAATCGCGACTTTGGCTTTGGGACGGCACGCTGCGCCCCGATGGTCCCGCAGTGATCGATAGCCTCGCACTCGCCGCCGAACAATGGTCGGCACTTTCGCCGCCCGAGACCAAAGTGGGAACGACGTGGTTTGTGCCCGAATCAGTCGCTCGCCTGCTGTGTCGCGTCCTGGTTCCCTCGAGCGACCAGAGTGCAATGCCGCGCCCGGAAGACGCGAAGCAGGCACGACTCACCGGAACCGTCGAATCGGTCGAAGGTCAACAGGCGCGGATTCGTTTGACTGGCGTTTACGAGGCGGTGCATCTCATCGAGGGAGACGCAACGCGCCCGGTGCGCGGGACCGCGACCGCGGACGGGATCGCAGTCTACGACCTCAAGAACCGGTCGATGCAATCCGTGTCGCTTGTGTTCCGCGGCACCTACGGCCGCCCGAACGACGAGTCGGTGTGTGCAACCGGCGCGGTCGTGGAGTGGCAGCACTGATTGTGAACAGTCGGCAATCGAAAAGGAGATGCGATGGCAGAACTGACGTTTCGAGATTATTTCACCGCGGCGCAGGCGTACGCAGGCTTGACCGACCGTGAGAAGACTTTCATCGGCCTGGCGGTCACTCTGAGCCGCGGGTGCGAGCCCTGAAGCTACGGACGAATCCAGCGGGCGCTGGAATCGGGTGTCTCGCGCGAAGACCTTGATGCAGTCGTCAATCTCGCCGCCGCCGTCAACGCAGGCGTGGTGCAAGCGATCGCGCGACGCGGGTACGAGCAGATCGCAGGAAAATGCCCGTCCTGTGGAACAGAGCACAAGTGAGACAAAGGTGTCCCTGAGTCTTGTCGAATGGTGGTAACGACCGGCCGCTTGGCCGTATAGATTGTCATCTGGATTTCCAGATGCCGTCCTCTAACGCCAGATGATCGATCTGGAGAGCCATCTGACCGATCTGGAGAGCCATCTGATCGATCTGTGAAGAAAACTTAGCGATCTGGAGAGCCAAATGATCGTGCAGCAACGTCCAAACTAGTCCCGTCGAGGAACTAAGCTGTTACTTTCGTTTAGTCGATCTCAAGCTCCGCGACGCGCCACGGCGTCGGCGATTCTTCGAGGAGCGTGATGCGAATGAAGCGGGCGTGTACGGGACGCGGAAGTGTGGCGACGGATTCGGCCGGCTCGCCGCCGCCGACAAACTGAAGCGTGTAGGGAAAACCGCGTTTGCCGGCCACGTCCACGCGATAGTTCGGCGGCTCGCCCGCGCCGCCGTGAGTCTGCCGCACGTTTTGGAAGAAGCACTCGCTGCCGAGGTCGATCAAGATCCAATCGCCCTTGCGGTGCTCGCGCGAACTCTCCGCCGCTGTGCCCGCGTCGCCGTCTACGAGCGATTCGCGATGCGCCAGCGACGTGTGAATTTGCCAATCGGTCCGGTCGGAAACCAGCGCCGCGTATTCGGCATCAACGCGAATGTCGTGGATGCGAGCCAACTCTTTGGCGTTGATCAATTGCAGGTCCGGCTCCTTGCGCATTTCGAATTCGCGGCCGCACCCGCTGATCGCGAGCAGCAAAACGGCGAGAGTTGCCTGTCGCATGAATTCTGTTCCGGACTGTTGAACGGTGAACCGTCGAGTGTCGTCGGCCGAATCGCCGCGGGATTGTGCCGAGTTTGCCGATTCTTGGCAACAAGGTTTCGCGCCGGACGTGTTATATCGTTGGAGCGGCATCGCCTCAAACCGCTGCTGCCGCTGCGCACTGGGTCTTTCTGGTCAATGTGGGCAGAAATTCATAAGATGACGGCAGTCAGCAAGGTAGCTGAAGCGGGCAGCAAGGTGGCTGAAGGAGATTGCCGTCGATGAGTTCGGGAACCGATCGCACAACGGCCGTGTCGCTCAACTCCGCCGCGTTTGCGGGATTAGTCGCCGCGGAATTTTTCGGAACGTTCGTCAACCTCGCGCTACTCGCGGTGCTTTGGGACAAGTCGCTGCTGTCAGCATGGGCGTGGGGACCGCTGCTGCTGCCGTTCGTCTTGTTCGCGGCGACGGCGAGCGTCTGGGCTGACCGGTACAGCAAACGTACGATGCTCGTTGCCGCGCGTGGCGGGCAAGTGGTCGCGTTGCTGATCGGCGCGGCGGTTCTCGCCGTCGTCGTCGGTCGCGGAGAGGGAACGCCGTTCGAGCCGATCTTCGGCGCCGGCGTTCTGTTTCTGATGGTTACTGTTTCGCTTTTCTTCAGTCCCGCCAAATTCGGCGCGGTTCGAGAACTCGTTGCCGAAGACAATCTGTCCAAGGCCAACGGCATTTTGCAGATGACCAGCATGGCCGCCATGGTGCTCGGCTACGCCGCCGCGCAGCACCTTCGACTGAAGTTCTCCGATGACGTTCCCATGATCTGCCTGCTGCTCGCGGCCGTGTCGCTGCTCGGGGCCGCGTCAAGCACGCTCGTGCCAAGGCTCGCACCCGCCGGCGCGGCGCATCGTTTCGAAGGCACACTACTGGCTGATCTTTGGATGAACATCAAGGCGGTCCGCCGCACGCGGTCGCTGCTGCTCAGCGTTTTGGGACTCGCGTACTTTTGGTTCCTGGCGGTCGCCGTTTGGCATGCCGTCGTTTTCGATCCACTGGATGTTGATCCTGCGGCGCTGGTGCGACTGTCGGCGTTGGGTCTGGGCGTCGGGCTGGGCAGTTTTCTCGCCGTGCGACTGTCCGCCGGAAACGTCGAATTGGGACTGGTGCCGTTCGGAGCGTTCGGTCTCGGCCTTTTCGCCTTAGTTCTGTCGAATGCGAATGCGTTTGGATCGAAGGTGCTCGGGCTGTTTCTGCTCGGCGTGAGCGGCGGTGTGTTTTACGTCCCGCTCGTGGCCATGGTGCAACTGCGGGCGCAGCGTGACCGGCTCGGCGGCACGATCGCGGCGAGCAACGTTCTGACCGCGCTGCTCGCGCTCGCAACTCTGGTTAGTTCCAACGCCATCGCGAACGCGTTCGGGCTGGACGGATCGCGGCTGTTTTTGGGCTTGGGCCTGTTGACGATTGCTGTGATGATCTACTGCTGCTGGCTGCTCCCCGAGTTTCTCGTTCGGTTCATTTTCTGGGCCTTCACGCACACGATCTATCGAGTGCGGGTGATCGGCCGCGAGCACGTGCCGGGCGACGGGCCGGGATTGCTCGTGTGCAACCACGTGTCGTACGCGGACGGTTTTTTTGTTGTCGCGTCGCATCATCGGCTGATTCGTTTTTTGGTCTACGGCGGGATCGCGTCGCACCCGTCTCTGCGCTGGCTGGCGCGGATCATGGGCGTGATTCCGATTTCGTCGAGCGACGGCCCGCGCGCGCTCGCCGGCGCGTTGCGCGCGGCGCGCGACTCGCTCCGCGACGGCGAACTCGTGTGCATTTTCGCGGAGGGACAGATCTCGCGCACCGGCAACATGCTGAAGTTTCAGCGCGGATTCGAGAAGATCCTGCAAGGCGTGGACGCGCCGATCATCCCGACCTTTCTCGACTGTGTTTGGGGCTCGATCTTCAGTCATCAGGGCGGCAGGTTTTTCTGGAAACTGCCGAAACGAGTGCCCTACCCGGTCACCGTGAATTTTGGCAGGCCGCTGCCGCCGAGTACGCACGCGTTTCAAGTGCGCGAGGCCGTGCAGGAACTTGGCGCCGAGAGTGTGCGCGCCAGCGGCGTGGTTCAGTCGCCGCTGCACAATCGATTTGTCCGCATGGCCGCCCGCCATCCGTTTCGCTTTTGCATGGCCGACTCCGGCGGCACGGAAGTGACGTACGGCAAGGCGCTCGTCGGCACGATCGCGGTCACCCGCGTGCTCCAGCGGCGGCTGAAGCTGGAAGAAAAAATGGTCGGCGTCCTTCTGCCGCCGTCCGTCGGCGGTTCGCTCGTCAATCTCGCGCTGCTGTCGGCCGGCCGCATTCCGATCAATCTGAATTACACCGCGTCGTCCGAGACGATCGCGGCGTGCGTCGAGCAATGCGACATCAAGACGATCATTTCCTCGCCGCTCGTGCTCAAGCGAATTAAGATCACGCTGCCGATCGAGCCGACGCCGGTCGAGGATCTGAAGCGTGACGTTGGCGGATTCGACAAATTCGTCGGAATGCTCGGCGCGTTCGTGTTGCCGGGCTGGATCACGGAAAACTGGTTGATGGGGCTGGGCCGCGGCAAGGCCGGCGATCTCGCGACAATCATCTTTTCAAGCGGCAGCACCGGCGAACCGAAGGGCGTGATGCTGTCGCACCACAATCTCGTGTCCAACGCCGAGGCCGTCATTCAGGTGATCGACCCGACGCCGGCCGATCGCATCGTCGGGTTGCTGCCGCTGTTTCACTCGTTCGGGTTCCTCGCGAACATTGCCGTGCCGTTTCTGGTCGGCTGCGGCGCGGTGTACCACAACAATCCGCTCGATTCCAAAGAGGTCGGCGAGCTGACCGAGAAATACCGCGGCTCAATCTTGCTCGCGACGCCGACGTTTCTGCGCGCTTACACGCGAAAGATTCCGGACGAGCAGCTCAAGACGCTGCGCTGGATTCTCACCGGGGCCGAGAAGTTGCCGCGCGAGGTCGCACAATTGTTTCGCGAAAAGTTCGGCATCGAACCGATGGAAGGCTACGGCTGCACCGAACTGTCACCCGTGGCCGCGGTGAACGTGCCCGATTTCATTGCCGCCGACGGCCGGCAAATCGGCAACAAGCCCGGCACGGTCGGACACCCGATCCCCGGCGTCGCGGCGAAGGTCGTCGATCCCGACACGTTCGCCGACCTGCCGACCGGCACGAACGGCCTGCTGCTCATCAAGGGCCCGAACGTGATGCAGGGCTATTTCGGCAAGCCGGAGCTGACCGCTCAGGCGATTCGCGACGGTTGGTACGTGACCGGCGACATCGCAAACCTGGACGACGACGGATTCATCACGATCACCGATCGGCTGTCGCGATTCTCGAAGATCGGCGGCGAGATGGTGCCGCACCTTCGCATCGAAGAGACGATTCGGCAAGTCCTCGGCACTGACGAACAGGGCGGCGTCGTGGCCGGCGTGCCCGACCCGACGCGCGGCGAACGGCTCGTCGTCATTCACCCGCCGCTGCCGATCACCGCGGAGGAACTCTGGAAGAAACTCAACGCGAGCGGCCTGCCGAAACTCTGGGTGCCCGGCCGCGACTCGTTTTTCGAAATATCCGAGTTGCCTTACCTCGGAACGGGAAAACTCGACCTGCGTCGCATCAAAGAACTGGCTCGCGAACTTACGGCGCAGAGAGATGCGGCGTCGGCGTGACTGCTTGTGATTCGTGATTTGTCCTTGTGAGAGGTGAATTCTCCCGCGTACAGTATCGCCATGAAAATCACGTTCTGCGGCGCGGCACAAACCGTCACCGGCACTCAGCACCTCGTTGAAGTCAATGGCCACCGCATTCTGCTTGATTGCGGATTGTTTCAAGGCCGGCGCGACGAAGCGAACAAGCGGAACCGGCACTTTTACTACGATCCCAAGTCGCTCGACTGCGTGATCCTGTCGCACGCGCACACCGATCACGCCGGGAACCTGCCCACGCTCGTGCGGGCCGGCTACCGCGGTCCCATCCACGCGACCGCAGCGACCGCCGACGTCTCGACCATCATGCTCAGAGACTCGGCGAAGATTCAGGAAGAGGACGCGTCGTTCCTGAACAAACACAAGCGGCGGCGCGGCGAGCCGACAATCGAACCGCTTTACGGAATCGAAGACGCCGAACGCACGGCCGACCAATTGACCAAGCAAAAATACTTCGAGCCGTTCGAGCCGGTGCGCGGCGTGAAAGTGACGTTTTGGGACGCCGGCCACGTGCTCGGTTCGGCGATTGTGCAGATCGACGTCGCGCGCGACGAGCAGACCGGCGGCCCGCGGCGGCTCGTCTTCACCGGTGACATCGGCCGCCGCAAGCTGCCGATCCTGCGCGACCCGATGACGGTCCGCGACGTCAACGTCCTGATCAGCGAATCGACCTACGGCGGCCGGGAACACGGCGACGTGGACAACCTGCGCGATCAACTGACGAACATTCTCGGCAAAGTCGTGGCCCGGCGCGGCAAGGTCGTCATTCCCGCGTTCGCGCTCGGCCGAACGCAAAACGTCGTCTACTATCTGAACAAGCTCTTCGAGGAAGGCAAGTTGCCGCGCGTGCCGATTTACGTCGATAGCCCGTTGTCGATGAAGCTCACGGAGGTCTACCGCAACCACGAGGAGTGCTTCGACGCTGACACGTGGCGAATCCTGCGCGACGACCCGGACGTGTTCGGCTTCTTCGGCTTGACGTACGTCAATTCCGCCGAAGAATCCAAGAAGCTGAACCGGCAAGACGGTCCGTACGTCGTCATCGCGTCGAGCGGCATGTGCGAGGCTGGCCGCGTGCTCCATCATCTCCGCTACTCGGTCTCCGATCCAAAAAACGCGATCCTCATCGTCGGCTACCAAGCCGGCCACACGCTCGGCCGCCGCATCGCCGACCGCGAACCGCGGCTGCGCATCATGGACGACTGGTTCGATCTGAAGGCCGAGGTCTATCAACTCGACGGCCTCTCCGCCCACGCCGACCGCACGGACTTCAAATGGTGGTTCGAAACGACGGGTGGCAACATCGACCACGCGTTTCTCGTGCACGGCGAACCGGAATCGATGACCGCGCTCGCGCCGGTGCTTCAGCCGTTTGTGAAGAATCCAGTGAAGATGCCGGCGATGTATGAATCGGTCGAGGTCTGATAGGACTGCATTTCTGCGGCAGGGAATCGAAACAGAGCACCGCAGAGACGCGAATGCCGCAGAGAAGCAGTCTGGTTAAAAATCTCCAGGCCGATCTTCCCATTCCTCCTCTGCGTCTGTCGCGCCGCTGCGGTGTTTTGCGGCGGCGGCGGCGACTTGGTTTTCGTCACGTCAGCTCAATTCGCCGGTGTTTGAACCGCGGATCCGCTTTGTCGAAGACGCCCAAGCCAAGCGTCGCCGCGAGCGGGATGTGCTGCGGTTGGCGGATGTGGAATTGTTCCGGGTACGGCTTGCCGTCGTTCCCGATGAGATCCTTGCGAATGCTGGAGTGCGCGTCAGTGCCCATCGACGCGACGGATGGCCAGCCTTCTGCCGCGCGCTGGGCGTCGATGATCTCCCAACCGACGTGGTCGAGTGCCACGGGGTCTGTCGCGAAGAAGAGCGACTTGTACTCCCAAGTCGCGAACGTCTTGTTCCAGTTGCCAGGACCGCCTTCGTAGCAGCCGATCGTGCCGTCGAGGATTTGCAGCACGGCCTTTTCGCGAATCGGCCGCAACGAGACGATCGCTGGAATGAACGTGTTACACTGATTGATCGAGGCCAGGCCGGGATGGCCACTCTTCCACGGCGTGCTGATGTGGCTGCGCGCGACGTTATTCACTGAGCCGTGCGACAGATTCTTCAGCGCGAGCGTCACGCCGGCCGAGCGATGATCTTTCAAAACCGGAATCGAGATGAACTTGTCCACCTGTTGCGTGATGATCTTCGACAGGTGCGACCGAAACCGCCGGTCGTCTTTGGGGTCGTGGTTGATTGGATCGCAGTAGGCCAATTCGCGGAAGACGTCCGGGTCGTACCCGGCCACGTGATCCTCGCGTGGCGGGCGCGGCTTGCCGGTAACCGCGCGGGCTTGCCCGTCAATCTCCAATTGCGTGTCGTCGTACCCGGACGACGACGCTTGCCAGCGCACGTCCGGCGGCAGCGTTTCGAGGTATTTCGCTTCGATGAACTCGTTGCGATAGCGCTCAAACACGAGCACGTCGCGCGGCCGCACGCCCGCACTCTTCAATCCCTCAATGATTTCCCAGATCACTTCCGGGCTGGAGATCGCGTCCGGCTTGCCGACCGGCACGACCTTGATACCCACGCGGTCGCCGGGCTTGAAGAAGAACCGCCACGCCTCGACTGCGTCATCTGAACCGACAAGTTTCGTCATGCCGGTTTCGATCATCGCGTGAATTGCGTCGCGGTCTCGAATGCCGTCCACGACGGAGCCGGCGTGTGCGACTTCGACGACGCGGCCGGGAAACGGACCGGGGATGCCGAGCTTTCCTGAAGAATCAGCCGACGAGCTGATCGGTGCTTGGCCCGTTGCTTGGCGCGGCAGCCACAGCGACCGGCCGGCCCATGTCGCGACGACGCCGGCCCCCGCGCCCGCAATGGCGCCGCCGATGAATGCTCGTCGGCTGGTGTGCGCGGGTCGGTCGGCAGTGCGATTCGGTTGCGGTTCGTTCATGGCAGTGCCCTCGTTGCGGATCGCGAATCTACGAAACAAGGCTACGGCGACGCGCGCGGATCGTCAACCGGGCAATTCTCGAATGAGCGACGCGACATAATCGCCAACATCGCGCACGTGTTGATCGCGCGGCGCGCCTGCGGCGTCGGCAACGCGGCGCACAATCGCCGAGCCGACAATCAGACCGTCCGCGGCGGGCGCGAGTTGCCGAACGTGCTCGGGCGTGCTGATGCCGAAACCGATGCAAACCGGCAGGTCGGTCTGCGACTTGAGCCACGCGACGTAGTCGAGCACGCTGGCTGGGATCGCCGTTCGCTCGCCGGTGATTCCGACAATCGAGACGAAGTAAATGAATCCGGTCGATGTTCGGGCGATTTCGATCGCCCGCTCGCGCGGCGTCGTCGGCGTGACGAGCAGTATCAATTTGAAATCGTGTCGGGCTGCGATCGCCGCAAGTTCGCCCGCCTCGTCGACCGGCAAGTCCGGGACGATCGCCCCTTCAAATCCAGCCTGTTTCGCCTCGCGCATGAACTGCTCCGGGCCGTGCCGGAAAATGATCGCGTACGAAACCATTGCGACCAGCGGCGCGAGCGGCGACGAACTCGGCGCGGCGCTCGTGAGCTGTCGCACTGCCTCAAAGATCGCGTCGAGCTTCAATCGCTTTGCGAGCGCCCGCGTGTATGACGCCTGAATCACTGGGCCGTCGGCGATGGGGTCGCTGTAGGGAAAACCAATTTCGATCAGGCTCGCTCCGCGCGCGGAGAGTTCGCGGACGAGCCCAGCAGTCGCAGCGAGGTCTGGGTCGCCGGCCGTGATGAAGGGCATGAATGCCTTGCGGCCAGCGGCGCGAAGTTGTTTGAAAGTCGTGTCGATCTTGTTCATCGGAGATGATCGGCGCGGAAAGGCGAGGAATTGCAAATTGCAAATTGCAAATTGCAAATTGACAATTGAAAGAGGCAAGCCGGAGTAAGAACTAGATCAATTTGCAATTTGCAATTTGCAATTTGCATTCTTCAATTCCCTCGTAATCTCGCCACTTCGTGCGTGTCCTTGTCGCCGCGACCGGAGAGACAAACCACTAGCATGGCGTCGCGCGAGAGCGCGGGGGCGATTTTGATGGCGTGGGCCAACGCGTGCGATGACTCGAGCGCAGGCAGGATGCCTTCGAGCCGCGCGCACGTGCCAAACGCATCGAGCGCCTCGCGGTCAGTCGCATTGGTGTACGTCACGCGGCCGGTGTCTTTCCAATAACTGTGCTCCGGGCCGACGCCGGGATAATCGAGGCCGGCCGAACACGAGTGCACGTCAGACGTTTGACCGTCCTCGTCCTGCAGCACGTAGCTGAGCGATCCGTGCAGCACGCCGGGCGCGCCCTGGCAGAGCGTGGCGGAATGTTGGCCGGGCTGCGGGCCGCGACCGCCGGCCTCGACCCCGATCAGCTTCACGCTCGCGTCGTCGATGAAAGTGTAAAACATGCCCGCCGCGTTCGACCCGCCGCCAACGCACGCGACGACAACGTTCGGCATCCGGCCGGTTGTAGCGATGCACTGCTCGCGCGTCTCGCGCCCGATCACCGATTGAAAGTCGCGGACCATCATCGGAAACGGGTGCGGCCCGACGACTGAGCCGATGATGTAGTGCGTGTGCTCGACCGAGGCCATCCAATCGCGCATCGCTTCGTTGATCGCGTCGCGCAGCGTTCGCGAGCCGCTTTCGACCGGGACCACTTCCGCGCCGAGGTTTCGCATGTTGAAGACGTTCAATTCCTGCCGCCGCACGTCGTCCGCGCCCATGTAAACATGACAGTCCAGTCCAAACAGGGCGCAGGCCGTCGCGGTCGCGACGCCGTGCTGGCCCGCGCCGGTCTCCGCGATGACTCGCTGCTTGCCCATCCGCAACGTAAGCAGGGCCTGGCCGATCGTGTTGTTGATCTTGTGTGCACCCGTGTGGTTCATGTCCTCGCGTTTGAGGAAGATGCGAGCGCCGCGGCCGGTTCCGCCAATGTTGCGGCAATGTTCCGTCAGCCGTTCGGCGAAATAGAGCCGCGACGGCCGCCCGACGAATTCGCGCAAGTACCGCTGAAATTCTGCTTGAAACTTCGCGTCGCGTCGCGCGGCGTCGTACTCGTCCGTGAGTTGCCGTAGCGCGAACATCAGCGTCTCGGGTACGTACCGGCCGCCGAACTCGCCGAATCGGCCGGCTGAAGACGGTACGGCGGAGTTGGCGGATAGCGCGGACTGCGTTGATGTTGTCGCGGTCGCTTGACTCGTCATGGCGATGAATAGTATACGAATCTCGGCGCGATCGGAAGGTGAGCGGTCGCGGTCGAACTATGCCTAATTCGGGCGAACCGATATAATCCGGCCGAGCCAAAAGCTGGAGCCGCGCGACGCGGTTCAGGGCCACGAATCCGCCGCCGGAAGCCGCATCATGCCCGAATTGCCCGAAGTCGAGACGATGGTGCGCGGGCTGCGCTCGGTCATGGAGGGTCGGCGAATCGTGTCGGTTCGCGTGTCCGACCCGTTCATTCTCGACGCGATCGGCCGCGGACGATTTGAGCGGAGCTTGACCGGCAGTTGCGTGCGTCGCGTGTGGAGGCGCGGCAAGTGGGTCGTGCTTGAACTTTCGATTGGGCAATCGACGGTGATTCAGCCGCGCATGACAGGAGGTTTTCGAGTCGGCATGGACAAGCCACCGGAACACAGTCGGATTCACTTTCGCATCGACGGGCCGCACAAGCACGTGTGGTTTTGCGACACGCGGCGGCTCGGCCGCGTCGCCCTCGTCGATGAAGCGACGCTCGCCGAAAAGCTTTCGCCCGATCACCACGGACCGGAGGCCACGGAGATCACGGCGATCGAACTCGCCGCGGCGCTCGCGGCAACGCGGCGGCCGATCAAGGCGGCACTGCTCGACCAGCGGATCGTCTCTGGCGTCGGCAACATTTACGCGGACGAGAGCCTGTTCGACGCGCGGATTCACCCGGAGCGGCGATCAAACGAGTTGACCACGGCCGAGGTCCGCCGGCTCTGCCGCTCGATTCGCCGCATCATCAATCTTGCGATCGACATGCAAGGCACGACGATGCGAAACTACTTCAACGTCTTCGGCGAGGCCGGCTCGTTTCAAGACCGTCATCGCGCTTTCGGCCGCGAAGGCAAACCGTGCAAACGCTGCCGCACGCCGATCGTGCGTGAGAACATCGAAGGTCTGATCGGGCGATCGACGCATTTTTGCCGGGTGTGTCAGCCGGAAAAGTGAAACGGCCGCCGCAGCAGTTGTTGCCGAATTCAAAACGAGGTAGGCCAATGAACGCAGAACCTGACGGCGCCGCCGGCTCCGTGCGCACGCGAACGTGGCTGTTCGGCGTTTGGATCATCACCACGTTGGTCGTCGGTGCGGCCGGATTGCTTTTCGGCCATTACCAGCGGCAATCGGCACTGCGGTCGTCGGCGCGGGCTGTCGCGAAGCTTCACTTTGTGAGGCACCATTGGAAACAGCTAGAGAGCCTCACCGAATTCCGGCCCGTGATCGAGGGTCTCGCACGTGGCTTCGCACTGCCGAATGAGGAGCCCGAATGGACTGCGAAGTTCATTTCAGTCGCAATGCAGCGCACACAAGACTTGGATGAGTTTGACACGGCCGCGCTGCAACAGATCCGGTCCGGCGCCGACGAAATCTTGCACGAATCGTTCGGCGGGAATTTCCGGTATGCGGTCGCCGTGCGGGTCGGCTCCGATTGCCTCGGTTGTCACGTCCGGACGGTTAATGGCCCGACGAAGGTCGGCGATCTGATCGCTGTCGTGCGAGTTGAACGAGCGGCTGAAGAGACCACGCACGGGCCGACCGTGGCCCGGAACACGAGCATCGGTAGCAACTGATGTCCTATCGCGGCTTCAAACACCTGTTGGGCGAATCCAGCCTGGAGCGGAAGTGCCGCTTCATCTTCGGCGGCGGCATTCTCATTTTGATCACCGCGAGTTTTTATTGGTATGGCCGCAAGAGCGAGACCATGGTGCGCGACCAGAACCTCCGCGGCTGCCGAATGATCGTGAACCGCGTGTTGCTGCGAACTCACTGGGTGAATCTGGAACAATATCACGATTTTCGGCCCGTGATCGAGAATCTATGCACAGGCCTCGACGAGTTGTTGCCGAGCGACTCGCGGCTCTACGAGCACAAGTTCATGCAGCCCGGCAACGAGGTGTTGCGGCCGGAGAGTTCGTTCGAGTACGACGCGATGGAATTGTTCCAGAAGGGTCGAGTTCAGGAACATACTCGCTTTCTGTCCGGCGAGGCGAAATTTCAATTCATCACTGCCATTCGCCTTAAGGAGGATTGCCGCAGTTGTCATCAGATGCACAAGACTGGTAAGTCGACCAATGACAACGACCTCTGGGCCGCCGTGAGCGTGATCGTGCCGACCGGCGAAATGAATCGCGAGATACAAACCAACCGCGGATTCCTCATCACGACGGCCGTCTTCATCGCGGTCGTGGCCATGTTCTTCTCGTGGATCATCGTGCGCTACATCATCGTCAAGCCGGTCAAGCACCTGAAGGACGTGAGCGACGCGGTGTCCGCGGGGAATATCGACGTGCGCGCGGACATCCAGACGCGCGACGAATTCGAAGAACTCTGCCACGCGTTCAATCGCATGCTGCGCAACCTGGTCGCCATGCAAGAAGAACTGCGCGGCCTGAACCGGCAACTCGACAAAAAAGTGGACGAACTCGCCCAGGCCAACATGGCCCTGTTCGAGATGAATCGCCTCAAAAGCGACTTCCTCGCCACGATGAGCCACGAGCTGCGCACGCCGCTCAACTCGATCATCGGATTCAGCGAGATCCTTTCCGGCAACGACAGCCTCACCGAAAAGGAGCGGCGCTACGCGACCAACATCCAATCGTCCGGCAAGATGCTGCTCGGCCTCATCAACGACATCCTCGACTTGGCGAAGATCGAGAGCGGCAAGATGGAGTTGCACTTGGAGGAATTCTCGGTGCGCGACGTGGTCGAGGGGCTGCTCACAATGGCCCGGCCGATCGCGGAAAAGAAACTGATCGATCTGATCGTGGACATCGACGAGGACGTGCCGGTCGTTTTTCAGGACGCCGGCAAGCTGCAGCAGATTCTGTACAACCTGCTGTCGAACGCGATCAAATTCACGCCCGAGGGTGGCCGCGTGACGGTGTCGGCCGAGGCGACCGAGCGGGACCTCGTGCTCGCCGTGGCCGACACGGGCGTCGGCATCGCGCCGGAAGATCGCGAGCGAATTTTCGAAAAGTTCCGGCAGGGTGCCGGCGGTTTCGTGGGCGGCGAGACGACGCTCACGCGCCAATACAGCGGAACCGGCCTGGGACTGTCGATCGTCCGCGAACTTTGCCGCATGCTCGGCGGCGAAATCACGCTTGCCAGCGAACTCGGTAAAGGCAGCGCGTTCACCGTGCAACTGCCGCTCCGCGTGGAAAAGGGACTGCAATTCCGCGTACCGTTCTCCGACGAACGCATCGACCTGTCGAAGGCGCGAAAGATCGAGGTCCAGTTGCTCGCGTCATCGGCGGCCGGCGGCAGCGCGTGATCGTGCTCCTGCCCATCTTTTCATCTCCGCCGCGCGACCATAGACTCAACTGTCATGTCAGACACCGCGAACGAGCGCCTGGAGAAGCCCGTCCAATTCGTGAAGGGCGTCGGCCCGCAACGGGCCGCACTGTTGCAGCGACTCGGAGTTGACACGGTCGAGCAGCTTCTGTTTTTTCTGCCGCGCGACTACCAGGACCTAACCGATTTGCGGCCGATCCATCAGCTTGAAGCGGGCAAGCTTCAGACCGTGCGCGGTAAGATCATCGACCTCGACGCCAAGGAAACGGCCAAACAAGGCACGGTCGCGGCCGCACTGATCCACGACGGCACCGCGCGGCTGCGGGCCGTGTGGTTCAACTTCCCCAGCGCGATCAAACGCCTCAAGGTGGGCGAGACGATCCTGTTCTCCGGCAAGCCCGCGTGGAAGATGGGCTGTTGGGAAATGACGCATCCGTCGGTCCAGGCAACCGAAGATGGTTCGTTGAACGAGCCGTTCTTGCCGGTCTACCCGCTGACCGAAAACCTGCGAATCGCCGACCTGCGAAAGATTCTGCGTTACGCGCTCGACGAATTTGCGGACGACGTTCCGGACCTGTTGCCGGTCGAGTTGCGTCGCGCGCGGAAGCTGCCGGACATCGTTACCGCGCTCCAGCACGCTCACTTTCCGCGCGACCGCGAATCGTGCCAGCGTGCCCGCGCGCGGCTCGCGTACGAAGAATTCCTGCTGTTGCAACTGGCACTGGCGCAACGGCGCCGCGACATCAAGGACCTCCGCCAGGCGCCCGTCATGACGGTGACCGACGTGCTCGACGCACGAATCCGCCGGCTGTTTCCGTTCAAATTTACCGGCGACCAAAACAAGGTCGTCGCCGAGGTCTTCGCCGATCTCGCGGCCGGCAAACCGATGAACCGCCTGCTGCAGGGCGACGTCGGATCGGGCAAAACGGCTGTCGCCGCGACCGCGCTGCTCGTCGCCGTCGCCCACAAATTTCAAGCGGCGATCATGGCCCCGACGGAGATTCTGGCCAAGCAACATTGGCGAACACTCGATCAATATCTGAAGCACAGCCGCGTGCGCCGGCTGCTGCTCACTGGCGGCACGCCGGCCGCCGAGCGAACGAAGTCGCTCGCCGCAATCCGCGCCGGCGAAGTGGACCTCGTCGTCGGCACGCAGGCCATCATTCAAGACGACGTCGAGTTCGCGAACCTCGGCCTCGTCGTGATCGACGAGCAGCACAAGTTCGGCGTGCGGCAGCGTGCCCGTTTTCGACACAAGGGCCTCGATCCGCATTACCTCGTGATGACCGCGACGCCAATCCCGCGCACGCTGACGATGACAGTCTTCGGCGATCTGGACGTTTCGACAATCCGCGAGTTGCCTCCCGGCCGCCAGCCGGTCCGCACGTACGCGGTCAAACCAGACGCGCGGGCACAGGCATTCGATTTCGTTCGCAAGAAGCTCGTCGAAGGACGGCAGGCGTTCGTGATCTGCCCGCTCATCGACCAGTCGGCCGACACAGACGTTCGCTCGGCCGAGCAGACGGCGGCGGAGCTGTCGCGCGGGGAGTTCTCGCGATTTCGCGTCGGGCTGGTTCACGGGCGGCTGCCCGAAGCCAAGCGCGACGCGACGATGGACGCGTTTCGTTCCGGTCAGGTGCACGTGCTCGTGAGCACGCTGGTCGTGGAGGTCGGCGTGGACGTGCCGAACGCAACCATGATGATCATCGAAGACGCGCCGCGGTTTGGCCTGTCGCAACTGCACCAACTTCGCGGCCGAATCGCGCGCGGCTCGATTCCCGGCTGCTGCTTCCTGTTCGGCACGCCACAAAATCCCGATGCGGCCACGCGCCTCGACGCACTCGTTCAGACGACCGACGGCTTCCGCATCGCCGAGGCCGATCTGGAGCTGCGCGGTCCGGGCGAATTCCTCGGCACGCGGCAACACGGCCTGCCGGAACTGCGCGTGGGCAATCTCGTTCGCGACGCCGACCTCATCGCGCTGGCCCGCGACGATGCGAGGCAGATGGTGCGCCAGGACCCGCAACTCGAACAGCCGCAGCATCAGCGGCTTCGCCAGGCCATGCACCGTCGCTTCGGCGCGGCGCTGGAATTGGCCGACGTCGGCTAGCCTCACGGCGCACGCGCGTCGCGCTGATCACTTGACGCATCATCGGTCGCGTCGCGCGGCGTCAGTTCGAATACGCCCAATTCGCCGACAACATGCATCGGCAGCCGGCCCCACGATCGCTCGTTCGCGTGGCTGACGGCGAAGATCGGTTTGCCGAGTCGCTGCCGCCACGCCGGCCACGGCGCGACGCCGGGTTGCCCGAGCAGCACGGATTTTAGCCGGTGCCGGTCGCGGGCCGGCTCGGAGATCGGAATGAACAGCGACACGGACTCGCGGTGAAACACGTACGTCGTCCACGGACTGATCGGGCCGGTGATGAGCGCGTCGGCGGGCAGGTGACTCGCGACCCAGCGACCGATCGGCAGCATGGAGTCAGCGGACACCGGCTCCCAATGCGGCCGAACGCGCCAGACGCACCACGCGACGACTGCGGCCAACACAAGTCCGCGCAGCAGTCGGCCACTCAGTCGCCGCCACACCTCGACCAATCCGCCGCCGCCGAAGATGGCCAGCACGAATTGCAGATTCAGCATGAAACGAGACGGCGTGAACGGCGTCATCGTCACGCCGAACAGCGACCTGCTCACGAGCCGAGAGCCGTAATCAAGCACCACGAACGACGCGAGCCAAACGACGCCGACCGCGACGAGAAAGTTGCGCGGCAGCCGAACCGCCGGCAAGCAAGCCGTCATCAGGCCGATTCCGGCGAGCACGACGAGCGGCACGCCGAAATTCCATGCGTGCTCCCACGGCCAACCGAACGACTCCGTGTAGGCCAGAACACCGGTCTCGCGCACGCGCGTGACGCGCAGCGCGAGCGGCACGAGATAAGTCGCCGCGACGACGCCGCTCGCGGCGATCGCGATCGCGACGCGGCCGACCGCGCGGCGTTCGACCGGTAGTTTCACGAACGTCCACGCCGCCGCGAGCAGCACGGCGACCGGCAACGCGACCATCGCGTGATGATGCGTCAGCGACATGCCGCCCCAAAGTACCGCCGCGATCGCTACACCGGCAACGCCCCGCACCGTGAACACCGCGAACAGTCCCGCGAGCGCCTGCCACAGCGCGAGCACGCTCGGCAACCCGCCCCACGTGGTCGCCAGCAAGCTCGGCTGAAAGCTCGCGAACACAAACACGAACGCACCGGCCGCCGCGTGAGCCGGCGAACCGAACAGCCGCTCGCTCCACGCCGCCACACTCAGTCCGCAGCCGACGAGTGCCAGCACGAAACTGAGGCGAAACACTTGGTGCACGGCCAGCCCCGTCCAGCGACACGCCGCCGCGATCCAGAGGTGCGACCCGATCGGATAATTGAGTTCGAGTTCCTCCAGCGGCCACAGGTCCGTCGTCGCGCGGCCCGCGTCGAGTTGCCGCTGCGCCACCACGCAGTGAAACGTGGAATCAACGCCCTGCGGCAACTCGGAGAAACTCCAATTCACGAGCAGCAGCACGGTGCCGGCGACGAGTGAGATCGCCGTCAGCGCGAGCCAGCGCGGCTCTGCATCGTGCCCGGCCCCGCCGCCGACGGCAGGCGTCGCGATCGCCGCCGGCCGCCTGCAATGCCGATACTCGACCCACGCCGCGGACGGCAACTGCACCAGCCAAACGGCGGGCGCGAAATCGAGCGACCACAGTCCGACGTATTGCAGGCCGACGATCGTCAGGCTGAAGCCCAGCGCGGCACCGAGGCTCAGCCGCGCGACGAGCGACAGGCCCGGCAACCGCCGCAGCGCGATCCACGTGGCGGGCAGCACGAGCACGACGAACAAGGCGAGCACGCGCAGCAGCTGGCCGGCGACTTCGATCAGGTGCAGCCAGGGGATATGCATTTCAGCTCGTGCCGCCCAACTCACGCAGGATTTGTTCGATCGAGTCCTTCTGCGACGCCAGATCGGCGGCCTTCTGCCGATGCTGCTCGACCACGTCCGGCGGGGCCTTGGCAATGAACTCGGCGTTCGACAGCTTGGCGTGGACGGCCTTGAGCTGCGACTCGACCGACGCGAGCAGCTTTCTATTCCGTTCGATCTCCGCCGCGCGGTCGATGAGGCCGGTGAGCGGCACGTACAGTTCCCAATCCGACGCCACGGCCGACACGGAGTCCGGCGGCTTCGTCACGCCCGGTCCGGCGACGAACGCGGCCACGCTGGCGAGCTGTTCGACGAACGGCCGGGCGGCGGCGAGTTCAGCGGCGACGGCCGGCGAGCAGCGAACGTGTGCGGCCACGCGGCTCTTCGGGTCCACGTTGAAATTGCTGCGGATGTTGCGGATCGCGCGGATTACTTCTTGCAGCCGGTTCATTCGCGTTTCGACGTCGGCATCTCGCCAGCCCGATTCGACGGCCGGCCACGCGGCGATCATGACGCTCGGCGCGGCTGGCAGTGACGACACGAGTCCGCGTGTCGGGGCCAACTCGCCGAGCGCCCGCCAGATGTGTTCGGTGACGAACGGCATGATCGGGTGCAGCAGCCGCAGCAAGTGATCGAGCACCGTGGCGAGCACGCGTTGTGCGGTCGACCGCGTCGCCGGATCGCGCAGACGCAGCTTCGCCATCTCGACGTACCAGTCGCAGAACTCAGTCCACGCGAACTCGTACAGCGTCTTGGCGATCTCACTGAATCGGAAGTTCTCCAAGTGCTCGGTCACGCGGGCGGTCGTGTCGGACAGCCGGCTGAGAATCCATCGCTCCTCGTCGGACAGAGTGAGTGGTGAGTGGCGAGTGGTGAGTCGTGAGTCGGCGTAATCCTCCAGGTTCATCAGCACGAACCGCGCGGCGTTCCAGAGTTTGTTGGCGAAGTTGCGGCCCTGCTCGAAGCGTTCGCTGACCACGCGGGCGACCGGCTCGCCGGGGTCGGGGTCGAAGTTCGGGCTGGAGAATTGGAAGTCCTTCTTGCAGCTCGGGCACTTGATGCGAGGCTTGAGGAGGCGTTGAGCGTCGAGCGTTGAGCGTTGAGCGTCGGAATGCACGCTCTGACGCTCAACGCTCAACGTCTCAACGCTCAACGCCTTCTTCGGCTTCATCTGCTGGTGTTCGATCTTCTGCGCGATGGTCGTCTGGCAGAACGGGCACTCGTAGCCGACCGGCAGGCGGGCGTCCTGCGACTCGGTGGTCATGGTCGCGATGCCGAAGCGCAGCGCGTCGGCCCCGTACTTGTCGATGATGTCGAGCGGGTCCACGCCGTTGCCCTTCGACTTCGACATCGTCTGG
>Ga0247727_10007715_pt1 | contig 20344 bp, 16 predicted proteins | sample WisWelCaveWW1625_FD_202498 | JGI IMG/M metagenome (GOLD analysis project Ga0247727, IMG submission 202498) | Biofilm microbial communities from Wishing Well Cave, Virginia, United States - WW16-25 | ecosystem: Environmental > Aquatic > Deep subsurface > Groundwater > Cave microbial mat | place... | reverse complement strand
TTCCCCTGCTCTATCAAACCGGTGTTCTTTCGATACTCGGTCTCATCCCGACGCAACCCAGTCACCCACGCGTCATATTTATGAAGCAAATTGTTAATCGCCGGGATTTTCATTTCACAGCACTTATACTGGTCGTTATTAATAAACGCGTCGCCGTAGGTTTCATCAATCTTCGCTTTATCCGCCGCAGTCGGCCGAGCCCACACGAAATTCATTTTTAAATCTTTAACCAGCACATCGGCAAACGCCATCGTTTCTTCAAATTCATAACCGGTATCAATGCCGATGATTTCCACGTCCGGCTTTACCTGCATCGCCAAATCCACCAGCACGCGGGAATCCTTGCCAAAAGAGCAGGAAACGAAAATCTTCGGGTACGCTTTCAACGCCAGCTGAATAATTGTTTTGGAGACGTCGGCTTTTTCCTGTAAAGTCATAATCTTATTTTTATCATATCGCCACAAACCAAGTCAAACGCCAAAAGAAGCGACTGTTCGCGAGGCCGCCCTACTCCTAACTGGTAGCTGAGCGAATTGATGCTTCTTTGTTGGCTTGGTAAAAATTTTTAAATAGTTCCGCTACTAGTATCGGGCCGGTGCCGCCGGGCGTCGGCGTATAAAAACTCAAATTTTTAACCGCTGTTTTCTCACTGTTCAAATCCCCCTTCAGTCGCCCGTCAATTGAGCTGTAACCAAAATCAATCACCCCCGCCCCAGCTTTTAAAATCTCTGGATTAATTAAATCCGGCTTGCCAACGCCGCTCAAAACCAAATCCGCCCTAGACAAAGCGCCAAGCCCAGTCGTAGTATCGCACACAATTAACTCTTTACACTTCCCGGTAAACCAATCAATCAACGGCCGCCCTACCAATACGCCTTTCCCGACTACCACAATTATTTTATCTTTTGTTTCATATCCGACAGTGCGTAAAACCGCCAGAGCGGTTTCTACGACCGGAGACAACACTTTTGCGCCCGGCTTAAGCGCGTCCAAATCTTTTGACGCCGGCATCGCCTCAATAATTTTCTCTGCGTCAAATTTTTTCGGTAAAGGCAACTGCACGATAATCCCTCCGACCGTCGGGTCAGCTCCGGCCTTGGCTACGCCGGCAATCACCTCGGCCTCACTGGCCGCCTCCCGAAAATGCATCAGCTCAAAGCCAATACCCAATTCCTCTGCCGTCTTCTGCTTCTGTCGCAAAAAACTAGCCGAAGCCATATCCGCCCCGACAAACACCGCCACAAACTTTTTGCGGATCAGCGGACAACGCTTGAGCTCACTGATGATTTCATCAGCGATTTTTTTACCATCAATAATAATCATAAGAGCCTAATCCAATACTATTCCCAAACCGCGTTGCCAGCTCTTTTCGCAGAGCGCAAGGCGAGACGAGGAGACGGAGTGGTGCTCCGTCGACGAGGAGCAACAAAGCGATATGCGAAAAGAGACGCAACCCTTCGGGCTATGGCCAATTTCTGCAATAACATTCGTCGCTCCTCATCAGAGTACGTCCAGTACACTTCTATCGTCGCTTCTCGTTCTTGCAAAAATTGGCTCATAGCGCGGTGGGAAATAGTATTGGATTAGGCTCTAGTACGGAAGCGGAAATTTCTTGCAAAGCGCAATCACCTCTTTTTTAATATCCGCCTTATCCACCAGCGCTCGGTGAATCAAATGAGCAATCCGCTCCATCTCCGGTCCTTTCATCCCGCGAGTAGTGACTGCCGGCGTGCCAATACGGACGCCCGACGGCTTAAATGGACTAGTGTCTCCCGGAATGGTATTTCTATTCGCTGTAATATTATTTTGGTCCAATAACTTTTGAGCTGTCATACCATCAATCCCGAATCCCCGAACATCCAACAAGAGCAAATGATTATCAGTTCCTCCGGCCACCAGCCGAAAACCAAGCTCTATTAATTCTCCGGCCAACTCTTTGGCATTGGCGACAATTTGTGCCTGATATTCTTTAAAACCCGGCTGGCCAGCTTCAAAAAACATGGCGGCGATAGCGGCCGTTACATTATTATGCGGCCCACCCTGCATACCGGGAAACACCGCCTTATCAATCGCATCCGCAATCATCCCTTCTACACCGCTCTTCAATGGCGCCAGACGCGAGATAATCACGGCGCCGCGCGGTCCACGCAAAGTTTTATGAGTGGTCATCATCACCGCGTCCGCGTACGGAAACGGCGAAGGATGCGCGTCCGCCAGCACCAATCCGGCAATATGAGAAATATCCGCGACGTGATACGCGCCGACTTCCTTAGCAATTTCTCCGAATTTTTTAAAATCAATCAACCGCGGATACGCAGTAAACCCGGACACCAAAACCTTCGGCTTATGTTCACGCGCCAACGCCGCCGCCGCCTCATAATCAATCAGCTCCGTTTTCTCATCAACGCCAAATTGCACTGATTTAAAAAATTTCCCAGTAAAACTCACCTTGTGTCCATGCGTCAAATGCCCGCCGGCAGAAAGCCGCATACCCATCAGGGTTTCTCCGGGCTCCATCAACGCCCCGTAAATTTCCAGGTTGGCCGGCGAACCAGAATAGGGCTGAACATTAGCCCGCCATTGGTCTTTGGCCAGACCGAACGCTTTAAGAGCCCGCTCTTGCGCCAACACCTCAATCTCATCGTAATACTGATTGCCCGGGTAATATCGCTTGCCCGCGTACCCTTCCGAATACTTGTTGGTCAGCGGCGAGCCGATGACTTTCAAGAGGTCCAGGGAGACGTAATTTTCCGACGGAATCAAATTAATCGTCTCTTGTTGACGCTCAATTTCCGCTTCAATTAATTTTCCAATTTCCCTATCTTGTATCGCCATAAGGTTTTAGATTCACCCCGTTAGAAGCCAATATACAATAATTACTATTGGCGACTCGCTTCTAACGGGGTAAACTGATTGTATCGTTTTTATAACATTACATGCAATACTTTACGACTGAAGAGCTGAAAAACGCCCGACGCGAAGAAGTGGCCGCGGTGCTGACCAACTGCGCCGGGAAAAACGTCCGCTACAACCTGGCCTTTGAGCTGGTAAAAAAGTATACCTCTCAAATGCCCAAGCCGACCGAAGCGGCTATTCTGGACCTGGGCGTGGCCGGCGGCGCTTTTTTAAAACAACTGCATAATGCCGGCTTCCGTAATCTCTGCGCCCAAGACATCGTCAATTACCTGGCGGAAGACGCCAAAAAAATCGTTAAAGAATTTAAAACTGTTGAATTAAACACCGAAAAACTTCCTTGGCCGGATAAAAGTTTTGATATCGTTACCGGCTGGTGTGTCCTGCCACATTTGGAAAATCCTTTCTTTGCCGGCCGGGAAGTTGCTCGCGTCATAAAAACCGGCGGCTACTTTATGTTTAGCGCACCGAATATGACGTCCGCCGGCGCCATTGAACAATTCTTGAAAATCGGTTATTTCGGCAGTTATCGGCCAACTAACAATCACATCGCCATGCTTCCGCCAAACATCATTGAAAAAACTTTTAAAAAATACGGGTTTGAGCTCGTTGATACCGACTATCTCGTCATCCCAAAAATTTTCTACGGACTCAAAGGTTCACTTAGGAATTTCGTCTATCGTTTTGCCGACCGCTTCCCCCGCTTCAAAAAATGGCTAAAACACCGCTGGGGCTACAACGCCGTTTATATTCTTAAAAAAGTGTAATCGGACTACTCTTTGATTATGTCTTTAAACAAAGCAAAACAGCCCGCGCCAATCGTTCCGCCGACTGGCCATCAGTCTTAAAACAAGTCAAAGCAATTACCTGTTTACGCTGTTCTTCGTCCAGCTTGGGATTTTCCAAGTAATTTTTAATCAAAATTAGGAGCTCTTCCTCATCATGGGCAACCCGAAGCGCCTTTAAATCCATCAATGGATGGAGATGTTCCACGTACATAAATTTGCTGACGCTTTCCTCTATCGGCACATTTTTATCCTTATCAAACCCCACCCAAACAATCGGCTTGCCGAACAACATGGCGTCAATGGCAATGGTGGAAGGTCCGGGCAGAACTACGTCGCTGTGAGCTAAAATATTAATCAAATGCGTATCCGCGTCCGCGCTTAATTCGCCTTTACCGAACAGCGTCGCCGGTTTATCAAAAATAATATTGGCCGGCGGCTGCCAATCACCTAAATCCACCTCGCCGATTAATGGGAAACGCGCTAAAATCTGAATCTGTTTCGCGTCCAACCGGCTTAACTGCTCCAGCATATGCCGATTGTACGTCGGTTTTTTTCCGCCAAATTGTTTTTGTAAAAACATATCGGCAATAGTCACGAATAAAATCGTTTTCTTTTTCGGGTCCAAACCGACTTTTTTCAAAAAAACTTCGCGGGGCTGCAGCTTCGCCCTAACGTATTTATCATAATGCGGTATGCCGATAATGGTAACTTGCTCCGCCGGCAGCCGATTCAAAGTCAAACATTCTCTTTTGATGATTTCGTTATGCACCAACAGCCGGTCCGGCACTTCCCGAATCACGCCGCGAGTGGTCAAATTATCCCAGGAACGCACCATGCCGACCACCCGCACCCCCCGCCGCTTGGCCTCGCGAATCAAATCAATATCGCTCTCCCCGCTACTCCGGTCAGTGATATCCGTGGAAAAAACCAAATCTGGACGGTGCTTTTCAAACAAAGCGTCAAACCGCCGGCGAGTTATCAAATGATAATCCAGCCAACGTACCAACCTAATCCCCGGACCCCAGCCCTGCAATAACGGCGAAATAGCGCGTCCGGCGTATAAACCGATAACTGTGAACGGATTACGGAAATTCGTCCGGAGCTTATTAAACAACCGGATGGTATAGGTATTTAAAAATAACCGCGACAACTTCCCAATCAAAACTTGCCGCTTGGTCAACGGCGGCATCGCCACTCCTTCTACTAAAACATTCTTCCCCCCGAAATTTTTTTCCAAATAAGCTCTCTCCTGTTCCGGCGCCACAATTACCAGACGAATGTCTTTTTCGCCGGTTACCAGTTTAAAAAAATCAGTCTCCAAAATATTGCGGACGACAAAATTAGTAAAGGCAGTTATAAAAATCGTCTTCATTACCCTATGCTACTTCTTTTTTAATACTATCGGCAAGAGCGCCTCGGCGACTTCCAAATCCTCCGGCGTATCCAAATCAAAAACACTCAAGCCGTTTTTAATCACCAGCGGCAAGCAACGGTCGCCGATCGGAACGTCTTTCGTCTTAATGACTGAGGGCGTAAACACCCATAAATTACCGATGGCATAACGCTTCGGCTTAGCTTGCCGGGTATTATATTTAGCCCGCTCCACCGGGTCCACAAACTGCAACCAGCCATCCTCGGTGATTAATCGCGAATTAATCGGATGAAAATTATTCGGTATCTCCACCACGCTCGTAACCGAATCCGCTTCCGGATGCTTCACAATCAGTTCCAACGCCGCAGTGATTTCTTCAGTCTTAATAAATGGCGAAGTGGCTTGCACCAATAAAACATAATCCGGCTTATAGCCCTCGTTTTTTTCTAGCCATTCTAAGGCGTGGCGCAAAACCGGCATGGTCGGCGTAGTATCGGTTGCCAATTCGGCTGGCCGCAAATATGGAACCTCGGCGCCAATCTTTTTGGCTACGGCGGCAATTTTTTGGTCATCCGTATCCACAATCAACCGATTCACCAGCGGACTTTTTTTAATGGCGTTCACCGCATAGCTTAAAAGCGGCTGGCCGCCAAGCGGCACAATATTCTTATACGGAATAGACTTGGACCCGCCCCGCGCCGGAACAATCGCCAAAATATTCATATAGCCCTATTGACGCCACTTAATCTGCGGATGAATGTTTGCGTCATCAATCTGATGCTTGGATTCTTTAATCTTCACCATCATAGAGTTAATCAGCTCATTAGAAAGCAGTGACGGCTTTAAGCCCAGCTTTAAAAGCGACGCGTTGGTCGGATTGTAGTAGTGTTCCTCTTTCTCCACGCGCGGATTCGGCAAATTATTCACCGTCACTTTCAGTCCCAGCGCTTCACCGGCTTTTTTAACTGTATTCGCCAAATCCAAAATGGAAAAGACTTCGGTGAATTGATTAAACACGCGGAACTCCCCTTCTTTCGGCGGATTATCCACGGCAATCTGTACGCACTGCAAGGTATCCCGGATATTCAAAAAACCGCGCTTCTGTCCGCCTTTGCCGTACACTGTCAACGGAATACCCGCCACTGCCTGAACACAAAAGCGATTCAAGGCCGTACCGAATACCTGGTCATAATGAAAGCTGGTCAAAAGCTCCGGGTGAGATTTTGTATCCTCGGTTTCAATACCGTAAACCACACCCTGGTTCAAATCCGTCGCTTTCAACCCCCAAATGCGGCAGGCGAACTCAATATTGTGGCTGTCATGCACTTTGCTCAAATGATAAAAAGAGCCAGGCAACTTCGGGAACAACACCCGGTCCTTACGCCCCTTGTGCTCAACTTCCAGCCAACCCTCTTCAATATCAATATTCGGCGTGCCGTACTCGCCCATCGTGCCCAGCTTCACCAAATGCGCGTGCGGGACGAACTTACGCATGGCGAAAATCACGTTCAGCGTGCCGGCCACGTTATTTAACTGCGTGTCCACGGCTTTCTCGCGGCTATGCATGGAATACGGCGCTGACGGCTGCTCGGCATAATGAATGACGGCGTCCGGTTTAAAATCCTCAAAAACTTTATAAGTAAAACGGTGGTTAGTGGAAATGTCGCCGATAAAAACTTTGATATCTTTACCGGTTTTTTGTTTCCAGACCCGCATCCTCTTTTGAATCGTCGGAATATGCCACAGCGGCATAGAATCAAATTCCGCCTCCCAAACACGCTTGGAAAGATTGTCCACGATAGCCACCTCGTATCCTTGGCGGGAAAAATGCATGGCCGTCGGCCAGCCCAAATAGCCGTCGCCGCCCAAAATTAAAACTCTTGGTTTCGCGTTCATTGATTTAGAAAATATATCACGTTGTAAAAATAATGACAACCCTTCATTTTTATGTCATTATAATGGCACTTAACTATGAAACGGACTATTTGCGCATTTTCCGGCAAACGAGGCGGCTTTGGCGCCTACCTTCCTTTAATGCAGCTGATTGCCAAAGACCCAAATTTGCAACTGCAAATTCTTCTTGGCGACATGCACGCGTCCACCGAATTCGGAAAAACTGTAGATGAAGCGCGGCGATTTTTCCCGGATGCTCAAATTGAAATTATTGAAATGGGCGCGGGCCGCGGCGACTCGCCGCTCATCCGCGCCGAAAACCTTGGCCTCTGCCTGGAAAAAACTCCGGGCATTCTCCAACGCCTCAAACCGGATATCGTCCTGGTCCACGCCGACCGCGGCGAACACTTAATGGTAGCCCTGGCCGCGCTCAACTTCGGCATCCCGGTTGCTCATACTCAAGGCGGCGAAGTTTCCGGCAACATTGACGATATCCAACGACATGCCATCAGCAAACTAGCGCATCTCCATTTCCCGGAAACCGAAACAGCCGCCAATCGCATTAAATCGCTGGGAGAAGAACCGTGGCGCATTCACGTAGTTGGCTCAACTTATATTGACCGCATTGCCAAAAAAATGTACACGCCGCTCGCGTCCGCGAAGAAAAAATACGCGCTTACTCCGAGCGAAGAATATTATATAGCCATCCTGCATCCGGACACCTTTGAAACCCCGGAAAAAAACTACGCCGCCGCCAAGGCCATGTTTGACGCGCTAAAGAAAACCGGCAAAAAAACTCTGATTACCTATCCATGCTCAGATCCGGGCTACCAGGAAATCATCAAAGCGATTGAAGAAATAAAAAACGATTCACAGTTTTTAATCCACAAAAACATAGACAATCTGGACTTCCTCGGACTCATGTCCGGGGCCAAAGCGCTGGTTGGTAATTCGTCTTCAGCGCTCGTGGAAACCCCCTACTTTAAGCTGCCGGCCATCAACATCGGCCAACGACAGATTGGTCGCGACCGCGAAGAAAACGTCATTGATGCCCAACCAACCGAAACCGCCATCAGCAACGCCCTCGCGTTCGCAGAAAAGGATGCCGGTTTTCAAAAAAAGCTGGCCCAATGCGGATATAGATTAGGCGATGGCCAGGCGGCGGAAAAAATCATCAACGTGCTGAAAACCGTCTCGCTGGACGAAAAGCTGCTCCGAAAAAAATTAATTGGCTCGCCGAAGGATACGCGCTAAGTACTGCTTATCAACGTCGTCAAACATAAACAACGTCCGTAGCTTCACCCTAAACTCCGGATACTGCCTGACCAATCGGGAATAAAAAAACCACACTCGTTCAACATAAGTTGCGATATAAACAATGCCCGCCCCCACCAATCCGAATAACGGCAGACAAAGCACGGCGCCAATCGGAATAATTAAAACTTCATTGGCAATCCGCATGGTTAAAATTTTCTGTTCGCGCAAAGCAGTCAACACCACTTTCAGTAATTTATAAACGCCGTAAAGCGGCAAGGCCAAAGCCAAAACCATAAACAACAGGAGTGATGGTTGATACTTCGGGAAAATAAACGTCACCAGCGGGGGTACCAAAAATAAAGCTCCTATCAGCATAATCGCGCTTAGCCAGAGCGTATATTTGACCGAACGCTTAAAAATAAAACTTATTTCTCCCGGATTATCCGCTTTCAGGGCAAAAATCGGCTCAATCCCGGCCAACGGCATCAGATTCTCAATAAAAGCCACCAGGTTAATGGCGAGTGAATAAAAAGCCACGGCTTCGGTATTAATAAATATTTTTACAAACCAAGGCATCGTATTCTTGGCCAACTTGGAAAATCCGTAACGCACAAACAACAACCACCCCTGATTCCGCAATAAATCAGTAATCACGTAACCGCTATAGGCTTTAACCTGGCTGAAGACCTTGCGGTAGGCCCAAATAAATCCAAAAATGGTCACCGCGACCAGCGCCACGGCTTCCGCCACAACGTGAGCCACCACCACTTGAAAAATCGTAAAATGGCCGGTAAAAATAAAACCGATAATCAAAGCCAATTTAACGCATTCGCGAATCGCCGGCCAGCTCCAATGAGCGAACGAGAGTACCGCTCGGAAAAAAACCGTTTGCACGGACTGAATCGCCCGAATAAGCATCAATAGCGAAGCGATACGTACAAATAAAGCGATGTCTTCGCCGTAGCGCGCCGCAATCAGCTGGGCGCCGAACATCACAGCCGTCGTTAAAATAACGGCGAATCCAATCTTTAAAACCGCGTACTCCAAAAACAGCCGCTTGGCCGAATCTTTTTTATCAACATTCAGATGACGCCGCACATCCACGCCGACGACAGATTCCAAAAGTCCGGTATTCAATCCGTCTAAAATGCCGACAAAAGCCAAAATCAATTGGTACAAACCAAAATTAAAAACACTTAAATAAGTAATGACCAGAAAAGAGTTAATCAACCCGATACCGGTCGCTACCCCATCGTATAAACGCTTCAGAGCCTCCCCTCTAACAAAGTACCCCAACAAAGATTTTTCCTGATGATTTTTTTCAATAATCATTAGCGGGTTTTTATTGCCTCGGCCAATCGCTCAACCAAGCGAGGTAAAGAATGATGCCCAACAATCAGCCGGCGCATTAATTCACCCATTTGCCGCCGCGCTTCCGCTGACAACGAATTAAACCGGATTAATTTTTCGGCCAGGTCAGCCGCATCCTTTTCTTTAAAAAGCAGTTGCCCTTGTAGCTGCGGTTCAAACAAATCCTGGAAAGCCCGGTTGCTAACAAGCACCGGCACCCCAGAAGCCATCGCCTCCAAAGTTGTCTTATCAAAACTGCCTGTGTCGGTCAGATTAACAAAAACATCATAATTTTGATACACCTCCGGCAAATTCCGATGACGGATAGCCGGCAAAAACTCCACTATGCCTCCAACTCCCCGCTGACGGACTAGTTGCTGTAAAGAAACATAATACTGTTCTTCCAGTGACTGTCCCGACGTTGGCCCGCCGATAATCGCCAGCGAAAAAGGCGTTCTTTTCTCTTTCAAAATAGCAGCGGCCTCCACCAGTACGGAGACATTTTTTACCGGCGACATTCGGCCAACCCACAAAATCCGAAGTAGATTTTCGCTTTTAGCTTTTAGGTTTTTGCTTGGTTTAAACGCTTCCGTGTCAATTCCCTGCTGTAAAACAACTAATTTTCTATCGGACAACGGATAAGCCAAACGCGTGGAAGTGAGAATCGTACCGGCAAACCAAGCCGCCACACGCAGTTTAACGGTCGCTAGATAGTGCGCGTACCAAAATACCATCCGTTTCCCCAACAGCTTCCAAAGCCAACCAGCCAGCAATAAATACTCCGGATTCATATGGACGAAAACCACGTCATACTCTTTTCGCAAACGCCACGCCAATCGTAAAAAACGAATCGTATACAATAAACGATGCCGTCCAGCGCTCAACCGCTCTTTACCAAGCGAATGAATGATTACATTTCCGGGCAAGGCTGTTTTTCCTTTATAAAGACAGATGACTGACACCTGGTCAAAAGCCGGAGCCACGCCGGCAATCCATTGATGATAGATACCCAACACATCATCATCTAAATCAACTTTCTGGGTGATAAATAACAAACGCATATTTATACCCTAAACTATCACACCAACTCTTTCCAGTGCGCCTTATACCAATCAATTGTTTTTTTCATACCCACTTCTATCGGCGTAAATTTAAAATTTTTAATCCAACGGTTCAAAGTCTCCGTGTTTCCTTGAATTACCGCTTTGTTGGTCTCGCCCGGCCGCATCGGCAAATACTCAATCTTAGAATTCAAATCTTTGGCGATTAACGAGGCAATTTTCAGCACCGGCACGCCTTCGCCCGGAGCCGCATCAATCACCTCGGTGGCCGTTTCCGGCATTTCCAAGGCCCGTACCAGAATCTCGGCTGTGTCTCCGGCATAAACCAAATCCATCGTTTGCGAACCATCGCCGAACACCTGTAACGGCTCGCCCTGAATGGCCCGAATAATAAAGCTGGGAGCGAATTTCCGAACCGGCTTAAACTTCTGCCCTTCGCCATAGACGTTAAACGCCCGCACCACGTTGATTTTCGTGCCAAACTCCTTGTTATACAAAAAAGCGAAGTCTTTGGCGGTTCGCTTGGTAAAAGCGTAGGGATTCTGCCAAACATCCGGCAAAGTGATATAGACGGCCGGCCGCTTATATTTTTTAATCGCCTCAAACACGTTAATCGTACCAATGATATTCACGTCCACGGTTTCCGGAATATGCTGAAGTGTTTCGGCCGTACCCAAAATACCGGCCAGGTGGATGACGCCCTCTGATTCATAAACCGCCTGGTCAACCGCGTTTTTATCACGGACATCGCCAACAAAATACTGCACGCCCGGCAATTGTTTGCCTATTTTTCTGTCAAAAGAAACTGGCTGGTGGCCGCGCTCCAATAACTTTTGAATTACGTGTCCGCCGATAAATCCCTGCCCGCCGGTAACTAAGATTTTTTTCATTACGTACTATTATAGAGTAAAATAAATCTATGTCAAACCTTTTCGTGCCGCGCGACCCGCTGCAAAAAGCCGCCGCCATCATTGTCTTAACCGGGAATGGCTGGGAACGAACCATCTTTGCCATTGAACTCTACCAAGCCGGGTGGGCGCCCCGCCTGGTGATGGTCGGTTCCACCGGCAGCCGGCCGCCGGCCGAAATGGCCGCTTACGCGCGTGAACACAGTATTCCGAGTGCCGACATCCTCATTTCTCCCCGCTCCAATAATACCCGCGGCAATGCCGAAGAAGTCCTAAAACTGGCCGAAGAACAAAATTGGAAAGCCATTATTTTAGTGACGTCGCCTCATCATCAACTCCGCGCCTGTCTGACTTTCCGCAAAGTCCAACGGGAACGATACGACCACATCCAAATTATCAATTACCCACCAACTAACTACAGCTGGTTTGAACTGGTTGAATCATCACGAGACAAAACCAAACAGCACTACCGCTTCTGGTATTTCTTCGGCGAACTCTACCACATCGCTAAATATTGGCTGAAAGGAGACTTGTAAACCCGGATTGCATCCGTTTTAAATACTCGTTCCTATCGTAAAAAGCGTCAGAAATTTTTAACGCTTCCTTTTTAAATAATCTTTGCCGGTCCGGATTGGCTAATAATTCAACGATTTTATCGGCTAAAACTGAATAATCGCCAACCGGCACTACAAAACCATTAACTCCGTTCTGAATGTACTCATTGGCCGGCGCCACGTCGGTCATAATCACCGGCAAGCCGACCGCCGCCGCCTCAGCCGGCGCTCGCGCCCCGCCTTCATAATTAGACGTCAACAACATCACATCCGCGGTCTTATAATAGGAAACAATATCCGTAGTCCAACCCTCAATAATCACCGTTGATTCTAAACCTAAATCCTTTATTCTATCTCCTAACTCCTGTTTCTGTGGTCCATCACCGACTAAAATCAGGCCAACCGGTTTAGAAAATTTTTGCTTCACGATTCTCATCGCCTCAATCGCCAGCGCAATATTTTTTTCTACGGTAAAACGCGCCGGCAATAACAAAAGGTGGGGAAATTGCGGATATTTTTGATGCAGGTCAGTCTTAATGCCGACAGCCCGCAATTTTTTTACATCCACGTTAATGGAAAGCACATTAATCGGTTTCGCTGCCATAATCGGCGAAAGATGAAGCAGTGAATTGCGGATGCGCTCACTCACCACCCTCAATCCGTCGGCTTTCTTTACCAACCATTTACCCAGCCAAACCCGAATTTTATTTTTGAGAGACTCGCGGCCAAACCAAGGACTTAAAAAATCGGTGTGTACCTGCATCTGGAGCGGTATTTTAAATTGCTTCTTTAACAAAAATCCCAGCAAACCGGTTTCAAACGGATCCTGGGTCGTAATTACCCATTGGCCGCCGGATTTTAAAATTCGTTTAGCTATCCCGTAACCAGTCTTGAAATAAAATAATTTACTGGAAAGATTCATAGGATAGACATACAATCGTCCCTCCCGCTGCGCTTGCTGTGCGCCATCCTGAAACCGGTTATAAACAACAATATGTAACTCATCATCCGCCACGGCGGACGCCGCGTATTCCTGCATGCGTTGACGAGGCCCTGAACCGGCCTGCAGAATCGCCTGGTCTGTTGAAAGCATTAATACCTTCATTCCGATATCTTAAGCTTTTCTAGCAACAAACAGCAAATCAAAAGCAATGAGTCCGGGGGCGAGCGGCGCGATATAGCTGAACGGCTTGCGCACCAGCGGTAATATCTCGGCCGAAACAAATTCTCGCCGCAACAATCCCAGAAGTTCTCGGCGGCTGAAATGATTGATATGTGTCGGGTCTTCCAGCGGCGTTCCTTTTTTAGTTCCAAAGAAAAAACGAAGTCGGTTTTTTAAACTAAAAGCATTCGGCACCGAACCAACCAATAAACCGCCCGGTTTTAAAACGCTCACGATTTTTTTCAAAACCCGTTCCGGATAATAGATATGTTCAAGAAACTCTGCCGCTACCACCACGTCAAACTGTCCAACCCCAAGCTCTGTCCACTCGTCGTTCAAATCCATGAACTTCGTGGTAATGCCGAGCTTCGCCGCTTCGGCAAGCGTCGTCCTATCAATATCCACGCCAGTCACCGTATTGCCGTTCATATACTCCCGCATCAGAGCTCCATCGCGACAGCCGATATCCAAAACTTTTTTCCCGGTGCCGATATGCTTACGCAAAAAAGCTCCGCGTTCTTTAATTAAAATAGCAAAATTCTGCGGTCGCCGCGTTTTGTGATGCTCCTCGTAAAGCGATGCTAACTGTTCTTTCATTTTTGGATAAATAAATCGGAGAGTTGTTCCACCATAGCCGCGTAGGAAAACCTCTGGGCTGTTTTTTGTCCAGCTTCCGCCAACCTTTTTCGCAAACCTGGGTCCCGCGCCAACTCCTCCAATTTTTGGCTTAACTGCTTTTGATTATTATAGTCTACCAAAAAACCATCAGTTCCGCTCGTGATTACTTCTGGATTACCGCCCACTGCCGTAGTCAACACCGGCAAGCCGGCCGCCATGGCTTCAATAATTTGATGAGAGAACCCCTCATAGGCCGTGTTTAGGACAAATACATCCGCCGCTCGCAGATATTGCAATAGAACCGCTTTGGACACCGCGCCTTTCAAAAAAACCTTATTTTCTAATTTTAAATTTTCAATTTCCAATTTTAACTTTTGATATTCCGGTCCATCGCCAATAATCACCAGCCGAGCATCAGAAATGCGGCCAACCAATTCCTGAAAAGCCGAGATTAAAACAGCAAATCCCTTCCACGGCACCAGCCGCCCCACCGACAAAATAACCGTGCCGGATAAACCAAGCTTTTGCCGCGCCATTGTTCGTTCCGGCAACCCGCGAACAGAGAGAGCGGAGCAGTCGTCGCATGACGGCAATTCACCCAGTTCAACCGCGTTATAAATCACGTTAATCTTATTTGGATTCGCGCCCCAGCCAATCGCAATTTTTTTCAAATACTCACTCGGTGCGATAATAGCATCCGCCCGCTTGACCGCTGATGACTGGCAACGCCGTAACCATTCAACAAAAAAACCATACCGCTTAGTTTGAAACGCGTCCATTAAATCAGTAACACCAGCCCTCTGCATGCCCTGCTCCCAGGCGTAATCACCGGTTACCCGAACAATCAACCGCTTTTTGAGCAGACGCGCCGCCCAAGAACCAACCCAGGCCGCGCCAAAGGAAGAATCCGCCGCTACCAGCGCGTCCGCTCGCCGACCCAACCACAACGCTTTGACAAAATAAAGGCAGTGACGCAGTCCTTTTGGCCAGCGTTTGGAAACAGCGCGCACGCCTCCGCCAACTGGCGGACTGCCATAAGTTAAAATTTGAATCTTCAAACCTCGCCCCGGCATCATCTCAACAAGCATTTTAGAAAAAGTCGCCGAACCGCCGATGTCCGGCGGATAAATACCGGTCAGCACCAACAATCGCGCGCGTATTCGCGGAAAAATATTAAACAAACCCTCCATTCGCCTAGCCACTGATTCCCAGGTGTAATGCTCCCGTACCAACCGAAAACCGTTGGCCGCTAATTTTTTCCGCAAATCTTGATTACTCAATAACAATTTCAGCTTCTCCGCCAAATCTTTGTGGTCATCCACGCGCGAGAACAAACCGGTCTCTCCGTGCTTCAAAAAATCCGGAATCCCGCCGACATCCGTACCGATAACCGGCAAGCCGGCCGCCATGGCTTCCAAAAAAGAAGTACCGAGTCCCTCGGAACGCGACGGACGGACGAAAATATCCGCCTGGGCAAGATAATGGGGAATATCCGCCGGTTCACGATGTCCTAAAAACTCTACTTCCCGTCCGGTACCCAAGTCTTTAGCCAGCTGAACCAAACGCTCCCGCTCCGGACCTTCGCCAATAACGGAAACACGATAGACTCGTCCAGGCCAAGTATTTTTCAGCTCAGCCACGGCGCGCAATAACACGTCCAAACCATTCTTCGGCACCAAACGGGAAGTAGTAATGATATGCTGGGCGGCGCCCGCTGGCGAACCTTGATGCTGCAAAAATTGCCCCAGCGTAACGCCGTTCGGCACAATTTCAATCGGACAACGCGCGCCGTGACGACGGGCAAAAGCCGCCAGATAAGCGCTGATGACCTGAATCCGGTCAGCTTTTTTAAACAATAATTTCCATAACGGATAAAAAACACCGACTCGCTTTAAAATATGTTCTTCGGAATCGCCTTCCTGGAGCGTCAGCAACAAAGGAATCTCCGGATGACGAAGTTTAAACAGCAACGCCGCCAAACCGGCGTAAGCGGCCATCATTGCCCAAACAGCCGTAAACGGCTGCTGTTGATGACGGCGCTCGGCCGCCCGCCAGGCCCGGAAGACGTACATTATTTTTTGCCATCGGTTGCCGTAATAAGAACGGGTAGAGCCGCCACCCAACCGCACAATTGAGACATTGCCGATAGTCTCTTCTTTCGGCCAAACCAAATCAAAACGCTGAGTGAAACAGGTAAAACCAAACGGCAACCCGTGAACGTAGTGAGCGGAGCGGTCGTCGTATGACGGCAAACGCGCAGTGATTTCTTTCAACGCCAGCTCCGCTCCTCCGACAAAAGGGCTGTAAGCTAGAGAAAAAACAGCTATGGAATGAGTCTCAATTTTTGACATTGCCATCATATTATCGTATAAATTACACATAGTCTAATGGCTGTATGAAAATTTTATTCCTCGTTACCAAACAGGACGTCGGCGGCGCGCAAAAATACGTGGCCGACCTGGCCAAACACCTGGACCCGAAACTCTTTACCGCCAAAGTCCTAACTGGCGGCAACCGCGGCTTGCGTTTTCTTTCCAACAGCTTCCACCCGTATTTCCTTTTTTTAAACGATTGGGCGGCGCTGATAGAAATATTTTTCACGCTCCGTCAAGAACAACCGGATGTTCTTCATTTAAACAGCTCTAAAGCCGGCGTTATCGGCGCGTTTGCCGCCCACCTCTATAACTTATTTACTCCAGCCGGCGTCAAAAAAATTAAAACGGTTTTCACCGCCCACGGCTGGGTTTTCAATCCGGAAAATGATTTAAGCTATGCCCGCTTAGCTTTTTATCGGTTCCTGCATCGGCTAGCCGGCAAATATCAGGATGTCATTATCAACGTTTCTGACTACGACCGGAAATTGGCGCTCAAACACAACATCGCTCCGGCGGAAAAATTAGTCACCATTTATAACGGCATTGACCATAAAAATTTAAAGTTTTTGGACAAAAAGACCGCTCGCAAAGCTTTACTAACCCAAATAACCAATCAACCGACCGGCCAATTAACCAATGCCGTCTGGATTGGCTCCATCGGCCGCCTAGTCCGAGAAAAAAACTATCCGGACTTGATTGCGGCCGCCGTGGCCATGCAAAAACCAAACCACTACTTTTTCATTATCGGAACCGGACCGGAAAAAACCCGGCTGGAAAAATTAATCCGTCGGGCCAAACTGGAAGACCGATTTTTCATCTTGACCGGGTTCTCGCCAGCCGCGCCCTACCTTAAAGCCTTTGACGTCTTTACGCTCTCCTCCATCAAAGAAGGATTGCCCTACACTATGCTGGAGGCCATGGCAGCCGGAGTGCCTATCGTGACGACTCGCGTTGGCGGCATGACCGAAATCATTGACCCGCCCGAAGGCCGGCGCAAAGGCATAGCGATGCCTCCGCAAGAGCCGGAAGAGCTGGCGCGCGCCATTGTTCATTTCCTGGAAAATAAAACCGATGCCGAGCAAGCCGCAACCGAAGCCAAAAATTTCCTGAAAGAAAAACTGGCGCTGGAACGCATGGTCAACGCCACCGAGCAAGTTTACCAACTACAAGAAACAAGCAGCAAGTAACAAGTGACAAGTCTTTTATTTGTCTCTTGTCTCCTGTTTCTTGTTACTTATTTAACGCTTTAATTTCTGCCTCTATTTGCTGTTTTTGCAAGCCGGAAACATCTTCATGATTCAGTAACTTACGAAAATAAGTAATGGCCTGAATCTTCTGGCCGATTTCTTTGTAATACAAAGCCAGATTGAGCATCATATTCGCGTCATTGGGAATATTTCGTAAGCCCTCCAGCAACACCGGTTCAACCTGACTAATCTTATCTTTATAAAAATCGTGGTAAAAACCGGCTAACGCCAAATGCGTATACGGCAAGCTTAAGCCAAAGTCTCGGGCTTGAATAAACTCCGCCTCTGCTTTTGAATAATCCTTTAAGTAAGCGCCGTAAAGATTCCCCAGATTGTAATGAATCAACGGGTCCATTGGCCGCAAAACAGCCGCGTATTCATACGCCTGAACCGCGCCCTGATAATTATTAAAAAACTTTTTAACCAATCCGACATTCATCCAAACTTCAGCCTGATTGGGATTTTCCGAAAGTTTAGCCGACAACTCTGCCAACTGATTTTTTCTCATAGCTAAAAGCTCCGGAGGCAATTGTTTAATCATCGAGTCATGACCGATTTTTTCCACCGGCTCGCCATGATAACCGCCCAAAGTAACAGTGCGGTTCCCTTGGTAATACTGAATCCCTAATCCAGCGGCCAACGCCAGAACCACTATCACAATAAAAACAACCAACTGTTTCTTCATACCCGGTGCTACAACTCGATAGTAATTATTGTTTGGAGACCTTTCATATTAGCTAGTGTAATTTATTGTTTTATGTATAACATCATTCGCTCTAGCGAGCAATCGAGTTGGTAGCAACCGGGCATAACCAACAGGCTATCAAAAAAACCACCCCGACGCAAGGTCGGGGCAGTTTTGCTTAACTGACTGTCTCAAGTTTATCCGCCGTGGCGGACAGTCAACTAAGGTTAGTTCTTAGAGAGGTTCTCAGCCGTACCACTATCGGTGTTTGCGCCCGAAAGCAGAAAGCCGTTAAACCAGTCGTAGTCAACAATGCTTTGCCCTGTGTTGGTGGAGTTACCAGACCAGATGAAATCATCTTCTGGGTCAGCATCAACGTTGGCCGCAGTGGTAGCGAAGATATACCGACCAGTGGAATAGTTATCTCCATTAGCAGTAAGGTCGCCTGAAGCGCCACTGTTAATATCCGTCAAAGCACCACCAATATAGGCAACATCACCCATGAATCTAACCTGGATGCTAGCCGTAGTAGTGGCATTGTTGATATCACCGATTAACTCAAACCAGCGAGTCGCGCCGGCCGGAATAACAATGGATCCAGCTGTCGCGCCGCCGGTAGCAGTTGGATTGAACAAGACGCTCACATCCACATCCGCATCAGCAATCGTAACGCCGTCATCAAAGTCAGTCGTAGCGGCGTTATTATCCGCAATAGCCAAGCCGAATTGGTTCAGCGTACCGTTCGCGTTATTGCACGAATAGGTTGCGAATTCATCCGAATAACAACGGACCACGATATTCGTGACGCCGAAGTCATTGGAGAAATCCGTAGCCACAGCGCCACCAGCGAGTTCATTCACGCCCGTGGAGCTCGTAGCAATGTTAAACGTAAACTTGTACAAGCTGATACCGTTTCCGGTAGCCGGAGCCGCAATCTTGAAGCGATACAACGACTTAGCCGAAGCGCTCTGGCCAAACGTATTGCTTGGAATAGAGAGCTTGGTAATGCTCGGAATGGCTTTCGCAATGCGAGTGCCGTTCGCCGCTGAGTCAGAACCAGCCGCGGCAACTGCTGTATTGGACGACTGACCGATGCCAACCGCTCCGCGATTGCAAGAGGTTGCGCCTCCATTGCAATTCAAAGAGCCATCAGCATCGTAGTTAACAATTATCAAGTGGCCAGGTCTAGCATTCAAGCCAATGCCGATGTCGGCAATGTCAGCTTTAATCGTTAAGAGTTTCTGACCATCTTTCGGAACAATCACATTGCTTAATGTCGCCGTCGCAAAGTCACCTTCCTGAACAGTGCCAATGCCAAAGTAAGCTTCGCCAACTTTGGTGGAACCATCCCATACCGTGACTTTCGTCAAGTCAGATGGGCTGTTGGAAGCCATGCCTCCGTAGGCAGAGCCGCCGCCAGTAGAGGTAGCTAACTGCAACGGTAGCGTGTCAATCCGAACGTCTTCATAGAGAGCGTTGAAGCGGAAGACTGCCACTGTGTTGTCAAAAGAACCCGCTTGTGCCCACTTAGGAGACGGGCTGAGATCATCCAGCGTAAAGCTCAAGGTGCCGACAGACTGGGCCGTGTTGGTGCGACCGTTGTCAGCGCCAATCGATTCAGTCAGAGAGGTACCAGACCCCACACCAGAACTGATCACTGCAGCCGCAACGTTGGTAATACCCCAACCATAAGTTTGGCTAGTTAAAGCGTTGGACGACAAGTTACACTTGAGCGCCAAAGTCTTAATCGTGCCTTTTGGAATGATTAAGCTGGTATCAAGCGTAAACGTCTTAACCGCAGCGTTCGCGTCATCATTAGTTGGAGCAAGCTCATTGCCACCAGTATTCAACGGCGTAGCGCCATCAAACAATTGACATTTCGTCATATCATCACCCGTATTAACGGTGCCAATAGCCAAGCGAAGACCCATTTGAGTCAACCGAATGTCTTCGCCAGAACTAGAAGCATCCAAGATATACTTGGTGAACTGATGCGAGCTCGTACCAGCCACTACGTTCTGCGCAGTAGAACCAGCATTGGTGTCTGAAGTTGGGCCGACTGTCAAGGTCGCCCCCCTAACCGTCATCGTGCTCATGGTAACCGTTCCGCCGCTCGGCGTAACCGTCTGAGACGTGTTCACACCGCGGACAGTAGACCAGT
>Ga0247727_10007714_pt1 | contig 20344 bp, 13 predicted proteins | sample WisWelCaveWW1625_FD_202498 | JGI IMG/M metagenome (GOLD analysis project Ga0247727, IMG submission 202498) | Biofilm microbial communities from Wishing Well Cave, Virginia, United States - WW16-25 | ecosystem: Environmental > Aquatic > Deep subsurface > Groundwater > Cave microbial mat | place... | reverse complement strand
CGCTCGACCGGATAGATAAAGGCGCTGCTCACGTGCAGATACCGACCAACGCCGCAACTGCGCGCGGCTTGCAGCATTTGTGCGTCGAGCATGAAATTATGCAATACCACGTCGGCCGGAAAGCGGCGATAAAAATCGCTGCTGCCGACTTTGGAAGCGAGATGAAACACGGCTTCGATGTCATGGCAAGCGCGCGCGCATATCGTTGTCTCACGGAGGTCGCCCTCGACGATTTCAATCTGATTTCCAAAACGCGCGAGACCATCGGCTTTGCCGCGTTCGAAATTTTCCGCGACGCGCACGCGGGTGCCTCGTTCAAGAAGTTCCGCAATGAGATTGTGGCCGATGAATCCTCCACCTCCCGTGACCAAGACGCGCTTGTGCTTCCAAAAATTCATCTGTTTCTCCAAAACCAAATTCATTTAAAATTTTATATTGAAAATTTTCAATTTGTAATTTTCAAAATCTTTGTAGTTATGATAGTTTTTCCGCAGTGATATCATATCCATGCGCCACGAGCCAGTCCGCGGCTTTCGCTTCGATGCGTTCGACTTGCTCGGCCGACAAAACTTCTTTCCAGCCGCCAACCGCGCCGTCATGAATATGGTTGGTGTGCAAATTGGTGGTCGGATTATAAAACATGCCTTTGACCACGCCTTCGCGCAGATTACCATTTTTAATGGACGCTTCAATGCGTTCCTTCTGCCGTTCCAGCGAATGCTCGGCCGCGATCTGTTGATAAGCCTCGGCGCTCAATGTAATGCCGAGATGCGCGGCAATGCGCCGGACTTCGGCCGGCAAGCCGGCGATCATCTCTTCATATTTTGACACCAACACTCTCGGCAACGACGTCCATTTTTGATATTCCTCGAAACGATCTTCCAGAAAGCCGAGGCTCGAAAGCGCCTCAAAGGTCATGTCCGATTTCCGCATCGTTGACACGACGACGTCGCGAAGATCGCGATAAACATAAATGCCCACGGCATTTTGGCGATGGAATTCTTTTTCCACTTTGTCCGTGCACGTGTGAATTTTGAAAACTTTCCAGCCCGGTTCGGCGGCGTATTGCTTGCGCAGCTTGCCGAAGGCCGCCGGTTTAACCGCTTCCATCCGTTTGCCCAATCCGGCCTCTTCAACGAGCTGCGCGGTAATCTGAAATTGCAAGGTCGAGCCGGAACGCGGCATGCCGCAGCAGAAAATCCACATATTGCCATTCCTTTATCGCTTCGTGCTTATCCATCAACACCGTCAAACGCAACATAAATGTTGCGTTACAAGTATCCGACTTTGCGCAGCGTGTTGCCGGCCTGGCGCAAAAACGTTTCTAAAACTTCCGGGGGCATTTCATCTTTGTGGCTGCCGACCAGCCCGCGGCGCACAAAAAGCTGGTCTTTCGGCCAGTGCTCGCGGCCAAAGCCTAAGCGCGCTTCCTTGTCGCGCATTTTCTCGAACGAGGTGTTTGCCACCACCTTTTCGAGATAATCGTTGTCGCGCTGGACGCCGGCAAACTCGCAAAATCGCCGCAATTCCGTCAGCGTATCTTTTTTCAAATCTTCGTACTTGATGATCAGCATTTTCGCCTGATACGGATTGGAGAGCCAGGCATCAACGTGTTTGTGCCATTTGTATTTGCCGTGAAATCGCGGCGATTTCCCTTTGGCCAGTTCCAGCAAATCAACTTCTTGCTGCTCCACGGCCTGCAGATGATGCGCCAGCGAGACGATGACATCACGGCCGTCCCGCAAAAGATAAACCACGCGCCGATGCTCCGGCCGCGGAAAATCATGCGTGCGGAAATACATCGGCGCGCTATAGCGCTTGTAATAGAGCTTGGACGGACCATGATTGGGAACCAACTCCCACACCACGGAATAGGGCGTATGCTCGGACATCAAGCCATAAATGACGCCGGCAACCAGATTCCGAAACCAGGTGGTTCCCGATTTCATGTAACCCACGATGAAAACATCCTGCGCCTCCACTTCGTCACGGGGAATCCAGTGGGTCAACGCGCGAATTTTTTTATCCAATTCGGCATCAATCAGTTGTGCCGTACTGGTCGTATCGTTCATAGCCGCTTTCCTCAAATTAAAGCCGATTCGGGATTACATGTATCCAAGCTGGCGCAGCGTGCCGCCGGCTTTGCGCAAAAAGACTTCCAAAATCTCGGGGGGCATTTCATTTTTATGGCTGCCCACTTGTCCTTTTCTCACAAAGTGCCGGTCTTTTGGCCAGGTTCGGTAATCCATGCCGAGGCGCTCTTCGCGATCGCGCATGTTCTCGAACGAAGCGAACTTCACGGCATTGGCCAGCGCGGCGTCATCGCGCTCGAGGCGCACAAATTCGCAAAACCGCCGCAGCTCGGGAATGGGATCATTTTTTAAGTTTTCGAACTTAATCGTCATCATCTCGGCCTGAAACGGATTCGCTAACCAGGCTGCCGCGTGATCATACCAGGCGTATTTGCCGCCAAAACGAGAATATTTTCCCTTGGTGAGTTGCAACAGATCGATCTCTTGCTTGTAGACGTTCTGCAGATGGTGCGCGAGCGAGACGACGACATCGCGACCGTCACGCACCAGGAAAACGACGCGCTGGTATTGCGGCCGGGGAAAATCATGCACTTTGAAATACATCGGATCATGATAGCGCTTGTAATACGGCTTGGTCGGGCCGTGATTCGGAATCAGCTCCCACACCACCGCAAAGGGGATATGCGGAGAATCCAGGCCATAAATCACGCTGGCCGCCAAATTCCGGAACCAGGTGGTGCCCGATTTCATGTAGCCGACGATGAAAACGTCATTCGGCTCGAGTTGATGATTGGGAAGCAAATGCGTCAGCGCGCGAACTTTCGCATCCAAATCTTCTTGAATATAAACGTTATTGGGATTGCCGTCGCCCGCGGGTCCCGGCACCGAGACTTCCGTTCGAATCTTCGACTTCAAATCTTCCTCGAGAACCACGTTTGGGGGATAATCATTCATATCAAAACTCCATAAACCGGACGAGCCGGAATCCAAAAAGCTTTTAAAAAAATTCCCAACGGATTAAAAAACGACCAACGGATAAAAACATTAAATAGCGATAAAGTTGTTTTAATAAATTCCCTCGCGTGCCGGCGCGGTTGACGTTTCGGCGTCGCCATTCATCAACCGGTCGGCGAAACCCAAGCGGGTCACGACCTTCTCAATCACGGCGATCTCGGCCGCGGACAAATATTTTTTCCATCCGGCGACGCGCTCGCGCACCGACGCACCGCGTTGCAGTTGCGAAGTCGTCGCGCTATCCGCGCGCGAAACCTGAAAATTCTCCGTGGCGGGGTGCAGATTTAACCGCTGGAGAATTTCGGCAAAAACTTTTTCTCGCTCTTGCGCCAGTCGCTCATAACTAATGAGAGCAAAACGCCCTGGATAACCGGCGTAACTGTGTTGCACGAAGCGTTCGGTCAAGGCCCAATAAGCCGCCAGGCGCGCGACGGCATCCTGGCGATCGTATGCCAAAATTTCCTCCGTCCATTGGCCGAAGAAATCCGCGCGGCCGTCGCGCCGGCGCAGCAATTGTTTGCGCAACTCGAGATGATCAAACAGCCAATGCCAGCGCGTTTTTTTGACGCTGGCGATCACCGCGCGCGGGTCGCGATAGACGTGCAAAGCCGGCATGCCAAAAGTGTTTTGCGCGGCGCGCAGACAAAGCTGGGCGCGCACGAATTTCACCACTACGTTGGTACGCCGGCTTTCATCGATTCCTTTTCTAAATCTTCTGATCCAGGAACCGCGCGACTCGGCAACCAGCGCCCGGCGAAATAATTCATGCAACGGGTGGCCGTGCAACGTCTCCGCGCCGCAATAGGGCATGTACAGGCGCAGAAACTCAAACGTTTTGTTCGCAACCTGATCGTGCGCGTGAATCACCTGCATTTCTTCCGTCAACGGATCGCACGGTTCAAAAAGCGTCTTGGCTTGAAGAATCTCCCGCAGGGCTTCTTCGAGCCAGGTGGTGCCGCTGCGCCAAAAACCGGAGACCACGAGGGTTTCATGCGGATCGACGCGCGGCGACAATTCGCCATCGATACGATAGGCCATTTCACCCTGCGGGTCTTCCGGAACGGACGGCCAGGGATTTTTCCGGTTTGTAATCTTTTCAATCATGGCGAAACAAATTCTGATTCAACGGCGCTCGCCATTTTCCGCGCGCCGGCAGCGCGTTTGGCAATGACTTCTTGATACAATTCAATGTAACGCTCGGCTTGCAGTTTGAGCGTATATTCACGCTCGACCAGCTCGCGGCTTTGGCGGCTTAATTTTTCCCGCAAACGGTTATCATCCAGCAGCAAGCGCAGGCCGTGCGCCAAATCATCGCCGTCTTTGGTGCGCGCCAAATAGCCGGTTTCCAGATGTCGTACCACTTCCGGAACGGCGGTGCAATCAAACGCGATGACCGGCGTGGCGCAGGCCATGGCTTCCATATACACGAGGCCGAAGCTTTCGGCGAGCGAGGGGCCGGCATACAAATCCGCGGCGCTATAACACAACGCCATGGCTTTCTCATCCTGCAGCAAACCCACATGATGGACGGGAAATTTATATTTGTCGCCCAAATCGACGCGATCGCTGCCCATCGTGAGCAGCAGCAAATCTTTCCGGCCTTCATCAACCAAGCGTTGCAGCGCCTCAAAAAGATAAACGCCGCCTTTCCGTTCTTGGAATAAATCAAACGCCGAGAACAAAACGATCCTGGCGTCAACCGGCAAGCCGAGTGACTGGCGCGCGGCGGCTTTCGGCGCCGGCTTAAAAATTTTCGTATCCAGGCCGTGCGGAATGCAGTGAATTTCAAACCGCTGCAACAACGGGCTTTGCCGAACGATATCGGCTATCCACTCCGACGGCGTGACGAGCGTGAGAGCCGAACGTTGATACATCTGCGATTTTATTTTCCACAGCATCGCCGTCGTGTCGATCGCAATCGCCGGATGATCGGACAGCGCCGGGCAGTGGCCACAGCCGGTTTTCCAGCGCTCGCATTCGTGCAGATAAGGAAACCCACAATGGCCGGTGAGGCTCCACAGATCGTGCAACGTCCAAACCAGCGGCCGTATTTGACTCAGCTTCGGCAAAATGGTATGCGAAAAAAAACCGCTGTGAATATTGTGCAAGTTGATCACTTCGGCTTGCTGCGTGAAGCGATGCCGGAGAAATTGCTTTTTCCACGGCTGCCACAAATACTGCAAGCCGGTGCGCTTTTCAAAGCCATTGACGAAGTTGAAAAGGCTTTTCCGCCAAACGGTATCTCGCGCCGGAATCATCTCGATTTCCGGGCGGGCCTTGTGTCTGAAGCCGACCAGCATTTGCGAGGCGTGTCCGAGTTTGAGCTGCGCCTTGTGCAAGCGCAGCGCCGCCTTGGCCGCGCCGCGCGCCACATCGGCCAGATTGATGTGCAAAATGTTCATGGCTTCGTCCGCAACCGCATCGAACCGTCAAAGCTTTTAAAGCATTCGCAACGAAAAGAGAACTGCAACAAAAAAATCGTAATCATTCAGCTTAAAATCCAACTTATCTAATTATGTCATTCGGAAGAATCCTTTTTAATATCAAGCACCGTGCTTGTGCGAAAAAGGATTCTTCCGGAATGACATTTTCCTTTACTTTTGCAAACAGCAACAATTCTTCCCGACTCGCACAAACTACAAATAGGCCAGCTTGCGCAGCGTGCTGCCGGCGTCTTGTAAAAACGCTTCGAGAACATCCGGCGGCATTTCATCCTTATGGCTGCCAACCTCGCCCCGGCGCACGAAGGGCGTATCCTTCGGCCAGCTCAGAATGCCGACGCCGCCATCGCGAATTTCTTTTTGCCGCATCTTCTCAAAAGAGGCTTTGCGCGCCATCATCGCCAAATAAGCGTCATCCCGCTCCACGCCGGCGAACGCACAAAATCGCCGCAGCTCTTTGATCGTGTCATCTTTCAAATCTTCATATTTAATGACGAGCCTTTGCGCCTGATGAGGATTCGACAGCCAAGCCTCGACGTGTTGATGCCATTTCACGCCGGAAGTGATGCGCTTATCCGCCTGAACCACGCGCATGAAATCGATCTCCTTGCCGCGCACCGCTTGCAAGTGGCGGAAGTAAGACACCATGACGTCGCGCCCGTCGCGAACGATATAAACGACGCGCTTGTATTCCGGCCGCGGCAGATCGTGTACTTTGAAATAGGTCGGCGTCGCATACCGCTTGTAATACGGCTCTTTCGGCACGCGGTTCGGAACGAATTTTTTCAGTGAAAGCGTCCACTCTGCTCGCATTATTAAATGGTTGTTGAGTAAACTTTTGTAGTAGTGCCTTCAGGCACCAAACGTTCCGAGCCTGAAGGGTCAACTGCAAAAGTTTCCTGAATCGCATACCCAAACCGCGCCAGCATTTCGCCGGCATGGCGGTTGATGGTTTCGATATCGCGCGGCGAGAGCCGGGCCAGGCTCCTGCCGTTGAAGTCCTGAATTTTCGCCGCGGCATTATCCATGTTGTGGACTTTCCACTCTTGAGCGATAACCGCCTGGAGCGGCCGGCTATCGATGCCAAGAAACTGGCAGATTTGCCGCATGACCGTGCCGGGATCCCGGGTGATGTCTTCGTAGTGCACGAGCTGAAAGCGCTGCAAATGGGCAACGTCGTCCAGCATGATCTTGTTGGCGGTGTTCCAATGCCGCGCGCAACGGTCGAGGGAATATCCCTCGCGCCGATTCATGCCTTCGGCGACGGCATAGCCGTTTCTGACGAGGCCGATAAAACGAGCATTGGGAAAAACTTCCTGAAACCAGCGCGAACAAATCATATCCGGCGGCGCTTTCTCCAAAACATAAGGCCGGGAGAGGGGCCGCACGGCCGCCACCCAATCGTAAACCAGCCGCAACGCATCGAGATGTTGATCCGCCTCGGTCAGGCGAAACTGCTCGACTTTCTCGGTCCAGAGCCGGACGGCTTCGACGCGCCGCGGGGAAAACAGCGCGACCGTGGCCCCGCGCCCGCCGCGCGGCACGCCGCTAATGTCAGGATGGGCTTCCAAAATTCTCGTCATCAACGTGGTGCCGGAGTTGTTGCAGCCGAGAATGAAAATCCATTGATACTGCCCGGCGAACTGCCGCCATTGTTTCGCCGCCGCGGTTTTCACCCAAAACCACTTCAGCTCGTGCTCGAGGCCGAGCAATTTGCAGCGATCGATAAAACTCACCGACACCGCATTGGGGCGATCCGGCGTTTTGCCGTTCATTCTGATCTTGAGCTCGCTTCGCGGGGTCACCACGTGGCGCAAAGGAATATCCGTCTGCTTGGATAATCGCCTGATCCACGCGCTGAACTTTGGCGTTCCGGAAAGACTCTTCAGCATCGGCGCCAGCAGCAGTGGTCGCATCAATGGCGAGCGCATCAACTCTGGAGCCAAACGCCGGGCTGCGAGGCAAAAGCGTAGAGATTTGATCGCGTTGCCTTCCTCATAATGGCTCATGGCCAGCCGGAAATTTTCGCGCGCTTCTAAAATTTTCCGGGCGTGATCATAATCCTGGCCGTCAAGCTCTTGGGCGGCGCGTTTGCGTAGCTTGGTCATGGGTTTACCAAGTTGCAGCGAATACGGCTGACCCGGTCCGGCGAGGCGACGCTGCTTGCAAAGAACCTCGGGCAACAATACAGCCGGACCTAATCGCGCCAGGCGCAGCCACAAGTGATGCTCCGCGAGAACCGGATCAACCGCGTCTTCGCTCCAGCCGTTGATCTTTCGAAGCGCGGACCGGCGAAACAAACATTGTCCGGCAGAGTGCGGCATCCAGCCGAACATGATATCCGGCCAGAGATTTCGCTGTTCAAGTTGACGAACGAGCTTATACGTCTTGCGCCTGCCACTCCCGTCAAACTCGACGCCGCCGGCAATGGAGGCAACGGCTTCGCGATATTTCGCCAGCACGTCGAGATGCGTTTGCAAAGCAGCCTCCATCAAAAGATCGTCGTCCAGGAAAAGAACGAACTCGCCGTTGGTTGCGGCCAGCCCTTTATTCCTGGCCACGACGTATTCAGCTTGCTGCTCCAAGCAGAGCTTGCGCACGCGGGCGTCGCGCAACTCATTCAGCAAGACATCGCTCTCGTCGCCCGAAGCATTATCAATAATGATAAGCTCCCAGTTGGCAAAAGTCTGGGCCAAAACGCTGGTCACCGTTTCTTTGAGAAAATGACTGCGGTTCGGCATCGAGATCACGATTGAAACAGCCGGATTCGTCATAATTGATAGTGCTCTGAAAATCCTGTAAAAACAAATTTCGTGGTAGACTTTTGTAGTAGACCTTTCAGGGTCGGGCGTTTGGGTGTTACAACAAAAGTGAGCGCCTGAAGGCGCTACTACGAAACGCTACTACGACACAAGTTACATCTTCGCATGCACCAGCTCTGCAATGTTGGTGATGGTGTTGAGATGCTCCACGTCGGCTTCGTGCGCTTCGATCAGGATTTTATATTTTTCTTCGAGATAAGACACGAGCTTCAAAGTCGCCAGCGAATCGAGAATGCCGCCGGTGATGAGCGGCGTCGACTCGGTGAGCGCTGCGGGATTCTCGCCGGGGAGAAATTCGCGCAGGATATAATCCTTGATCGTTGTTTTTGTGGCTTCCATCATTGAATCTCCAGAGTTGTTTGGTTAGGCCATTGCGCGGCAAAAGTTAGAAAAATATTCTGACTTTTTTGCTCAACGGATAGATGAACCCAACGGGTAAGACCTTACAGTTGGGTTCATCATCATTTTCAATCATTTTGACTTCAATTATTTTGACTTTTGGTTGCGGCTTACACCGCGTTACATTCAAGTCACCTCTTACTCGGATTTTGACGCCACACCGTTCGGCGCAACAGGTTTTGCCGCTTCTTGCGCCACCGTTGCGGGCGCGTTCGCGGAAAAAAGCATCGGGAGCCTGCCGGCATTTTCACGCAGCGCTTGATAAAGCCCGTCGGCGATCAGCCAATGGCCTCTCGCGTTTGGATGCTTGTCCCATGACGCCAATTGCAAAAACGCGCCTTTCTGGCTGTCATAAACCTCGGCCAGATTCAACGCCACAAAGCCGGCGCGCTCGGCAATCGGAACCAGCTTGGCGACGCGCGCGGAGTCGTCGATTCCCGGCCAGGTGGGCAGGCCGATCCAAATGGGAAGAATGCCCTGCTGCCGGCAATCGGCGGCGATTTGCTCATAACCCCACAACAGAATCTCCTCGCTAAAAGGCTCGAGCCGCTGGACGATCTTTGTCGTTTTCATCGTGGTCATTACGCCGGCGCGGCGCAGGATTTCCTGCAGGCCCGGATAGGGAATCTCTTCCGGATCGAGGCGCGCCGGAGTTTGGGCGGATTTAAAAATCTCTTCGCCGGATTCGCTGCCATGGGCCACGTAAAGCACGGCATTGGGCTTGAAAGTCCGCACCTTATTTTGGTGCGTGATAATGTGCTGGAGCAAATGATAGCCGCCGACCGCAAAATTCAGCACCTCGTATTTGGCATAGCCGCTTTTGGCACCGGCATGTTCGCGATTCAAGCGTTTCTCCAGCAGCGCTTCAAAAATTTCCTCGTGCAGCAAGCCCGAGCCTAATTCCACCGAGCCGCCCAACATGGCAATGCGGTACGTTCCCGGCGCCGGCGTTTGCTCGCAGTCGTCGTCCCGCATGCCCCAGCGATTCGTTTCGAACGATGCGTCCTTGATCGAGCCGTCCAACAGCGGCACCAGCTCGTAGCGCAGAAAATCATCGGTGAAACGAATTGCTGCGGTCGCCGTCAATGGCCGCCAATCCTCGGGCCGCTGCGCATAAAGCTTCGCGAGATCGGTGTTGAATTGATTCACGTCGGTGAGTTTTTCATAATAGCCTTTTTGGAGCAACGCTTCGTCCTGCGCGTTGAGGCGGTTCGTCCGCAAATCCGCGATCAAATGGCTGGCCTGCGGGCCGAGGCGAACATAAAATTCGGGCTGCGCCAATAAATAAAGCAACACGATGGCGCTCGCCAGCGGCGCCGCCAAACGGAAAAATGAAATCTCTTTTTCACGCGCGGCCGAGGTAAGCGCCGGCCATTTCTCGTAAACGAACGTCGCGACGCCGAGCACAACAACGATGACGCCAAGCGCGGCCAACACACCGGGCAGGGTGAGCTCCGCGCCGGCCACGAGCGCCGCCCAATCCGCCAGCGAGGCGCTGATCCAAATCGACCACAGAACCATCATCACCACAAAGATGCCGGCGGCGCGCCAGGTCTTCGCGGCGATCTCGCCCAGCGTGGCGGCCCGCTTGACCAGCGCCCGCTTTCTGCCGTGCCGCGCTTCATAAAGCGAATTGGCGAGCACGAGCGCACCCATGCTCGACCAGAACAAAATATCCGGCACGGACAGCATGAACGTGCCGCGAATCCAAAACCATTGATAACTGTGAAAGAACCACGTCATCGCAAAACCCAGGAGCGTCGCCAGCGCCAGCTTCGTGGTGTTCCCGACCCGGCGCATTTTAAAATATGCCGGATAATAAAACACCTTTTGAATGAACTCTTTCCAATACACGTTGACGCGGCGCCAATAGTCGGTGAAATCGGTCGCCAGCAGATAGCGCTCCATAATGCGCGGCAAGTTGAACCCGAATAGGTGCAGAATGCCGACGGCGAGATGGAACTGGCCGCTCAATCGAATGACGTACAAATAATTCGCCGCCATGTATTGCACGAGCGTCGCCGTGTCTTTCACGCCTTCGGCGCCGATCAGCCAATAATAATTGATGCAACGGTAGATCAGCAGATGCACCGCGCCCCAGAATATCCAGCGCAAGCCGCGCTGATAAATCCGGTATTGATCGTCGTCGTAATAGGTGCGGCAAAACGTGCTGTAATCCACCACCGGAAAGAGCGGAAACGCGACGTTCGGGAGCAAAAAGAAATAGGACAGCGAGCGCGCCCAACCCATCCCGCCAGGCGAGACCTTCTTGTGTTTGAGATCATAAAGATAAATCATCATCCGAAACATGAACATCGACGCCACAATCGGCCAGAGCGCTTTGGTCCACGGCGCCGGCAAATAGCCCAGACGCATGACAATCAAAACCGCGGCGGCCACGAGCAGGATCGCCACGCGCGGCCAAAACCCAATCGGCAAATGGCAGATGCCGATCAGCACGAGGCTGAGGCCGATCAGCCAGGCGCCGTCCACCCAGCCGAAAACGCTGACGATGCCGGCCAGCGAGAGAATGAGAAAGAAGGGCAGGCGGTACGGCAGCGGCAGAAAATAGTGAATGATAAAACCGTACAGCGTCAGGAGCATGACGTTGTTATAAAACGCGCTGTGCTCCAGATAGCTCATGCGCATGACCACGACGAGCAAACTCAATTGCACCGCGATGGCGAGAAATTTGAGCAAGCCCGGCCAATCCGCCAAGTGGGACTTGAGCGCGGCGAACAAATATTTTTTCCCGAACGTCGAATCCATCACGGCACCGGCGGCTAAAAGGGCGAGGCCGATCCAGAGCCACTGCCGGCTCAAGGCTTGATCAGCGGCCAAAACTTTGATGCCGAGCAGATCGGCGGCCGATGCAATGGCGGCTATCGCAGCGCCAATCAAAAAAACGCCGAGCGGCAGCGCGGCGCGCGCCGTCAAAGATTGTTCGAAGCCCGGCGTGTCAGTTTTGGGGAGGCTGACCATAACTTTCTCCTTGAATTATTTGGCGCCGTTCGTGGACGCCATCGCGGAAAAACCGAGAGCGATTTTGTCTTCATTTTGACGGAGCTGCTCATAAAGCTCCTCGGCGATCAGCCGGTGGCCTTTCGCGTTGGGATGCTTGTCCCAGGGCGCCAACTGCAAATAGGCGCCTTTGCCGTGGTCGTAAACCGCCGTTAAATTCAACACGACAAAACCGGCTTGCTCGGCGACGCGAATCAACTCCGTGGCGTGGGTCGCGTTGCTTCGTCCGGGCGCCGCGGGCAGACACATCCAAATCGGCAAAATGCCGCGCTCCCGGCAGCGTTGCACCACGCGGCTGTACGCCCAAGACATGATTTCGTATTTATAAGGGTCGAGCAATTTTTTGGCGTTGCTCGATTTCAGTTTTTCCAAAATGCCGGCGCGCTGCAGGATGCTTTGCAACTCTTCGTATGGCATCTCCAGACCGGCGATTTCGCCGAGATAATCCGCGGTGCGGTATTCGTCGCGCACGTGCGCCGCAAAAAGCGCCGCGTTCGGCCTGAAGTCCAGAACCTTGTTTTCAAAAAGCGCGAGCTGCTGAATGATGTGATAGCCGGCAACGCTGAAATTGAGAATCTCGTGCTGTCGTGGTACCAGCTCGCGGTTCAAACGCTTTTCCAAAAGATAGGCGAAGGTTTCTTCGTGTACCACGCCCGAGCCCATTTCCACCGAACCGCCGAGCAAGGCGAGGCGATACGTGTTAGCCGGCGGCGTTTGTTCGCAGTCGTCATCTCGCATGCCCCAACGATTGGTGGCAAACGGCGCATCCAGCAGCGTGCCTTTGTAAGAAGGCAGCAGCTCGTACTTCATAAGGTCGTGGGTATGACGAACCGCGTCGGTTTCCATTACCGGCTTCCAATTGTCCGGTTTCTGCGCGTAAAGCTCGCCGAGCTGTGTGTTGAAGACGTTGACGTTATTGAGCTGCTCGTAATAACCGCGTTCGAGCAAAGCTTCTTCCCGATCATTCAGCCGGTTCGTCTTGAGATCGGCGATCAAACCGCTCGTTTGGGCGCCGAGGCGAAAAGCAAATTCCGGCTGCATCAAAAAATAGAGCAGCACAATGGCGCCGGCAGTCGGCAAAGCAAATCGAAAAAATGCTGGCGGCGCCGTTGGACGCGCCGGCCATTTTTCATAAACCAACATGACCGCGCCGATCGCCGCGACGACGAGCAACAGCGTCTTCAGCAGCGCCGGCAATGTCACGTTCGCACTCGCCAACAACGCGAACCAATCGGCGAGGGTCGGGCTGATCCACATCGACCAGAGAATCGTCATCACCACGAAAATGCCCGCAGCGCGCAGCGTTTTAGAGGCGATCTCGCCCAGCGTGGCAGCGCGTTTCACCAAGCTGCGTTTTCTGCCGTGCTTCGCTTCGTAAAGCGCGTTGGCCGTCACGAGCACCGCCAGACTCAACCAGAACAAAACGTCCGGCACGGAGAGCACGAACGCGCCGCGAATCCAAAACCACTGGTACGAATGAAAAAACCACGTCATCAGAAAACCAAAGCCCGTCGCCAGCACGAGCTTGGAAGTATCGCCGAAGCGCCGCATCTTGAAATACAGCGGATAATAAAACACTTTTTGAATGAAATCCTTCCAATACACGTTGACGCGCCGCCAGTAATCGGTGAAGCCGTTCGCCAACAAATACAGCTCCATGATGCGCGGCAGGTTGAAACCAAACAGGTGCAACATGCCGACAACGAGATGAAACTGTCCGGAGAGCCGGATGATCAGCAAATAATTCGAGGCCATGTATTGCGCGAGCGTGCTCGTGTCGTGTACGCTTTCCGGGCCGATGATCCAGTAATAATTGAGATAGCGATAAATCAACAGATGGATGACGCCCCAGAACATCCATTTCAAACCCTTCTGATAAATCCGATATTCGTCTTCATCATAATAAGTTCGGCAGAACGTGCTGTAATCCACCACCGGAAACAGCGGAAAGGCGACGTTGGGAAGCATAAAGAAATATGCCAACGTGTGCGCCACACCAACGGGCGCTTTTTTATGCTTGCGATCGTAAAGGTAAACGATCAGCCGAAACATCAACATCGAAGCCAGAACCGGCCAGATCGCTTTGCTCCAGGGCACTTGAAAATAACCGAAGCGCGCGGCGGTCAGCGCGCCGCCGGCGACGAGCAGGATCGCCACGCGCAGCCCAAACGAAATCGACAAATGGCAGATGCCGATCAGCACCAGGCTGATTCCCACCAGCCAGGCGCCGTCCACGAGGCCAAACACGGTCAAAATGCCGGCCAGCGACACCAGAATAAAAAAGGCCAGCCGCAACCCGGCGGCGCGGGGCAGAAAGTGATGGATGATAAAACCGTAAAAAGCCAGGGGCATCACTTTCTCATAAAAAGCGTGGTGCTCCAGAAAACACAGGCGCATGATCGCCACGAGACTGCCCAACTGCGCAACGATAATCGCGAATCTGAGCAACCCTTGCCAGTCGAAAATGCGCGCCTTGAACGCTTCGAGCCAGCCCAAAGAAATTGGCGGCGTGGTTTTCTGCGCAAGCTGGGCGTCAACTTTTGCCATCACGGTTGTTTCCTCGGTTCAACTTCTTAAAAAATTAGCCATGGCTCCGCGCGGCGCCAGGTATTGACCGGACGCGCGCCGGCAAACCCGGCGACGGACGATGCACATTATAAGCCCAGCCAACGGGCGATGATGTTTTTCTGCATCTCGGAGGTGCCGGAATAAATCGTGCCGGCGACGGCGTCGCGCAGCGCGCGTTCCACGTCATATTCCGTCATGAAACCGTAACCGCCGAAAATCTGCACCGTGTCCAGCGCGGTCTGCAGCAGTGCTTCGCTGACAAATAATTTTGCCACCGCGGCGTCGAGCGAGGCTTTTTTGGAACGCTCCAATTCCCAGGCGGCTTTGTAAACCAGCAGGCGCGAGGCTTCCAACTTCACTTTCATATCCGCAATGCGGTGCGAGATCGCCTGAAACTTTCCGATCGCCTGGCCAAATTGCTTGCGCGTGCGCGCGTATTCGACCGACTTTTCCAAAAGCCGTTCCATCGCGCCGACGTGAATCGCCACGAGGCAAGCGCGCTCCCAATCCATCGAATGCGTGAACTGCGTCGAACCCGCGCCGAGCTTGCCGAGCACTTGCGCGGCCGGCACATAAGCCTCTTCGTAAACCAATTCGCCGATCGGCGAGGTGCGCAAGCCCATCTTATCCCACTTTTTGCTCGAGCGAAAACCCGGTGTGCCTTTCTCAACGAGAAAAGTCGTGATGCCGCCGTGATATCCTTTTTCTGCATCGGTCTGCGCAAACGTCACCGCCAAATCCGCGACCGGCCCGTTGGAGCTGAAAGTTTTGACGCCGTTGAGGCGAAAGCCTTCGCCTTCGGGAACGGCGCGCGTGCGCATCGCAAACGCATCCGAGCCGGAATCCGGCTCGCTCATCGCGTTCACCGCGATGATTTTTCCGTTGCACAAGCCCGGCAGATATTTGCGCTTCTGCTCTTCGTTGCCGAATTTCCAAATCGGAATGACGCAAGCGAGCAAATGCGCGCAAATGGAAAACGCCAAACCGCCGTCGTGACAACCGTAACCCAACGCTTCGAGCGCGATCACCGTCGAGAGCGGATCCAGCCCGGCGCCGCCGTATTCTTCCGGCACCGGCAGGCCGGGCAGTTTCATCTCGCCGCATTTGAGCCACAGCTCGTGCGGGAAAATCTGCTCGCGATCGCGTTGCGCCACGTCGTGATTCAACTCCTGCTGCGCGAAGCGAATGATCTCCTCGCGCAGGAGTTTTTGTTCGTCGGTGTAAGAAAAATCCATCGCATACTCTCATCACAAAGTAGTCGCGACCTCTTGTGGGTCGCTATTGTAGAATAAAGTGCCAAGTTAACAACGCCGGTAAAAGTTCATCGAACCCCGTTTTAGAAAATGTCATTCTGGAAGAATCTTTTTGAATCCAAGCCAAGTGTTCGACTCAAAAAAGATTCCTCCGGAATGACAACGTGGTTTAGTGAACATTTACTCAAAAAGCCGATTTGATCACGTCCGCCGTGAGACTGCCGAGCTTATCGTGCCAGATATGATTCTTGTTGTTTTCAACGACATTGATAATCTCGCACATCTTTCTCAGCACCGACGTCTCTCATCGCAATAAAGTCATTTTTCTCACTTGCACTAAACCCCCGGCGCGAAGCCGGCAAAAATAAACTCCGTTCACCACGACGTTTCCCGTCACATCTTTCCCGTCCCAACGAACGCTGTGCTGGCCGGGCGCGTACGGCGCGTTGGCCAGCGTCCGAATTTCTTCACCAAACAGGCTGTAGATTTTCACTTCGACCAAACCGGCTTCAGGAAGCTGAAAGCGAATTTCGGTTTCCAACCCCAACGGATTGGGATGATTCGGCAACATCGCGAAAGCCAGAGGTTGCGGCGAATGCTCGTCAACGCCGGTCGGCAAAATGGTGGCGCACGCTTGATTGCTTTTCGCCGACTCATTCCCCGCCGAATCGGCCGCGCTGACCGTGTAGCAGTAAGGCGTTCCCGTCTGCAAGCCGGTATCCGAATAAGAAGTGCCGGTCGCAACTTTGCGCAAAACGCCGTCGCGAAAAAGGCGATATTTGACGAAGCCGGAGTTGTCGGCAACTGCATTCCACGACAGATCAATCCGGCTCGAATTAAACACCTTGGCGCTCAAATTCGCCGGAACTGCCGGCGCCACATTATCGCGAAACCACGTCCGCGTCGTGCTGTCCAGCATCAAAAAATCATACCATAATTTGGCGACGTGCGTCAGCCCGGGCGCGCAAGGATGGGCGCTATTGGGCTGAAACCAATCCTGCGGCCAACTCTTATCCCAAAGATAAGGTCCCCAGGCCATCCAGGGCGCCTTGGCATTAGGTCCGGAAAAATTTAAGAGCGAATCCGTTCCGGAGATTTGCCCTTCCAGCAGCCATTTCACCGAAAAGCCCTCTTCAAAAGCCACCGGCTCGCAGTTCGCTTCCGGGTCGGCCGGACTGCATTTCCAGCCGCCATAACAGCGGCTGGTGATATAAAGCAATTTCAAATTCGGATACTTGCTTTTCAGATCGAGTATTCTCTTTCGCAGCATGCCCTGCGTGGTTTGAGCATGCGCGGGAAATCTTTTGCTCGCAATCGTTGTAAAAGGCGGCGCCGGGTTCTTGGGAGCGCCATTGGAAAATTGTCCCAGGTTATTGCTGTGCTTAACCAAAGCAATTTGCACTTGCGGATCAATGGCGCCGACGCCTTTATCGAACCAGCAAACCAAATCACAGCCGCCTTCGGAAAGGTTGACGAATTTAAATTGCGGATTGGCCGCCGGGTTGTTTTGCATGAACTCAAACAAAAAGGCGTCCATTTCCAACCGCGTGTTCGAGATGCCTTCGGCGATCGCGGCGATCTTGCCGTTGACCAAATCCACTTTGCCGTTGCCGTCCAACGGCTGCAGGCTTGCCGCGATCGCGATGCCGGCCGCGCGGTGCGCCGCGGGCATCGTGTTTTGATTCGGATACAAAAACGTGGCATACTGCCCTTGCAACAAATCCGATCCCGAAACATAGATCTGGCCGGCGGTCAAGGGCTGCAACGACAACGGTCTCACGCCGAAGGCGCACCTTAACAACGACGGCTGAACGTTCGCAGCGTCGCAAGGCCCGACTTGGCCGGAAGAACTTTGGGGCGTCATCGCCGCTAAACCTGCAATAAGAAAAATTGGGGAAATCCATTTCGTCGTCATGCTCAACCTTCAATGTTAAATGCCGGGATTCGGCGCCGTGCATGGAGCCGTTTTCTCCATCATTGCCGGCTTATATTTGCACATTCTCATCGCGTGCAAAGCCGGGGAATCAACGATGTCATCGTTGAAAATACGGCCCGCGAACATGTCGATCATGCCCTCGCGATGGCGATGATGCACGAGCATGACGAAGGGCAGCGGATGATCCCAGAACACGTCCACGAGATCCTGAATAATATCCTGGCCGCGCTCAGCGCGTTTTTGATAATCCAAAAACGGATTGTCGAGCCGGCTGGTTTCGCCGGACAAGTATTGCGTGATCGCCGACGTCGCAAACTCGCCGTCCTTCAGCGCGAAGTTGACGCCGAACGAAAAAATCGGATCGATGAAACGATGCGCGTCGCCGACGCAGAGAAAACCTTTGCCGGTGTAGTTTTTGATATGATAAGAAAAATTCGTGGCGGCGTATACGTCTTCCACGAACGTCAGATCCGGAAGGCGCCGCGCCAGCTCGGAGTTGAGCGCGCGCAATTCCCGTTTGAGAAATTCTTCCTTCGAAAGTTTCTGCGCCGCGTAATATTCGCCCGGCACCACCACGCCGACGCTGGTCACCTCGTCGTCAATCGGAATGAACCACGCCCAGTGGCTTTTCTGGCGATAGAAGATCAACGTATTGCCGCCGGCTTCGCCGGGATCGCGCCCGGCGTTGACCACTTGCGAAAAAACCGCGCATTGCTTGTCGTACGTGCCGCGCTCTTTGCGATCCATCGGCGCGCTCGAGTTGGCGAGAAAAGTCGATTGTCCGGAAGCATCGACCACCACTTCCGATTTAATTTCTTCCATCGCGCCGGCGGCGGTGCGAATTTTCACGCCGGTCACTTTATCGCCTTCCATGATCACATCCACGGCGCGCGCCGAAATCCGCTCGGCGCCGCGCTCGATCGCCGTGTCCAGCAGCTTTTGATCGAACGTGCTGCGGCGCACCTGCCAGGTGGTGGTGTCCAACAAATTCTTGTCTTGATCGCGCCTTTTCACCGGCACCCAGAAAGAATTTTTGCCGTTCGGCCCGTACACATTCACGCCGTGTTTAATCGGCCACTTCATGCTGTCCATCCAATCTTCCAAACCGAGCGCGCGCAACGAGCCGCCGACTTCGCCGGTCAATGACTCGCCGATATGGTAACGGGGAAAACTTTCTTTTTCCAAAATGAGCGGCTGCACGCCGGCCCGTTGGAGATACAAAGCCGTGGCAGCGCCGGCCGGACCGCCGCCGACGATGATCACATCGTGCTTCTTGCTCATGGCTGCTTTCATGATGATTTAGCTCCTTGATGGTTTGGTCAACCTTATTATCAACTCATTAATTCATTGTCATGAAATTCGGTGGATAACATGTTCCCTGTTTGGCTGCGATTTGTCCGCGTTGGGGGTGACATGTGAATTTTCGCAAAACATGCCACCCCGACGGGGTTTTAATATCGTCATTGCTCCAAAGCTATAAACATTTCACGCCCACGGCGTTTCAATAACGCCTTTGCCGATTGATAATTCAAACAAAGAGCGTTACCCAGTGCTTTCACGTTTGTCTCCGTTCGGGGACTATCTTACGATGATACAAAATTGTGCATCCGGTCTTCCGCTCCGTGAGCGAGGCGCTACGTTTTCACTTGTCACGGAGACATTACATTCACATTACCCGCTCACGCCACGCCGCGCAGAAGATGTTTTTGCAACGGATGGCCTGGGGCGCGGCGAATCGCGTCAAATTCCGCCTGAATTTGCGCGAGGGTTTCCGCGGCCGGCGCTTCGTACACTTCGCCTTCACAAAGCCGCAAAAACTTATGACGATTTTGACTTTCGGCGATCACCCGGCTGAAAATCGGCGCCGTTTCATAAAACAGGCGAACAAAGCGCTGCCACACTTGGGCGCTCGTCCGCAGGCGCTGTTCATATCCGTTTAGCGCCGCCACGTTGACCGTATTCGCCGCCAGCGCCTGGGCAATCGTCTCTGCGGCCAATTTCGCGGAGTGCATTGCCACGCCGAGGCCGGAGGAAAAAATCGGATCGACAAAAAAAGCCGCATCGCCGAGCATCATCCAACCGTCGCCGGCAAACCGCTCCATCATGTAGCTGTAATTCCCGTCGAGGCGAAACTCGCGCTGGCGCGCGGCCGCTTGCAGCCGCTGCGCCAAAATCGGGTTCTGGCGAGCGGTTTGCGCAAAAAACCGTTCCACATTTTCGCCGGCTTTGACGAAATGCTCGCGATCGGTGACGATGCCGATCGAAGTGACTTCATCGTTAATCGGGATTTGCCAGGCCCAACCGCGCGGCACGGGCAGCAAATGCACGTGCGTGTAATTTGCCGTCGCCGGTTTGCCGCGATCGACGCCGGTGAACCAACTGTGCACCGCAAATTGTTGAAACTCCCGATCGGCTTTCAGCAGATTAAGCTGGCGGCCCAGCAATGCCTGCCGGCCGGTGGCATCGATCACGAGACGCGCTTTCAGCGACAATTTAGCCTCGCCCACTTTCGCGGTGATGCCGCTGGCCGCGCCCTGCCGATTGAAATCGACCTGCTCGACGTGCGCGCCGGTTAAAACGCGCGAGCCGCGGGTGCGCGCATGTTGCAGCAACAGATCATCAAACCGGGCGCGATCGACATGATACGACTGCTCGAGCGCGTCGAGGTGATCAAAAGCCAAATCCGTTTCCTGCGCCTCAAACCAGTTTGACCAGCTCACGCCGCGGCGCTCGATAAATTGCTCGCGCTGCATCACCGGCAGGAAATCGATCTCGCGCAAGATCCGCGTCGTGGCGCACACCATCGATTCGCCGACGTGCGGCCGCGGGTGATGCGCTTTGTCGATGATCAGATGAT
>Ga0247727_10007713_pt1 | contig 20345 bp, 18 predicted proteins | sample WisWelCaveWW1625_FD_202498 | JGI IMG/M metagenome (GOLD analysis project Ga0247727, IMG submission 202498) | Biofilm microbial communities from Wishing Well Cave, Virginia, United States - WW16-25 | ecosystem: Environmental > Aquatic > Deep subsurface > Groundwater > Cave microbial mat | place... | reverse complement strand
ATAAACTCACTGTTTATGAGTATATCAATGGTAGAATAATGGATATCAGAAAGACAACGACGCTTTTCAAAAACGCTTTCTACTACGAATATTATTTCAGAAAGAGATAGAGTGTGTAGAGAAAAAAACAAAAGGAAGTTGTTTAAAGTTTCGACAAATTACAGATAAATGAAAAAATATTTATCAAAAATTTTAATATCAGCACTTACAGTGGCTATTTTTTTGGCGCCATTTTCTGCTGTATTAAAGAAAAACAGTGCCGAAGCGCAAGCAAAAACTACAATCAAAAGCCTGACCATTGACCAAAATAAAATGACGGACACTTCCGCGACATTCAATGTGGTGCTTGAAAATGTAACTGAAGATTATATAGATGAAAGTGGTTATTGGAGAACTCTTAGCGATAAGTTAAATTACAAACTATATGATAAAAGTTTTACTGACCTAAATAATCCACCTGTAGATGCAGTGGGTGGAGTAAATGAAAAACAGAGTGGAGCAGTAGAAATTCAAACTGGTACCTTAGAACAACCTATAGCAGAACAAATAGTGTCTTTTTCTGTTGAAAACTTAATCCCTGACACTAACTATTTCTTAGTAGTAAAACTTATAAAAGGTAACATTGGTGGGCAAAGAGAACTTGTCACTGAGTACGAAGCTCTAGTTGGACTCCCATTTACCGCTGGTCTAAACAGCGCAGATGATAACGCCAACACAGAAGCAAAAATAACAAACCCGAAACTTGGTTATGAAATAGAATGTGGAGTTTCGGAACCGATAGGTTGTATCTCTTTAGTACTTTACGGTATCTGGGAAGCGTCGGCCTGGTTTGCCAGACTAGGTGGACATTTCTTGGACTTCTTTGTTTATTACTCTACAAATAGTAGTTCATACAGCAACCAATTTATATCGAGCGCGTGGGCAGGAGTACGAGATATAGCAAATATGTTTTTCATTTTTGCTCTCGTGTATGCGGGTCTTCGCACGATCGTCGGTATCCACGCTCCCGACAATAAGAAACTGATAGGGAAAATAATACTAGTGGCGCTCCTTTTGAACTTCAGTTTGTTCGCCACCAAAATAGTTATTGATACTTCAAATATTCTGGCAAAAATCTTTTACAACAACATTACTTCTGTAGATGAGAATGGCAAACCTATCCAAAACCCCGGCGGACAAAAATCCATTTCAGTAGGACTGGTACAAAAATTCGACCCACAGCGTATAGTCACTACCCCCGAAGACCAGCTCGCAAATAAAGGAACATTTGTATTTATAATCATCTTGGCTCTAGCCGTCACCTTATACACCGGTTACATATTTTTTTCAGTGGCATTGCTTTTCGTAGCCAGAGTCGTGTCTCTCTGGATAGCTATGATTATGTCCCCAATAGCCTTCGCTTCTATGGCTCTGCCATTTCATCTGCCCGGAGCAATAGGCAAGGATAAATGGCTGGATGAATTACTCAAAAATGCTTTCCTTGCTCCACTGTTTATATTTTTCTTGTATATTATCGTTCGTTTCACTGGTTTTCTAAAAGATATAATCAGCTACAAAGGAGGTGATGCTGACCTGATACAACACATAATGGGAGTAATAATCCCTTTTATGATCATAGTCGGACTGCTTCAAAAAGCCAAGAATCTGGCAGAAGAATATGCTGGCGAGATGGGGAAGAGAATAACAGATGTGGGAGCAAAAATAGCAGGTCTTGCATTAGGAGCGACGGGTGGAGCTGCAGCATTGGGATTGAGTGGTACATTGGGTAAATTATCTTCAAAAATACTTGGAGGTGAAGTCGGTCAGACGGGTATGTCGAGAAGTGAATTGTTAAGACAAACAGCCTTAAGGGGTGGAGCAGCGGGAGCGTTAGCAAAAGCACAACTTAAAGCATTGAACTATAGCGCGGGAGCGTCTTTTGATGTAAGGAAATCAGCCTTGAGTGGACTTTTGGGTAAAACCGGGTTGGATTTTGAAAAAGGCACAGGCGCATTTGGAGTAGACACCAAAACTACAGCTGGAGGATACAAAGCGACTGTAAAGAGAAAATCAGAAAAAATTGAAAAAGACTTCGAATTGTTTAAAACAACTATGTCTGACGATGAAGTAAAAGCTTGGTCCAAGAAAAATATAGAAGACTATGAAAAGAAGAAAGCAGAAGCGTTGAGGGATGGAAAAAGTGAAGCTCAATTTGAAAAAGAAAATGGTAAGCCACCAAAAGAATATGGAAGCGCTAAAGAATTAGACAATGCAAGACAAAGAGAATATGCCGATCAGCTAGACAAGACTGGTCTAATGTATGCAGGCACACGCATTATAGCTGAGAAAATATTGGCCACCGAAAAAGGTAGAGCTATTCATCTAGGCCGTGATGAATTTGGAAATGCAAAAGAAGCAACAGAAGAAGATATACACAACTTAGCAAAAGGATTAAAGATCACAGCTGGAGCAGTGGGTATGGGTCTAGCAACAGCAGCCGTCACTGGCGGTCTGGGATTCATCCCTGGAGCGATAGGTGGTCTTGGTAAATCTATGACATTAAGCGATGCAGAAAAAGCAGCTAAGCATCACCTAGAACGAGTTACAGAGAAAGAGGAAAAGGAACTTGGTAAAATCAAGAAAACTAATGAACGAAAAGATCGCCTAGAAGAATTAAAGAAAGAGGTAGAAAAAGAAAATGAGGATTCAAGATTAAAAGATATAGAAAAGTTGGAAAATTCAAAGAGTGGTAAAACTCCTCAAGAAATCGCCGAGCTAGATAAAGAGATTGAGTATATAAAGAAAAGAAATTTTGATAATTATACTTCAGACAAACTGACTGAGTTAGAGATAGCAAGAGAACAGTTAATTAGGGAGGAAAATAGAATAAATAAAGATTTGGAATTAATCACAAACGAGGAAAGTACTTATAAAACACGAGAAAAAATTATGTATGATGAGCGTAAAAAAATTGCAGACAGACAAGCACGTTTATATGTTAGAATTGAAAATGATCCTAACGCTTATGATGCAAATGGAAAATTGACAAAAGAATATAAGAGTCAACTTGATGATTGGAACGACCTAGAAGATGAAAAACTAGAAGAGATAGCAGAACTACAAACAACTTATCAACAAGCCACATCTACACGAAAAGACAGAACACAAAAACTAGAAAATGAAAAGAAGGTATTGAAAAAAGATTATATTTCAAACACAAGATCGAAATCAAGATACGAAGAAGCAAAAAAGGTAGATAGAGACCTCACCGATCTTACTATTGCGCAATCAAAAATACCAGAAGCAACAAAAGTATCTGAATCCGCTAAAGCTGCCGAAGTAAGTCATGGAGCACCAGCAGCACATCCAGCACCAGCAAAACCAACAGCTGCACCGGCACCGGCAGCACACGGTGCTCCCCCTGCTCATTAAAAATTCAACATTAGAATCTTGATTTATTATTAATGTACAAATAAAAATATGCCAGAACATTTTAAAATAACTGCTAGAAGATTTGGGTCTGATAAACAACCAGCTAAACTAGAGACGAAACCAAAAAAGGAGAGTCGTTTAGTTAAATATTTTAGAGAAAGAAAAGAAGAAAAAGATAGCTTAGTAAAAATAAGAGATGAAAATAAAACAAAAGAAATAGAAGAAAAAAGATCTCTGATTAATTTCGCCAGGGAAGAAGTACTGAATATATTGGCTAATATTATACTTAAATACGAAAAAGAACAAAAAATAGAAGTCGGAAAACAAGGACTATTGAGTCAGAAGGAATTTGATAGTTTTATTGCAGAATATCAAAGTGATTTACTTTGGTTAAAAGACTTCAAGAAAAGATGCGAAGAAAGAAAAAAAGAGATACAAAGATCAACTGAAAACAGAAAGAAAAAATTATCACAATTATCGAATGAAGAATTACAAAAAGGACTTTGGGCGTACAATAAAAAGCGTAGAAAAATGGATTTTAATGAATACTCTTTTGAAGAATATAAATCTTATCTAAAACAAGAAGAAAAGGACACTGAAGCGCTTGAAGCATCTAAACTCGGACACAAAATAAAAGATGAAGAACTTGCGTATTATGTTTCGGTACTAAAAAACCCAATAAATTTCCTGCTCCTGGAATTAACAGAATATCTGGATTCAAAATTCAAATCTTTTAATAGAGAGCGTATAGAAGAAGGCGAGAAAGAGATTTCTTTGGATGAGTATAAAGCATATATATTAACAAAAGAAAGATTAGAACCTGTTCTGATGGATAGACTGGAAAAGTTAACCGACTCAAGAAAATTTGAATCGTTCAATGAGGCGCGCGCGAAAAAAGGATTAGAAAGAGTATCTTTAAGAGAATATAGGAAATTAAGAGAACAGAAGTGGAAAAGTGAAAATCAATTCAAGATTTGGCAAGAAGAAGAAAAATTAAGAAAAACAAAAGAGACAGAATTAAAATTGGCAGAACAAAAAAGATACCAAGATGCATATAAATTGGAAAAAGAAAGGGAAGACCTAAATATAAGAGTACGAAATTCAATAGAAGAGATGAAAGAAGAAGAATTTGAAAGAAAGGTTAGAAAAGCTAAAAAGATATTTAAAGAAAAAGACGAATAAATATAATCTAAAATCTAGAATGTTCTTAGTTGATTGTTTCTATTTAATATATAAAGCGTAGTTGATGCCTTGCATTTTGAGTATCTATTTTGTATACTATATTATATGAAATATATACGAACAATAGGGCAAAGTTTAAAAGATAATTTGGGTAAAAAACCCATAATAGTCCTTTATGGGGCAAGGCAAGTTGGCAAAACTACGCTCATAAAAACAATCATTAACGATTTTCAAAATCCGTTATATATAGCTGGAGATGATCCTAAAGATGTCTTATTGCTTGAAAATAGGTCTGGAAAAGAACTCTCCTCACTTATTGCAAACCATGACATTGTCATTATAGATGAAGCTCAAAAAGTAGAGAATATTGGTACCGTCCTAAAATTGATAGCCGATAATAATCCAGGTATAAAACTCATAGCCACTGGTTCAAGCTCTTTTGAATTGGCAAATAAAGTAAGTGAGCCTTTGACAGGTAGGAATAGAAAATTCTACCTTTATCCTTTGTCTTTAAAAGAAGTAATGAACGCGTACGGAATTTTAGACACTAAAAAACAAATAGAAACATATGTACTTTTTGGTATGTATCCGCAAATAGTAAATGCGGAATCAATCCAAGAAAAAACACTGCTTGTCAAGGAACTTGTGAATGATTATTTATTCAAAGACTTGTTTTTATTTGGTGACATACGAAATTCATTTGCATTTGAAAGACTGGTAAGACTTTTAGCGCTTCGTGTGGGCAGTGAGGTATCTTATGCTAAATTAGCAAAAGAAGTAGGTATCAACAGACATACTGTCTTGACATATGTTGCCTTACTAGAACAATCTTTTATTATTTTCCGATTGACACCACTTTATAAAAACAAAACAAAAGAAATAAACAAAAATCATAAAATTTACTTCTATGATACCGGTATTAGAAATGCTCTGGTCGGAACTATGGATTCATTTGATCTGCGTGGAGACAAAGGAGCGGTTTTTGAAAATTTCTTTATTGCTGAAAAAATGAAAGAAAGGGCATATGAGGGTAGAGATACTGCGGTAAATTTCTGGCGTAATCGCCAAGGAGGTGAAATAGATTTTGTAGAATCAGAAGGTGAGAAAGTATTCGCTTATGAATGCAAGTGGAGTGATGGCGCATCCGTGCCGTCACTCTTTGCCAAAATGTATCAAAATGCAAGTTTTAAATACATAAACATTGATAATATTTTGGAGCATTTTAATAAATTATGAGTTATACTATAAATAGCTATCGTAAATATCTTTATAAAATTTAACTACTTTAACTTATAAAAACATATGGACATAACAATAGAAGAAATACAAAAAAAGTTTGATAGTCTGCCAGAAGATATGAAGTGGGTCATAATGCAGACAGATGTGGATGGAAAAGTTACCGAAATGGGTAAATCATTTGGTTTGACTGTCTCTCAAATGGGACAGTTATCTTTGGAGATAAATATGGTAATGCTCGGCTTTACTCATCCAGACACTTTTGAAAGAGCGCTAAAAGAAAATATGAATATGCCGGAAGACAAAGCCAAAGATCTGGCTAAGGAAATAAATGAAAAAATATTCAAAGAGATTCGAGACAGCTTGATGACTCTTTATGTAAAAGATGAAAATAAAATACCAGTATCAGATAAAATAAATACAAACACTAGCACAGAAGAAGAGATAGAAAGTAGAGAGGAAATATTAAAGACGATAGAAGGTTCAGTGTCTATGCCAACAATAAAAAAAGAAATCTCTACTACTCCCGTTATGCCTACCGCAGTATCAAACCCCGCACAAAATGTGCCGAGAAAAACAGAGGCGGAAATGCGCTCGATGTTGGCTCAGAAATTGTCAGGTTCTTTCCAGATGCCAAAAGTCACGACCACACATTCAGCACGAAACAGCGAAGGATCAGTAAAAAAAGACCTCTATAGAGAGCCAGTAGAATAGTAAGTGTTTTAGTTTTTTCAAAAAATATATGCAATTCAAAGTTCCACAATTTTTGGAAGTAGAAGATAAAATATTCGGCCCTTTTACCTTTAGAGAATTCGTATACCTAGTAGGGGGGGCTGGCTTGTGTTATACATTATTTAAATTACTCGGATTTTTCTTGGGGGCAATACCGATAATCATAGTGGGAGGGTTATCACTAGCCTTGACCTTCTATCATCCAAACGGAAAACCATTTATAAATATGCTCCAATCGGCTATAAAATATGCAACACAAAGCAAACTTTATATCTGGCAAAGAAATTTGGAGAAAAATAGACAGACTGAAGACAGAACAAAATTAGCGCAAATAAAAAAAGAAACAATGCAAGAAAATGGGGTAAGGCTTAGTGGCAGTAAACTTCGCGACTTAGCTTGGAGCTTGGATGTATTAGATTTAAAGAAATAATATAAAAAATAAATGGCATTAAATGCAAGAGCAACTCAAGAGTTTGTACCAATCAAGGAAGTCCGTGATGGTATTGTCGTGTTAAAAGATGGAGAACTCCGAGCCATAATACTCGCGAATTCTGTGAATCTCTCGTTAAAATCAGCCGACGAACAAAAGGCCACAATATTTCAATTTCAAAATTTTTTGAATACTTTGGATTTTTCAGTACAGATATCAATACAATCCAGAAAATTAGACATCCGAAATTATCTGAATTTGTTGGAAAACAGAATAAAAGTACAAAATGAACCATTATTAAAATTACAAACAAGAGAATATATAGAATTTATCAAAAATTTCACTGAGAATGTCAGCATAATGACCAAAAATTTCTTTGTAGTAGTGCCTTATACATATATCAGTTTGAAACCTCAGCTAAATATTTTTAAAAAATTATTTGGAAAGAAAAATGAAAAAGAAGAAGCGCTGAAAGATCAACTTGATTTCGAAGAAAAAAGGTCTCAGTTGGAACAGAGGGTAAGTGTAATACAACAAGGTCTTTCACAATGTGGCATAAAATCCGCGCAGTTGGGTACAGAAGAAGTGGTGGAAGTGTTCTATAAAGTTTTCAACCCAGGGGAATTGGAAGGTAAGATAGAAATAGAACAGTAAGAATGTTATATTTGAAAATATATGGGATTTTTCGACAAAATACTTGGTAGAAATAAAAAAGATGAAGGCAATAAAACAAATGTCTCTGTTTTACCTGTGTTGCCAGAGGAAATATATGCATCAGCCAAACTAGAACTCCAAGATGTAGTGGCGCCTTCAGCCTTGAAAATAGAATCCAAATCCATAAACCTTGGAGACAAAATAGCTCGTACATTTTTTATTATTTCTTACCCTAGATATCTTTCCGATAATTGGTTTTCGCCTATCATAAATCTAGACAAGGTCTTTGATGTATCGATCTTTATTCATCCGGTAGACACATCACTTGCTCTGCGACAATTTCAAAAAAAAGTAGCAGAAGTAGAAAGTCAGATCAATATTCGAGAGGGTAGGGGTATGGTACGAGATCCAAAACTCGACACAGCATATCAAGACTTGGAAAACCTTCGTGATAGCTTGATTCAGGCTCAACAAAAAATGTTTGATGTGGGTATATATATAACAGTATATGCGGACAATGAGCTTGAACTTTTCAAAGTGGAAAATGAAATAAAATCCCTGCTTGAGTCGAGACTTATCTATATAAAACCTGCGCTTTTCCAACAAGAAGATGGCTTTAAGAGCGTGATGCCTATCGGCGACGATCTACTCGCAGTATCACAAAAATTAAATTCCGAGCCACTTTCGAGCATTTTTCCATTCATCTCTTTCGATCTTACTTCAGACACGGGAATTTTATATGGAGTGAACAGACACAACTCTAGCCTAGTGATATTCGATAGGTTTTCTTTGGAAAATTATAATTCTGTAACATTCGCAAAATCCGGCGCAGGTAAAAGCTATGCGACAAAGTTAGAAATCTTGAGATCATTGATGTTTGACACTGATGTCATCGTCATCGATCCTGAAAAGGAATACGAGTACCTCGCCGAAGCTGTAGGTGGCAGATATTTTGATATTTCTCTCTCATCTGACCACCATATCAATCCTTTTGATTTGCCTATTCCTCGTGAAGATGAATCACCTGAGGATGTACTCCGTTCAAATATCATAAATCTAGTCGGACTTTTCAGGTTGATGTTGGGAGGTCTTTCCCCGGAAGAAGATTCGATGATAGACAGGGCAATATCTGAAACTTATGCGATGAAAGATATCACTCCAGATTCAGATTTTTCAAACATAGAACCCCCACTACTTTCTGATTTCGAAATGGTTTTAGCAGGTATGGAAGGCAGTGATTCCGTAATGCAAAGATTGGTAAAATATACAAAAGGCTCTTGGTCTACTTTTTTAAACAGACCATCAAATGTGGATATAAATAAAAAATTTGTAGTCTTTTCTGTTCGTGATATGGAAGACGAACTCAAACCAGTAGCGATGTATATCGTAATGCATTATATCTGGGTGACAGTGCGTAAGAATCTTAAGAAGCGTTTGCTCGTAGTAGACGAAGCATGGTGGATGATGAAAGCCGAAGACACGGCTTCATTCCTGTACTCGATAGCCAAAAGAGGTAGAAAATACTATTTGGGTCTCTCTACCATAACCCAAGACGCGGCAGACTTTTTGAAATCCCCATATGGAGTACCTATCATTACTAACTCTTCGATTCAACTTTTATTGAAACAATCGCCAACTACCATAGACCTACTACAGAGAACTTTTAATCTGACAGATGAAGAAAAATACTTGCTTTTAGAATCGGATGTCGGAGAGGGAATATTTTTTGCGGGTCTAAAACATGTGGCAATTAAAATCATAGCCTCATACACTGAAGATCAAATAATAACCTCTGACCCATCACAAATACTTTCAATCAAAAAGGCTAAACAAGACTTGGAAAGAGTAGAAGGGCAATAAAAAAGATGATACAATAAAGATAATGATAAAGAAATGCTCGGCTTTGGCTTTTGCAATAAATTTTGGTCTTTTGGTGTTTCTTAGTCTGTTGTTTTTTGGAAACTTAAAAGAAAAAATCGCTCTTGCTCAAGTACAAAATGCTGACATTGTGCTCATCACCTCTCCGCAATACCCAAATCCCGGACAAGAAGTGCGAGCCACATTGAACACCCGCGTCACAAACTTAGACAAAGCAAATATATCTTGGTCGGTAAACAACCAAGAATTAGCGCGAGGTATAGGTATGAAATCTTTTTCTTTCAAAGTCGGCAATGCTGGGATACCCACCATATTGTCTATTATCATAGACACATTTGATGGACAAAGCCTGACAAAAAGCGCGACTATCACACCTGCCGGTGTAGATATATTGTATGAGGCATATGATTCATATGTGCCACCTTTTTACAAAGGCAAAGCTCTGGTGCCAAAACAAGGTACATTTAAAGTGGTAGCAATACCAAACCTTATAAATCAAACTGGCAAAGTAAACCCTTTAAACCTCTCTTATTCTTGGATCAAAGACGGCAGTATCGTCTCCAAATCTTCGGGCTGGGGTAAAAATTATTTTATTTTTCAAAATAGCTACTTGGATAGAGAAAATACAATAGAAGTAAAAGTATCTGACATCGCTGGAGGAACGAATGCTTCTAAAAAAATAAATTTGAGCACTGTAAATCCTAAGATTATGTTTTATAAATACGATCCTTTGTCTAGTACAGAAAGAGGACCCACCCTAAGAAATGGTTTATTTATAAATGAAGAAGGGAGCACGATAATAGCAGAGCCGTACTTTTTCTCACCGAAAGACTTGAGTTCTTCCGATCTTATCTTTGATTGGTATATAGGTGGAGAAAAAATACGCACACCTGATATAAAAAATATATTATCCATCAAACCCCAAGGTGATTATGGAAGTAGCGCTATAAAACTAATAATTAATAACAAAAAAACTCTTTTACAAAGGATGGAAAAACAAATAAATGTCAGTTTTTAGAATCTCTGAAACTAAATAAACACGGTGTGTACATATTATCACAACTTGTTGACTTTTTTGCATAGGGGTGTAAAATAGTCTAATGGACTTAAAAAGACTAAAATATCAGTATATTTTGGACGACCTAAAAAAGAAAATGGTGTTTTTGGTCGGCCCTCGTCAAGTCGGTAAAACATGGCTTTCAAAAAAGCTAATGGCTGAGTACAAGGCACCAATTTATTTAAACTATGATATCTATAAAGATAGAGAGCTAATACGAAAACACAAGTGGCCTGAAATTTCTGATTTAATAATCTTCGATGAACTTCATAAGATGAAAAATTGGAAAAATTACCTCAAAGGTGTATTTGACGATAAAAAAAGTAATTTACATATTCTAGTGACTGGTAGCGCTAGATTAGAAGTCTATCGCAAGGCTGGAGATTCTCTTGCTGGTAGATATTTTATACATCATTTACTCCCCCTCACCTTCGTAGAAACAAAAGTACTCCACGATAATTCGATAATTGAGAGATTAATCTCGCGTGGTGGTTTTCCTGAACCATTTTTAGCCGAAAATGATGTCGATGCTCAAAAATGGCGCAACCAATATGCTGATTCACTTTTGCGTGAAGATGTTGTAGATTTTGCTTCAGTGATTGATATGAAAGCAATGAGAGAAATTTTCGAACGACTGCAAAGAAGCGTCGGCTCTAATATTTCCTACTCAAATATAGCGGGAGATATAGGCATATCTCCAACCACAGTCAGACGATATATCTCTTTACTCGAATCTTTATATATAATATTTTCTATACGACCATTCTCTACCAAAATTTCTCGATCTTTATTGAAAGAACCTAAAATATATTTTTATGATACTGGTCTTGTTGTTGGTGACGAGGGTAGTAAGACTGAAAATATGGTCGCTGTTTTTTTACTTACACATTTGGAATACAAAAACGATATTTTGGGAGAACAAAACACTCTCGCATACATACGCACAAAAGATGGTAAAGAAGTCGATTTTGCTCTAGTTGATTCAAATAAGGAAATAAAAGAATTGATTGAAGTAAAAACCAAAGATACCTCAATAGCTTCATCCTTGAAATATTTTGTTGAAAAATATAGTTATAAAGGTATGCAACTTGTTAAAGAGCCTACAGAAGAACAATTAGATTCAAAGGTAAATATTCAAACAATGAGTATTGAAAAATATTTTTCTTAATCCGTCCAAGTTAGAATGCGGGGGGCTAAGAAAGTTCTGACTCAATGGATATTAATCATCTCTATCATATTTTCTATCCTCTATTTTCTTTGGTACATCTCTTCTCAAGAGATCAGAATATTCTTAGGAATTAAAATGATATTGAAGGAGTTGGGGATTTGGTAACAAAACAATGGGTAACTTATTTCTTCTTGAAGTAGGTTACCCATTTTTCGTTATTGGATAATTTTTTATAAAAAGATGATATAATTCAGATAATGTTAGCAATATCCGTGCTAAAAACCAAAAAAAGTCTTCTTATTAGTCTTCTTATTTTTTTTACATTTACTGCCTTTTCTTTTATTGTAGATACAAACAAAGCAGAAGCCGCCTGCGTCATACGATCAGCAAAATTTAGCCAAGTTGGTAATCTATCTGGTAGTCAAAAAATTCCATTCGAGCAATCCGGAAACCAACAAGAAGGATGGTTTGATGATGAAGATTCACCGGAAATAAGAGTTGATGTTGTTGCTACTGATTGTAATGGTGTAGTGACCGAAATTAGTATAACTATGGATGACACTTTAACTCCAGACGATGATGTTGGTGCTGTGGACAATATAAAAATATTATTCCCGAGTAGTAGTACTTTTACTATGTTTTTTATAGCAGGGGAAGATGAGTGTACTCCATTAATAGGTACATATGATTGTCAATATTTTGTAGAAATAGATTTACCTGATGACATATTGGACTGGACTTCAGATGGTAAACCGGGAGGAAATTTAAGATATGAGTGTGATGCCTTGTGCGATGAATACTGGGAAATAATAGAGGGTAAAACTATCAGGCCCGAAGGAATACAATCAACAGATATAGAAACAGACACGACATACAAACCACTTGCCCCTATACCTGGATTACCGGAGGTGATAGAGACTTCGGCTGAAAACAATCCTTGTGCTTTTGGAAAATATTTAAATGTAATGCTGAAAGTCGTCTTGGGTATAGCTGCAGTGTTGGCATTCATTATGATCATACAAGGCGGGTTGCAATATATGACTAGCGAACTGATGTCTAGTAAAGAAGCAGGAAAGGAAAGCATCACAAACGCTTTGACTGGTCTTGTCATAGCACTCAGTGCTGTGTTCATATTAAACACCGTAAATCCGCGATTGCTAAATTTCTGTATAGATAATTTAGAAGAGGCAATAATAGTAATAGCTAATGAACCAGAAACTGGTATAGGTCAGGGTAATCGTGGGGAAAAAATAGAGCTAAAATTAAAAAATACAAGCAATGGAGTAGTTTCATTGGAAGTGTGTGACAAGAGTCAGATGCAGACTATCAATATCTTTGATAAAAATGTTGAAGTTTATAAAGGAACGGTAAATAGTTTAAAGAGAATAGATACAAAATGGCGCGCTATGCCTGAGGCACAAAGATATAAGATCAACACTATCGCTGGATACGATTGTAGAACCGTAGCTGGTAAAAAAGCATGGTCTGCGCACGCATATGGATTGGCTTTAGATATAAATGCTTCAAAAAATCCTTTTGGAAAAGAGAGGAAAACAGATATGCCTCCATCATTTAGACAGCTTTTTAAAGACGAAGGATGGGGATGGGGAGGTGACTGGCAAAATGTAAAAGACGCTATGCATTATAGTAAATATCCAAGAAGTGAAAATGGTGATGAAACGATTGAAATATTTTAATTAATAAATTTATGTCCAAAAGAAATTTAATTTTAATAATCATAATATTGGCTGGTATAGTGGGTGGAGCAATGTTGTTCTATTATTTTTATCAACCACAGAGCCAAATAGAAGGGGAGGTGCAAGATGTGAATTTTTTTGCAAACTTCTTTCCATTTGGAGATAAAAAACCCTCCTCGACTACACCCAGCACAAATCAACCCACAGATATATCTGGATTCGAACCAACAACAGAAGAAGAAAAGATAGAGACGAAAATACAAAAAGTTTCCAGTTTCCCGATCGCTGGATTCGGAGTATTTATGAAAGAAAGATTCAAGGAGATAACACCTCCAGCAGAATCAGTGACGACGACTCCTGCTACAAAGACCACAAAACTAGTCGCCCCGCCTACCGAGTTCGCGCCTACACTGCGATATGTGGAGAGAGACACAGGCAATATATATCAAACCTTCGCAGAAAAGATAGACGAGAGAAGATTTTCTAAGACCATAATACCAAAAGTACACGAAGCGTATTTCGATAATAAAACAGAATCGGTGGCGATGCGTTATTTGAAAGGAGACAACAAAACGATAGAAACCTTTCTGGGATTATTGCCAAAAGAATTTCTGGGGGCAGATAGTGCTGGCATAAACGAGCTCAAGGGCTCTTTCTTGCCGGATAATATTTCAGATATGAGTGTCTCGCCGGATTCTTCAAAAATGTTTTATATATTCAACACAGGAGATAGCGCAGTGGGTATTGCGCTAAATACTATAACAAATACAAAATCACAAATTTTTAATTCACCTTTAACTGAATGGCTCTCAGAATGGCCAAATAGCAAAATGATCACAATGACCACCAAGCCCTCCGCAAATGTCCCCGGTTTTATGTATTCAATAAATCCAGAAAAAAAAGATTTTAATAAAGTGCTGGGAGATATAAATGGATTGACGACTCTGACTAGCAAGGATGGCAAAATGATCTTATATGGAGACAATAATCTTTCTTTGAAAATTCTAAATGTATCTGATAATAATTCTAACTCATTAAGTGTCAGAGGCCTTCCAGAGAAATGTGTATGGAATAGCACTAACGAGAGTCTTTATTGTGCTGTACCAAAATCTATAACAAATACAGTCTATCCTGATTCTTGGTATCAAGGAGAAATTTCTTTTTCCGATGAAATTTGGAAAATAGATGTAAAGAATGGTAATGCTACAATAATCATTGATCCAAGTTCATCGGAAGGAGGAGAGGAAGTGGATGCAATAAAATTGAGTGTAGATGAAACAGAAAACTATTTATTTTTCATAAACAAAAAAGATTCTTATTTATGGAAACTGAACTTAAAGTAGATTAGATAGAACCGATGTATTTTATGACCACTCGACGAGTAGTACCTTCGCCTTCTGATTCAGTTTTCAAGTCTGTTTCATTAGATAAAAATTCGTGCACAAGTCTGCGTTCAAAAGAAGACATAGGGTCGATCTCTATGTTTGATTTAAAATATCTAGCACGCTCTGCCATCATATGTGCTATTGCATGCACATTTTCTATTTTCTTTTCCTGAAAACCATTCACATCTACTAGTATATTCAAGCTTTCCGGCATAAAGGAATCTTTAAAACTTTCTGATTCTGTTTTTTCTTTTGGGGTTTTAACCTCTATAATTCTACGAATTAGATGATTCAAAGCAGTGAGGGCCTCTCCACCACGATCATGAAAAAAATATGGTTGATTCACTTCGACAGAATACCAAGTAGTCTTGTCACCATTGGGTCCTAGCTTAGCTGGCCTATCTTGGTCGACAGAAATCTTGTTCACAGAAATCATCATTTTTTCAAGAATTTCTTTTATTAAATTTTGAATTTCTGTTTTATCCATAAGATTGTTGGTTTTTAAGCTTGTTTTACCAGCTCGGGTGTTGCTTTTTTCCTTTCAGCATATATTTGCTGGCCTATGGCAAATATATTACTCGTGATCCAATATAATGCAACTGCTCCAGAAACACTATATGCAATGAAGGCTACGACAAAAGGAAATACATATTTCATCTGAGTATGCATACTTTTAGTAAAATTCTCTTGAAAGGAACCGCCTGGTGTGTCGGATTTTTCTGGTGTTGATGGTTTCGGCATAAATAATGCTTGAAAATACTGAGAAACTCCTGCCAACACTGCCAGAATTAAACTTTTACTTCCAATATCCAAGATTCCCAAAAATTCCATATTTATACTTTCTGGAACTGAAACAAAAGAATACAAAAGACCATTATCTATATTTAGACCTTTCAAAAAAACATAGTAAAGTGCGAAAATTATCGGGATTTGAATCAACACAAGTAGACATCCTGAAAAAGGATTCGTCTTGGTTTGTTTGTAAAGTTCAAAAGTTTGTTTGGCTTGTTCTTCTTTTGAAGCGCCACTAGCCTTTATTTTCTTCAATTCTGGCGCGAGTAGATTCATCTTTATTTGGCTTTCGATCGATTTTTGCGATAGGGGATAAAGCGCTAATTTTACAAAAATAGTGAGCATTATCACTGCCAAACCTACATCACCCCCTGGTACTATAGACACTAAAAAAGCCAATGCATTTACAAGTGGCTCATATAAAACAGTATTCCATATATTTGATAGCATTCTATCATTCTATATGAAAAAGGAAAAATAATCAAAAAAATAAAATTAGCAAAATTTTCTCAGGTCCTCGGTTCTCCTCACCTTATTATCCAGCCTTTGGCTGAATAGAAGCTCGGCCAGACCATGAAAAAATCTTCTAATTTTATTTTTTTGATTATTTTAACAAATCCATATGATTTTTCTGCCAAGGGTGACACCGTAGTATTCTTTTAAGACCAAGAAAAGAGCCCTTGAATATTCCATATCTTTCAATGGCTTCTTTTGTATATTCTGAACAGGTAGGATAAAAAACACAAGAATTATTTCTGATCAAACCAAAATATTCCAAAAATTTAAATTTTGGCCTAGATAAAAATCTTTGATAAAAAACAATCAACCACGAGAAAATCTTCCGCATAAATTATATTTTACTTAAAATACCTTTTATTTCACGATCTAAATTCATTATTGGATTATGGGCAGTACTTTTTTTACCACCAAAAACTGACACGCTTTTTTTACCAAAAATAAAAACACCTAAAAACCCCAATGGTATATTTTGAAAATACTTTTTTAACACAGCATACCCTCGTCTGCGTAGTAGATTGCGGACTACAGCGCTCGAGCTTGCGGTTTTAGGTGAGATAAAAGATACACGGGGCAGGGAACCATCTCTGAGTAAAATATATTTGAGAGAAATATTCGGGGAATTCACAAATCTACCTTCTTTAAAGATTTTTTCTACAACTTTTTTATCTAATCTGCTTTTTTTAGATAACATAGTGAATGTTAAAAATTATATTTTAATTTTTAACATTCACTTACACTGTGAGTTTTGCTCGGCCCTTTCTTCGCCTCTTTAAAATGACTCTTTTGCCATTTTTAGTCTTAGATCTTACCAAAAACCCGTGAGTCTTGGCTCGTTTTCTCTTTTTAGGTTGATATGTTTGCGACATAAAACCAGTATAGCTCAACAATACCATTAAGTCAAAATTGAAATATTGTGATAATCCACCTTATCAACAGTTTATCAACATTGTTGATGCCTTTTTAAAAATTGCGCTGCGGGGTTGTATAGTATAATTTTATACAAATGGATATAAAACAACTTTGGCAAAAGTGCCTGGCAGAGATTGAAATAGGGGTATCCAAGGCCAATTTTAGCACTTGGTTCAAAAATACCTCAATTTTAAAGGAGGAATTGGGTATTGTGTTTGTGGGTGTACCCAACGAATTCGTTCGTGATTGGCTGAAAAACAAATATCACAAGCTCATTACCAAAACCATCGTAGACGCTTATGGCAATATGCGCGCAGTGGAATATATAATAACCAAACTAGAGCCAAATAAACAAGAACCCCAAAAAACCACCGGTGTTTCTGCAAATAAAGAATTACCTTTAAAAGACCTGTATATAAGCCCTGAAGACAACCTAAACCCTCGTTATAGGTTTGATTCATTTATTGTTGGCACCTTCAATGAACTCGCTTATGCAGCCTCTCAGGCCATCATTGAGAACCCTGGCACAAAATATAACCCTTTTTTCGTCTACGGAGGCACTGGTTTAGGCAAAACCCATCTGCTCCAAGCGGTAGGAAATTCAATAAAAGACAAATACCCTAGTAAAAAGGTTTTTTATATGACTTTAGAAAAATTTGCTACTGATTTTATAAACTCCCTACAAAACAATAAAGCCAACTATTTCAAGGAGAAATATCGAAAATACGACCTTTTGATCATTGATGATATCCAATTCATAGGTAAAATGGAAAAAATTCAAGAAGAACTTTTTCACACATTTAACACCTTCCACGAAAACAATAAACAAATAATATTTTCCTCTGATAAACACCCAAATTACATCCCTGAATTGGCAGATCGCTTGAAATCTCGTTTCGCAGCTGGAATGATTGTGGATGTATCTGAACCAGAATATGAATCCCGTCTAGCCATAATAAAAGTAAAACTGCGAGATTTAAACATTGACTTAGAAAAAGAAGTAGTAGAGTATATAGCAGAATCAGTACAAGACAATATAAGAGAGCTGGAGGGGAGTATAAACGCGATCGTTTGCCAATATCAGCTTAAAAATAAGCCTCTTTCTCTATCAGAGGTAAAAAATCTCTTAAAAAACAACATAAAACCAAAGAAAAATGTGTCAATAAAAGATGTTGTAAAAACCGTAAGTGACTATTATTCACTCGAAGAGACCCTGATCTACGAAAAAACCAGAAGAAAAGAGATTGTGAAGGCGCGGCAGGTGGTGATGTATCTGTTGAGGGAAGATTTTAATGTATCTTATCCAATGATAGGGGAAAAACTAGGAGGTAAAGACCATACTACCGTCATTCACTCTTATTTAAAGATCAAAGGTGATCTAAAAGACAGCCCCCAGCTTTTACAAGAATTAGAACAAATACGAATAATGTTCAAATAGCTGTTTATAAACTGTTGATAAATAAAAAGTGGGTAGTTAAAAAGTTATTGAAAAAGTGTTGATAAAAAAGAAATAAATGGGGAAAAGTATTTTGGAAATAAAAAACACACCATAAATTATTATTTATCACCAACACCAAAAGCAGTAATTTACAAAATTAAACATTATTTAACAAGACAAAGAACACTTATCCACTTATCCACAAGACTAATAATATTAATAATTTATATATATAAGATATAAACATATGAAGCTAGAATGCGGAATCGAAAAACTTAAAAACGGAATTTTACAAGTAGAGAGAATCACGGGTAAAAATCTAACACACCCGGTCTTGAGTTCTATTCTTCTGATTGCTGGAGGAAAATATTTAAAACTTCGCGCGACAAACTTGAGTCTCGGAATTGAAATAGAAATACCTGCAAAAATAGAAAAGGAAGGCATTATGGCTATATCTGGATCGACTCTCGCTTCTATTTTTTCTAATTTTATTCAAAATGACACTGTGTATCTAGAGAGTGAAGAAGGTAATTTATTGGTAAAGACAAAGAAAAGTAAAATAAAACTAAAAGGCCAAGCGCACGATGATTTTCCGACCATTCCACTTGTAGACGGTAAAACTTTTGAAATAGAAGCGAAAAAATTAGTCGAGGGTGTAAAATCCGTGTATTACAGCTCATCCCCTTCTGATATAAAACCAGAAATTTCGAGTGTTTATATGTATACCAATGATGACAATCTCGTGTTTGTTTCTACTGATTCTTTCAGACTCGCAGAAAAGAAAATAAAAGTTAAGGGCATAGAAGAAGTGCAAGGTATAATGATTCCGTTTAAAAATGTTTCAGAAATAATTAGGATTTTTAGTGAAGTAAGTGATGATGTAAAAGTTTGTTTCAATAAAAATCAAATATCTTTTTCTGCAAACAATATTTATCTCACTTCTAGGGTGATCGATGGTATTTTTCCTGATTATAGACAGATAATACCAAAAGAATTTAGTGTAGAAGTAGTTGTTTTAAAACAAGATTTATTGAATGCATTAAAGCTTTCAAATATATTTTCAGATAAATTTAATCAGATAAATCTTTCTGTTAAACAAAAAGAAAAGATATTTGAGCTTTCGTCTTCCAATAATGACATTGGAGAAAACAAGACTTATTTAGATGTGGTTATGAAGGGCGAAGATGTGGCGCTCAGCTTCAATTATAAATATTTTCTTGATTGTTTTCAATCCATCTCCGCAGATAGTATTTTAATAAAAATAAATCAAGCTTCAAAACCAATGGTGGTTTCTGGTAATTCCGATAATTCTTTTACTTATCTCATAATGCCAATGAACAGATGATAGAAATAAAAGATTTATTACTTCGTTTTAATGACCTTCTTTTATCTGAAGAAGTAAAAAAGAATCTTATTATAAATATTTTATTTGAAACCATAGGACTCCGTATAAAGTCAGAAGATATAAAAATAAAAAATGGCACGCTATACTTAAACGCAAAACCAATATATAAAAATGAGATTTTTTTAAAAAAAGAAAAAATTTCTTCTAGACTAAATGAAGCTCTAGGTAAAAAATCTCCACAAAAGATAATATAAGAGTATTGCATAAATCCGATATATGTGGTAATGTCTGCCTATGAATTTTTCAAATTTTTCCAAAAAAGCCTTTAATATATTGATGGTTTTCTTATTCACCTTCAGCCCCCTCTTTCCGACAATCAAAGAAATCTCCGCCGCCCGCATCATAGACAGCGCCAATCTAGGAGGCAAACAAAGTGTAACCATCAAGAAAAATGCAACGGTCAATGTGAATATGACAGTCACCTCGACTGCTCCTTCAAACTGGCAATCTAC
>Ga0247727_10007712_pt1 | contig 20345 bp, 12 predicted proteins | sample WisWelCaveWW1625_FD_202498 | JGI IMG/M metagenome (GOLD analysis project Ga0247727, IMG submission 202498) | Biofilm microbial communities from Wishing Well Cave, Virginia, United States - WW16-25 | ecosystem: Environmental > Aquatic > Deep subsurface > Groundwater > Cave microbial mat | place... | reverse complement strand
ATCGGCGGAATCTTCGCCACGCTGATCTTCCTCTTTGGTCCATCCCGGATGGGGACGCTGTCGGCGTCGGAAGGCTCCGCGTACGGCCGGCTCGACGCCTGGTACTACGGGTTTCAACTGATCAAGTCCAGCCCCCTCTTCGGCGTCGGCCACAACATGTTCACCGACGCCTATCCCCTGACGGCGCACAATTCCTTCGTGCTGGCCGCCGCGGAGCTGGGGATCATCGGCCTGTTCTTCTGGACCGGCTTGCTCTACACCGCCTTCAAGGGGCTGTCGCTGGCGCAGAAGCACGTGCCGGCGCTCGCCGCCTACGCCTTCGGGCTGCAGGCCGGGCTGGTGGGGTTCATGGCGACCGCCTTGTTCCTGTCGCGCACGTATAACGAGCTGCCGTACCTGCTGTGCTCGTTTGCGGCGGCGCTGTATCACATCGCGCACAGCCGGATGGGTCTGCCGGCGTTTCAATTCACGAGGCGCGATGCGCGTAACGTCCTGCTGCTTTCGATCGGGTCACTGGTGCTCGTCCAGATCGCGATGAAGACGTGGCTGTGAGATGCTGCCGTTTGTGAGCGTGATCGTGCCGGTGTTCAACGGGCAAGACACGATCGAGGCGTGCCTAAATGCGCTGGTGGCGCAGGACTACCCCGCGGATCGCTACGAGGTGATCATCGTGGACAACAACTCGACGGACGGCACCACCCGCCTCGTCCAGCAGTTTCCGGTTCGCTACATCTTGGAGCGGTCGCGGCAGAGCTCCTACGCGGCGCGCAACCGCGGCGTGCGGGAAGCGCAGGGCGCGCTGCTCGCCTTTACGGACGCCGACTGCGTGCCGGACCCCGCCTGGCTGCGCTACGGCGTGGCGGCGTTCGCCAGCGCCACCGTCGGCGGGGTGGCGGGAACGATCGCGTCCCTCGACCCGGCGACCGTGGCCCAGCGCTACGCCGTCCGGAAGGGGGCGCTGTCGCAGGAAACCGCGCTGACGCAGAACAGTTTCCGGCCGGCGGTGTACACGGCCAACGCGCTGTACCGCAAGGCGGCGCTGGAGCAAGCCGGGGGCTTCGATCCCGGCGTAATCTCCGGCGGCGACGCCGACCTGGCCTGGCGGGTGCAGGAGCTGGGGTTCTCGATCACCTTCGCCCCCCAGGCTGTCGTCCGCCACCGGCACCGCGAGCGCGTGGCGGATTTGCTCCGGCAGCGGCGCAACTACGGCTACGGCTCCGTCGTGAACTACGTCAAGCATCGCGAGGCCATGGGCCGGCGGACGCTGCGGCACGGGTATTGGGAGCTGCGGGCGTTCCTTCGCAAGCTGGGGCGGCTGGCAGGCACGGCCGTCCGGTGCGCGATCCGAGGTTTCCCGGTCGGCGAGCGCGAGGAGGTGGCGCTGGACGCGGTGGATGTGCTGGCCTTCTGCGCGAAGAAGGCCGGACAGCTCTCCGCCGCCGCCCGCTACCGGGTCTGGTACTTCTGAAACCACAGATGACACAGAATCCACACAGAGCCACAGAGGAACCAACGGTCGCAATGGCGGCCAGTTTGCCGGGCGTCAAGATCGCATTGACGTGCAGCGGGTTGAGCCACGTGCGCCGGGGTGTGGAGACCTGGTCGCAGGAGGCCTTCATCGGATTACGCGAGCAGGGGATCGACGTCACGCTGTTTCAGGGCAGCGGACCCAATGGGCTGCCGGGCGTCCACGTGCTGCCATGCATCCGTCGGGGCTCTCGATGGTCGGAGCGCCTCGGCCGGCTGGTGCCGCCGTTCGGCTGGCGCCTGGGCATCGGCTCGAGCTACCAGATGGAGCAGACCACCTTCGCCCTCAGCCTGCTGCGGGAAGCCGGCCGGCGGTTTGACCTGCTGCATACGAAAGACCCCCAGGTCGCGCTGCTCATGCAGCGGGCGCATCGGGCGGGGCTCTCGCGCGCGAAAGTGATTTTCAACCACGGCACCGAAGAGCCGCCGGAGTTCCTGAGCCGGTTTGAGTACGTGCAGCATCTGGCTCCGTTCCACCTCGACGAGGCCAAGCGGCAGGGCCTTGGCATCCGGCGCCAGTTCGCGATCCCGAACTTCGTCGATGTCGAGAAGTTCCATCCGGGCTCGGAGGAGCCGATGCGCCGGCGGCTCGGCATCCCGCGCGGAGCCTTCGTCGTCCTCTGCGTCGCGGCCATCAAGCGGCACCACAAGCGCGTGGATTGGCTGATCGAGGAAATGGCGCGCGCAGCCTCCGGATGGCCGGAGCTGCATCTTGTGGTGGTTGGCGCGCGGACCGGAGACACGCCCGCCCTGCAGCAGCTAGGACAGGAGCGGTTGGGCCGGCGCGCGGTCTTCCTCACTGATCTGCCGCGCGAGGAGATGCCCCAGGCGTATCGAGCGGCCGACGCGTTCGTCTTATGCTCCTTGAAAGAGATGCTGGCCAACGCCTGCCTGGAAGCGCTGGCGTCCGGGTTGCCGTGCCTCATGCACCGGGAGCCGGTAGCCGGGTGGGCGCTCGGCGACGGCGGTTGGACGATCGACATGACGCAGCGCGGGGGGCTGGCGAGCGCCCTCGTCGCGTTGCGGGAAGCGCAGCGTCGACAGGAGATCGGCCGGCGGGCCCGCCAGCAAGCGCTGAGGCGATTTGCCAAGGAGGTCGTCCTCACCCAGCAGCTGGCCATGTACCGCGAGGTGCTCGCCGCATGAACCCCCTCGTCAGCGTCGTCATCCCAGCCTACAACCCCACTTCCTCAACGCTGAAGGAAGCCATCGATTCGGCGCTGGGGCAGACGTACCGCCAGCTGGAAGTGGTGATCGTCGATGATGGATCAACCGTCGATACCCGCTGGCTGCTGGGCGCCTACGGCGGCCGCATCCGCTATGTGCGCAAGGCCAACGGCGGCCCGGCCAGCGCGCGCAACATCGGCGTGGGCCTGGCGCGCGGCGAGTACATCGCGTTTCTCGACGCGGACGACCGCTGGGAGCCCGACAAGATCGCCAGGCAGGTGGACGCGCTGCAGCGCCATCCGGCCGCGGGACTTGTCTACTCGTCCGTCTCGCGGATCGATGCCCATGGCCGCCTCCAGGGGGTGCGGCGCCATCCGATGGCGCGCTCGGGCTGGGTCGCCGAGCAGCTGTTGCTGAAGAACTTCGTCCCGACGTCAACGGTCATGGTCCGCGCCTGCTGCTTCACGACGCTCGGGCGGTTTGATGAGAGCCGCGAGCTGATCTCGGTCGAGGACTACGATATGTGGCTGCGCATCGCGGAGCGCTGGGAGCTGCTCTACCTCGATCGTCCGCTGGTGCGCTACCGGCTGCACGCAGGCGGCATCAGCCGCAACACCACCCGCTCATATCTGGGCGAGAAGCTGGTCGTGGAAAAAGCCGTCGCGCGGCTGGGTGCCGCGAGCGCCTTTGTGAAGCGGGTGTACCGTCGGCGGATGGCCGCGCTCTTCTTCGCGTGGGGCCAGGAGTGTTTCTCCACCAACCGCTTCAGGGAGGCCCGCGCGCCGTTTGCGGCCAGCGTCGGCTACCAGCCGTGGAACCTCAAGGCGCGGGGCTACTGGGTTGCGACCTTTCTCGGTCACTGGGCGGTCCGCCTCGTGAGGCGCCTGAAGGCCGTCCGTCGGCGGTCGCAGGGCGGGCGGCCCCGGCGGATGCTGCACGTGCTGTTTTCCCTCAATACGGGGGGCGCGGAGCACGTGGTGTTGAACCTGGCCCGGCGGCTTGACCCGCGCCGCTACGAGGTCCACGTGTGCAGCCTGACCGGCGAGGGGGAGCTGTCGACGGAGTTTCGCGCGCTGGGCGTTCGCGTCCACACGGTCACCAAGCGGCCGGGGGTCGATGTCAGGCTGTTTCTGGAGCTGGCGCGGCTGATCCGGCGGCAGCGCATCGAGCTGGTGCACACGCACAACGCCACCCCCTGGCTCTATGCCGGCGTGGCGGCCGCGATCTCGGGGGCGGCGCTGTACCACACGGAGCACAGCAACCTGTTCGCCCACCAGCGCCGCTTGAGGTGGGCCGAGCGGTGGCTGGCGGGCGTGACGCGGCGCATCATTGCCGACTCGGAGAAAGTGAAGCGGCATTTGATCGACCAGCAGGGGTTGCCCGCGCGCAAGATCGTCACGATCCTCAACGGCATCGATACGGCGGCCTTCACCACCGGGGTTCCGGGCCTGGCCACGCGCTTCGCGCTGAGCTGCAACGGTGCTTCTCCGATCATCGGCACGGTGGGACGGCTGGCGGCCGTGAAGGATCAGGCGACGCTCTTGGAGGCGTTTCAGCGCGTCGTGGCGAGCTATCCGAATGCCGTCCTGGTGATCGTCGGCGACGGGCCGATGAGGGCCGAGCTGGAGACCCAAGCGCGGGAGCTGGGCATTGCCTCGCGCGTGAGGTTCCTCGGGCGGCGCACGGACATCCCGGCGCTGTTGAGCGCCTTCGATGTGTTCGTGCTCTCGTCGGTGAGCGAAGGGTTGCCCCTGACCGTCTTGGAGGCGATGGCGGCCGGGGTGCCGGTGGTGTCCACCGACGTCGGGGCGCTGCGCGAGGTCCTGCCGGAGCCGGCCAGCGCGCTGCTGGTGCCCCCGAGGTCTCCGGGACAGCTCGCCGAGTCGATCGTGAAGGTGCTGAGCGATCAGCGGTTGCGGTCGGACGTCGCTCGCGTAGCCCAGCGGCGCGTCGTCGCCAAGTTTGATCTGAGTCGGATGGTGGAGCGCTATGAAGCTGCTTATCATCACGAACCTATTTCCTAATTCGGTTGAGCCCACCCGCGGCCTGTTCAATTTCCAGCAGGTCCGCGGGCTGGCCAAGCTGTGCGACGTGACCGTGGTGGCACCGGTGCCGTGGGCGCCGGCCATCCGGCTACCGCGGGAAGAGCGCGTTGAAGGCATCCGCGTGTTCCACCCGCGCTATCTGGTGGTCCCGGTCCTCAGCCGGCCGCTGAACGCGCTCTCCCTCTTCCTCGGCCTGCGCGGCCTGGTGCGCCGCCTGGTGCGCCAGAGCCGCCCCGATGCGATCCTGGCGACGTGGGCCTATCCGGATGTCGTGGCATCGGTGGGGATCGCAGCACAGCTCGGCGTGCCGGTGGTCGCCAAGGTCCACGGGAGCGACCTCAACGTCCTGGCGCAGGGTCGGCTGCGGCGTCGGATGATCGCCGGCGCCCTGCGGCGCTGCGCGGCCGTCGTCGCCGTCTCCTCAGGGCTCAAGCAGCGCGTCGTCGAGATGGGCGTGCCGGCGGAGCGCGTGTCGGTGCTGCCGAACGGCGTGGATGGGCAGCGGTTCCGGCCGCTCGATCGGTCGGCATGCCGCAGACAGCTGGGGCTGCCGACAGAGCAGCCGCTCGTTCTGTTCGTCGGCCACCTCGCGAATGTGAAGGGGGTCGACGTGCTGGTGGAAGCCTTCGCCCGCTGCCGAACCAACGGGCTGTCCGCCACGCTGGTCCTCGTTGGCGAGGGCGAGCTGCGTCAGCCCATCGAGCGTCGGGTCCGAGCGTTGGGGTTGTCGCGCGACGTGATGCTCACCGGGCCTCGTCCACATGAGGAGATTTCGACATGGCTCGGCGCCTGCGACCTCCTGTGCCTGCCGAGCCGGCACGAGGGGTGCCCCAACATCGTCCTTGAGGCGCTCGCGTGCGGCCGGCCGGTGGTCGGCTCGTCGGTCGGGGGGGTGCCGGAGCTGCTGCGCGATTCCGCAGCCGGCCTGCTCGTTCCCCCGGGCGATGTGGAGGCGCTCGCGAAGGGGCTTGAGGAGGGGCTTGCGCGGTCGTGGGACGCGCGCGCCATCAGGCAGGCGGCTGGGACCGGAGGCTGGGACCAAAATGCCGAGCGGCTCGCGGAGCTGCTCCGAGGGAAGGCAGCCCCCATGAAGAGCCCCACCCCGCCTAGCCGCAACGGTATGCCCATCGTGTATTTCGGCAACGATTGGTCCGCAGAAAACCGCACCAGCAGCCACCACATCGCGCTGAGGCTGGCGGCGCGCTTTCCGCTGCTCTATGTCGAGTCGCCTGGGCTGCGCGCGCCGAAAGCCACAGCGCGGGATGCCGGCAAACTGTTCAGGAAGCTCGCGCGGACCTTCGAGTCGCCGGCGCAGCTGGCCCCTCAGATGTGGCATATCACCTTGCCGCAGGTCCCGTTTCGCGGTGTGCCCGGCGTCGGGACGGTGAACGCCCGCTTCGGAGCCGCCAGGGTGCGCGCGGCGATGCGCGCCCTCGGGTTTGAGCGGCCGATCAGCTGGTTCACGGTCCCCCATGCCGGCGTGCTCGCGGGCGCGCTGGGGGAGCGGCTCACGGTCTACTACTGCATCGACGATTACTCCGCGCTGCCGGACGTGGACCGCGCCCAGGTCGGGCGGCTCGATGAGCGCCTCTCGCGAGCAGCCGACCTCGTCTTCGCGTCTTCTCCCGCCCTGGTCGAAGCCAAGCGAGCCCTCAACCGCCGCGTCGTGCTGTCTCCTCATGGCGTTGACGTGGACCTGTTCAGGCAGGCGCACGACCGCTCCATTCCGGTGGCCGAACCGCTTCGCCAGCTGCGGCACCCGGTGGTCGGCCTGTTCGGCCTCATTGACGGCCGGCTTGATCTCGCGCTGCTCAAGGCGCTCGCGCGCTCGCGCCCCTCCTGGAGCTTCCTGTTCATCGGCCATGTGGATGGCCACATGCGGCAGCTCGCCGAGCTGCCGAACGTCATGCTGCCCGGGCCGGTGCCGTACGATGCGCTGCCGAATTGGGCGCGCGCATTCGACGTGTGCCTCATGCCGTACCGGCCGGGTCCGTTCGCCGAGCGCGCGAACCCCTTGAAGCTGCGCGAGTACCTGGCGTGCGGCAAGCCGGTCGTTTCGATCCCGATGCCGTCGGTCGAGCCGTTCCGCGGGCTGGTGTCGCTGGCCAGCACGCCGCAGGAGTTTCTGTCGCGCATCGAGACGGAGCTCGCGGGCGATTCTGACGCGGCGCGCCGGCAGCGCATGGCGGCGGTTGCCGACATGAGCTGGGAGGCGAGGGTCGCCGAGGTCGTCGAGACGGTGGAATGGCACATGGCTCAACGAAATGCGCACGCCGCCGGCGACATCCTGAGAGGAGCCGCGACATCACGATGACATTCAGAGTCGGCGTTGTGGGTGCGGGGTACGTCAGCAGCTATCATCTTCGCGCGCTGAAGAGCCTGCGTTGCGTCGACGTGGTCGGCATCGCCGATCCGGATGCGGCCCGAGCCGAGCAACTGGCACAGCGGTTCAACGTCACCGGCGTCTATCCCAGTCTGGAGGCGCTCGCCGACGCCCAACCGGAGGTCGTGCATATCCTGACGCCGCCGGCGCTGCACCGCGAGCTTGCTGTGCGCGCCATGGAGATGGGCTGCCATGTGCTCGTGGAGAAGCCGATGGCCGAGCGCGTCGAGGAGTGCGACACGATGATCACGGCGGCGAAGGCGCACGGCCGCGTGCTCTCGGTGAATCACTCCGCGCGGATGGATCCGGTCGTCCTGCGCGCGCTCGATCTGGTTGGCTCCGGAGCGTTGGGCGAGATCCTCACGGCGCACTTTTTCCGGAACTCGGATTACCCGCCGTACGCGGGCGGACCGCTCCCCCCGCCCTATCGCCGAGGGGGCTACCCGTTCGAGGACCTCGGCGCCCATGGCCTCTATCTCCTGGAAGCCTTCCTCGGCGCGCTCAAGCACGTCGAGGTTCGGTACCGTTCGACAGGGCGCAACCCGCATGTGTTCTTCGACGAGTGGCACGCCTCCGTGGCATGCGAGCGCGGGGCGGGTGCCTTGTACCTGTCGTGGAACGCGCGGCCCATGCAGAACGAGCTGGTGATCCACGGCACGCGCGCCATGATGAGCGTCGATTGCTACTTGCAGACGCTCAGCCTCCAGCGGGCTCTGCCGGCGCCCAAGCCGGTTCAGCGCATGGCCGGCACGGCGCTGGCGGCGCTCGGCAGCCTCTATCAGGTGCCTCGGAGCGCCGTCAAATTCGCGACCGGCCGGCTCACGCCGAACCCCGGCATCCACGTCTCGGTGCGCAGGTTTTATGAGGCGCTCGCGAAGGGAGAGCCGCCTCCGATCCCCGCCGATGAGGGCCGGCGCATCGTCTTCTGGATCGAGCAGGCCGGCCGCCAGGCCGACGCCGACAAGGCGCGCGCGCTCGCGTCGTCCTCAGCCGCGCAACAGCCCCGCACGTTGATTACGGGCGCGAGCGGTCTGCTCGGCGGCGCGCTCCTGCGCCGGCTGCGTGAGCGCGGGACGACCGTCCGCGTCCTCCTGCGGCGGCCTGCGCCCGAGCTGGCCACGGATCCGCAGGTCGAAGTCGTGTACGGAGATCTGGGCGATCCCGAGGCCGTGGATCGCGCGGTCCGCGGCGTCGATCTCGTCTATCATGTCGGCTCGGCCATGCGGGGCGGCAAGGCCGCGTTTGACGCTGGCACCATCTGGGGCACGAAGAACGTGGTCTCCGCGTGCGTCCGCCACGGTGTCAAGCGGCTCGTGTATGTCAGCTCGGTTATCCTGCTCGACCACGCGGGCCGTTCGCCCGGCACGCCGATTGATGAGACCCATGCGCTCGAGCCAAAGGCCGAGCTGCGCGGCTTTTACACGCAGGCAAAACTCGAGGCGGAGCGCATGGTCAAGGACGCGATCGCTCGTCAGGGGCTCCAGGCGGTCATCTTGCGCCCTGGCCAGATCTTCGGCCGCGGTTCGGAGAAGGTCGCTCCGGCCGGCACCATCGCGCTCGGCGGCCGCTGGATCGTCGTCGGAAATGGCGAGCTGCCGTTGCCGATGGTGTACGTCGAAGACGTCGTCGATGCGCTGCTGCTCGCCGCCGAGCGCAACGACGTCTGCGGTCTGACGTTTCACCTCGTTGACACCACCGAGACCCTGACACAGAACGACTACCTCAACGCCTGCCGCCGTCTCAACGGCTCGAAGCTGCGCGTCTCGTATCTTCCCGGCCCGGTGCTGATGGCGGCTGCCATCCTTGCCGGTCTGGTCAGTCGCGTGATGGGGATCGCGCTGCCGCTGTCGCCGTACCGGCTGCGGTCGAGCCGGCCATTGGGGCCGTTCGATTGCCGCGCGGCTCGAGAGCGGCTCGGCTGGACGCCGCGCATCGGCGCCCGCCAAGGCCTTGAACGCATTGTGGCGGGGGAGCGCGCATGTTGAGGAACGCGCACCTCTGGCTGCCGGGGTATCTCCGGACGCGGCTGCGGCCTCGGCCCAGGGGCCGACCGGTGCACGTCATGTTCTGTATCGTCGACCACTTCGAGCCCGACTGGGGCGGCGCCGCGTTGCAGGAACAGCTTGCGCGGGTGGAGCGCTGGGTCCGCGAGTACCCGCCGCTGGCGCGGCGGCACGCCGACAGCGACGGCCGGCCGCCTCGGCCCAGCTTCTTCTATCCGGCGGAGGCCTACCGGACCGAGGTGCTGGAGCGCTTGGCCGGGTTCTGCCGCGCCGGCTTCGGGGAGGTGGAGCTGCACCTGCACCACGACGGCGACACCTCGGCCGGATTGGACGAGAAGTTGGCGCAGGCCAAGCGGGATTTCGCGCGGCACGGGCTGCTCGCGCGGAATCGGCCGCCGAACGGAGCCGTTCGGTTCGGCTTCGTCCACGGCAACTGGGCGCTCGATAACTCGCGGCCCGACGGTAAATGGTGCGGGGTCAACGATGAGCTGGACGTCCTGCGCCGCGCCGGCTGCTACGCCGATTTCACGCTGCCCTCGGCGCCGAGCGCGGCGCAGACGCGGAAGGTCAACAGCCTCTACTACGCGTGCGATGATCCGCGCAGGCCCAAATCGCACGACACCGGCCGCGACGCGGCCGTCGGCGGAAACGCTGATGGCGAGCTGCTCATCGTCCAGGGGCCGCTGACCCTCAACTGGCGTCGCCGGAAGTACGGTCTCCTGCCGCGCATCGAAAACGGCGAGCTGAGCGCATCGAACCCGCCGACGCCGCAGCGGGCGCAGCTGTGGGTCCGCGAAGCGATCGGCGTGCGGGGCAGGCCGGACTGGGTGTTCGTCAAGGTGCACACCCACGGGGCGAAGCCGTCGAACGCGGATGTCCTGTTGGGCCAGCCGATGGAGGACCTGCTGGCCTGTTTAGAAGCGCGGTATAACGACGGCAGCGAGTTTACGCTGCATTACGTGACCGCCCGCGAGCTCTACAACATCGTCAAGGCGGCCGAAGCGGGCCACTCGGACAGCCCAGACCGTTATCGAGACTACGAGTTGGTGGCCGCATGAGCCGGATGAGGATGCTGTGGTTACTGATCGGATTGGCGGCCATCGCGCTGGCGCTGGCTGCGCTGCGCTCCCAAGCCGACGCCCCAGCTCATAGCGCCGGAGGCGTCCCAGCCCGTACCGTCTCGCCCACTCAACCTCGGCAGGGCGAGGCGGTACGCAGCTGGAACGCCCCCGATGGTGTCAGTGAAGCGAGCGTTCCGCCGTGGGCGCAGGCGCTTGGTCCCGGCGAAGCCGAGTCGCCGACCGGACGCCGGCCGCGGGCGATCTGGACCGGCAAACGCCAGGCGATCTGGAATGCCTTGAGCCAATCCGGCAACCAGGAATGGGCCAACGCCTTGCGCAGTGCCGCGGTTTCTGGCACCTCCAAAGGCCGCTACGCGGATTTGGGGCAGTGGGCGACCGTCGCCTACCAGGCGACGGGCGACCGCGGCTTGGCCGAGAAGGCGTGGCGGCGGATCGAACGCAAGCTCGGCAAGCGGCCGCCGAACCGGAACTTCACGCGCGAACACCTCGTCGAGTACGCATGGATGTATGACTGGCTGAAGCCCGCGTTGAACGACGAACAGCGGGGGCAGTTCATCGCCATGATGAACGACTGGTGCCGCCTCATCCTGAATCTCCTCCCCGGCGCCTCGTGGGGCACGCGGCTGGCCGACTCCGATGAAACGGTCGGCCACTATTTCGGCCTCGCCCTCTGGGCGGCGGTCTCCGGTGAGGAGAACCCGCAGGCGCTGCGCTTTCTGCGCGACGCGCGGGTCGGCGGCTATGATGCCACCGGCGCGAACCGCAGGACGTGGCGCAACGCGATCAGCGAGTACGTCCGAAACGCCAAGGGCGGGGTGTGGCTTGAAAGCTCGAAATACAACCTCGGCACGCTGCGGCTCCTGCTCTTCGGGGCGGAGGCCATCCGGACGGCGACCGGGCGGGATCATTTCCCGGAGATCACCGTCTTCGCCGGCGATGTCGCAACGGCGCAGCTGCACGAATTGACCAGCGATCTCAAGCAGTTCTACCAGTGGGGCGATGAGGAGGACCCCAGGAATCTTCACGTCGACCGGCGCTGCCGGCTGCTGGCGATGCTGACAGGCCTCGTCGCTGACGAGCACCTCGCCGGACAGGCGCTGGCGCTCTTCGAGGCGCTGCCCCCTGACGAAGTCCAGCCGAGAGAGCTGACGCTGTACAACCCCCTGCGGCCGGCGTATGACTGGCGCATGCAGCCGACCGCTTACGCAGCGGAGGGGATGGGGTTCGTCTTCGCCCGCAGCGGCTGGGATGCCGACGCGGCATTCTTCGGCGCGCACATGCCCTCGCGCATCGGCCTCGATCACGAAGTCCATTACTTCGGCGATTTCCAACTCTATCGCGCAGGCGAATGGGTCGTGACCCATCCGCTCGGCTACAGGGCCACCGACGGCCAGTACGTCAACGGGATGCTCCTTGGCGGGTGGCCCTCCATGTGGGAGACCCGCGGCCTCATCCACCACGGGATGACCGACGACGGAATCGTCTTCGCCGTGGGTTCGACGGCCGGCAGCCCGTACGGCGATGGGTACGTGGCGCCGCCGCCGTCTTTCCTCCACGAATGGACGCGCAGCCTCGTGTTCGTACCGAGCCGCCGAGGGAAGGCGGACATCCTGCTCGTGCACGACCGGACGCTTCTGCAGAACCCCAAGGCGCTTCCTAGGTTCGGGCGCTATCACCAGCGGGATCGGTCGCGGATGGAGCATGAAATCCCCCTCGGGCTGAGGCAATGGATCGTCCACATGCCGGTCGAGCCGATGATCGAGGGGCGGACGATCCAGTGGACCACAGACATGGGCCAGCCGGTCAGTGTGACAACATGGCTGCCTGAGCGGATCACGCATCGGCTGTTGGATGAGCGCGCGCAGGTGAAGATGAGCCGGTACGTCAAGGAACGCGAGAAGGGTTGGCAGGTGCGGGTCGTACCGCAAGAGGAGCCGGAGTGGCAAACTCTCCTCCATGTCATCCAGATGGGCGGGGGGCGGGTCGACGTGAGCCTGGTGCGCAGCAAGGGGTGGGAAGGGGTCACGCTCACCAGGCCCGGGGAGCTGGAGCGGACGATTCTCTTCAATGCCGAGCCCGGCAAGAAGCTGCCGCCGATGAAGATCTCCGCCGGACGGCTGGCGCGCAACCGAGCAATTCTGGACCGGCTGCGGGCAATGACCATGGTGGAGATTCAATGACGGAACAAGCGGCGAATTCGAAGCGCGTGGTGGCGCTCACCTTCCACGATGTGGCGGCCAACGGCGAACCGGAGGCTTCCGGCGATGCGTTGTACCGCCTTTCAGCCAAAGAGATGGAGGCGCTACTCTCGCAGCTGCGCCACCTCGGCTACCAGACCGTCAGCTCCAAGGTCTTCCGGGCCTGGCAGCAGGGGCAGGCGAGTTTGGCCGACCGCGCGGTCGTGCTGACGTTCGATGACGGCTACACGAGCCACTTCGAGATCGTCACCTCGCTGCTGCTACGCTACCGCTTCAGCGGGACGTTCTTCATTCCGGTCGGGCGCATCGGGCGCAAGGGGCATCTGACGTGGGAGCAGCTGCGCAAGCTGGTCTTCCTCGGCATGGAGATCGGCTCGCACGGCATGACGCACCGGCCGCTGACGAGCCTCTCTCGTGAGGAGGTCGAGGAGGAGCTGACGGCTTCCAAGCGCCTCCTGGAGGAGCGGCTCGGCGTGTCGGTGCGGGCGCTGGCCGCCCCCGGCGGGTTCTGGAACGCCCAGGTGGCGGAGGCCGCCCAGCGGGCCGGCTACGACGCGGTGTGGGTGTCGACCATCGGCACCAACGGGCAGGGCACCAACCCCGCCGCGCTGCGCCGGGTCGTGGTGCGCCAGCCGTTTTCGATGGATCGCGTCGTGGCGATGGTCGAGGGCTGGCAGCCCGCGTTCTGGTGGGCGGCAAATCAGCAGCTCCTGATCCGCCTCCTGAAGCGGATGCTGGGGGTGTACTGGTACGAGCAGCTCAAGCGCCGGCTGGTGCCCAATGCCTAGAGCGCATTCCAACACCCTGCAAGGGGCGGCGAGTCCTCATCGCGACCTGAGCGGGCGCCTTGTCGTTTGCGCGGCGCTAGTGGTCTTGGTGGCGGTCGGCGGTTGGCTGCGGCTGCGCCACCTGGGGAAGCTGGGATTCATCGGAGACGAAGGCATCCAGGCGCTGGCGGTGCAGGGGATCCTCAACGAGGGAGTTCCGCGAGTCGATTCCGGGCGTCTCTACGCGCGCGCGCTGCCGTTTCTCTACGTGCAGGCGGCCGCCGCGCGACGGTGGGGCCTCGATGAATTCTCCCTGCGGCTGCCCAGCGCGGTGTGTGGGACGATGGTCATCCTACTGGCGTATCTTCTCGGCGCCACGGTGGCTGATCGGCGAGTCGGTCTTGTGCTCGCGGGCCTGTTGGCGTTTTCGGTATGGGAGATCGAGCTATCACGCTATGCCCGTTCCTATACGGCGCTCCAGTGCGCGTACCTGGCGGCCCTCCTCTTGTTCTATCACGGTTACCTCCTGGGACGGTTGAGCGCGAAGATCGGGTTTTTCGTCGCCGCATTCGTGGCGCTGTCGCTTCACCAGCTGGGTATCCTGCTGGCCACCTGTTTCTTGATTCCCATCGTCTCGGAGCGCATTCCCGCGCGGCGCAAAGGCTGGTACCTGTTCGGCATACTGGGCGTCGTCGCGCTATGGGGCATCGCCTACGGGCTGGAGGCTTCCGGCGTGGCCGCAGCCGCGGCGGTACCCGACCAAGGCCCGCGGGGCGCAGGCGGGCTGGAGTTTCTCGCGCGCCGCTTCACGCAGCGTCTGGTCCTGCCACCGACGCAGGCCGCGCAACTCCTCCTCACCAGTCCGGTATTCGCAACGCTGACCATCCTGGCAATGGGCGTGAGCTGGCTCACGCTGCGCCACGGGTTCCGGCACGGCGATTTGGGACAGCGGCTCATCCGGATCGGGATGCTGTGGGCCGCCTGGGCGCATCAGTTTGGACTGGTCCTGGTGCTGCTGGCCCTCTCCGGGGTCCTCGGCAAGCAACAGCCACGCAAGCCCGCAGGATCGGTCGAGGACTGGGTCTATGCGGCGGTGATGGTCTTCGGCCTGTTCTGGACCTTCTGGGCGATTCGGTTTGGCGGCCTGGAGGCTGCGGAGCTCGGCAGTTTCCTGTTCAACTTTCCGCATTTCCGCCAGTATTTCCTCACGCCGCTGCTGAGCGGCTGGCCGATCACCGCGGGGCTGCTGGCGGTGGGGACCGCGTGGTTCCTCCGGCGCTTTTGGATGGATCGCACGGACTGGGCACCCCTGTTTATCCTCGGCGCGCTCTGGATCCCACTGGTGGTGACGAGCGGAGTCTATGCGCCGTCCTACAACCCCCGCTACTGGTTTCACCTCTACCCGATACTCTTGCTCATCATCGCGGCGCTGACTGTCCACCTGGGCTGGCGCGTCTGGCATCAGCAGAGCGGTACGCGCACGGCCGGCATCGTCATCACCGTGGCGGTGGCCGCGGCGGCCTTGGGGTTTGGCGACGACTTTCGTCTGGCCAAGGGATGGGCGGTTGGTAACCGCACGTATCGAAACGTTCGGGACTCCGTCCGCAACCCGGTCAACTGGAAGCTCCATGCGTCGTTTCACCAAGATCACAAACGCGTCGGGGTCTACGTTCGCGAGCACCGGCAGCCGGGCGAGCGCGTCATGGTGCTCGGGCCCATGCATCATGCCGCGATGTATCACTACTACACGAATGACGTCGAGTACTCGCTGGTGGAGCCGTCAAAGCTGCAGCGCGGCTTGCGGGCCAAACGGAAAGTCCGCCTGCGCCGCCATCCGATCACTGGCAGCGAGATCGTCCAGGACATCGCGCGCCTGAAGGAGCTCGTCGGGGAGACGAACCGTTCAGGCCTCTGGCTGATTGGCGACCGGCAGCTCTTGGCGCAGCGGGTTCGCTGGTATTCGGATCCCATCAAGGAGTATCTGGCGCCGCTGGCGGCCCGGCCGGATGTGGTCGGTGAGGACGGCCACAGTTTTGCCGTCCGGGTCCCGGCGCGGGCAGGAGCGCCATGAGGCGGCCTTCGACGGTGGACTTCATTGGGATTGGGGGGGCCCGGTGCGGCACGACGTGGTTGACCCACTGCCTGCGCGCTCATCCGCAACTGTGTCTCTCGGAGCCAAAAGAGGTTCGCTACTTCAACCGCCGGACGCTGCTGGATGAGCCCCAGCGTGCGGGGCTCAACCCGAACCATACGAAGCCGCTCGACTGGTACCTGGCCCATTTTCGCCACAGCAAGCCGGGACAGCTGAACGGCGAATGCTCGCCGGTCTATCTCTACGACGAAGAGGCGGCCGCAGCCATCTACCGGACGTTTCCGTGCGCCAAGCTGATCGTCTGTCTGCGCAATCCGATCGACCGCGCCTATTCGCACTACTGGCTCGACCGGGGCAACCGCAACACGATGCTTGGCGAGGCCAGCTTCGAAGAGGCGCTCGAGCGCTACCCCTTCTACCTCGAGATGGGCAGGTATGCGCGGCAGCTGAAGCGATACTTGGCGTGCTTTCCACGAGAGCAGCTCCTGCTCCTGTTTTCCGACGACATGAAGCGCGAGCCGGCATCCGAGGTGGTGAAGGCGCTCTACTTTCTTGGAGTCGAGCCCACGATCGATCCTGACGTCCTGCGCCGTAGCTACGGCAACGCGCCCACGCAGGTGAGATCCCCGGCGTTCAAATGGTTCTTGCGGGATGTGGCGCGCAGGGCCGTCGACTGGGGCTTAAGCCCGGTGGTCAAGGCGATGCGCCGCCTGAAGATCCAAGACCTCGTGCGCGCCGTCAACGCCACGCCGCTTCAATATCCCGAGATGCGCCCGGAAACCCGCCAGTGGCTGCGGGAGGCGCTGCGACAGGACATCCGGGAGCTCGAGGCGATGGCCGGTCGCGACCTCTCGCACTGGCGATGAGTCGGATGCCTGCTGCGATGATGGGACGCACAGCCGTCGTGATCGTGACGCGCAACAAGCAGGAGACCCTCCTGCGTTGCGTCGCGAGCGCGCTGCGGCTGCGTGGTCCGCTGACGAAGGTGGTCGTCGTCGACAACGCCTCCACCGATGGATCGGCTGATGCCCTGGCGCGGGCGTTTCCCGAGGTGACCCTGGTGCGCAACGCCAAGAACCTGGGCCCCGCGGGCGGCCGCAATGCCGGTTGGCGGTGTCTCGGTAGTGAGGAGGCCGCGGAGTACCTGCTGTTCTTTGACGATGACAGCATCCCAACTCCCGACTACCTGACCACGCTCCTTGAGGCGGCAGCCCTCGACCATGACGCGGGGATCGTATGCGGCAAAGGCTATACCAAGTTTCCCTCTCGGACGATCATGTCGGTGGGCGTGACCGTGAGCCTCTGGACGGGTCGGATCAGCGACATCGGAGTCGGCGAGCGGGACGTCGGTCAGTTCGATGCGCCGCGCTACGTCGACGCCTGTGGGGGCTTCGGGATGCTGGTTCGCCGTGACACGTTGGAGGCCCTGGACGGCTTTGACGAGCGCTTCTGGCCGTACGGGTGGGAGGACGTCGATCTCTGTCTGCGGGCACGGCAGCACGGCTGCCGCACCCTCTACGTGCCGGATGCGGTGGTCTATCACGAGGGGGGCAAGATCGGCCGCAAGCCGGTGGCGGCGTACGAGCGCAGCAAGATCAAGAACTACTTCTTGCTGCTGCGGTGCCACGCCACGCTCTCGCAAAAAGTCGCTTGTGTGATCTGCGCGCCGCTGCGGGCGCTGGGGCTCCTGGTGACGCTGGTCATGCAAGGCCAGGCGCGGATCGTCGGCGCTCACCTGCACGGGCTGGTGGATGCCATCCAAGCCCTGCGAGTTCGCGAGTTCGCGGGTTCAACCCGCCAGCCCGCCAACCCGAAAACAGGTGGTCCATGACCCTCATCTTTTGGGTATCGCTGGGGACGCTAGTCTACATCTATATCGGCTACCCGGTGGTGGTCTGGGTACTGGCGCGCCTGTTCGGGCGAGAACCAAAGCGAGCAGCCGCTGCGCCTGCGGTGTCGCTGCTCATCCCGGCGTACAACGAGGAGGCGCACATCGAGGCGAAGCTGCGCAACAGCCTGGCACTCGACTACCCGAAGGACAAGCTGGAGATCGTCGTGGTCAATGACGGTTCCGCCGACAAGACGCAGGCCATCGCCGAACGCTTCCAATTACAGGGCATCGCCGTGATCACGTATCCGCACATCGGCAAATCGGCGGCGTTGACGCGCGCCGTCCCGCAGCTGCGGGGGGAGCTCATCGTCTTTTCGGACGCCACGATTGAGCTGGAGCCGGAGGCGCTGCGCGCGCTGGTCCAGGCGTTCGCCGATCCCGCCGTCGGCTGCGTCTCCGGGGCCTACTACCTGAAAGCCGATGAGGATCTCCGCGCGGAGGCGGAGGGGTTGTATTGGAGATACGAATCGTTCGTGAAGCGCCAGGAAAGCCGCCTCCATTCGGTGATGGGAGCGCACGGGCCGTGCTACGCGATCCGCAAGACGGCGTTTGAGCCGCTGCATCCCAACGAGATCAACGATGATTACTTGATCCCGATGCGCATCCTCGCGCGCGGCTTCCGGGTCTGGTACGAGCCCAACGCCGTCGCCTGGGAGCCGGAGCTGGTATCGATCGGCGGGGAGTTCGCCCGGCGGCGGCGCATTGCGGCCGGCAACTGCCAACAGACCGTCCGCCTGCTGCATTTGCTCAACCCGCTGCGTGGATGGGTGGCCTTCAGCTTCCTCTCTCACAAGGTGCTGCGTACACTTGCCCCCGTGTGCCTAATCGCGCTGTTCATCGCCGGCCTGTGGCTGCCGGCGGGCTGGCGGGCGGCGGCGCTGGCCGCCCAGGCGCTCCTCTACGGCAGCGCCCTGGCCGGGTACGGCTGCCAGCGACGCGGTCTACGGGTGCGATGGCTGTCGCCGCCGCTCTACTTCTGCTTCGGAAACCTGGCCATGCTGGCGGGATTGTGCAACTACCTCTTCGCCAGGAAATCGCTGGTCTGGGAACGGGTGCGGTAGCCGCCGATGAGAATCCTCACGCTGTCCTATGAGTTTCCGCCGCTGGGCGGAGGCGGCGCCTGGGTCGTCCACGGGCTGGCCCGCGAGCTGGTCAGGGCCGGCCATCAGGTGGACGTGGTGACCATGGGCTTCCGCGGGCTGCCGCCGCGGGAGGACGTCGAGGGGGTGCAGGTCTACCGGATGCCGGCTCGCCGCGCCAACCGCCACGTCTGCGCGATGCCGGAGGCCGCCTCCTACCTGGCGTCGGCGTGGCCGTTCATTACGCGCCTCGCGCGCCAGCACCGCTACGACTTCAACCAGACGCATTTCATCCTGCCCGACGGCCTGCTCGCCTGGCGGCTCAGGCGGGCGACGGGGCTGCCGTACGTGATCACCGCGCACGGCTCCGACGTGCCGGGCTACAACCCCCATCGGCTGAAAATGGCACACCGGCTGCTCCAGCCGATATGGCGCAGGATCACCCGCAGCGCCGCCACGATCGTCTGCCCGAGCGACACCCTGAAAGGGCTGGTGGCACGCTGCGACGGGCAGACCAGAGCCACCGTGATCCCGAACGGCATCGAGCCGGGGTCGGCGCGGCAGGATCGCAAGATCCCGCACCGCATCCTGGTGCTGACGCGGATGCTGGAGCGCAAGGGCATCCAGTACCTGTTGGAGGCGCTGCGTGGTTTTCCGCTGCCGTACGAGCTGCACGTCGTCGGCGAGGGGCCGTACCTGCAAGCGCTCAAGGAGCAGGCACAGGCCGCCGGTGTGGCGGCGAAGTTCTGGGGCTGGCTCGACCATGAGGCGCCCGCGCTGAAGGACCTGTACGAGACCTCCAGCCTCTACGTGCTGCCCTCGGAGATGGAGAATTTCCCGATGGTGCTGCTGGAGGCGATGGCGGCCCAGACAGCGATCATCACGACGCGGGACACCGGCTGCGCCGAGGTCGTCGGCGAGGCCGGGTGGCTGGTGCCGGCCAAACACGCCGCCGCCATCCGCGAGGCGCTGACAGAACTCCTCGCCAACCCGGCGCGCGCGCGCGCGCTGGCGCAGGCGGCACGCACACGCCTTGAGCGCTCGTTCGGCTGGCAGGCCGTTGCCCAGCGCTACCTGGCGCTCTATCGGCAATCGTTGGGTTCAGGGTTCAGGGTTCAGGGTTCAGGGCAGTTGCCCACAACCCCGAACCCCCAACCCACAGCCACCGGTAATACCGAAGCGTCTACCCAGCGGGTCAAGCGCGTCCTGTGGATCATCGACTACTTTCCTCGGCCACATGACCGGACTACAGGCGTGTGGGCGCTGGAGACGATCCAGGCGATCCGGCGCCAGGGCGTCGAGGTCGCGGTTCTGTCGCCCACCCCTTGGATTCCGCGGTGGCTAGCCTGGACGAAGACCTTGCGCGACTGGTCGCACGTACCGTCCGAATGGGAGCTCGATGGCATTCGCGTGTTCGTCCCGCGCTGTCTCCACTACCCGCACCGGCTCATCACGCGCTGGCTCTACCACCGCATGCCATGGCTGGACAGCTGGCTGGTATGGTGGACGTGCCGCGCGTCGATTGCCTGCGTCTTGGAGCGCTTTCCGGCGCAGGCCGTTCACGCCAACTTCATCTTTCCCGGCGGATTTCTTGGCCGGCAGATCAAGCGCCGGTACGGCATCCCGCTGGTGGTGCATGAGCGCAGCCCGCAGCGGCTTGAGGCCGCGTGCAGCCACGCGTGGCGCGGGGCGATTTACCGGCGGGTCATCCGCGAGGCGGACGCCGTCATCACGATGAACCATCAGATGGCCGCCACGCTGCGCAAGCTAGCCCCCACGCAGCGCGACATCCATGTGATCCGCTCGGGGGCTGTGCTGGCCGCCCCCGGTGCGGTCCGCCTGCAGCGACCCGCGCAGTGGAACGGCGCGCGAGTGGTCCTCTCCATCGGCGCGCTGAGCGAGCGCAAGGGGCACGAGTACCTCATCCGGGCCATTGCCGAGCTGCGGCGCGAGCTGCCGGCGGTGAAGTGCCTGATCATCGGCCGCGGCCCGCGCCACGCCGCCCTCGTACAGCTGATCCGCGAACTGGGCGTCCAGCAGCAGGTGGAGCTGTGCGGCCAGCGCCCGCACGAGGAGGTCCTGCGCGCGGTCTCGTGGTGCGACGTCTTTGC
>Ga0247727_10007711_pt1 | contig 20349 bp, 18 predicted proteins | sample WisWelCaveWW1625_FD_202498 | JGI IMG/M metagenome (GOLD analysis project Ga0247727, IMG submission 202498) | Biofilm microbial communities from Wishing Well Cave, Virginia, United States - WW16-25 | ecosystem: Environmental > Aquatic > Deep subsurface > Groundwater > Cave microbial mat | place... | reverse complement strand
GGGGTTGGTGGAAGACTGGTTTTTTTCTTGGTGCGTTTTTTCATACCTCACTTTATATCACAGGTTATTCGGATAGGCACTTATAGCAAATCGCCATTCGCCATTCGCCATTCGCCATTTGCTATCTCACAAATGCCGCGCGATTGCCATTGCGAACAACGCAATGCTTGTCAAAATCGCGGTCGCAAGTCCAAAAGTTCGCAAGCGTCCTTGCAAACCGCGCAATTCCGTTTGCTGTTCGGGGGATGGAGGTTTGCCTTGCTGTGCGATGGTTGCGCCAAGTCGCGTCAAGCGCGCGGAAGCTGCACCCACCATGCCGCCCGCCGCACCAGCAATCAAACCAATCACGCCGCCGATGCCAAACGTCATGCCCGCATTCGTTCGCATCCCCGCGCCGCCGTAAAGCATGAAAAATAATGCAAAGCCCGCCAGCAGCGTCAGAACCGCCGCGATCATGATCGCGATGGAATACTTGCGCGTCCCCACCAGATGTCCCATAAATTTGCCGCCCTCGGGTCCGAGCGCGCGCACGGTGGGTTCCAAATAGATCGCGCCGATCCACGCCGCGCCCACCCAAAAGACGCCCGCGAAAATATGTACGACACGGAGGATCAATGTAAGGATGTCCATATTCACTCCCATTCGACAAGGCGAACAGATGCCACGCACTTGCGGAAGTGCGTGGCATCTGTTCGCCCCTACTCCCATTCGAGGATGCCGCGTTTTTCCATTTCTTCGCGGAGAGTCAATAATGTGCGATGGTACAACGACTTGATCGCGCCTTCACTGCGTCCGAGCATTTTTCCAATTTCCAAATTCGACAAACCATCCACAAATTTCAACAACACCAATTGCTGGCGTTCATCGGGCAATGCGCGCAACGCTTCCAATAATTTGCTTTCCGCTTCCGCGCGTTCCGCTTGCGCGTGCGCGACGCCTTCTTGCGCGGGCGCGTGCAAATACAAATCGAGTGGCACTTCGGGATGGCGCGAATTGTCGCGATGCCAATTCGCCACAAGATTGTGCGCGATGCGATACAACCACGCGATAAAGGGCGCGCCCGTTTGCGTAAAATCGGGCAGATGCGCGAGCGCGCGATAAAACACGCGCGCGGTCAAATCTTCCGCGTCCCGCACATCCCCCGTCCGATAATAGATGTACGCGTAAATGCGATCCACATAGCGTTCGTACAATTGCGAAAACGCGTCGGGATCGAGTTTCGCGCGTTCGATCAATGCCACTTCTGCCACGCGTGCCTCTTCAAGGTCTGTGGAATCTTGCCCGTTGGAGTGAGCGTCATGTGACGCCCCGTTGGGATTCTGCATAACAAAACACCGCGTCGCGTGCTAGGTTGCGCTAGACAACCGCCCACCACACGACAAGCGGCATTATACCTTAACAAGTGAAATTTTCGTTTCAGATCGCTGCAAACAACTCGCGCTAACTATAGTATGTGGAGTTAAGACATGCGAATTGTTACACTTGCATCTGCTTTATGAAGAAAACAATTCTATTGAAATTCGGGAGCAAAGTCCGAGAGGAACGCGTCAAGCGCGGATGGTCTCAAGAGGAACTTGCCGAGCGTGTTGGCTTGCATCGGACTTATATCGGAATGATTGAACGCGCCGAAAAAAATATCACGCTGCTCAACATCGAAAAAATCGCTCAAGCCCTTGAGCTAAAAATTTCCGAGCTGTTTAATGAATAAAGTTGATTTGATTGCCGCGCAAAAGGCACAAGCTTTTTGCGAAAAATATAATATCCCGTTTGAACACTTGGCAGATATTCTTTACGAGCCGAAAGTCGTGCCGATGATTCGCGGTAAAGCATTTGAGTTTTCTGTTTTGAACGCACTCGAGAGGATTTTACCAACAGCCACTTGGAACATTCGCAAGCAAGCAATGAACGCACAACGGGGTTTGCATGATGTGGATGTTGAGATAACGCATAAGTCATCAGGTCAGATCATTCGCGTCGAATGTAAATTGGCAAAAAATAATAGCTATCGTTTGCAGGCAGAACAAAGTTATGTGTCTGTGAAATGTATGCGTAGTCGGACGCTAGGCAAGGAAATGGTGGAGGCATTAGCGCCAAAACTTGGGATCAAAAAATCTGTCTTGGCAGTGCATAATGACCAATACCTGCCAACTGATTTTGATCTTGTCATCACATCAATCGGTAATGCTTTCTATCGCACCAATCGCGATACGGGATTGTACGAATGGCAACCTACCCAAGATGCTCAACAATTTCTTGCCCGTTTGGGACTTGGAAATCGGAACGCGCAGGATTTTGCGTTCAATCAGATGTTTGTGGCGGGCGCGCAAGACCTTACTATCACGCGAGAAAACAAAATTAGGTGTACGCGCAGGAAATGTCTCAATCCGCAAAATTGTGGCTTTATTCCAAATTATCCGATTCTTCGATTTGATGCCGAATCTTTTGTGCCGCTTGCCCCGTGGGTGCGCCTCCAAGAGATTGAATCGCTGCTTCAAAATTTCCTTTGAGCATTGACCTCAAAAGAGTCGCAAGATTGGAGTGGTTTCGTAATTAAGAATAAAAAGCTCTTTCCCCTTGTAACGCCCTCCGCGACGCGCGGATCCATTTTTACGTTGATCATCGGTGCGATTCAGCGTATAAAACCATTCTTGTTCATGCTTCTCCTGCGCCCAACAGTACAGCTCGCGCACTTCGGGGCAATTGTCATACGTCAACAAAAACTTGATGCGATGAGCGTGTTGTTTTAGTTTTTCACTAAGCCGCAAATGATCGGCGTGAGTGAAAGAATGATTATAAAATTTTTCTTGGTCTGCGTTGTAATAAGGGGGATCAATAAATAAGAATGTTTCATCTTCCACCTGTTCCAGCACTTGCTCGAAATCCATTGACGTTAATTTCACATTTTGTAATTTGTGCGATGTTCGCAAAATGTTGCGAGGCCAATTTTCGGGGCGCATACTATATTTTTCTCCGTAACCCCAAAATTGATTTTTGGTGTTCATGATGCCCGAATACGAAGTACGATTCAAATAAAACCAGCGCAACGCTTTTTCAAAATCATTGCGGGGAATGAACTCGAGTTTGTAATAGCTGTATCTTTCTTTGGTTGCAACTTCTTCCTTTAATGCCTCAATCAGTTTTTGTGGTTGATTACGAATAACGGTCAAAGTATTGATAAGACTACTATCAATATCATTCAGCCAACTGTGCGTCGCCTTTGGTTTCGCAAAAAAAATGGAAGCGCCACCTGCAAACGGTTCAACATAGCTTGCGTGAGGAACGATGTATTGAAGAATAAGCTTGCGCGCGTAAAATTTGCCGCCCGCATAGCGAAAGGGAGAATTTATTTCTTGATTCATATTTTGATATTCTATCGAATAGTGAAAAGTATATCCAAATTGAGCGCGCTTCCAAGTTATGATGCTGTCAACAATAGAACGGACTCTCACCTCCGAGAGTCCGTTCTATTTGTAGAGTTAAAGAATGGCGTTTTCTACTCTCTATAAAACGCCAGCCCCAACGCATCGGGGCCTGTATGCACCGCTATCGTCGGACCAATTTCCGCCATCACTAATTCCGCAATGTTGAAACGCGCGCGGATTTCATTTTCCAATTGCTGAGCTGATTCGGGCGCGCGGGCGTGCAAGATCGAAATGTGCAAGGGACCATCGCCTTGACGCACACCATTTGTTTGCGGCGGAGTTTGAACAAGGTCCAACATGCGCGCGAGCCCCGCTTTGCGACTGCGAACGCGTTCGAGGGGTTCGACGCGCGCGTGCGCGATTTCCAAGATCGGTTTCACGTTAAACATCGCGCCGAGCCACGCTTGCGCTTTGCCAATGCGCCCGCCACGTTTCAAATACTCTAACGTGTCGAGCAAAAAGATCAGCGTGAGTTTAGCATCAAGGTCGGTCATTGCTTGCGCCACCTCGTCGCGCGAACCGCCCGCTTGCGCGACGCGCGCCCCCACCAGCCCTTGAAACCCTGTCGCCATTGAAACCCATTTGCCATCAATCAAGGTGATTGGCACGGCGCTGCCGCGTTCTTGAACCAACTGCGCTTTGGCGTTCACGGCGGAAGAATACGTTGCGCTCAAGCCCGATGGAATGGAAAGGGAAACAATTTCCTCGCCCGCATCGAGAAGCGGTTTCCACACATCAATAAAATCTTGCGGCGCGGGCGCAGAGGTGGTGGGATGAACTTTTTCGTGCGTGAGCATGTAAAAAAATTGCTCATTCGATAAATCTACTTCATCCCCATACGCGCGCGTGCCAAACAACACTTGCAGTGGCACTGTGCCAATGCTGTACTGCGCGCGCAGTTCCTTGGAAAGATGCGCGCCCGAATCGGTAACGACACGAACCATGAAAGTAGGGTGACGGGTGACGGGTGACGGGGATTGCAATGCGTGTCACTTGTCATCCGCTTGTCGGGCAAAGATTACGCCCGTTTTTTTGTGTGCAACGCCTTTTCAAATTTTTCGAGTTGTTTTTTCAAATCTGCGCGGTCTGGATGTTTGGCAACAAGTTCGCGTTCGATTTTCACCGCGCGCGCAATGTCACCGCGTTGATACAACACTTCCGCCAATGTGTCCGCGATATTTTCATCGCGCGGTTTCAATTTCACCGCGCGCTGGGCGTGCTTGTACGCCGCATCCAAGCCCAGCGCGTTTTGTCCGAGCTGCCACGCCAGCGTGTTTAACAACGCCGCGTCCCGCGAATTTTTGCGGGCGAGCCGTTCCGCGTTCAACGCAAATTGGCGATGCAATTTTTGCGCCCGCGCATATTTTTTCGCGCGTAATAACGAATTTATTCGTTCCCCCTCCAAGTATGGATACATCTCTCTTTCCCAGACGCCGTACACGCGCCACAATTCCGCAATCGGCGTTTTGTGATCGTCCACGCGCAAATCCACGTAGCGATCCCCAATCCCATTCTCATCACTTTTTTCGCGCACCACAAGCAACGCTGCCGATTGTTGCCCGCGCGTATCGCCGCCCGCTTTTTGTCCCGCTTCCAACGCGGCGATGAGACGTTCCCCCAATTTTCCGCGTGTAGTTTTGTACACGCGCACCATATTCGTCACAACGCGTTCGCCCGCGAGATTGTTGCCTTGCGCGGAAACATTTTGCTCTGCAACGCCGCCCGCCCATTTGGGACATTCGTTGCCCGTGTACTTCGCCGCGCGTCCTTGCGCGTCCAACACCCCGAGTTGTCGCCGCGCGCCGCCCTTGTCGTTCTCGATCAAATGTTGAATTACATCTTTCGGATCATGCGCGCGTTTCAACAACGCGAGACCGCGCGGACCAAAAGACAGGATCGGCGACGCCTGCGTCGCAATCGCGCCAACGCCCGCTTGCGCCCACGGCACGATTGTGCCAACGGCGAGTGTTTTGGATTGCACCGCGATGCCCCATTCTTGCACATCGGGATCGTAAGCGATGATGGAGAAGGTGGAAGTGAGAGGTTCGGAAGAGGACATTCGTAATCCTAATTCGTCACAAGTTCAGGCATTTCAATCGGCGTGTGAGTGATTTCCCTGTAGAGGACATCGGGATCCAAATCAACGCCATTTGCCCATTCGATGGTGCCGTTGACGGGATTCACGCGCACCGTTTGAAAGTAGCCAACATTTTGAAGTGGCTCAAATACTCCGCCACGCCCGACGATGCGCGCACGAAAATCAATTTCGCCGTGCGCGCCATCGGAAAATGTAATTTCTAAAATGTAATCGCGGATGGGTTTCACAGAAACAATTCTTGGGAACATGGTTCTCTTGACTTCGGACATGCTTGGATTATACCACGACGCTTTCCCCGCCGCGCCCTAACGCTCACTCTAGCTTGAACCCGCTCGCGCCAAACACTGCGCGCAAAATGGTTTCACGTTCGCGCGCGGTTGCCCAACGCGGCTGCGCGAATTTTTCCAGCATCGTCGTCAACAACTCGGTTTGCAAAAGTTTGCCTTTATAGACGAGATGACGCGGGATGAGTCCTTGCCGCACCTCGTCATTGTACATTTGATCAAATGAAAAATTGCCGAGACCGTACAAAATTTCGCGTGTGCTGTCATTGCGAAATTCGACAGAGGCGGGATGATGATTTTGTACGCCCGTGACGACATCCGCGCCATCTTGGATCGTGCGGCGAAAAATTTGAATGTTGGTCGCGTCGGGTTTATAGGCGTACACTTCGTCCGCTTGATATTCGACGAAAACGAGATCGGCTGCGCGGCGCGCGAAACCAATGTCTTGTTTCATTTTTTCCGCGTCATAGCCGTTCGTTCCCGCCTTGCTGGATGTCGCCCAATACGATTGCGGACCAAAACTATTCGCGCCAAGAAACGCGATGCGGTTGCCGTTGTGTTCCACGACCAGCGGTTTGCGCGCTTCCGTTTCATCACGTCCGCCTGCGTAATAACCCATCCCATTCGCTTCGTACAATTCCAACGTTTTCACATAATTGTCATAGCCAAAATCGCCCGCATGATTTCCCGTCAATCCCACAATGTCCACGCCCAACACCTTGAACGTTCCGATATTCGCGCTTTTGCTGCACAAGCGAATCGAATCGTGAACGAGGTTCGGCGCGCAATTTTCTACAAATGGAATTTCATTGCTGACATGTGTAATGTCCGCTTTGGAAAGAATGGGTGCGACAATGCGCGCGGGGAACGCGGGATCGCCGCTGTTGTCAATCGCCTGCGCGGTAAAGCGCCCCATCGCGGTCACGCCCGTCATCACCAGCGAGGTCATGCGGTTTGGATCGCGATTCGTCGCGCGGACGCGATCTTGCAGCGCGTTGTAGAACGCGGGGGCGAGTTCCGAGTTGCCTTCGACATAGACGCGCAGGACAAGCGGATAGTTTGTGAGATCGAGCGAACGATCCAAAATGTTTTGTCCGTCAAGGGGCTGCGCGAGGAGACGCGGCGAGAGTTGATCGAATGGGAGAATCGCCAGCGCGCGCGGTGTATTCCAAACGGTGTCAATCAATGCTTCGGGCGCGACAACGCGCACGCGATTGCCGGGCGCGCCGAAAAGTGAGCGGAGCGCAGTTGCTGCATCGTTTGTGACGATCAGTGCATCTATCCCTGTAATCCCTTTCCCTTGCCAAACTTGCTGCACCTCGCCAATTTTCACGCTTGCGCGTAACGTCGCAAACCGATCCGCGACGACGTACACGGTTTCAGTGAGCAGCAGCGGATCGAGCGAAGCGACACGGGTGACGCGCAACGCCGCGGTATTTGGATCCGAAACGAGGGTGAGGTTTTGTGCTTGCGCGGTTTCTTGGATTGCAGCTCGGAGCGCCGGGTCGAGTGTAGGTTCAAGGTAAAGGGTTGGGGCTACAGGTTCGGGCGTTTTGGTAAGGGGAGGTGGAGTTGCGGTCTGCGTTGGCAGTGGGGTAGCGGTTGGAGAGTTAGTGGGCAGAATAGGTGCCGCAGTGGGTTCAACAGCGCAACTGATGACAAGAAAAGCGATCAGAATCAAAACCAACGGGCGAATCATGCAACCTCACGTAAAATTGGGTATCAAAGCGGGAGCGCGAGGATAACACAGCGACGCAGTTTGTCAATCTGTTAAACTTTCTTGTTGGGTACTGATACCCTATTGTTGGGGCAAAAGGCGCGACATATACTCACGCTATGAGCTCTACGACGTGGGCGCTGCCAGCTCATTCCAACCCAAGTAGCTCCCTCTCTCTCGAGACAATTGAAAAACGGCTTCGCTCGAGCCGCTTGATGGCGGCGCGTTTGCAACTTTTGATTTCGAGCGCGCTGGTGTGGCTCATTTTTCTTTTTGGCGCGACGACGGGTGGGATTCCGCCGCTTTTGCCGACACTCTTGTTGAGCGCGTGGATTGTTGCTTCAACACTTTGGCTCGCGCTCGTCGCGCTACGCGCGTCGCTCGATACATTGAACAGCGCGGCACCCGGGCGAATTGCGCTGCTGTGTACGCTGATCACGATTGTGTTGGCGACGCTTTTGATCCGTGATACGGCGAGCGATTTTTATCTACTTTATTTTTTTCTGATCGGGGTTGCAACCATTTATTATGGTGTGCGCGGCGGCTGTGTGGCGGCGGCGTGCTGCGCGCTGTCGTATGTGGGGATCGCTTGGGCGATCAATCAAAATATCGCGTTTGATTTTTTTTCCATGTTAGCCGCGCGCAGTGTCTTGCTGTTTGCGTTTGCGGGGACGCTTGGGGTCAGCGCGGAAGGACAAATCGCTCTGCGGCGCGAATTGCAAATGGCGTATGATGATTTGCAAGCGACGGCAAAGCAAAACGCGGAATTGGTGTCATTGCTTGACGCGCAGCTTGAAGAATTGCAAAAAGCGCAAGCGCAATTGTTACATACGGAACGATTGCGCGCGGTTGGCGAAATGACCAGCGGCATCGCGCACGACTTTAATAATTATCTCACCGTCATTGCGATGGAGGCGCAGCTGCTTGACCACGCGCTCGAAGGCGATTCGCGCGCAGGGGTGCGACGCATTCTTACCGCCGCGCGCGAGAGTGCGGACGTGGTGCGCCGCTTGCGCGAATACACACGCCCGCGCAGTGAGCCGATCTCGGAACTGGTTGCGGTTGATAGTTTGTTAAAAGAAGTGGTGGCAATCACGCGCCCGCGTTGGGCGCCCATTGCCAAGTTCAATCTGGATGTGCGCGAAACGGGTGAGGTGAAAGGTTCGGCGCGTGAATTGCGCGAAGCGCTAATGAATTTGATCTTTAATGCGGTGGAGGCGCGGCGAGAACATCATGCATTAGAGATCATTTTGCGCGCGTGGTGTGATGCTCAGAGTTGGCAAGTGATCGAAATTGACGATAATGGGGTGGGCGTTGCGGGGGAAAATCAACAACGCATTTTTGATCCGTACTATACGACGAAACGAAATGGCACTGGTTTGGGCTTGAGCATTACGTACAATTTTGTTGCGCGGCACGGAGGAGAAATACAGGTGACGAGTCCATTGTTCTCCACCACTGACAACCCTTCCTACGGAACGCGTTTCGCGATTCGTCTGCCACCGGCACGGCAAACGAAATAGGAGACGAGGATTATGCTACCTGTCGCACAGGCGACCCGCACGGCGAAAATCTTGTTTGTGGATGACGATGCCAATATCTTGTCAGCCGCGCGCAGTTTGCTCGGCGCGCTCGGCAATACGGTGACGACAGCCCAAACGCGCTCGGAAGCGGAAGAACGCTTACGGCGCGGGCAATATGATGTGCTGATGACGGATTTGACGATGCCCGAATGTTCGGGTTGGGATTTGGCGCGGCGTTCCAAAGCGTTGCACCCCTCGAAACCGGTGGTGTTGGTGACGGGGTGGGGGCTGACTTTGGAACCGGAACAATTGAAAACCGGTTTGGTCAACGGCGTATTGTCTAAACCTTTTACGCTGGATGAATTGCAGCGGGTCCTGAGTCATCTCTCGTAGTGGGCGATTGTATCATCGCGTAGGCGGCGCTCTCTAACGCCGAATGAATTTAGAATCAAGCACAAAGCGCGCGTTCCCGCAAACGCGCGCTTTGTGTAGAAAAAGTAGGAAATGAGAAACAAGGCGAGTACCCCGCATGGCGCTCGTTGTTTCTACAGTGTATTACCGTTTGGGATGAAATTTGGATCCCTGTGGAAAGACCTCCGCTGTTGGCGATGTAAGCGATATAGTCATCGCACATCGCATAAAACATCGGAGGTTTTTTGCAAGCCCGTGCGAGTGATGCTAAAATCCAATACGTAATTAACCCTTCAATGCGGGCTCGTCTAATGGCAGGACGCAACACTCTGGATGTTGTTGTAGTGGTTCAAATCCATTGCCCGCAGTCTTTTTAAATGCGCCGCTTGGCGCATTTTGTTTTTTGCCCTTATGAACATTCAATCCTACCTCACGCGTATCGGCTACACCGACGCTCGCGCACCGAACGCCGCAACCTTGCGCGCCCTCCAGCGTTCACATTTATACACCGTGCCATTTGAAAATTTGGACATTGCGCTTAAACGCCCCATCGTGCTTGACCGCGCCGCGTTGTATGAAAAAATTGTGACGCATAAACGCGGCGGCTTTTGTTACGAGTGCAATGGAATGTTTTCATGGCTTTTGCAGGAATTGGGATTGGAAGTGACATTGCTTTCGGCGCGCGTGGGAAAGCAAGATGGAACGTTCGGACCCGAATACGATCATCTGACGTTATTGGTGAAATGTCCTGCCGACGCGAACCCTGAAATTCCTTATCTCGTGGATGTTGGCTTTGGCGATTCGTTCATGGAACCGCTGCGTCTCGATCTGAATATCGAACAAACGCAAGGATTGCGCGCGTATCGGATGGAGGATGCGGGACGTTATTCTTTGTTGTGGCAAAAAAATTATGATGGGACATGGGAACAGCAATATCGTTTCACACTGCAGCCACGCGCGTTTTCAGAATTTGAGGAGATGTGCGTGTATCATCAAACCTCGCCCGATTCGCCTTTCACGCGCAAAAGCATTATTACGCGCGCGACGCCGCGCGGACGCGTTTCGCTGGATGATACGCGTTTGATTGTGACGAATGATGGGGAACGCCAAGTGCGCGAGATTCCCGATTCTGAAATTTACGCCGCGCTGCTGCTGGAACATTTTGGAGTGGTGTTGTAAAAAAAAATCAAAACCCGTTTTCGTTAAACGAAAACGGGTTTTGATTTTTTTTACACTTTCGAGAAACGCGTTTTCATGTACAATGCGCCCCTATCTCAAGCAGGAGGAAAAAATGTCCACAGTGATCGTGGTGCGAAAAGGTTCGCAGGCGTGTATTGCGGCGGATTCGTTGACGACGTGGGGGAGTCATATTCGTGAGCGCAAAGGATTTGAATTAAACAACGACAAGATTTTTCAATACAATGAGTCGTATTTTGGCATGGTTGGATTTGCAGGGAATCAAACGGTGTTGAAAAGTTACCTTACGGGGCTCAAAGAAAAACCCGACCTCTCCTCGTCTGAAGCGATTTTTGAATTTTGGCGCAAGATGCACAAGGATTTGAAAGAACACTATTTTGTGAATCCGCGCGATGAAAAAGATGATCCGTACGAATCCTCACGCGTCGGCGCGCGGATCTGCAATCCGCACGGCACGTTTTATATTTCCGATATGCGTTTCGTCGCCACGTTTGCCAAATACTGGGCGATTGGTTCGGGGCAAGAATACGCGTTGGGCGCGTTGTACGCGAATTATGATCGTTACAAAAATCCGCTCGACATTGCCAAAGCGGCGCTGGCGGCGGCGTGCGAATTTGATCTGCACAGCGATCAGCCGTGTGTGTATTACGCGGTGAAATTGATAAGCCAAAAGAGAGCAAAAAGAAATTAAAGTAGGACTTACGCATGTCATTTCGAGAGTAACGAGAAATCTCGGTTTTCCAGCGCGAGATTTCTCGCAAAGGCGGCTCGAAATGACAACTGTGCGTAAGTCCTATAAAGTAAAGAGTAAAAAGTAAAGCGTAAAGCAATGCCGCGCACTCAAGGGCGTGGCATCACTTTCCCTACAGAAAAGTGAACGAACCTATTGCGCCGCCGCCCGTTAACAAAACCGATTGGTTGAGCATCTTCATCACACTCTTGACGTTGGTATGGGTTGTAAGCGTCTCACTCGTGATCCAATTCCTCGCGTTGATCGAGGCGACGCAACCCGACCTCATTATCCAACGCGCAGGTTTGAACGCGCCGCAGATTTATTTTGGCGCGGCATTGCTTCAAGCATTCGCATTGTTGCTGCCCCTCGTTCCGCTCGCGTTCCTCTGGCGCTCGCCGCGTTATCGCGCCGCGTATCGCGCATGGTTCGCCGCGACCCTTTTTTTGATCCTCCTCGCGCCCGCGCGCCTCATCCCAACTACATTTCCACAACTCACGCTGCTTGTGCAATGCGCGCTCGCGTTGATTTTTTCCATCGCGTTGTGGTTGCTCACTGGACGCGGAAGAATTTTAGAACGCGCGGCATCGAACGCGCTCGCATTCGCCATGCTCTTGGGAATTTTATTCGCGCTGCCGTGGCTGCTGTGGGGCGCGCTCGGTTCCATCGGCGATCTGATCTTGGGCATTTTTACCGCCCTCGCCATCGCGCTCGGGGCGACATTGATCAGTACGCGCGTGTGGCTGCGCGGCATGGCGCAAGATGCGCGCGGCGCGGGCTGGGACATTACGCTCGGAGGTTTTGTGGTTGGCGCAATGTTGTTGATCATGGCCAGCGCGCTTGGTTTCAGCGGCACACAACTTTTGTTCATGTTCGCGCTCGCGGCGTTTGGTTGGGTCTTGATGTCCGTTACCCACATCAATTTTCGCGCGACGAATGGTTGGAATGATCGCGCGCTTTTCGTAGTGACGACTTTAGTCGTCTGTGCGCCACTCTTGTTTCTGGATGAACAAGCAGGCATCTTGCAAGCGTCCGCAGGTCGAGGCGAAATGTTGGGCTATGCGATACAGGCGACAGGGATCATTCTTGTCGGCGCGTGGCTCGTTGGCGTGATCCTCTTTTTGTTACGCAAACAGATCGCGGCATGGCAACGCGCGTCATTCGTTTGGATTGGCGCGGCGGTGTTGGGAATTTTCGCGCTCGGCGTTTATTTCACGCAAGGGCAGCCAGGATTTTTTGGTGATCGCGTTTTTGTGATTTTGAAAAATCAAGCGGATGTATCGTCCGCGAAAAATATCGCGGACTATAACGCGCGCCGCGCGTTTGTGTACAACACACTAACGGCTCATGCGAATCAAACGCAAAGCGATCTGCGCGCAACGCTCGATCAATTTGGCATTTCGTACACGCCGTACTATTTGGTGAATGGGATTGAAGTGAACGCGGACTTGCCGATGCAGTGGTGGCTTGCCGCGCGCGGCGATGTGGATCGCGTATTGCCCTCGCCGCGTTTGCGTCCCTTACCCGCGCCTGTCGCCATATCGCGCGGCGGCATTACGACGCCGCCCAATTCGCCCGAATGGAATTTGAAATTGATCGGCGCGGATCGCGTGTGGCAAGAGTTGGGCGTGCGCGGCGCGGGCGTGATTGTAGGGCAATCGGATTCGGGCGCGGATGGTACGCATCCCGAACTCGCCGCGCAATATCGCGGACGCGATGGCAACAATGATTTCAATTGGTTCGATCCGTGGAATCACACGACGAGTCCAACGGACATCGGCGGACACGGCACGCATACGCTCGGTTCGATTCTAGGCAAAAATGTCGGCGTCGCGCCCGATGCGGAATGGATCGGCTGTGTGAATCTCGCGCGCAATTTGGCGAATCCGCCGTTGTATCTCGATTGCATGCAATTTAATTTTGCGCCGTTCCCGCAGGGCAGCGCCCTTTTGCCCAACGGCGCATTGCGCGATGGCGATCCAAAACGCGGCGCGATGGTTCTAAATAATAGTTGGGGTTGCCCTGATGTGGAAGGTTGCGATCCAAACGCGCTGCTCGCCGCCGTGCGCGCGTTGCGCGACGCGGGCGTATTCGTCGTCGCGTCGGCGGGCAATGATGGACCGAATTGCAGTACGATCAATGCGCCGCTTTCGTTGTACGAGGATGTCTTTTCCGTCGCGGCGATTGATCAATTCAAACAGCTCGCGGATTTTTCCAGTCGCGGTCCCGTCACATCGGACAATAGTGGACGCGTGAAACCCGATATTGCCGCGCCGGGCGTGGGTGTGTTTTCGTCATTGCCCGGTGGAACATACGGGAATAATTCAGGCACTTCGATGGCGGGGCCGCACATTGTCGGGGTCGTCGCGCTGCTATGGTCAGCCAATCCAAAATTGATCGGCAACATTGACGCGACGGAACAGCTCATGCGCGAGACCGCGCAGCACGCGGATATTTCAAATGAAAAAATTGTGTGCGGCGATCCGAACGCGACGCCAAATGATCTCGCGGGTTATGGGATCGTGGACGCGTATGCGGCGGTGCAGCGCGCGCGGGGTGGAGAATGAGCGTCATCGCCAAACCCTTGGATTGGGAAACAAAATTCCATTGACACCCACTCCCTCCCGCATTACAATCGCCCCACCGTTTAAGACGATTGAAAGCATGAAACGCGCGCCCTTTGGAGACTCCCTTTGGCTGACACTCTTCCCTTTTCCCCCGGCGACATTGTTCAGGGTCTTGACCCAACTGAACTCGCAGAGATTCGTTCCATCACTCCATTTGGCGCGAATCGTGTGCGCGTGGATGGCGTGACAGTGACGACCCATCGCGCCATTCAGCGTCCGCTTACACTGGAAGAATTGGCGCGCCTGCATAAAGTGCGCGGGAGCGAATATACGTATGATGGCGACCCTAACGCGTTTTTGCACGGCGCGGAAGCAGAACGCATTCGCATCGCGCATCAGTTTGACCCCCTCTTTGCTGTCAATTCCAGCGTCGTGGATATTTTGCCGCATCAAGTCGAGGCGGTCTATCGCTATTTGCTGCCGCTGCCGCGCATTCGTTTCTTGCTCGCGGATGAGACGGGCGCGGGCAAGACGATTATGACGGGTTTGCTCATCAAGGAATTGATGTTTCGTGGCGTACTGAACAAAGTTCTCATCATTACGCCCGGTGGTCTCACCAAACAATGGCAGCAAGATGAAATGAGCAGCAAGTTCGGACTGCGTTTCAGTTTGGTAAATCGCGCGACGTTCGAGTCCGACCCACTGCAATTTTCTCGTCCCGATGGATTTTTTATCACTTCGATTGATTACATTTCGCGGCATGACACGTGTTTGAACGCGGCGCGTGAGACGCGGTGGGATTTGATTGTGGTGGACGAAGCCCACAAACTTTCCGCGTTCGACTATGGCGCGCGCGTCGCCGAAAGCAATCGCTATCGCGCGGTCAAAGAACTTGCGCCAAAAACCGACCATCTCCTCTTTCTCACTGCCACGCCCCATCGCGGACGCAAAGACACCTTTCGGCGGTTGCTGTTACTCCTTGACCCTGATTTGTTTCAAAAAGATGAACATGTGACCCAGCGCGTCCAAGAAGCCGTCGCGCAGCAAGCGCGCGTGCTGGAAGGCATCGAAGATGAGACGCGCATTTCGCAGGCGCGCAATCGTTTTTTCTTGCGGCGCTTGAAGGAAGAGATGGTGGATTGGAACGCGCAGCCGTTGTTCAAGCCGCGTCACACGCAAACGGTTGGGTATGACCTCACGCCGCCAGAGTTGGAATTGTACAAGGCGGTGACGCTATATGTGCGTTCACGGCGCAAACAGGCAAAAGAGAAAAGGAACAAGAACGTGGAATTGACCTTGATGGTGATGCAGCGGCGTTTGGCGAGCAGCATTTATGCCATCACGCGCACGCTGGAAAATCGCGTCCACGCGTTGGAGGAGGTGCTGCGAATTTTACGCGATCCACAGCGCGCGGCGGAATATCAACGCGCGGCGCGACAGGATGCAAACGAGATTCCACAAAACATCGAGGAGTACGAAGACCTTGACGATGCCGACCGCGAACAAGTGGACAAGCGCATCTTTCGACAGGTGTTGAGTGACAAGCCCGCCGATGTGGAAAAGGAACGCGATGAAGTGCAGCGCTTGTTTGAAATGGCAACCGCGCTGCGCGGACATCCCGAAGCGAAATTCGGCGAACTGTTGCGCGTGTTGGATTCGTCGGATGTGATTCGCGCGGACGACGAACGCTTGCTGATTTTTACGGAACACCGCGACACGCTCGATAATCTCGCGGAACGTTTGCGCGGCAAAGGATATTCCGTCGTCACGATTCACGGCGGGATGGACGTGGACGCGCGCAAGCAAGCGCAATTGGAATTCAAACGGCACGCGAAAATTATGGTGGCAACCGACGCCGCAGGTGAAGGCATCAACCTGCAATTCTGCCGCTACATGCTTAACTGGGATATTCCGTGGAATCCGAATCGGCTGGAACAACGCATGGGACGTATCCATCGTTACGGACAGCCGAACGATGTGTTTGTGTACAACCTTGTCGCGGTGAATACGCGCGAAGGTTCCGTGTTGGATAAAGTGTTACGCAAGATGGATGTGATGCGCCAACAATTGGGCGATGACCGCGTGTACGATGTCATTGCGGAATGGTTGGAAGATGTGCCGCTGGTAGAATTGATCGAGCAGTCCATTGACCAAGAAAACGACGAGGCGTTGAATCGGACCGAACAAGCGCTGGATAATCCGGCGAGGCAGCAGCGCGCAGATGAACTCGTCGCGTTGCAGAAAAAACAATCGCTGGCGTCGCATCTCGATTTGCGCGCGGCGCGGCAATTGCGCGACGAGTCGGACGAATTTCGTTTGCAGCCATTGTTCATCGAACGCTTTTTTGAACGCGCGTATGTTGCAGCGGGCGGTGCGTTGGAACGTGACAGGATGTATCCCGTGTTTCGCGTGGGGACAATTCCGAACGCGCTGCGCGAATTGGCGCACACCGCGCGGATTGATTTGGCGGAACGCTACGACGCGCCGTTCGTGTTTGACAAACGCTTGGTGAGCATCACGAGCCGCGAACGCGTTCCCGAAGGCACACAACTTTTAGGTCCGAGTCATCCATTGTTTGAAGTGGTGACGGAATGGACGCTGCGCCGCGCGCACGATGCGTTTGCGCGCGGCACCATTTTGATTGACCCCAATATCGCCGCGCCGCAGAGATACTGGCTCACGCGCTCGAACATTATTGATGGACGCGTGGACGCGAAAAAGCGTTTGGCGCATCAACAGATGACGCTCGTCGTCGCGGATGCGATGGGCTTGCGGCACACCTCGTCCGCGTATTTGTTGAATTGTGTTGCGCCCGACGATATTCCAAATCCAGACGTGTCACCGACACGTCTCTACGCGCCGACGCACGCGCACGCTGACATTCAAGCGTGGACCTTTGACAATCTCACCGAGCCGCAATTCACACTTGTGCAAAAGGAACGCCAAGCCGAAGTAGATTTGCGGCGTGAATATCTGAACACATCCTTTCAGGATTTGATTTTGGATTTGCAAGACAAGTTGAACGATTTGAACGAATTGGAATTGATTGGCGAGGATGTGGGGAAAAAGGCGCAAGAGTTGGAACAGCGCATTGCTCAACTCAAGGCGCGCAAAACATTACGGCTCGAAGAATTGGAACAAATGCTGCGGCTTGATGCGGACATGCCCGAAATTGTCACTTCCGCGCTTGCGATTCCCGCGCCTGTCGCGGTGGTGGAAGCGGATTCACCGCAGCGCGGCGCGGCAATGCGCCGCGATGATGAGGTGGAACAAATTGCGATGGACGTGGTGATGCGTTACGAACGCGCGCGGGGTTGGACGCCGCACGATGTTTCAAAGGATGGCGTGCATTACGATATTCGTTCGCAAGCCGCGCACACGAGGGGCGAAGATTACATTCGCTACATCGAGGTCAAAGGACGCGCGTTGACGGGGGACATTGTGTTGACCGCGCCCGAAGTGGACAAATTGCGGCAGTTGGGCGAACGCGCGTTTTTGTATGTGGTAACATACTGCAAAAGCAACGCGCCGCGTCTGCGAATTATTCAGGACCCGATTCCGCAATTGGAACGCGAAAATTTGTTTCGCGCGGTGCAGTATTTGGTGGATAAAGAGAATTGGGAAGCAAAGGGGATGGAAATAACGTTATCCCAATCCGAGTGATTTTCCCAATTCGATACAGTCCGCAATGAGTGTCGTCAGATTTTCAGCTTCAAAACTAATTCCTGGCGCGGGGCGGCGATTGTGCTTGATGGTTAAATCGGATTGCGCGGCAGGAGCGGGCGGCTCGTGACGATGATGTGGAAAGTTTGCTAGCAGGTCTGGCTGCTCTGGATGTGGCTGTGGGTCATACCAGCGCACGCGTTCCTCTCCGCGCAACACCGTATAGCTGTACGTTTGAATGAGCTCGGCGCGCAAGTCAACGACTTCGGTCACGCGTAAAACGAGACCATTTCTGAAATGAACTTGGCCCTTGACAGACGCCGCGTACTTGCTCGTGCTGTACAATCGCAGCGTAGATGTCTCGATTTCGGGAAACTGTTCTGGCAAACTGTAAAGCAATTGCTCGTATTCGGCGCGACTTGGGAAGGGCATTGGGAATTTTCTCACGCGGGTACTTTGAGCGAAGGTTCAGGTGGGTTCAATGCAAGCGGGTGTTCCCCCGCCTCTTTCTGCAATTGGGCAAGGCGAAGATGCGACAATTGTTTGAGCGCCAATTCGCGGTCCAGCTTGATTCGGTAATAGCCCGCCCACTCTGCAAAGTCGTCCGTATGTTCACCGTCGTCGAGTTGTCCCGAATTGTAGAGCGCATAAAAATCGTCGGAACTTAACCAGTAGCGTCGTTCAAAGTGCCGCGTGGTTTCATCCGCCGCGCGCAGATCATCCAGAATTTCTGTAATTGTAATTTCCATATTGAGTTGAGACCCCAAGTGTTTTCAACCATTCGTGTGTCTCGATATACACAACGCGCAAAAACACTTGGGGTTTTGTATCCTGCCGAAATTATACATCAGATTGAGAACTGCACATGACCTGTCCCCGTCTCATCGAAATCGCCCTCCCCATCCGCGAAATTTCCGCCGAAAGTGTGCGCGATAAATCGTTGCGGCATGGGCATATTTCCACATTGCATTTGTGGTGGGCGCGGCGTCCGCTGGCCGCCTCGCGCGCCGTTGTCTTTGCGTCGCTCGTCCCTGACCCCGACCACGCGGAATGTCCGCCCGAATTCCGCGACGCGGTGAATCGTTTGCTGAAAACGAACGTGCCGAAAATTTTGAAAGCGTATTCCAACGGCAAGCGCCAAATTCCCGACAACGACCCGTACAAGCCCTATAAAAATTTGCCCGACACGCCGCGCAATCGGCTGCTGACGTTTATTGCCAAATGGTCTCCCCAAAAAATCGCGTTCGATACGGGCAAGCCCTTGGAGGGCAACGGACAACTCAAGCCGCCGAATCCCAACGAACTGCTCGATGATCGTTCCCTCGTGAAATGGGAAACCAGCAACCCCGCAAATGAACAAGGGCGCGCAGTGTTGGAAGTGGCGCGGGAGTTGGTGAGAATCGCGCATCGCGGATGGGAAAGCGTCAATCGTCAAACGTCAAGCGTCGCGCGCCAAGCGTCAAGCGAAAATCAAAAATCTGAAATCAAAAATCTGAAATCTGAAATCCAAAATGTCCCCGTCGTTCTCGACCCCTTTGCGGGCGGCGGCGCGATTCCGCTCGAAGCGACGCGGCTGGGCGCACAGGCGATTGCGAACGATTACAACCCTGTCGCGTATTTGATTCTGCGCGCAACGTGCGAGTTTCCGCAGCGATACGGTAAAGCAGGCAAACGTCCCGCATTGAGTCATTCTGAATCAGACACAAAGGACAAGCCGCGCGCCGAGAAGCAAACCAAGTTAAAAGAACCAAAGGAAACATATCAAACTGAAATTGATGTGTCGAATGTTTTAGCGTATGACGTGGAATACTGGGCGAAATGGATTTTGGAACGCGCCAAGGAAAAAATTGGACACTTGTATCCTGCGGGGCAAGATGGCAAACCTGTCGTCGGTTACTTGTGGGCGCGCACTGCGCCGTGTTCCAACCCAACCTGCCGCGCGGAAATTCCCTTGTTGAAAAGTTTGCTCGTGTGCAACAAAGAGGGCAAGCGCTTTGCCTTGACGATGAACGTCAAGGGCAAGCAGATTGCATTTGGCATTGCCAAGAACAAGGCGATTACAGCGATGGCGGGGACGATGATTGAAAAAGGACGCGGCGCGGTGAAATGTCCTGTGTGTGAACAGGTGACGCCCGTTCAAGATTTGCGGCGCGCGGGGCTGGACGGCAAGATGGGCGAACGCATGACGGCGGTGATTACGGACACGCCGCAAGGCAAGGATTATCGCGCGGTGGAAGAAAATGATTTGCGCGCGTTTGAAAAAGCAAAAGAACTCGCGAAAGAGGTGGAGCGTCCGAGTGAATTGATTCTGCCTGAAATCACAGGAAACGATGAAGAGAATATTTCCAACTCGACAGGGATTCGTGTTCATCTCTACGGAATGAAAACGTGGGGTTCGTTGTTCAATCCGCGTCAACTTACAGCGATGCAAACGTTTGTGGATTGTTTGCATGACGCGCTTGGTGAAATGAAGAAACGCAGTGATGAAACCGATTATCAAAAAGTTGTTGCAACATATTTGGGATTGTGGTTAAGCAAGATAGCTCCCAGACTTACGAATGTTGGGCGATGGAATTTATCGGGTGAAAAGTTAGAGACCCCGTTCGATGCACTATACCTGACCCCTTTGTCAAGACCACAGATCGAGAAAAATAAGGTGGATCAAAACGAGGTATTTCTCACTCACTTCAGTCGCGCACGGCGCGCCAGGTAGACACGGGCGGGAGTCTGATAACCC
>Ga0247727_10007710_pt1 | contig 20351 bp, 25 predicted proteins | sample WisWelCaveWW1625_FD_202498 | JGI IMG/M metagenome (GOLD analysis project Ga0247727, IMG submission 202498) | Biofilm microbial communities from Wishing Well Cave, Virginia, United States - WW16-25 | ecosystem: Environmental > Aquatic > Deep subsurface > Groundwater > Cave microbial mat | place... | reverse complement strand
CTCAAGGCGTTTATAGATGTTCAACAACTTTAACTGGCTTGAATGATGGAGTTGACAACAACTTTTATTTCAGATGCAAAGACCAGCCAAGCTTGGAAGGTACGGAACAAGCCAGCCAGAGAAATATAAATTCGCAATCTCACAAATTCACACTAAAAGGAACAAGGCCTCTTGTGATAGATTCTGTAAAGCCAAACGGAACGATAAAAGATTCCACAGATGTAATAAAAGTCACGCTTGAAGCCAGAACTTCTGCAGGTTATAAGGAAGGCGCTGCTTTGTGCTATTTCAGTGATACAGGAGTTGAAGGAAGCTATGTAGAATTCTTCAAAACAGGAACTCATCAGCACTCACAGGACTTGTTCCTCGAAGAGGGAGATTATAATTACTTTATGCGATGTATTGACCTTGGAGGAAACACAGACAATAAACAAACTAGTTTCAGGGTTGAATCTGATTCGGAAGCTCCTATAGTAGTGAGGGCTTTCAGAGAGGAAAATTTCTTGAAAATAATAACCAATGAGGAAGCGAGCTGTGTTTACGGCATCTCAACACAGAATGCCTGCAACTACTTGTTTGAAGACGGAATTGCAATGCAATCTCTGGAAAAAAACAGGCACCAGGTAGCGTGGGATCCTGACAGGACTTTCTACATAAAGTGCGAGGATGACTTTGGGAATCAGCCATTGCCTAACGAGTGCAGCATAATTGCCAAGCCGTTTGGGAAATAGTAAAAATGGATAATGTAACACAACAACAAATAGAAAAGAAGGTAATTCCTACAGGTGTAAAAATAATCTCTGTTTTTTATTGGATTGGCGGTGTCTTGGGAATTCTTTTTGGAGTATTGCTTCTTATTGGGGCGGGAACTATTATAGAACAGATTCCTCTTTTGAGTTCAATCGGAGAATCAATATTCATTATTGGTGGAATAATAATGCTCATATTCGGAATTCTTAATGTTTTCATAGGAAGAGGGTTATGGAAGGCGCAAAGATGGACCAGAATTCTTGTGATAATATTTTCATTTTTAGCGATTATATCAGCAGTATATTTTATTATTAACGGCGGGGTAATCAATGGCATTCTTAACCTATTAATAAATGGTTTAATTTGTGGATATCTGTTATTCAGCAAGAATGTTAAAGAAGCATTTGCTAGGTGAGTATAGCTATTGACTTTATCCCATTAAGAAGTTGGATAAATTAATAAACTTATTTTGGCTTTTTCGCTCATGAGAAAAAGAGGGGGAACTTCGTCCAAGCGTGGCCGAAGTAGAGGAAAAAATAGAGCGCAGATGCAGCTGTCTTTCGGGATGATTTTTTCGGTAATCCTGATTGTGGTTTTTCTCGTGTTTGCATTTTATGGAATAAAGGTTTTTCTTAAATTTCAGAACAATGCAAAGGCAGGAAAATTTTATGATAATTTTCAGTCAGACGTGGAAAGGATATGGAGAAGCTCTCAGAGTTCTGAGCAACAGGAATATGTCGTTCCTTCCGGAGTTGAGTTTGTCTGTTTTGTAGATTTTTCTTCTGATGCAACAGGAGAGAGCAGTGGATTTTATACTGAATTGAAAAGAACAGATTATGGAAGCGAAAATGTTGCTTTTTATCCTGTGAAATTTACAGGATTTGAGTCTGGAGAAATCACGCACATAGACATAGAGGAATCAACTGCTGAAGATAATCCGTTATGCATAGGAGCCAGAAATGGAAGGGTTTCTCTGGCACTGAAAAAAGATTTTGGCGAGGCTTTGGTAACTATAGAAAAATAAGACAGATTGATGGTAAAATGCTAAAAAAAGGGAGTTATACTGTAATCAAATATGTTAAAAGTTTTTATATCAAAAAATAATAAAATGCTAAATAAAAAAAGAGGTGATAAATCAGGCTTCATCCAGATATCTTTTGCATGGCTTTTTGCTATAGTCATAGGTGTGATAATATTGTTTTTCGCGATTTATGCTTCTGTGAAACTCATAGGAACAGAGGAAAGTGTTTCCAGCTCTGAAACAGGAAAAGAGGTAGCTGTTCTGCTGAACCCATTAGAAACAGGATTTGGAGAAGAGACAACGACACGACTGACTCTTCCGGTTGAATCCCAAATCATAAATGGATGCGAAAGTTTTGGCGATTTTGGAGAACAGGAAATCAGCGTTTCCCAGAAAAAAGGCAGAGAATTTACAGATGCGGGAGTTGACTCTGTGGCTTACAACAAATACATATTTTCAAACAAGAGTGTTCAGGGAAAAAATTTTTATCTTTTTTCAAAGCCTTTCGAGTTTCCTTTCAAGGTAAGTGATTTAATTTTTCTTACTTCTTCAGAAGAGAGTTACTGTTTCACTGATGCTCCTGAAGAAATTCAGGAAGAGCTCTCCAGTCTTGGCCAGGCAAACCTTTTGGTAGAAAACTGCCCTAGCCAAAGCAAAAAAGTATGTTTCAGCTCGGATTCCAATTGTGATATAACAGTCAAAGAAAATGAAAAAAGTGTGAATAGAGGAGAAGGGTTGGTTTATTATGAAACAGATGCCTTGATGTACGCAGCTATCTTCGCTGAAAAAGAAATTTACGAGTGCCAGGTTCAGAGATTAATGAAAAGGCTTGAAGCCCTGGCCTTAATTTATAACGATAAAGAAAACATCATCTCAGGAAAAGGATGCCCTGTAGAAGTCAATCTTTTAGGCCTTGCAGACTCTGCATCTTCTCTAAAAGACTCTGCCGACTTGATTGTTGTAAAGTCAGCTGCAGATGATGCTGAAGATGAAAATAAAAGGGCTTATTGTGAATTGTGGTAATAAAGAAAATGAAAAATAAAAGGCTTTCACAGGTTCGGTCTACGCCGTCCATGCTTGGCCAGCGTAAAGCACAGATGAAGATACAGCAGATGGCTTTCATGCTTATAGCTGTCACCCTTTTTCTTGTCATGGCTGGAATGTTCATATTAGTTATAAGATTTTCCAGTCTGCAAGACACTGTAGAGTTGCTGGAGGAAAGAAACGCACTTTTGCTGGTTTCAAAAATAGCAGACTCTCCTGAATTTTCCTGTGGAAAAGCTTTCGGGCAGCCAAGAACCAATTGCATAGACACCGACAAGGTAATGGCGTTAACTGGAAGATTGCAGGATTACTCTGGCTTTTGGGGCATTAATGGGCTGGAAATCAGATGGATTTATCCTGCAGGAACAGGAGTAGAATGCAGTCTTGATAATTACCCTGCATGCGGCAAAATGAGTATTTTGGCCCGGGGTGAAGGAATAGGAAAGGAAAACTTTGTTTCTTTATGCAGGAAAGAACAGGAACAGGACAGCAGCCTTGTTTATGACAAATGCGAACTAGGGAGGATAATTGTAACAGATTAACAAAAAAATGATAGATAGAATACTGTTAAATAAAAAGAAAGTGTTAATCAATAAAAAAGAGGATATGGCTGAATACTATTAATAACTAAAAAAGAGGTGATAATTTAAATGGGGATAAACAATAAAAGAGCTCAAGAGGAAATTGTCGGTTTTGCAATGATAGTAATAATTGTATCAATAATCCTCATTTTTTTCCTGGTTTTCTCGCTTTCAGACAGGACAGAAACAGAGAGCTATAAGGCAGAGAGCTTTTTGCAGTCTGCCATTCATTACACGAGCAGTTGTGCAGACAATGACGAGTTTCTTCCTGTTCAGGAGCTCATAGTTTCCTGCTACAATGAAGAAACCTGTGATGGAGAAAATTTAGGTGAAGATGCCTGTGAAATATTAAATGAAACTCTGAAAGGCATACTTGAAGAAAGCTGGTCTGTTGGTTCAGATTTTCCTGAAAAGGGCTATAAACTGGAGATTTTTTCAGGAGAGGAAGCAATCCTTGCTATTAGAGGGGGAAACATTACAGATAGCTATAAAGGAGCACAGCAACTTCTTCCGGAATCAGGGGTTCAAATAGAAGTTTTATTCAACTTGTATTATTAAGCTAAAATCAAGGTTAGACTTTCAGGTTTATTGTCAAAGAGTCTATCACTAATTCTGGTTTGTGCCTTTTTCTGTTCTTTGTTTTTTCCTCAACCAACTGTATGAAGCCGAATCTTTCCAGAAGCTTTATGTCATCGTTGACTGTTTTAAAGTTTCTTCCAAGCTGCTTTGCAAGGGCGTATATAGAGCCTGGTTTTTCAATTTTTAGCACATGCAAAAGCCTGGCTTTTTCATTGCTGAGAAGCCTTCTCAAAGCTGAAAGACCTTCAAAATCATAGTCTTCTTTGGACAGAAAAAGACCTTTCCTCAGTATGGAGAAAGCCCCCCCAGATTGTGTTATTGAAATCTCCCTGGTTTTTGAAGCTGCCATTTTAATATATGGTATTTTTCACTATATATTACCAATAAAACCATATATATTAATAAATCTTTCTTTTCATGGTTTGGGCAGGGGTATGTGAGAAGCCTTAATCTGTAATCATAATAAAGTAACACCATAAGGCTTATAAGTAAAACCAAGGAAAACAGGAGTTTAAAGGAAAATACTGGAAGCCAGGACAGCAAGCTTTTTAAAGAAAAATCGGCTTTTCTCTGTACACCGACGACACCTATCAAGGTGTTCTAATAGGGAATGAAAAACATTCAAAACCGTCCAAGCGTGGCCGGTTATGGGATAGTAATATCATATTCACGACACGGTAGCTAACCCTATTGCTATCGGGTTGATGAAAGTTGTCCTTGACAACTCTTCACAGAGTTGAAAGGAGGTTGAAAAGAGAGAAAAAAATATGAAATTAAATTTTAGAAAAATTTCTGCACTAGCATCAAGCGCATTAATGCTTGGTATGACTGCAGGAATCGCAGCTGCTGCAAACTATCCAGCACCTTTCGTTGTTGGAGGCTCTCCTAACGTAGCTATTGTCTATGGTTCAGGAGCAGCATTTTCAGACCAAACAGCTGCATCTAGTATCGCAGAAAGTCTTAGTGGTTTTGTAACAGGAGGAGGTTCTACAGCTACAGGAGGAGATTCTTTCAAGCTTGAAAGAAGTTCTACTTTCTTCCATTTGGGAGATAATGTAACAGCAGTTTATTCATCTGATATAGATGATGATGAATTGCCAAGTCTTCTATCTGATGGAATATATGTTGATGATGACAATGATGAATTCGATTTCACACAAAAAGTTGTGATTGGGGCAAGTCTACAGCTGGGAATGTTTGAAGACAACGACTATATTGAAGATGAACCTACAATTGGATTCAGGATTGCTAATGGAGTAACTGTCTTGACATATACTCTTACAATGACAGACCAGCCTTTGATAAATGACATGCCAACTTCTGATTTGATGATAATGGGAAAATCCTATTATGTTTTGTCAAACAGTAGCAGTGGAATTACCAAAATTTTGACTTTGCTGGATTCTGCAGAAGAAGCTATAGTGATTGAAAAAACAACCGCAACAGTTGCAGGACATAGTGTTTTTGCAGAATACATAAGCTCTACTGAGGTAAAGCTTATAATAGACGGTGTACCCACAAACACTCTTTCAGAAGCAGAAACACAGAAATTGTCTGATGGAAGTTATGTAGGTATCAAAGATATCTTATTTAACTCCAAAGAAGGAACTACTAGCAGTGTTGAGTTAAGCATTGGAACAGGTAAGTTGAAACTTACAAGTGGCTCTGATGTTGAGATAAACGACGATGTTGTTAATGGATTAACTACAACAATAACAAACAATTCTGACGGAACCAAATTGGCAACTATTGCACTTGCCTGGTCTGCTGATGATGATTTATTCGTCACAGAAACCAGTAGCGAGACAATGCCTGGATTTGGAGCTGTCAAGCTATCTTACGGAGGATTGACTTATCCTACTGTGCAAACAATAGCTGTTGAAAAAGGTTCGAGCCTTCATGCAGAACTTTCAAACTTCCCATTGAAAGATGGGGAATTAGATATACCGTTCTTGTATGGAAATGCTGCTAATAACTTTTCAGGAATAGGCAAAGACGCTACCAGCCAGCTTAAAACTGCTAAGATGGGAAGTGCTGTAACATTTGACTCTGATACAGACGATATGTTTATTGCATCATGGAATGCCACAGCTGAGGCAGAATCTTACGCTATAAGGGCTACAAACTTTATCACAGAAAATGCAATTGATAAAGTTGATTTCCAGTACTGGAAAGATGGTGCTTGGACAACTTTCAAGACCAAGGCTCAGACAGATGACACATTTAGCCTCGGAAGTGTTGACTTAAAGGCATTTAACGTCAGCAATGGTCTTAATAGCGTTGTAGTTAATACAACAAACACTGTTGGCGGAGTAAACTTTAATTCCGTTTATTCAAAAGAGGGATTAAGGGTTCAATTGCCTTATGAAGTGCAATACTACAATGCCACTGCTGGTGATGAGGGTTCAATAAACGCTAGTGGTGCAACATATGTAAATAACGGACTGGGTCATAACGCAACGTCTTTCTTCCTCGTAATGAGGGAAGAAGACAAAGATGATAATGTAGGTCTTCCTAGTGGTGCAGGTGGAGACTGGATAAATGCTACAATTGGATGGGATTCTGGCTCAACTGCACAGCCACAGGTAAACTCTATAGCAACATCAAACACAGATGCTATATCTACAGAGATAGGCGACACAGATGTATTCAGAGACTTTACTTATTCTGCTTTGGCTACAGAAATTCTGTACAATCAGCCAAGCTCTGGACAAAAGAGCGTTAAGCTGATGTACCATGGTAGTGAAGTAAAAGCCGATGTCTATATCGCAGCACCTGGTGTAAGTGTTGGTGGCGGAGGAGCCCTTGGAGATGTCATTGTTACAGACTTAGAAGTAAGCACAGTCAGGGCAAAGAACCTGGTAGTTGTTGGCGGAAGCTGTATTAATTCAGCTGCTGCCTCACTAGTCGGTGGAGCTTATTGCGGGTCTGCATGGACAACTAAAACAGGCATTGGCTCAGGCCAGTTCCTGATAAAGGGATACAGTTCTTCAAGCATAACAACCAGAATGGCACTTCTTGTCGCTGGTTGGGAAGCTGCAGATACAACAAACGCTGCAACTTACTTGAGAACACAGGCAGTCGATACAAGCGGATCATACAAAGGAACGTCTGGAACACAGGCATCGACCTTTGTAACACCAGCTTAAATCCTAAGAAAACTTTTATTTTTTCTTTTTATTTTTTCTTTTTTTAAGGCCTGGCGGGAGCCAGAAGTTAGTTTTAAGTTGGAACAGGAGAATTTAACATTGGGGAGATAAAAATTTTGATAATAAGGACAGGGATGCTGGTTGATTAAAAGCATTAAAATAATAAGAGGGGTTTAATAAATCATATTGGGTTAATCTTAAAAGTTTACAATTAAACTTTTAAACGTCTTTTTACATAAATAAACATGAGAAAAATAGTCTCTGCTGAAGAGGAAGCCAGGAAAAAAAAGAGAAACCAGATAATTGTCGGGGTTTTTCTGGCCTTAGTGATGGTTCTGAGCACTATCGGATTCGCAATTCAGGGTGGGACAGGAAATGACCCTTCAGGAGATGTTTCAGGGAATGAAATAGAATACAACGGCTTCAAGTTTGTCAATCAAAATGGTTTATGGGTTTTGGGAAATTTTGTGTTTAAATACACTCCGCAGCAAGTTGATGATATCGGCTCAGAATCTGGAATCAAACTCGCAAGCAACTATCAGGGAAAACCAGCTTATGTATATTCTGAGAATGATGAAGCAGAGATAGAAATAGCTGTAAATCTCGGCCAATTATCCCAGAGAGTTCAGAAAGCATGTCCTGTGGGAACAACGTGCGATGGAGACTTGCCTGTAAAAACCTGCAGCGATAACTTTATAATAATAAAAGAAAGTAATACAAGTAGCATAACGCAGGAGAACAATTGTGTTTTAATTGAAGGCCAGAAAGAAGAGTTGACTTCACTTGCTGACCAGTTCTTGTTCAAAATATTAGGAATCAGATAATGGCGAGAAAAAGGAAAAAGGAAAAAACTAAAGAAGATGCAGAAAAGGTTAAAGAACCACTTAACAAGGAAGAGCAGGCAAAGGCACATAATAAAATCCTAAAAAACATATTAATTGGAATTGTTATTATCACAGTAGGAATTTTCTTGTTTGTTGTCATATCAAATTCTTTGAGCAGGTTTGAGTACCAGGGTGTGAAATTTGAAAAAGTCAGGTTCTGCGATGCAGGGCCTCCTTGCCTTGTGACATACAGAACGAGTTTGCCTGTAAAAACAGTTGGGGCGAATATTGTTGTTGTCAAGCCATCTGAAAAAAATGCAGATTATAACTTCTATCTGAGAAATGACCCGAGAGAACTGGATGTGAATTTTACCGGGGAAATTTTTTTCAGCAAGAATATGGTTCTGAATAGCCAAGAACCTTTTTTCTGTGATGGAAAAGGAGCTATTGCAGCAGCAAACCTGATTCAGTTGTATGAAGTCTTAGGAACTAAAGTCATAAATGACGAAAATGCGACCTGCGATCTTATTGGAAGGTATTTGTTTGTTCAGGTAAAGCCTGGAAACAAAACAAGAGTTAACCAGTTCGGACCTGGATGCTATAACATAGATATCAAAGATTGCGAGATTCTTGAAGGAACAGAAAGATTCATGATTGAAACTTTAGTGAAAGTCAATGAAGATTTGAAAGAGTGATAAATTCATAGTAACCTAAAAATATACTAATTATTTAATAAGTTAAAATTTTATCTATATCTTCAGTTCTTACCCTTAAAATTGTTTTTTTTCTGCCTTAGGTAGTATACTAAGAGAAATATCAGGGAAAGAACAAGAAGGACACCGGTAACAATCTTCAAGACTGGTTGGGCATTGCTCCCGAAAAAATATCCGACAAAAATAAGGATTGCTGTCCAGATTCCTGCACCCAATGCAGTAAAGAGTATAAATTTAGAGAAGTGCATTCTGGCAAAGCCTGCAGGAAGGGAAATTTCCTGCCTTACCAGAGGAATAAGCCTTCCTATGAAAGTTGTTATCTCTCCGTGTTTCTTGAAATAAGCATCTGTTCTTTTCAGCTTTTCCTTATTCAAAAAAAGAAACTTTCCGTATTTGTTAACCAGGAAATCAACTGTCCTTCTTCCCAGAAACAGGGCAAGATAATAGTTTATCAGGGCTCCAAGAATGCTTCCAAGCAATCCTGCAAGAAAGACAGGGAAAAAAGACATCTCTCCTCTTGCGATGAGGGCTCCTGCAGGAATGAGGATTATCTCGCTGGGAAATGGAATAAAAGAGCTCTCTATTGTCATTCCTATGAAAATTCCCAGATAACCGAGGTTATTTATCAAAAGAAGAACTGATTCAATGATAGAAACCATTTTATTTACCTCTTTTGTTTATACAAAAATTTTATGTCAGAATAAAATGGTATGTCTCTTATCTTGAAGTTCTTTACTTCTGCAAACCAGATTGCCACAACAAAAATTGTGCTTAGGGTGTACCAGAAAATCTTGTGGGTTATGTAAAAAATGCTCGAGCCTGAGACTGCAACAAGGCTTAGTAAAAAAATCCTGAGTACATTTACAACCAAGAATATCAAAAACGAAAGTGCAATTATTTTTATTCTCTTGCCAGTTTTAATTCCAGGAGTTGAAAGGTTTAATATCAGAAGAAGATAATATGCAGAGCCAGCTATGCAGGCTTCTATGAGTTCAATAGAGATTGCATGATTTATCAGAATTATGTTATTGTTAACAAGATTTGCATCATAAAAAATGCTCAAGAGCCAATAAACAGGATAAGCTGTTAAAGGGGTAAAAATAGTATAGAAAATCCACAGATTTGGGATTGCAACGAGAACCAGAATAAAGTATCTTAAAATAATGTCAGGCACAGGTTTACCTCTTTCTCTTTTTTTCATAAGCAAAAAAGCCAAAATAAGTTTATTAAGTTAATGTTCAGATTAAATAAAAAATTAAATAATTATTTCTTTGCGATTCTTACTGCAACAAATATTATAACTATTACGAGAAGAACGTTCAGCAATCCAATGCCCCATAGGTACCAGTTTCCCCCTGTTACCAATCCTGTTATTCCACCAGCTCCTCTGGCTTCAGTAACTGCAACAGTTACAGGCTGCCTTACTAAATCCCCACCAGATACGAACTCAAGAAAAAATGTCCTGCTTCCTGCTGCATCATCATTTACATCAAGAGTAACAAGAACATCTCTAGATTGCCCTGCACCAAGCAGCAAGGAATTCTGGTCAAGAGAGAAGGAAGATGCCCAGTCATCAAATCCTGCGACATTCAAGGAATAAACTTTTTGGGAAGCTCCAGTGTTAGTTACTGTTGCCTTTACAATCAGTTCCTGGCCAGCTTTTCCGCCAGAAGCTATGTTTGCAAAGACAGAAACTTCTCCTGTTCCAGCTGCTCCGCAGTTTCCTGAGACAGTAAGAGGAACTGAAAATTCTGCAGGGTCGTCATCAAAGTCGTTTTCATACAGGTCATTGTCTTCATCGAAAACTTCAAAGCTCAACCTATGGATTTTCTCTTCTGCATCTGCAGGAACAGTGAATGTCAGTGAAACCTGCTGTTTGTCAAACGAGTCAATGTCTCCGACGTCAATATCTTCCCTGACTCCAAGTTCGCTGTTTGTTACAAACACAGAAACCGAGTCCTGGTCGTTGTCTCCAATGTTCCAGGCATCTGCTGTTATAGTTACAGATTCGCTGCACTGGACTTGCTCGGGAATATTAAAATTGCCAAGAACAACAAAGTCACTTTCTATCTCTATTGTTACTGTTTCATCACCAACAACACATGTATCATCATCATCTAAAGAACCTGCATCATTATCATTTATTATCCCTCTGGCCACGACATAGAATACATAATCATCGGTTCCTCCTTGGAGCTGATCAAGGTCCATGTCAACGTCATCATCTATCGTAAGGGAGAATGTTAATGTATCCTGGTCTCCATCATTAAGATTAATTTCATCTTCTTCATCAAGGTCAATTACCCATTCTCTTGCTGCAGAATCCCAAACTCCCCATTCAACAGAGATGTCATCAACATCAAAATTCCCGTCGTTTTCTATTTCTATATCAACTTGAATTTCTTCAAATGGGAACCAGACATCATCATCTCCGTAAGTCCTGTGCTGAAGACCATTGTTGTTGAAATCTATTCTTCTTACATCAAGCTGTCCTGGATTTCCTGCAACATTACATGATGTTACTTCTGATGGGACAGAAGATGTTGGTGAGGTTAGTGTGAATGTTACCTGATGAATATCATCACTAAAAGTATCAGGATCTGGTGTAGTATGAACAAGCTGATAAGTTATTGTATATGTTCCTAAAGGAGCATTAGAATTAAATTTGATTTTATCTGCATTATGAAAAACATCATTTGCATCCAAACTGAATCCTATATCATGTACGCAAGTATTGCTATGTGTATTATTGGCATCACAAGAACCAATTACAGCTAGATTTCCGCTTCCATCAGAAGAAAATGGATAGTGAAATGTTTCTATATGAGAAACTGTAGCTGGTGGGTCTAAAAAGCCCATTTCATCAAAATCAACCATATCTGTCGTCAATGTAGAAGGACCATCGATAATAATTTTCCAAAATATAGTGTTAGTTATTTCTCCAAGTGGAGTCCCAACAGTACGATTTGTTGTTCTACCAATAAATGCTTCTGTATTAATGACAAGTTCAGAACCAACTTGGGGGGTAAATGAAGAACTAACAATAGTTGGATTTGCAGCTGAAATCGTTGCATCAAATGCGCTCCCTATTCCCATTACTAAAACAAGTGCAAAAATGCTCAAGGCGAACAAAACAAACGATTTCGAACCCATTTTTCTGTAATCATTTTGCAGTTACTATGATTTATAAAGATTTATGTTTTTGAAAATATAGTAAAATATGGTAAAATGTGATTATTTCCATCAATTGGGAAAATCTCAAAAGATTTATATAATTTAACAGCTTTTATTTCCTGTATTTTCAACTAATAAATATGGTGATAAAAGCGAGGGAGAATTCTGTCGGAGCCTGGGCTTTTTTAACAGGCGTAATCCTTGCTATTGTTATTGGATTATCAACGATTCTCCTTCCAAATTCATTATCGCAATATAATGCCCAGATTTATGCAGTGCTTGTAATCTTGGGGATTATTGTCGGTTATTTCAATATTCGGGCAAGTGAATCGCAAACTTTTCTCTGGGCAGGGGTTATTTTAGTTATTGTAAGCAGATTTGGAATGGATAGCGTTACCGGCTCTCTGCTTGGCATAGGAATAGGTCCTACTGTTACATCAATTTTTGGAGCGCTTCTTGCATTGTTTGTCCCTGCAACAATAGTGGTTGCCCTAAAAACAGTCTTTTCCATAGCCAAGGTTTGATTATTACATATTAATAGCAGAAAAAGATTATGATTCAAGATAAATTCCTAAAGATTGGATTAATTTTTATTAACAGAAGAAATTTGTTATTTTTAGGCAGCTTGATAAAATAATTCAGAGGGGAAATTAATCCCACCTGCTGGTAAATTCTTTTTTCTCTTCTTTTGCAGGCATTGCTTCCTTGTGAATCTTGGCGAAAGAAGGGGTGACTATAACAGTGTTCTCTCCGAAGCCGGCAATATTCCCTTCCATGGCATCTGAAGTCTTTTTTATCTTAGAAATAGCTCTTTTGAGCTCAATGGGATCCCTTTGCCTAAGGGTCTTTATATCAATAACAGCGATGGTATATCCTTCCCTGAGGAAATTTAGTATATTATTGACCTCTTCATAATCCTTGAGAGAGAAGAGCTTCACAAAAACCTTCTGCTCCTGTTCTTCTTTTCCCAAATCTATCTCTAAATACTCATTACCAGAATCTTCTCCGCCAGCAGATCTGGAGAAAGCTCTTTTTATTGCATCGAAAACCATGATAAATTTAACTTGCAGATATTTATAAAGATTTCGTAATTATTTTGTATATATTTTTCCGTCGTTATTTCAAAAATTCCCTCTGCAACTCTTCAAGTTTTCCTGAAAGAGCCTGTTCCTGCTTCTCAAAACTCCTGATTCTGAGGTCTATAATCTTTTCTTTGCTGATAAGCTCTGAAACAACAGATTTTTTGTCTGTTTTAATCAGAAGCTGGCCTATCATCTTAAAGATTTCTTCCCCTGATTTTTCCAGTTCTTTCAGAGCTGCCCTGGTTTCTCTCAGTTCAATCTGGAAAGCCTGCTTCTGCAGAAGAATATTTTACAGATTTTGCTCCGGCATCTGCAGTTCCTGTATATTTTTTCCCTGGCCTTTTCGTTCATTTTAAATTTTAAACTGCTTTCACTTTCTTAACTCTGGTTCTTGGCTTATAGAAAATCTTGCTTCCGCAATGAGGGCAGACGAATCTTTTTGCCAGGTTCGCATCCTGAATTTTCTTTCCGCACTTGAAACATTTGTAGGTTGGCATGATAATTTAAATTGCCTGCTTTGCAGGATTTATTTTTGAGTTGTTAATGTAAAGGCCATTTATAAGATTATTATATCCCAATATTTTTTTCATTTAAAATTTTTCCAATCAATTTCTTCCGTTATCATTTCAGATAGTATGTATCAGATGCAAATTTTTTCCCGCATTTTCCGCATTTCCATATACCTTTGGAAAGTCTTTTCACGCCAGGCTTTCCGCAAAAAGGACAACGTTGTTTTTTTCTCTGCTTTTCCTCGACAGCAACGAGGTAAGCTCTTGGCCTTTTTCCGTATCTTGCTCCGAATCTTCCTGCCGATTTAGTTTTTTTTGATTTTGACGTCATTTTTATGGATTTAAGGCATGGGGTCGCTGGGATTTGAACCCAGATCGCGAGGTCCCAAACCTCGAATACTAACCAAGTTATACTACGACCCCTTGGTAAAAAGAGGTCGCGGAATGTTTATAAATTATTTCTTTTCTTTTTTCACTTTTACTTCCTTTGTCTCTGCAGGTTTTGCTTCTTCTTTCTTTTCTTCGGGTTTTTCTCCTTCTTTGACTGCTTCAGGAGACGCTGCAACAGCTTCGGCAGCAGCCTTCGCAGCTTCTTCCTGCTGTCTTATCTTTTCCTGTTCTGCCAATATTTTAGCAAAGTAAGCATCTATTTTTTCTTTTTTCTCTATAGGAGTTTTTGTCCGTTCTTCTGAAATCTCCAGGTCGTATTTTCCTTCTTCTATTTCCCTTATAACTTCCCTTGGATTAATATTTTCAACCAAAATTCCCAAACTCAGGCAGCTTCCAAGAACGCTTTTTACCGCAGTTTTAAGACTCCTGCTAAGCATATTTGGAAATTTTGTTTTTGAAACAGAAATTATCTGTTCTATAGAAGCATTTGCAACCTTTGTTTTTTTATGGAGGCCAGAACCTTTCTCAATTCCAAGTTCTTTTTTCAGGAGCTCTGAAACAGGCGGAGAAAAAACTTTTATTTCTATATTCTTCGTTGAAGTGTTTATATCAAGTTCAACGGGGACTTTCATTCCTGTGAAGTTCTTCGTTGCCTCATTGACTTTCTGTATCACCTGGCCTATGTTTATTCCTGCTGGCCCGAGCTTCTGGCTAAGTGCTGGTCCTGGCTGCATGTCCCCGCCTTCAACCAAAAGTTTAACTTGCATTTTGAACTCCTGTTAATCTGCTCACTAAATTGTTTCTTTGGTTATTTAAAGAATTTATTTCTGATTTAAGAGTTTCTAAATATGAATTTATCCATTCATTGTTCTTTTTCATAGGTTCAGGAGCCATCATTAGATAAAGCCTGCCTCTAGATGCTATGAACAAGTCTAATTTCTTAATCCTATTCTCATAGCATTTTTTTAACAAAAAGTTCATTCTTCTTCCTCCTCACTTTCGTCTCTTCTTATAACCCTTACATTGTCGAGCTTTATCGTTACCGGCAATGGCACGACAGCTCCAAGCAGGCTTACAACAACTTCTTCCTTCTGTTTGTCAATTCTTAAAACTTTTGCTTTTTCTTTTTTGAATGGTTCAGCTATTATCTCGACAATATCTCCTTCTTTTATTGAGACAGTCGATACAGAAGGCTCGACCATGTTTTTTATTTCCTCGTAACCTATGGTTTTTCCTATTATCCCCTTGACATAAGGGAGATTAAAGACAGATTCCTCCGCGCTTTCCCGGTCTTCTGCCTCGAGAAGAACATAGCCCCTCAGGCCATGAGGCCTAAGAACAGCATAAGTATTGAGTGATTTTTTCTCTGCCCTGTCAGATATCATATCCACGGCTTTCTCTTCCTTGTTCGTCGTGACTTTTATTATAAATATCATTTTTGTTTTTTATTTTTATTTAGTTTAGCTCCGTCTATGTCTTAACTATTTAAGAAATAGACATTAATAGTTAAAGATTTGGGTTTATAAATTTACCTGGTGTTACACAAACAGAAGTTTTATCAGGATAGAGACCAAGAAACCAATCACTCCCAGCAAGAGCACTCCAATCGCAGATACTTTGGCGACCATTTCAAACTCTTTTCTCGAGGGTTTTTTGAGTACAAGCCAAACACGCTTTGATTTTGCAATGAATGCCTTGAGGTTTTCAAATAATGCCATTATTTAAAGAAAATTGGAGAGTTTTTAAAAGTTTAGAAAAAGATTCATTTACTCAAAAAATTCTATTCCAAGTTCTTCCTCTATTTCACGGTGCTTCATGCTTTCCACAGTTTCTCCCTGGCCAAGTATCTGGGAGCTCTTTACTCCGGTGACTATTAAAAGAACCCTTATGGATTTTTCCATGTCCGGAGAAATCTGTGCCCCCCAAATAAGTTTTGCATAAGGACTCAGCTTAGCTCCTACTGATTCTATTATTACCTTGCATTCATCGAGGCTCATGTCAGGGCCACCTATTACATTTACCAAAGCTCCTGTAGCATTTGAAATATCAACATCCAGAAGAGGGTTGTTTATCGCTTTTTCTACAGACTCTGCAGCCCTGTTGGTGCTGTCTGATTCCCCCATTCCTATAAGGGAGACACCGCCGTCGACCATGACTGCTTTCACGTCGGCAAAATCCAGATTGACGAGCCCTGCGACAGTCACAAGCTCTGTAACACCTTTGACAGCATTGGTTAGAATCTCGTCTGCAATCTTGAATGCAGTATGCAGGGGAAGTTCTGGAGCAAGTTCCAGAAGCTTGTCATTTGGAATAACAATAAGTGTATCGACGACAGACTCCATTCTTTCCAGCCCTTCCATGGCGTTTTCCAGCCTCTTTTTTCCTTCTATGGTAAAAGGAAGGGTGACTACTCCTATCGTCAAAGCTCCCTGTTTTTTAGCAAGAGATGCAATAACAGGCGCTGCTCCTGTTCCTGTTCCTCCGCCCAAGCCGCAGGTGATGAATATCATATCGCTTCCTGATATTTTTTTCTTTATCTCTGATTCTGATTCTTTAGCAGCTTCTTCCCCGACTTTTGGATTGCTTCCTGCTCCAAGCCCCTGCGTGAGCTCGCGGCCTATCAGAATTTTCTGGTCGGCATTGCTGTACAATAAATCCTGGGCATCTGTATTCACCGCTATAAGCTCTCCTCCTTTAATCCCTATTTCCCTCATCCTGCTCAGGGAATTTCCTCCTCCGCCACCAACGCCAATAACCTTGATTTTTGCAGCCTGTTTTTTAAGGAGCTCTGCAAGCTCTTTGTCAATTTCTTTTACATCAGAAGAAAGCCCTGTTTCATAAACATCTTCCATTTTCTAAATAACCAATACAGATTTATAAGTATTATTGTTCTTTTTTAATAAAAATTACTTGTTTCAGGATTAATTAATTTACTTTTTTTCTTCTTCCTCTATTTTCCTCGCTTCAACTACTTCTATATCGAGGTCAAGAAGCTCCTTGAATTTGCCTGCAAACATTTCCACGAATTTTTTCATGTTTTTTTCTGTTTTTATTGTAAGTTTCCTGCCTTCAATTGTGAAATCCAAGTCTTGCTTAAACAAGAAATCATTAACGGCTTTTATCTTTTCATTGATGTCTGTAACTTTTCTTTTTACATTTATATGATATATGACTGTTTTTCCAGCAAGAGGATTATTGAAGTCGACCATCACTCTTCCCCCGGAAACAGCCAGAATTTTTCCTATTTTTCCGTCAAAATTAAACATGATTCCTGGAACAGGATTTATTCTCTGTTCCCTGAAAATCTTCATAGGAACCATATGAACAAACGAGGAATTTCTTTTTCCGAATGCCTGTTCTGGATTTAGCTCAATCTCATATGTTCCTGCATCTTTTCCTATAAGAAAATTATCCAGTGCATCAAGGAACATGTGCTCCCCAAGGCAGAAAACAAAGGGCTTTGATTCAATATCATGGTCATGGCCATGATGAATTTTTTCAAGGTCTTCCTTTATTGTGGAATCAAATATTTCTCCGTTCTTAACCATGCCTGTAAAATCAACCGAGATGAAATCTTTCTTGTTTAAAGCCATTAAAGAAGAATCGGTATGGTATTTTTAAAAGTTTGTTAACAGGAAAAGCTTTATTTTTATCAGGCAAGACTTTTTAAATATATTTTTGCTTTCTTATTTATGGTTTTGAAAATTATCAATGCGACTGAAGCAAAACCAGGAACCAACATCATAATAGAGGGAAATCCTTACACTGTAAAAAAAGTTGATATCAGCAAAACAGGAAAGCATGGAGCGAGCAAATGCAGAATTGAGGCTGCCGGAATGATAAGCGGGCAGAAAAAAATCATCGTTGCTCCTGGGCATGAAAGATTTGAAGTGCCTCTCGTAGATAAGAGAAAAGGGCAGGTTCTCTCTGTAGCAGAAAGGGCCAGTGTAATGGACCTTGAAAGCTTTGAAACAATGGATATGGATATACCAGAAGAATTAAAATCTGAAATTGATGCGAATTCAACTGTGGAATACTGGGACATAGAGGGGCAGAAGATAATAAAGAGGAAACTATAGGAAAAGAAATAATCAAAAAATGTTAATAAAAGTAAAATTAAATTATGGTAATTGCTCAATAGAATTAAATAATAAGTTTTCACTTTAATAGCTAACTAAATTTGATGAAACGATAATACATTAATAAAAATGGCAAAAATCGTAGAAGCACAGAACAGACTTTTCAAGAACGTATTTGTGTGCAAGAATTGTCAGTCAAAAATAAGGGCAGACCCTCAGAAAATAATGAGGGGAAAGGTAAGATGCAGAAAATGCGGAAAAAAGGCCTTTCGCCCTATAAAGAGAAAGTGATAAAAACTTTCACCAATTCGCCAATAAAATCATCAAATGAAAGGAAAATAAAATAAAAATGAGTTTTTTGATATATGACTTGATATTCCTTGGAGCGTTTCTCATATTTGTTTCCATTTTTCTTTACACGAGAAAGCACAACCTGAAAAAAGAGGGGCTTTTATTCTTATACAAGACAACATGGGGGATAAAACTGATAAATTATCTCGGAACAAAACACAAGAAAACCCTGAGGGTTTTAAGTTACATTTCTGTTTTTACAGGATATCTGTTGATGGCAGGGGGGTTATACCTCATCTACACCGTAATGAAGATATACATCTTCAGCCCTGAAATAGTTAGGGCAATAAAAATTCCTCCTGTAATTCCGCTGGTTCCTTATCTACCTCAGGTGTTTAAACTGGAATTCCTTCCCCCTTTTTATTTCACCTATTGGATAATAATTCTTGCTATTGTTGCAATAACCCATGAGATGGCGCACGGAATTTTTGCTGCATATGAGAAGGTAAAGGTAAAGAAGACAGGATTTGGCTTTTTCCCCTGGTTCTTGCCGATATTTCTGGCTGCTTTCGTGGAGCTTGACGAGAAGAGAATGGCAAAAAAGGAAAAGTTCCCGCAGCTTACAATATTATCTGCAGGAACCTTTGCAAATATAATCACCGCGATATTGTTCCTGCTGGTGTTATTCGGTTTTTTCTCTCTTGCTTTTTCAGCATCAGGGGTTGTATTTGACAGCTATGCAACAACTGCGATAAGCGTGTCTGGAATTTCGATGATTAATGGTATTTCTTTGAATAATGCACCTTATGAAAAAATTATTGAGCTATCAAAAGAGGATGGATTTAACGAGGTGACTTTCATGAGTAAAACTTATCTCGTAACAAGAGATGTTCTTGAAAGCCAGAAGGAAAACGAAGGAAGCATTTTTGTTTTTAACGATGCGCCGGCAATAAGGGCAAATTTGAGCAGCATAATAACCGGAATAAACGGGGTGAAAGTAGACAGCGTCGACAAACTGGTTGAAGAAATTTCTAAATATTCCCCTGGAGAAAAAATAAATATAACAGAAAAAACAGAAGAGAGATTTTCAGAGAAAGAGTTGGTTCTTGAAGAAAATCCCAACAGGCCTGGGGTGGCATGGCTCGGAATAGGCTTTTTTTCCAGAGACAGAGGGGGATTTTTCGGAAAGTTGGTAGGAGGGATTGCCTCTTTCAAAAATCCAAACGTTTATTATGAGCCGAAAATCGACGGAATCAGTATTTTCATATATAATCTTTTGTGGTGGATTGTCATAATAAGCATCAGCGTTGCCTTTATCAACATGCTCCCTGTTGGAATTTTCGACGGAGGCAGATTTTTTTACCTTACTGTCCTGGCAGCAACAAAAAGCGAGAAAATCGCGAAGAGGGCATTTGCATTCTCCACATACCTGTTTTTATTTTTATTACTGCTTCTGATGATATTCTGGCTTTTTAGTTTCTAGGTTCCAGATTAGAAAGAATAATTACAAATCAATAACTCCATCTTTTGTTAAAGCCGCGAACCTTATTCCGACTGGAAGATTAATAAGGGCAGAGATTAAAGCCATGTGTTCTTTTCCGTCGCCAGAAGCTATGCTAAGGGCAACTTCTGTTCCTCTTATTTTTCCCTTTAGTTTTTCCATGAACTCCTGCCTTAAATCAGCGAGCTTTTTGTCCAAATCAACCTTTATGAACTCAAATTTTCTGTCTGAGATAAATTTCTGTGCAAAATCACTTCCAAGGATTGTTACATTGTCCCATTCCCCGTGTTTCAGAAGCCCTGAGACTTGCGCCCATGTCCCTTTTCCTGTAGAAAGCAATGCAACGAGCTCCATTTAAGTGGAATCAAAATTCAATTTATAAGAATTGTTGTGATAAGATTTATAAAGCAACCTTATCTTCAGATTTTGCCGATTGAACCATATCGTCAGCACATAAATTCTATGGCGCTGGCGCATTATTTGGGAGGCATATACAACTTTTGGAAAGTTTTGTATCAAACCAAGATTTAAATAAAGAAAATGGAACTTGAAAACGAGATAAAAAAAGCTTTAATTGAGCTTCGAAAAAGTGAAGAAAGAAAATTTGACCAGACAGCAGATTTAATAATAAATCTGCAGAAATTTGACCAAAAGAAAAACCAGC
>Ga0247727_10007709_pt1 | contig 20353 bp, 17 predicted proteins | sample WisWelCaveWW1625_FD_202498 | JGI IMG/M metagenome (GOLD analysis project Ga0247727, IMG submission 202498) | Biofilm microbial communities from Wishing Well Cave, Virginia, United States - WW16-25 | ecosystem: Environmental > Aquatic > Deep subsurface > Groundwater > Cave microbial mat | place... | reverse complement strand
CAGTAGCCATGTTCGGGCCAGGCATGCAAACTTGCATGCGACTCTGCGAGAAGCAAAAAACAGGTAAAGCCATGCGGGCTGAACTTGTAAAAGCCCTCGTCCACAACCGTCAAGCCGCTTTCGCGTACGGCTCGCGCAAACAACGAATAAGCTCGCTCGCTATCCATTAGAATTTCATGGTTGCAGTCGGAGAGATCGAAAATAAAATGCTCTCCCAGTTTCAAAGTCGCGTTCACTCACACCTCCGGGGTTAAAAAGATAAAGAACCCATCGGAAGGCGCAAACTTTTTATTTCAAACCGATCCGCAAGATGTGCGCCTTGCGTAACGACTGAAACAGCCTTCTGATAGACTCTGTTGGGGCAGTTATACTACGCCCTGCCGGATTGTCAATCTTTTGGATAGGGCAATCGCATTTGAAACACATTTGGCGGTCCGTGTTAGGCAGAGGCCGTATATAGTGGTGTGGAACATTCAGGCGACGCCATATTTGCCTAATAACATTCAGCCATGTCTGTATTTGGTGTGCGCGGATTGGTATGCAATTGCCCTATTTGGATAGGTGAATTTTTGCGTTTATCAATTAAAGGATCATTACGCCCCCGAAGGACACATCTGCACTTGCGTGCTGGTGCAAGTGTCGGGACGATGTGAGGGAGTGATTACTTCGACAGGCTCAGTACAGGTGTTGCAACCGAAGGGTCTTTATTTCGTTGTAGAGATGCTGAGTGGCGCCGAGGCGCCACTCAGCATGACATAATTCGATTATGGCATATTTTCGCACAGACGCCTGAACTCTTCGGTCCCGAAAAACGCAATCCATTGCGCTTCGTTGAAATTTGAGATGATGCGCGAGCAGGCAATCTCCACGAGAGAGTCTTTTTTGATCTCGGCGATTTTTGAAATATCCCATAGTTGGATGAATCGCGAAGATGCCGTTGCCAGGATGTTTTCATCGGCTGAGAAAGAAAGCCCGTTGACAATGTCTGCGTGCGGGATGCGGGTGATCTCTTCTCCGCGTTCTGTGTCCATCAAAATTACAGCCTTCGCTGTGCCAATGGCAAGGATGTTTGCCCTGGAATTGAAGGCGATGGAGGATGCGCTTTCCTTGCTCATGGTATGAAGCAGGTCGAATTTGCCGCCCTTGTTTTCCCAAATACGGATTTCGCCTGATGTGTTTGCGGAAGCAAGCAGTGTTCCATCTGTGTTAAATGCAAGGTGTGGATGATTGCCGGGCGATTCGATTTCCTGAACGATCTGGTTGCTGGTGAGATCAATGACCAGAATCCTGTTTTTCATGCCCATCGCCAGCAGAGATTGACCCACAGCAAGAGATGTCCCTGATTCACCCTCGAATATGATCAAAGGTTCGTTTGATTTGCCACTGCCCGTATTCCATGCCTGTACCATTCCGTTGGATGTGGCGGTAATCAATTGCCCGCCATCATGATAGAAGGCAAGCGCTTCAATCGAGCCTGTTATATCAAGCGCCTTCGATGTTCGATTCTCGTTGATGTAGTGGATGAAAACCTGATCTGCCACAGTCGAAATGCCGATCGCATTTGAATCGAGACTCAACAAAAATTCCTTGATGTTCGATTTCACTTCGATCTTCTGTTCGTCTTGCGGAGTCGCTATCAGCGTGGAGGAGGCGTTGGGGTTTAGCAACCAGACCCGATTTTCGTCTGATGCGGCGAACGAGTCCCCGAATGAATTGAATTGGACGCCTTCGGCAATCCCGTCGAAGATGAAATATTTTTCCGGCGCAGGCATGATCGAAATATCCCAAATGCCCAATGCGCCGTCGTCATTTCCGGTAATCAAATATCTGCCGTCGTTACTGAATGCCAGCGCCGCGCCGCCGCTTGTGAGCGGGATTTGAAACATCTCGGCGCCCGTGGACGCGTTCCACAAGCGGACGGTTCTATCGGAGCCGGTTGTCGCGATCCATTGACCGTTCTCGCTCACTTCCACAACCTCCACGAAGCTATCCTGCGCCATGCGGATTCGTTCGTCGCCGGTCGTCGTCTCCCACACCCTGATTTTTTTATCGTGAGATGCTGTCACGAACCATGAACTATCGGGGCTGAATGCGATATCGTCCACCCAGTCTTCATGCAGTCTTTTATAAATTTCCACGCCGCTTGATGTCAGCGTAACAACGGCATACCCATCCTTGCCGCCCGAGATCAGGGTATCGCTATTCGGGCTGAATTCAATGGAAAGGACTTCACCGCGATGTTTTCCCTTGGAGAAAATTTCGTCAGTCTCCAAATTCCAAATCGTGATGATTCCCAGGTCCGAACCTGTTGCGAACAGTTTTCCGTCCGGGCTGAACCCGGAGCTAAATACCCGTCCTGTTGTTTGCAGAAAAAAACTCTGTTTGCGCGTCTGTAAATTGATCATATTCACGATGCCGTTATTCTGGGTCACTGCCAGGAATCTGCCGCCTGAGCCAATATCCACACTCCGGATCGGTGTATTGAAACTGAACTCGTCCTGTTTCATCCCGTCGCTTGTTGTCAGAATTTGCACCAGACCGGTTTCGTCGCCCGTCACAATAATGTTTCCTTCGGGACTGAAGATCGCATCATTTACCGACCCCGGGCTTTCATTACAAAACAACTTTGTTCCATCATTGAGTTTCCAGGCGCAGACGGTTCGATCCGCGCTGGCGCTGAGCAGGGTACTGCCATCGGGGCTGATCTCCAGCGAGTTAATTCTCGCGGTATGACCGAACTGCTCTACTGAGATCGGAAGCAGGCTGATATTCCTGCGAAGGATTTCTTCGGCTTCGTCCGATGGTTCTCTTTGCCACGAATCGATGGCGAGAAGTGTGCTCGTGTATAACTCGCCCGTTCTCGATTGATAAATTTGCGCCTTGGCGGCGCTTCGTTGCGCCTCCGCGGTGATCCTGGCTTTTCTTGCCGCCTCTTCCTGCTTGACAGCCTCGGCTTCACTCAATTCCGCTTCGATCCTGGCTTCGATCGCGAGAGATTCGTTTTGTACTGCAATGATTTCATTCTGTTTTGCCAGCGCTTCATTCATCACCGCAAGATTTCGCAGGACGAACGCATAATAAGTGAGGGATGCCAGTGCAGTGACCGCGACTGCCGTCGCAAACCAAAACAGGTTTCTTCGCCTTTCATCCTGGTTGCTGTGGTGGATATAAAGTTGTTGCAGGTTGGTCGGTGCAGGGTCCTTCTTTGCCGCTGTCATCACCAGGCTTCGCGCGTTGCGCAGGTCTTTGCCGTGCAGGAGCAGGCTGGGTTCCTTTTTGCGATGCCATTCCAGGGCGCGTGATTGCAATCGGTTGTGTTCCTCCAGCCACGGGAGATCGAGCTCGATCGCAGTTTTTACCTTCATCGTTCCTTCATCGAAATTATCCTGTTCTCGAATGAAGGTCCAGTTTAATTTTCTGATGGTCTCGTTGGTTATCTTTGGGTCCACATCACGAACGACAACCGGGATGATGCGCTTGTTGTTTTGCGCCGCGCGCCCAACCTCCACATTGCACACCTCCGAAGCGACTGAATCGGGGCTGATGATGAAAATGAACGCATCCGATCCTTCGATGCCGCGGAAGATTTGCTCGAGCCAGTCCACTGCGGGAGGAATATCCTCCCAGTCCACCCACACGTCCTGCCCCGTGTCTTTAAAGGACTGGATCAGTTTGCGGGCAACGACAGAGTCTTTTCGAGAGTAGGAGACGAATAGTTTAGCCATGCTTCACCTTTTACAATTGTGACCGCAGCTGACGCTCCTTTACGCCGACGATGCGCTCGGAGCATCATAATTTGGGTAATTCTACTTGAAATAACAATCCAAACAGTATTTCGTTTTTGTGGTAAAACAAACCGTATGACCATCCATTTCCTCAACTGCCTCAGCATTCGTCCGTAATTCCCGCGCGTCGTCGGCGGCGTGACTGTCCTGCTGGTCGAAACTAATCAGGGGCCTGTGCTGGTCGATTCTGGCATCGGCACGCGCGACTATCAGTCAAAGGGATTAATGCGCTTATTTCTCAAAGGGTTGCGTTCGCGTTTCGATTTGAACGAGACCGCGCTTTACCAGGTTCGGCGGCTCGGCTATAAGATGGAAGATGTGCGACACATTATCCAAACTCACCTGCACCTTGACCACGCTGGTGGACTTCCTGATTTTCCTCACGCCCGGATATACCTCTATCAGCCTGAATATGATCACATCATGGGTCATCCAGGCTGGGAATTTTATCCGGGACATTGGGCGCACGGACCGAATTGGGTCGTTCACGAATTGAAAGGGGAGAAGTGGTATGACTTCGATGCGATTCGTCTTGATGGCTTTGAGCCTGAAATTTGGCTCATCCCATTAACGGGGCATACCCCGGGCCACGCGGCGGTCGCGGTGAAACGGGAGCAGGGCTGGGTCTTGTATGGAAGTGACGCGCTTCCGTTCAATGTGCTCGTGGATGAGGTCCCGGATTGGATCTCGAATATATTTGGCGGTCCTCATGTGCCGCGCATTCGCGCATTCATGAAATTGCATCCTGAAGTTCAAATGGTGGGCGGACATATGACCCTTGATTTTTATGAGGCGATCTCATAAATGCTTCTGATTTCGCCCTTTCATAATCAGTCGGGTTTTGATTTCATTCACAGTATGCATTCATTGATCTACCTGCTCATCGAATTCCTCGACGAACTTGTCTTTGGCGTGGGCGAAGTTGCCCTGCCTCTCATCCGCGACGATCTCAATCTTACCTACACACAAATTGGTCTGCTTCTCAGCCTGCCTGGTATCATCGCCGCGTTCATCGAGCCTTTCATTGGTGTACTGGGCGATGTGTGGCGGCGTCGCCTGCTCATCCTCGGCGGATGCCTCGTGTTCACCGTCTCGCTTTTTCTCACCAGTCTCAGCGCGTCGTTTCTGCTCCTGCTGATCTCGTTCGTTTTGTTCAACCCCGCCTCGGGCGCGTTCGTAAATCTTTCACAAGCGAATCTGATGGACTCGGACACGAATCGCCACCAACAAAACATGGCACGCTGGACGCTTGCCGGCTCAGTCGGAGTGCTGACGGGTCCTCTGCTTCTTGGACTCTTCGTCTATCTCGGACTTGGCTGGCGCGGGACATACGCCCTGCTCGCCTCTATTTCGACCCTCTGCCTGCTCGCGGCATGGAAATATTTACCAGCCGATAAAGATTCGCGATCGTCCTTCCCTTCGATGAGAATCGTCTTCGACGGGTTCCACGCCGCGTTTTCCGCTCTGAAAAGAAAAGAGGTCTGGCGTTGGCTTTTGCTCCTTGAATTCGCGGACTTGATGCTCGATGTGCTGTTCAGTTTCCTTGCCCTGTATTTTGTTGATGTCGGGCATGTCACAACCACACAAGCGGGAATCGCCGTCATCGTCTGGCTTGCCATGGGACTGGTCACTGATTTCCTCTTTATCTCAATTGTTGACCGCCAAAAAGACACTATCCAATTTTTGCGAAGAACCGCCTTCGTTGAGTTATTCGCCTTCGCTGGCTTCCTGCTTATCCCCGGCTTCACGTTCAAGTTGATCTTCGTGATCCTCGTCAACCTGTTCAACACCGGCTGGTATCCCATCCTGCAAGGACGGTTATACTCAAGCCTCCCCGGGCAAAGCGCCAGCATCATGGCAATCGGCGCGGTGACGACTCCCATCGCAAAATTTTTCCCGCTTGTCATTGGTCTTCTTGCCGACCAGTTTGGTCTCCAAACCGCCATGTGGTTGTTGATTTTAGGACCGATCGCACTGCTTGTTGGTTTGCCGCGTGAAAAGATGACCGCAATTTCTGAATCATAAACAACGATAAATTCACCGGAGGCACGCAGTGATGCTTCGAGAATCGAAACTTGCGGACTGATCCCACCTTCGGCAGTGGGCCGTATGCGGCGAATGTAGACAAAATCAAAATCCCAATTTGAAAGACAAGTCACATCTTGGTTCAGGCATGATTGCGCTTCGGCGTACTCGCGGAGACTTTCGCGCAGTGGAAGGTTCGGCGTCCACTCGTGACCCTGCACGGTGACGAGGCTCGTCCGCCCGGTCAGCGCGGGGAACCACTCGGAGAGGGGGTCGCTCAACGCGGCATCGCCGGTCAACACGAGGAAGCGGCTATCTTCCGGAGTGTTTTGCGTAGTCCATGCCAACTCCTGTCTTTCTTGTGGCAAGAGTCGAAATTCATTTCCCAGTTGCATCGAAGAGATCATGCCGGAGAGAAAAAGATAACCAGTGGTTCCAAGTAACACGCGGCGTGCAAATACCGATTCGAGGGGATTTTCGGCGGCGGTGAGTCCTTTGAGAGTGGATTCAAATCCCCGAACGGCGAGCAGAACCAATGGAGTCAATGAAGCGAAGGGCGCGGCGCGCGGGTCGCTGAGGAAACTGAGTCCGATCCAAACAGGAAGAAAAAACTCGCGGCGGCGGATGTCCGCGACGAGGCCGATCAATCCTAGCACCGCGACAATATCGAGAATGGCTTCGCCGCTCAAATTGAATTGGACGAGATAAAGAAGCGACACGGCGAAGTCGCGCGGATGCGCGCCGAGCGCGGCTTGAAAGGGGGCAAGCCCGTGACGATGTAGAACTGTGACCCACCACGGCGATGTGAGCGTGAGCGTGATCGCGACGACAGCGGGAAGATGCAAAAAGTTTTTTTTGTCGCGCAGAAAAAAGAGCGCGAAGATCAAAACACTGAACGCGGTTTGAAGCGTGATCTCAGGATGCGTGAGCGCGAGCAGTGATGCGAAGATCGAAAGAGGGAGGATGTGGCGCGGCTCTTTCGTCGTCAACAGCCTGTACGCGAAGGCAAGCGTGAGTAACGAAAAGACCATCGCAGGCGCGCGCGTGACGCCTCCGCCCATGACAGTCCAATCGAAACTGCGGGGAATCATCGCGTAAAACAGCGCGGCGATGGACGCGTGGAGATTGTCTTTTGTAAATTGGAGTGCGAGAAAATAAAAGGCGAGGATAGCAAGTGCAGAAAAAATCGCGGGAAGATATGTGAAAATATTCAACAGTGAAATTTGCGAAGCAGATTGAATCGATCCCGCCAGATAAAACCCCAGCGGCGGATACACAAATGGAATGTTCAGGTTGTTGTACTCGGTGAATTCAGGCAATGCAAAATGATTGTTTTGCAGATCGTACGTCATTTGCAGGAAGAGTCCGCCGTCGTTGACTGGTCCGCCCGCGCTCAACGGCGCGGCGAGTCGAATGATCAAGCCAAAAAGAAATGCGGTGAAAAGAATTAGTTGTGCAAATTGACTTCGTGAATTTGAGTTTTGCATTTCACAGAATTGTACCGCTTATGGTAAAACATCACCTGTGTTCAGCCTTTATTTTCATATCCCGTTCTGCACTCATCGTTGCGCCTACTGCGACTTCAACACCTACGCGGGGCAGGAAGATTCCATCCCTGCATACGTAGATGCTCTTATCAAAGAAATCAACTTCATTGGGCGACGAACTACCGAACTATCAAACCATCAAACTATTCATACCATCTTCTTCGGCGGCGGGACGCCCTCGCTTCTTTCTCCACCTCAATTTGATTCCATTTTCAAAGCGATTCGCGCCTCCTTTGCCTTGACCGAAGATGTGGAAATCACAATCGAAGCGAACCCGGGCACGGTCGCGTATGACGCGTTGTGTCAACTCCATGAAATCGGGATCAACCGCATCAGTTTTGGAGTTCAATCTGCCAACATGGAGGAACTCCGCATGTTGGAACGCACGCACGATTTTTTCACCGTCATCGAAGCCGTGACCTCCGCGCGCAAAGCAGGATTCGATAACTTGAATCTCGATTTGATCTATGCTTTGCCCGAACAAACGATGCAGACTTGGCAAACAACAGTAAAACGGATACTGGATTTGCACCCCGAACACATCTCCGCGTATGCGTTGACTCTTGAACACGGCACGCCTTTTGGAAGATGGTCTGCAAAAGGTTTGCTTCCGCTTCCCGATCCCGATCTCGCCGCGGAAATGTACGAATGGGCGAGTGAAACGCTTGAAGCAAATGGTTATGTTCAATATGAAATTAGTAATTGGGCAAAAGACCTCGCGTCGAGCGGAGCGGAGCGAAGACGAGACGCATATCATCACCCTTCCTTTGCCTGCCGCCACAACCTCCAATACTGGCGAGGACTCCCCTATCTTGCCTTCGGCGCGGGCGCACACGGATATGCCAATGGCTATCGCTACTCAAATGCGTTGCGAATCAAAACCTACATTGACCGTCTTGCCACTTCCCAATCACTAATTACTAATTACGATTTTCCTTTAACGCCCGCCACTGTCAACCAGCATAAGCAAACCTTGAAAGACGACATGTCCGAATTCATGATGATAGGCTTGCGGCTGACTGAAGAAGGTGTTTCAGATCACGAATTTCACATGCGCTTTGGAACATCCATGCGCGACATATACGGAAAAGAGATCGAAGAGTTATTGAAATTGGGCTTGCTTGAAAGCAAGACCTCCGAGTTCTCTGAGAACTCGGAGGTCTTAAGGCTGACGATACGCGGCCGTCTGCTTGGTAATCAAGTCTTCATACGTTTTGTGTAGGTTGGGCTTGCAGCCTGACTTTTGGCAAGTTGCAAACTTGCCCTACGAACCCATCACTGTCCTCCAAATCGCAGGTGCGATGTGAGTCAAATCTTTCATGCCGCGCGTGAACTCGTCACGTGCTGTTTTATTTCCTATTACCAACGCTGGGACCATGGCATCCGTATGCTTGCGCGTGGATAGGTCTTCCATATTTCCATGATCCGATGTGACCAACACTAATTCATCCTCTCGCTGTTCTTCAATCAAGCCACCTAATACACCGTCAAATGATTCCATTTGCGCGACAGCGCTGTTCATGTCCTGTTTATGACCGGCGTAATCGCTTGCCCAGTATTCAAAGAAAGAAAAATCGTAGCCGCGCGCGAGCGCCCCAAGTTTCTGCCCCGCTTCGCGCGAGTCTGCGACGGGCGTATCTTTGAAACCGAGCATGTCCCGCCACCCATGACCGGTAAAATCTGCGGAGAGCGCCCGCCCCGCGAATAGATCTTCATGGGTGAATAAAGATATTCCCGCGTTCGTCACCGCCAGCGGAATGGATGAATACAATCGCTTACCCGAATCGATCCCATGAAAGTAACGCGGCGGATACGCGTTGAGCAACGCCGTTTTCTTTCCCGTTTTTACAAAACGCGAGAACAGCGCGTCATCATTCAAATATGCGGCGACTGCTGGATTCGGTTTCGGTCCGTAGTGATAACCGAGTGCGGCGGAAATATTTATCCCCGTCAACAACATTGCCTGTCCCGTCGCGGATTGCGGCAAGCCGGCGACTCCAACGTTCGGGTCAATTGCCAACAGCGTTGCGCGCTCGCCCACAAACGGCGCAGACTCTTTTAGCAACGACCTTCCATCCAGCAACGCGTTCAAGTTTGGCATCTTTGCGCGCGCGAATGGATTGACCTCAGGGTTATTTTCACCCAAACCAATTCCGTCGAGAAAGATAAATAAGACTCGCATAGCGGAGGATTATAATCCACGCATGTCTATCATTGACGTAATGCTCAAGCCGCCGTCCTTTGCGAAGCATCCCTGTGGGACGGCGGCGTTCGCAGAATAAATCTTGCGCCGAGGACGGCGCAAGGAGCGCCTTAACATGTCCACGATTGATTTGAAGACACTGCAAACGCATCGCACGCGGACCTTCAACCTGCCTCCGTCTAAGCGACTCTCATCCCCGGCCCAGGCATTGACCTTCGTCAACAAGCGCGGCTTCGTCTACTTTTGGCCCATCAAAGGGATTGACATGCCGAGTCTATGGACAGCTGTCGCGGGGGAGAGACCGGTTGCCGATAAACATGATGACCCGGGTCACATTACGTGGGGATGGAAGGATGGCGCGCTCGATAAAAAGATTTGGTATTACGCCAAGATTCTTCGTAAAAAAGCAACGATGATCTCGTTAGCGGCCGCGCCATATTTTTACGCGTTATCAGAAAATTATGGTTCACCTGAAGAAGATTATCTGCTGGCTTATGAGGAGGGACGATTATCACAATCCGCGAAACAGCTGTATGAGGCGTTGCTGAACGAGGGCGCGTTGAACACCATTGACTTGCGGCGCGCAGCCAAACTGGCAAATGCAAAAGAATCTGAATTCAACAAAGCGTTGGAGTTCCTGCAAGCCGACTTCAAGATATTGCCTGTCGGTGTCGCGCAAGCCGGCGCGTGGAAATATTCTTTCATCTATGAGATTGTCACGCGGCATTATCCAAAAATCCCTGAGCAGGCGCGCAAGATTGGCGAACGCGAAGCGCGCGCAAAACTGGTTGAGTTGTACTTTGAGTCGGTCGGCGCGGCGCAGGAGGGGGATGTGAGCAAACTCTTTGGGTGGAAAAAAGAATTGATCACGCGAACAATGACCGGCTTGGTCGCGAAGCGGGTTTTGGTCGAATCCGAACATCCAAAACAAAAGGGGAAGTGGTTCGCGTTGCCAAAATGCACCGTCCCGCAGGTTGGCAAGGTAAAGTCCCGTCGTTAATTAAACCTGCGGGACGTTTTAGGAGAGGTCATGCTTGAAATCGCAATCATGCTCGAAGGTCAGAATGGGTTGACGTGGGCGCGCTGGCAGAAGATCGCGCGACTGGTCGAAGAGTTGGGATTCGTCGGCTTGTATCGTTCGGATCATTTCACCAATTCCAACGCGCCCGATATGGAGTCTTTGGAATTATGGACATCGTTGACCTGGCTGGCATGTAACACAACGCGCATCGAGTTTGGTCCGCTGGTGACGCCATTCTCGTTTCGTCATCCTGCTTTTACTGCGCGGATGGCATCAGCAGTTGACGACCTTTCTGATGGGAGATTGACTCTTGGTTTGGGCGCGGGCTGGCAGGAACGCGAACATCATCTCTTTGGTTTTGACCTGCTCGATATCAAATTACGCTTTGACCGTTTTGATGAAGGCATGGAAGTTGCGACTCGTTTATTGCAAAGCGACGAGCCAGTGACGTTCGATGGAAGATATTATCAACTGCGCGGTGCAATCCTCTTACCGCGCCCTCAAAGAAAGGGAGGTCCGCGTATTTTAGTTGGCGGTAACGGCGGCAAGCGGACGATGGCAAATGTCGTGCGTTATGCGGCTGAGTGGAATTGTGTGGCATTGCGCCATCAGGATTTTACACGTTTGAATGAACAGTTGAATACCATGCTTGGGGCGGCAAGGCGCAACCCCGAATCTGTGCGGCGCTCCATGATGACTGGTTGTATTTTTGGCAAAGATACTGCCGCGTTGAATGAGAAGGTCTCTGTTCGAAAACGTACTCTCGAAGAATTGCAGGAACGCGGCACGATTGCGGGAAGCCCAAGCCAGGTGAAAGACCAACTGCGCGAGTTGGAGCAAGCCGGTCTACAACGCGTCATGCTTCAATGGTTAGACTTGGACGATCTGGCTGGATTGGAAGCGCTGGCGAAGGCTGTTTTGTAATAATAGACCTCTTGCAAAAGTGCGCTAGAGAGCGCACTTCTACACAAAAAAATAATAATTTTGTGTAGCGGACGTTCTCTAACGTCCGCCTTCACAAACCATGTATTCGACTTATGCAAGAGGTCAAATGAAACCTTTTCGGAATTTTGTCGTAGAATAAATGGGAATTCAAACTGATACAGTTTTCATTTCCAAAAGGAGAATGCAACCATGAAACAAAATCGTTCCAATCTTTTTCTCGGTATTCTTTTGATCGTGATCGGAGGCTGGCTGGTCGCCACACGTCAGGTGCCTGATCTGCGAGAGTGGCTGGAGAGCAATTTCACCTGGCCCATGTGGACGATCGGCGCGGGCTTGCTCGTTTTGCTGATCGGCTTAATCACCGGCGCGCCCGGCATGGCTGTTCCCGCATCCATCATCGCGGGGATCGGCGGCATTTTGTATTACCAAAATGCGACGGGTGATTTTTCCTCCTGGTCTTACGCGTGGACTCTGATTCCCGGGTTTGTGGGTGTTGGCACCATACTCGCAGGTTTGCTCGGCGAGCACACGCGCAGGAATTTGGGACATGGACTGCGGCTTCTCGGCGTCAGCGCGGCGTTGTTCCTTGTGTTTGCCACGTTCTTCGGCGAGTTTAACTTTTTAGGAGAATACGGCGCGGCGATCATTTTGATCCTGCTGGGTGTCTTTGTCCTTGCGCGCGGTTTGATGAGAAGCAGGGGGCACAATGAAACGGGATAATATTTTTTGGGGAACTGCCCTGCTTGTTTTGGGTGTGCTCTTTCTTTTACAAGCGCAGGGGATCATCACCAGTGTTTTCAGATACATCTGGCCCCTTGCGTTGATCCTTGCCGGCGGTTGGATCATTTTGAACGTCTACTGGAAGCCCGATCTTGCCGATGAAGAAACCTTTTCTGTCGCGCTTCAATCGGCGAAGAGTGTGAAGTTTCATTTCGCGCACGGCGCGGGTCAACTTGAAATCAGCGGAGACGCGCCGTCGGGTCAGGCGCTTGTTGGCTCGTCCGCGGTTGGGATGCGTGAGAAAAGCCGATTGGACGGAGACAGGCTTGAGGTCAAGGTGGAGGCGGGTCCTTCGCTCATCCCATTTATCGGACCTGCGAACGGAGTCTGGCGATATCAACTCACGCAGGAAGTCCCCGTCACGTTGAAGGTGGAGGTGGGCGCGAGTCAATTGGACATTGATTTGAAGGACGTGCGCGCCACGCATACTGAGTTGACGACGGGAGCCAGTAATTCAAATGTGACCCTGCCCGCGCGCGGCGCTTCCATTCTGGACGTTGAGGCTGGCGCGGCTTCGGTGAACATTCGCGTCCCTGATTCGACCGCGGCGCGAATTCGCGTGAAGGAGGGTATGACTGCGATCAACGTGGACACGAGCCGCTTCCCGCAACTGGATTCGGGTCTGTATCAATCGCCCAATTTCGATTCAGCCGCCGACCGCGCCGAAATTAATATTGAAGCAGGCATGGGTGCGGTGTCTATAAAGTAACGATATGTCGTTGCGAGGAGGGCTGGTGGTCGAGTAGTCCCGCGTGCAATTCGCGGGACGTATCGAGACCTAGCCCGACGAAGCAATCCCCGCATTAAGAGGAGATTGCTTCGGGCGAAAAATCATCGCCCTCGCAATGACATAACTCGCAACGACATCACTCAACAAGGAGAAATGAAATGAAAAGATTTGATCCGCGTTTATGGATAGGCGTTTTGATGGTGTTCGGCGGAGTGTTGATTCTGCTCGACAACCTGAACATCATCTCTGATGTCAGCGATATATTTTGGGGCGTGATTTTTGGGCTGGGTGGGTTATTCTTCCTCTATATGCTCGTGCGAGATCGCAACAACTGGTGGGCGGCGTTCCCCGCGTTTACCTTGCTGGGTCTTGCCGCATCATCCCTCCTGCCCAAACCGTTGGAGGCGTTCGACAGCCTCGTTTTCTTTGGGTTCATGGGTTTTGCGTTTTGGTGGGTCTATTTCACAGATACGACTCGCTGGTGGGCGATCATCCCAGGCGGAGTCATGCTCACCCTCGGCGCGATCTCGGTGTTGGATGAAGTCTCTGGCGTGGATAACGGCGGATTCCTTTTCCTCGGGCTTGGACTCACGTTCATCCTTGTAGCCATCCTCCCCGGCGGGAGCGGGCGCTCTTGGGCGTTTATTCCGGGTGTAGTGCTACTTGTATTCGGTTCGATCATCGGAACCCCTGCAGTGGGTCTTCTTGAATATCTCTGGCCCGCGGCGCTCATCCTCCTTGGCGGATATTTTGTTTTGAGATTTTTCAGGAATCAATCGACTCAATAACTGATGTTACGAACCGTCCCGCAGGCATTGTCCTGACTGGCGAAGCCGTGTCGAAGGGTTTGGTTGTAAACATTGATGATTCACTCAACCCTGCGGGACGTTCCGCATAATCCAGAAACGGGATGGCAAAAAGCCATCCCGCTTATTCTTAATTCGCCTTACGCAATGTCATTCTGAGCGAAGCGAAGAATCTCTACGATTGCCTCAGAGACCCTTCGCTACCGCTCAGGGAGACATGTCCACCTGTGTAAGGTGAGTTCCTTATTCATCTTTCATAAGGGTATACTTGCTCAAACAATGACAGATATCAACTTTCCATGAGAATCCAAAAGATCATACCGTTTATTTTGCTGGGACTAGGATTCATCCTGGTCAACGCATCTGCTTATTGTATTTTGAGGAATAACCCGCCTCAAGCGGACCTTTCAGCTGTTCCCGTTAAAGTGAATTATCCCGCTCCCGAACTGATCCTCACCGACACGCAGGGCGTCTCGCGTTCGCTGGAGGACTATCGCGGGCAGGTGGCGCTGGTCAATTTGTGGGCCACCTGGTGCGAGCCATGCAAGGAAGAGATGCCTGCGCTTCAAACTTTTTATGATGAATATCGGGATGATGGCATCACGGTCATCGCGATCAACGATGGTGAATCGCAGGCTGATGTGTTGCAGTTTGTGCACGATTATAAATTGACCTTCCCAGTCTGGCTCGACCCAACCTACACTGCGACGGAGAAGGCATTCAAAACTATCGGTCTGCCCACATCATTCGTCATTGATCGAAACGGGACTGTCCGTTTTTATTGGGTTGGGGGAATTGATCGAAAGACGCTCGAATCAACCGTAGCCCCGATTATTTTGGAGGAAGAATGAAGGCAACAGTCAATTGGGATGGCAGGATGAAATTTACTGGCAAGGGAGATTCTGGCTTCGCGGTTCAAATGGATGCAGAGGCTTCGCTTGGCGGAAACGACAGCGCGATCCGCCCGATGGAATTGGTCGCCCTGGGTCTGATCAGTTGCCAGGCTATGGATGTCATTTCGGTGTTGCACAAGAAACGTCAAGAAGTGACAAAGTTTGAAGTGAAGTTTAATGGCCCTCGGTCAGCCGACTACCCCAAGGTTTTTACAAGTGCAGTGATCACGTTTCTTGTAACAGGCAAAAATGTGGATGAAGCCGCGGTGTTGCGTTCGATAGAATTAAGCGCGACAAAATATTGCCCTGCACAAGCGATGCTGGAGCAAGCCTTCCCGATGGATTTGCATTATGAGATTTATGAAGACGAGGGGGAAGGAAATAAACGGCTGATGGCTCAAGGTGTGTGGCAGAACATGGTGATGGAATAAATTATGCAGGCGGCTTTGTTAGCGAAGTTAGGTGAGGAGACACGGTACGAAATCTATAAAATCACATCTTGTATTCCAATCAAATTGGACGTATATTGTATAAATATTATCGATAGTGTTGGCAATGAGATTAGATAAATCAGTGATTTGCCCTGTTTTTATCGGCCGCGAGGACGATCTCCAATTATTGGATCGTTTGATTATGCAATCGAACGACAAAAGCGGTCAGATAGCGCTCATTTCAGGTGAGGCTGGAATCGGGAAATCGCGGCTGGTGGCAGAAGCCAAGACAAGAGCCCAAAAAGGCACACTGATTCTGGAGGGTCATTGTTTTCAAACAGAGGCGGCTCTGCCTTATGCCCCGATCCTTGATCTATTTAGAAACTTCTTTGCAATACATTCCAGCGAAGAGATTGCGCGCGCAATGGAGTCATCTGCCCCTGAGCTTGTTAAATTATTCCCTGAATTGACCGATCATCTACCACCGCATCTGACTTCAACCCCTAGTACTGACCCCAAACAAGAGAAGCGACGTATCTTTCAAGCGCTCGCGCAGACGATTACGCAGTTCGGGCAAGACCAATCACTGATCGTCATTCTCGAAGACCTTCATTGGAGCGATGCAACCAGCCTGGAATTTCTTCTCCTGCTCGCACGCCGCATTTCCTCCCAATCTATTTTCTTGATCGTCACATTTCGAAGCGAGGAGACAACTCCGGAGTTAACCCATTTTCTTGCCGAGCTTGACCGCGAACGACTTGTTGCTGAATTCGAATTAAAGCACATGAGTCCGACCGAAGTGGACGCAATGTTGCAGGCGATCCTTGACTTGAAAACCCCTGTTAGCAAAGAGTTTCTTGATACCATCTTTCCCCTGACGGAGGGAAACCCATTCTTTATCGAAGAAATCCTGAAAGCCCTGATTGCAGATGGGGATATTTTTTATGCCGATGGGACATGGGACCGCAAAGAGATCGGTCATTTACGAATCCCTCGTACTATTCAAGATGCAGTCCAGCGGCGCACACAGCAGTTGGATAAACATACACTTCAGGCTCTGACCCTGGCGGCTGTAACGGGGCGGCGATTTGATTTTCGATTGCTTCAGGAGTTGCTTGGGGTAACTGAAGACGAATTGATAGGGATGCTCAAGAGACTGGTCAAAGCACAGCTCGTGGTGGAAGAATCGGCCGATCAATTTACATTTCGTCACGCGTTGACACGCGAAGCCATTTACACCACACTGTTACTTCGCGAACGTCAGAATGTGCATCGCACGGTTGGGGAAGCAATAGAGAAATTGTATGAGGCGGACATAAACCTGCGCCTTGCGGATTTGTCCTATCATTTTTATACAGGTGGTGTATGGCAAAAGGCATTGGAATATTCCAGGCAAGCGGGCGATCAAGCGCATGAGTTGTACGCTCAACGGGAGGCGATCGTGTATTACTCACGCGCGCTGGTTTCCGCCCGTCAAATCGATACCGTCATGGAACCTGAACTCTTTCACACCCGAGGGCATGTCTACGAAATTTTGGGCGATTTCAGGTCGGCTCTGGATGATTTCGAACAAGCTTTAAGAACTGCCCGCGAGCAACAAGATGGAAATGTAGAATGGCAAACTTTGATTGATCTCGGATATCTCTGGGCGGGGCGCGATTATCAAAAAACAGGCGAATACTTCCGCCGTGCGGAAGAACTCGCGCAGGAATTAAACGAACCCAAATTGCGCGCTCACAGCTTAAACCGTTTAGGCAACTGGTTTTTCAATATTGGGCAAACCGTGCAGGGCTTACAATTACATCGTCAGGCGCTTGAAATATTTGAAAGCGATCAGGATGAGCAAGGTATGGCAGATACACGCGACTTCCTGGGAATGGCAACCCTGCACCACGGTGATCAAATCGGCTCATACAATGAATATCAGCATGCAATTCATCTCTTTCGAAAATTGGACGACAAATACGGTCTGGCCTCTGCGTTGATTGGAACCTGTCACGCCTCCTATTGGGATGAGACTGATTTCGTGCCGCCTCAAACCTGTACCGAGAATCAACATATGGCAATGGAGGCGCTGGAATTGGCGCGCAAGATCGATTGGACTGCGGGCCATTCTTACGTCGAATGGAGCGTTGCACTTGGCCTCGCAAACAGGGGAATTTTTGAGGAGGCTATCTCACACGCAAAGGAATCGCTTCGGATCGCAACTGAGATCGAGCATCGTCAATGGATCGCGGGGGCACATTATGCATTGGGGCATATCTACGTTTTGATGCTTCAACATGACCTCGCCATCGAGAATCTTGAAGAGGGATTAACACTGGCAAAGGAACTCGGCTCAGCGTGGTGGATCGGAAATATCACGACCGATTTGGCGATCGCATACGTACTGACCGATGACCTGGGGCGCGCTCGAACAATTCTTGACTCTGCCCTATTGCAGGAAGATGGTCTTCATACTATGGTTGAACGACGTATGCTCTGGGCGAAAGGGAATCTTTTTCTAGCAGAGAACAGACCCGCGGAGGCATTACGGATTGCCGAACATTTACTTGACTCGAAACGCGGTCCCAATGAATCACAACCTATCCCAGCCTTGTTGAAACTCAAGGGCGAGGCATTGATGGCATTGAATCAATCGGAGCAAGCCGAGCAAGACCTGGAACAAGCCAAACAAGGCGCAGAACAACGCGAGTCTCTTCCATTGATGTGGCAGATCGATTGTCTCCTGGGATGGCTGTATAAAGAGCAAAAAAATACCGAAAAAATGGATAGGGAATTTGCAAGCGCACGTCAGGTGATACGTAATTTGGAAGCAAATATTGAAGATAAGGGATTAAAAGAAAATTTTATCCGTACCGCTTGTGAAACCTTACCAAAAGAAAAGACAATGTCAATGCGTCAGAGTGAGGCAGAAAAATTCGGAGGCTTGACCCCGCGCGAGCGTGATGTGGCGCGCTTTTTGTCGCAGGGAAAATCTAATCGCGAGATTGCTGAGAAATTGGTGTTGAGCGAACGGACTGTTGAAAACCATGTTGGCAATATCCTGACAAAGCTTGGCTTCACTTCACGCGCGCAGATTGCAGTCTGGGTTGTGGAAAAAGGTTTTGGGAAAGACAAAAACTGAGTACTCCGCAATTTAATAACTGAGTGTTTTCCACGATGGCAAGCCACCTCCATTATGGTTTAATGAGTTCAGGGTTGAAATAAATGATCCGTGTTTTGCAAACCTTATCAATGGAGGTCAATATGTCTGCAAAAAAGTTGTGGAAACCTAAAACGCTGGCTGTCTTTGCTTTATCTATGATTGTGGTGCTGATCGGTTCAATGTTTGCGGTCAGAACAGTCCGCGCTACCCCCGGTTCGGGAATTACCCCGGAAACGCTGGCATCAGGTAATTTGTCTGATCCGATTTCGGCAAAATTCAAGACTGAATTTGGAAATGTAAAGGCTGACGTTTCCAAGACTACCCTGATCAAGTATACGATTATTCCTGGCGGTGTATTTGGCTGGCATCAGCACGGCGGACCACTCTGGGTCATGGTCGTTTCTGGCAGTCTGACCTTCTATGATAGTGATGACGCTTCCTGCACAGGAAAGGTTTACCAGGCAGGCAGCGCCTTCATGGATCCCGGTAACCATACACACAATGCAAGAAATGAAGGCAGTGAAAACTTGGTGATCTATGTGGTCTTCATGTTGCCAGAAGGTGGCGCGCCGCGCATTGATGCTCCCGACCCAGGAAACTGCCCCTTCTAATAGAATTCGAGAGTAGCCTTCCCTCACAAACGAGGGAAGGCTCAGATTCCCAATGCCCACGAAGATGACGGAGATTTCATGAAGAAGGTGGTTATTGTTCTTATAGTGGCATCGTTGCTCACATCCTGCGGACCGAAAGCGACGTGGGATTATGTCGTGATCGGGGATAACATTCAATTGCTCAGCACCGTGGTGAGTCAATATGCCGCGTATATTGAGAAGGATCAAAGAATTGAAATCGTCATTCACGATTATTCGGCAAAATCACATTCCGCATCATTGATATTGCGATATATGATATACGACGATGAATTTCGCGAGGCAATTGCCAGCGCTGAAGTCATCACACTCAACTGGCACGTGGCGTCTGCTGATTTGCCCGAATCGAATTACGTCAAAGGGGAATGTGGCGGCACAGATAATCAGGATTGCCTGCGCGAAGGCTATGCAAAAATCAAAGAAGACTGGGCGGGTATGCTGGATATAATTGCATCTTTACGAAATGATTCGCCGACCATTGCCCGCATTATGGTCGTGGGGGATTGGGCCAATGAAACAAGTTACTATGGCAAGCAACTTTCAAATGAACAAATGCATATCTCCAATTCATATTTCGTTGACATGCAAAACTTCATCGTTGCTGACGCTGACTCGCGGGGGATACCCGTCCTCCTGGTCTTCCCCGATCCATACTATAACAACGAAATACCACCTGCTGATTACTTCCTGTCGGATGGCATCCATCTCTCGGATTCGGGGAGCAAATTAATTGCCGACGGATTAATGGAACTTGGATACGAGGCCATTGTGTTGAAATGAATTAACATGGAGAACAAAATGAAGAAAGCGATCATAATATTCTGGCTCTTGTTGGGAAGTCTGCTGGCGGCTTGCAGTCAGGCCCCTGGTACACAAATCTCCACGATTGCAGAGCCAACAATTGCTCAAACAAGTTCACCTACATCACCTCCAGAACCAACCCCAATCCCGCTCACAAGCCCAGTTGACTTCCTTTGGAGTATGACTGGCGATCCCAATCCATTCAAAATTCCTGTCGGAGTGTCTGTGGATAAAGAAGGCAATCTGTACGTGATGGATTCGGGAAACTCGCAAGTCCAAAAGTTTGACTCCGAAGGCAACTTCATGCTTGCCTGGGGAACACGCGGCAATGGCGATGGGCAGTTCAACATCAACAGTCACGGCGGTGGTCGTATCGCAGTGGATGAAGCGGGGAATGTCTATGTTGCGGATTCCAGTTTTCGGATTCAAAAGTTTGACAGTGAAGGCAATTTCTTGCTCGTATGGGGAAACAAAGGAAAAGGCGATGGTCAATTCTCGTTTCGACTCGGTCTCGCCGTAGACTCGCAAGGGAATGTCTATGTGGCTGATGGTGAAAATCATCGCATTGAAAAGTTCGATGGCAACGGA